>Ga0209455_1001489_pt1 | contig 10492 bp, 9 predicted proteins | sample AraplaCol_mCL_r2_FD_184275 | JGI IMG/M metagenome (GOLD analysis project Ga0209455, IMG submission 184275) | Arabidopsis root microbial communities from North Carolina, USA - plate scrape CL_Col_mCL_r2 (SPAdes) (version 2) | ecosystem: Host-associated > Plants > Roots > Endosphere | place: USA...
CCCGGCCTGTCACATTGACATAGGCCAGGAAGCCGACTTCGAAGGGCGCAATCAGGATGATCATTGACGGCTTCATCGGTGCCGGCAGTGGATCATGATGGATGAGCCGCGACAGAATCATTGTGAAGAACAGCAGCGCCAGCACCGTGCCGATGGCGACAGCGAGGAAGTTGACCTCGTGCGCCCATGGCAGCGGCAGGCTGCCGCCAGCCACGGCGATATCGAGCGTGGCCACACCCGGGATAAGCCAGGCTGGCGCAGCGTGGGCGGGATCCTGGCGTCCCTCGAGCAGGCGCGACGCGATCACCGCGCTGAGCGAGAATGTGGTCGCGACGCCGAGTGTCCAGATGACCTCGCCCGCCGTGGCGCTATAGGCGCCGACGATCGACGACAGCAACAACAGGCTGATCGTGATCGTGCCGAAGAAATTGCCGGCGACGGGGTGGCGGAATTCCGCAATAACGGCCTCAGGATAGCGGGCATATTTTGTAAGATAGCCGGCTGCCAGCAGGAGGAAGGCGATGACCGCGACCACCCCAATCGCCTCGCCGATCGCGGGATCGGTATCCAGCGTCCTGGCGGCCAGTCGCCACGCCAGACTCAGGCCAGACAGGCCCATCACGGCTCCGAAGAGGTTGACCGGCAGATTCCTGATCGAAGCCGGGCCGGGTCGCTTCTTGTTCGCGGCGTTCGGCCTGAATACCCCTTTCCGTTTTGGTAAATCGTGTTCTTCACCGGGGGAATGCTGAAGAATATCGATCTCTTTGTCTGTCACGAGGCCAGACGCTGTGCCGACAAGATGCTGCCGAATCTCGGTCACCAATCTCTCCATTGTCAGAATGACGATGGCAGAGGGTGTCATCAACGTTGCCAATGGCGCAAAACGTCATATCGAACAAGAACAGCCAAATGGGCGGCCCATTCGGCCATCGGCGTCGGGGGTTGCCGGAGACCGTGTCCTTCAGAATCGACGGCGGTAATCGACCGGCGTTACGCCGAGCTTGCGCAGGAAGGCGCGGCGCAGCGTCGTCGCGTCGCCGAACCCTGCAATGTTAGCGATCCGCTTCATTGGTTGCTTCGTTTCTTCGAGCATGCGCCGAGCCGTGTCGAGCCGCGCTCGCTCGACAAACTCGGCCGGCGTCCATTGTGTCTCGCGTTTGAAGCTTCGGGCAAAATTGCGGACGCTCATGCCGGCTTGTTCGGCCATCTGCTCGACCGAGAGCTGCTTCGACAGGTTTTCCAGAACCCAGTTTTGTACGTCACGAATGGCCGAGCGTTCAGCCGTTTGAGCCGCGAGCGGCGCGCTGAACTGGCTTTGACCACCAGGTCGCTTCAGGAACATCACCATTTCCCGCGCTACCTTGAGCGCGATCGTCCGGCCGAAATCTTCCTCAACCAGAGCCAACGCCAGATCCATTCCCGCTGTCACGCCTGCTGACGTGTAGATTGATCCATCCTTAACAAAGATCGAGTCCGGCTCGACCCGAACGTTGGGAAATTGCGCGGCAAGCCGTTCGGCAGCGTTCCAGTGGGTTGTCACCCTTCTTCCATCAAGCAGACCGGCATGCGCCAATACGAAGGCTCCGCTGCACACGGAGCCGACCCGCCGTACGCGCTTTACCATCAGGCGTAACCAATCGGCCACGGCCGGATTGGACTCATGATCCACCATGAATGGGTTGCCGGCGATGAGAAGCGTGTCGGCATCCTCGCTTGCGGTCTCGAGCGTCGCATCGGGGAGAAGCCGTACACCATTCGAGGTCGTCAACGGCTCCATCGTCGGCGCCACGAGCTCGAGGCGGTAGGCAGACCGGTTGCGAATTTGCCGACCAGCCTCAGCAAAGACGTCGAGTGGGCCCGCAATGTCCAGCATCTGCGCCTTTGGAAATGCCAACATGAGAACTTTCATGATCGTGCCTTTCGCTATTCGTTAGACCTGCCTGGCACTCAACGCGACCAATTTGGCCGTAATTGTCCCATAGTTCCAGTTTCGGATACCAGGGCCGGCGCGCAGACTGCAACCCGTTTCAGCGAGAGGCATATATGTCCTGGTCAATTATCTTCATTGCAGGCTTGTTCGAGATTGCGTTCGCGATCGGGCTCAAATCGACCCATGGTTTAACGCGGCTGTGGCCGACACTCGGGACCGGGACGGCACTGGCCGCAAGCATGACCCTGCTGGCGATCGCCGTGCGTGATTTGCCGGTCGGAACTGCCTATGCAGTCTGGACCGGGATCGGCGCCGCTGGTACGGCCGTACTCGGCATAGCGCTATTTGGCGACCCGATTTCGGTCCTGCGTCTCGTTTTCATTGGCTGCATCATGTTGGGTGTGATTGGGCTGAAATTCGTCTCGTCATGACGGCATAGCCGGCAGCGCAAAAAAAACATGCCTTTGTGCCGCCTGCGACGGGTTGTAGAACCTCATCAGCTCTCTATCCAAAAATTGTGTCGAACGGCCGTCGCATCACCGGTTCATTTGCCGTGCCTGCCGAAGCCGTTCGATCAGGGCCTGAAGATAGGCATGGGTCACGCCGTCCCGCCACATGACTGCTTGAACGATTGGGTCCGTGAGCATTTCGCAAAGCGGCGGCTCAATGCCGGACCTGCCCCACGGCTGGCGTTCGTGCAGCGCATCGGGCAGATCCGGAAGTACAAAATACTGCGCCATGGATTATCGCTGTGACCTTCTCTGCCGCCGGTGTCCGGGCTTTCCTGCGAACGAGTTCGGAAAATCTACTGATATCTGCAACTGAACAACCCGACCCGAGATCTATGCTCGACGCGTGGTGCTTGCCAGATTGAGCACGAGTCAAAAAGAGACATAGCGGCGACCCGCACGGACAAAACCGGATTGGGCGCCCCCTACCGCCTCTAAATCTCGCTACTCTCAAGCGTGTCAATGATTTCGCAGTTTTGTGGCCGGGAGTTCCGGCGACGCGCGCGAACTGGGACAGCAATGTGGTGCCCTGGCTCAAATCTCATTGCTTTTGGCAGAAAACGCCTGCCCCGCTCGGTTGCAGACAGAGGGTCTAAGGAACGAAATAGAGGCTAGTGGCGCAAATAACCGTTGGAGCCTCTACCATGAATATGCAAGTCGACAAGATGGTGGCCGAGACCGGCTTATCCTCTGACAGTCCTGCACCGCGTGGGCCCGTTGCGGCATCGCGTCGAACTCTGCGGGAACGGCTCCGCCGACCTCTATTGCTTGCTTTCCCACTCCTGCTGGCAACGGCAGGCGCCGCTTATTACCTCTCTGAAGAGCCTTACGTCTCGACCGATGACGCCTTTGTCCGGGCGGCAAAAGATTCCATTAATGCCCGCGTTGCCGGCCAAGTCGTCGAAATCGCCGTGGTGGATAACCAGCGCGTCCAGAAAGGCCAGCTATTATTCCGCATCGACCCGGAGCCCTATCAAATCGCTGTCGAACAGGCGAAGGCGGACCTGGATAAAGCACGCATCGAGATCGGCGCACTGAAAACGAGATATCACCAGCAACTCGCAGAACTGCAATCGGCCAAGGATTCGGCTACATTTGACGCGCACGAATATGGTCGTAAGCAGGCGCTGATCAATTCCGGGTTCACATCGAAAGCAACCCTTGAACGGGCTGAAACCGACCTCAAGGTCGCTCAACAGAATATCGCATCGATAGAGCAGCAGGTCGCCAATACCGTGGTCGCTTTGAATGGCGATCCGAACATCGAGATCGATCGCCACCCGACCGTGCGCATTGCTCAGTCGCGGCTTGATCGGGCAAAGTTGGATCTCTCTTATGCCGATGTGGTAGCGCCAGACGATGGCATCGTGACCAAAGTTGACGATCTGCAGGTTGGCGACTACGTCAATCCGGGCGCGGCGGTGTTCTCCCTTCTGTCGAGCCGGGATGTTTGGATCGAGGCGAATTTCCGTGAAACGGGCCTCGCCCATATGCGACCCGGCGAGGAGGCGACGATCGACGTCGATGCCTATCCCGGCCACACCTTCAGGGCGCATGTGGTCAGCATGAGCCCAGGTACGGGCTCGGATTTCGCCGTTTTGCCGCCGGAGAATGCGACCGGCAACTGGGTGAAAGTAATCCAGCGCTTGACGGTGCGTCTCGAGCTTGATGCAGTCGATCCGGATCGGCCGCTTTTCTCCGGGATCAGCGTTACAGCGCGAGTCGACACGGGCTATCGCCGCACCTTGGCACACCCGTTGAACATGGCACTTGCCGCGGAGGCGAAACCATGAGCGCCACCCCGGCGGCCGCGCCCACGAGCCAACGTGCGATCACGGTTGCGGCCCTGCTCGCGACCTATATGCAGGCGGTCAACATTTCGCTGCCAAATGCCGCGGCGCTGCACATGCAGGGGACGCTTTCCATGGCGGATGATGAGGTTGGTTGGGTTTTTTCTTCATACATCGCCGCGAGTGTCATCATCATGCCGATGACCCGCTGGCTCGCCGGACACTATGGGCGAAAGCTGGTCTACCAGCTCTCGATCGCGGTCTTTACGTTCGGGTTGGTGCTCGACACAATGGCGACGTCTCCCATGCAGTTCGTCCTCGCCCGCATCGTTCAAGGAGCTGGCAGCGGCACACTGGCCCCCTTGTCGATGGCGATTCTGCTCGATGTGTTACCGCCCAAGCAGCACGGCCGCATCAGCCTCGTTTGGACCGTGAGCTTGGTGATGGGCATCGTCAGCGGCCCGAGCATCGGCGGCTGGCTTGGCGAGTACTATGGCTGGCGTTCGATTTTCTATTTCAGCTTGCCGATCGCGGGCTTCATCTTTCTGGCGATAGGGCTGTCGCTGCCCGAAAAGAAATCGCCGCAGAATCCACCGTTCGATTTCTTCGGGCTCGCGACCTTCTCGCTTGGTATGGTTGGGCTGCAGATGCTGCTCGATCGCGGCGAGCGCCTGGAATGGTTCGCCTCGGCGGAAATCTGGGTGGAAGCGATCGCATCATTGCTAGGATTCTATCTATTCGTCGTCCATGTGCTGACAGCAAAGGCGCACTTCCTCAACAAGGCGCTGTTCGTCGACCGCAACTTCGTTCTCTCAACTGTTATGTTCTTCGTCTTTGGCTTTGTCTTGCTGCCGACTCTGGCGATGACATCCCCAATGCTCGAGGAACTGCTCGGCTACCCGGTCGATACTACCGGGTACATGACGATTCCCCGGAGCATCACACTCGTTGGCGCATTGATCCTGGCGACCCACGCTCCGGCACGCATCGACAATCGGCTCCTTGCAATAAGCGGCATGGCGCTCGTGGTCTATGCCAATTGGCGGATGCTCGGCTATTCGCCCGCGATGGACTGGCGACCGGTCGTCGTCGCCGGCATGCTTCAGGGCGTTGGCCTCGGGACGCTGATGCCAGCTCTCACCAAGGCGGCGTTCAGTACGCTCGATCCGAAGTTTCGCCCGGAAGGCACGGCCCTGTTCAACCTGTCGCGCCTCTATGGCAGCACGATCGGCATTGCTGTCGTGCAGATTTTCTTCTACCACAACACACAAGCGATGCACTTGGCACTCGCCAACGACCTGACGCCCTACCGCGACGCCGCGTATGCGGTGGGGTCCGTGTCCGTGCGAGGGCTCGCAAGGCTGAACGAAATGATCACCGGTCAGGCGGCCGTCATCGCCGTCATTGGTCAGTTCAAGATCCTGATGGTCGCCATGGTTGTCGTCAGCCCGTTGGTCCTGTTCCTTCGCAAACCACGCTCGGCCAGCTAGCATCCGCGTTGTCCGGCAATGACATTCGAATTGGACTCGAACACTGGGCAGTACGGGCAGGGTCCGGTCGCCATAATGAAGGAAGACCATTTTAGGAACATGATGCGCGAAGCCTATGACGAGGCAGGGATGCCGAAGGACTTCACCATCCACGGCCTGCATTACACTGCCGCGACGCGCATCTGTGACGTCTATAAAAGCATGAACGATCTGGATCGCATCGCATGGGAAGCCGTGGCCGATCTTGTGGGACACACAACCAGGCAGATGACGAGACGCACCCTAAAAGGAAGCGGCGTGCGAAGGTCCTGATCGGTCATCCCAACGCCGGTTGGGGTCGCGCGTAAACCAGAGCAAAAAAGCGAAAACAGGACATCCGGAGATAACCGGATGTAATCGCTAACGATCTGATCTTTCGGGGAATTCCTGGGAAGGAATGGTGGGCGCACAAGGACTCGAACCTTGGACCCGCTGATTAAGAGTCAGCTGCTCTACCAACTGAGCTATGCGCCCCCGGGATCCCTCCGGAGCACCGCGTCACCGCGTTGTCCGTCAATCCGGGCGCCGATATAGCAAAGCGTTTTCGGCTTGTCGATACCTAATTATGACGATTTTTCTTTTTATTGATCATGCGGATAGCGGAACTGTGGAAAACCCCGGGATCAGGCCTCCGGGGTCATTCCTCGTCGCTGCGGCGGCCCAGGCGCATATCGCGATGGATATAGACCGACATGATCAGGCCGAAGCCGACCATGACGGTAATCATGGCGGTACCGCCGTAGGAAATCAGCGGCAAAGGCACGCCGACCACCGGAATCAGGCCCATCACCATGGCCGTATTGATGAAGAAATAGAGGAACAGATTGGCCGCCAGGCCGAAGGCCACCAGGCGCCCGAAATGGCTGCGGGAACGGAGTGCTATCACAACCCCATAGAGCACGAGGAGGCTGTAAAGCCCCAGCAGGACGACGCCGCCCACCATGCCGAACTCTTCCGCGAAGGTGGTGAAAATGAAATCGGTCTGGTGCTCCGGCAGGAAGTCGAGATGGCTCTGCGAGCCCTGCATGAAGCCCTTGCCGAAGAGGCCGCCGGAACCAAGGGCAATCTTCGACTGGGTGATGTGATAGCCGGTGCCGAGCGCGTCAGCCTCGGGATCGAGGAAGGTGAGGATGCGGTTGCGCTGGTAATCATGCAGCAGGTTCGGGGCGTGCCAGGCATAATAGCCGCCGGCCACGGCCACGGCGATGACCAGCGCGAATTTCCACCATCGCACGCCGGCGGCAAAGAACATGGCACCGGCCACCATCATGAGCATGCAGGCGGTACCGAGGTCGGGCTGCTTGAGGACGAGACCGGTCGGCAGAAGCGCCATCAGGATCGGGATGATGAGGTAATGCGGGCGGCCGATATCCTCATAGGTCTTGCCATGGAAATAGCGCGCCAATGACAGGACGAGGGCAATCTTCATGACTTCGGAAGGCTGCAACTGGATGAACTTGAGATCGATCCAGCGCGTCGCACCCATGCCGGTATGGCCCGCCACATCGACATAGATCAGCAGCACGAAGGAGATCGCATAAAGCGGATAGGCGATCTTCATCAATTGCCGCAGATCCACCATCGCCACGCAGAGCATCAGCACCAGGCCGACGCCGAATCGCGCCATCTGCCGGTCCATCCAGGGATCGGCGCTACCATGCGCCGCTGAATAGAGAACAGCAAAGCCGATCGACGCCACCATGCAGATCAGGATGACCATGCTCCAGGAGACTTCGCGCAGCTTGGTGCCGATCGTCATCTTGCGCTGGTCGCGGGTCACATGCAGTTGCAGGACCATCAGCGGCTCCGCTCAGAGCGTTTCGTTCCCGGGCCTTTCGTTCCAGGGCATTTCATTCTAGGGCATTTCATTGCGTCCGCCCTCCGCGTTCGGATTGCGGCGCGCCGGATCGCGGCGCTGGCATTCGATCATGATATCGCGGGCGATCGGCGCCGCCACCGCCGAACCACCTCCACCGTGCTCCACCACCACGCAACAGCCGTAGCGCGGCGCATGGACCGGCGCGAAGCAGACGAATAAGGCGTGGTCGCGCTGATTCCAGGGCAGATCCTCATTCTTGCGCACGCCGCGGCTGCGTTCCGCCATGCTGATACGCCGGACCTGCGCCGAGCCCGTCTTGCCGGCAAGCTCCATGCCGGGAATGGTGATGCGGGAATGAAACGCCGTGCCGCGCTCCTCGTTCGATACCCGGTCCATGCCGGTACGGACGATCTGCAGGAAATCACTGTCGATGCCGAGCGATGGATAGGGGCTCGGCCCTTCGACTTTTGCCTGATCGGATTCGCTGACCGGCCGCATCAGATGCGGCTTCACCCCATAGCCGCCATTGGCGAGGCGCGACACCATCACGCAAAGCTGTAGGGGCGTTGCCTGCACGAAGCCCTGGCCGATCGCATTGACCAGGGTCTCACCCTGGTGCCAGCTTTCACCCATCGTCGCCTTTTTCCAGGCGCGGTCCGGAATGAGCCCATTCTTTTCGCCGGGAAGATCGAGCCCTTCGCTCAAGCCAAGCCCAAAGGTACGCGCCATATCGGCGATCGCATCGATGCCGATGCGGCGGCCCATTTCATAGAAATAGCAGTCGCAGGAGTTCTTCAGCGCGTCGGTCATCGCCTGGGTGCCATGGCCTTCCTTGCGCCAGCAATGGAAGCGCGCATTGCCAAGCGTCGTGACGCCTGAGCAGAACACCGTCGCCTGGGGGCTGATACCTGCCTTCAACGCTGCCAGTGCGGTGACGATCTTGAAGGTCGAACCCGGCGGATACTGCCCTGCTGTCGCCTTGTTGGTCAGCGGGCCATACATATCGCTGCTGAGTTCCTGCCACTCATTGCTGGTCAGTCCGCGATAGAAGGCGGCGGGATCGTAGGAAGGCGTCGAAGCCAGCGCGAGAACGTCGCCGTTGAAGATGTCCATGACGACGGCCGCGCCCGCTTCCTCGCTGGCCAGGCGCTGATGGGCGAACTGCTGCAGGCCGATATCGAGGGTTGTCACGAGATCGGCGCCGGGGACACCTTCCTGACGCGCCAATTCGCGGATCACCCGGCCAACGGAATTGACCTCCAGTTGGCTTTCCCCGGCCTTGCCGCGCAGGGGCATATCGTATTGCTTTTCGAGCCCGTTGCGGCCGATGCGGAAGCCCGGCAACTGCAGCAAGGGATCGGCATCTTGGGTGAGGTCATTTTCCGAGACCGAGGCGACATAGCCCAGGATATGCGAGGTGATGCCGCCGAACGGATAATAGCGCTTCTGGTCAACATCGATACTGATGCCGGGAAGATCCGGCAGATTGAGTTCGACCTGCGCCACCTGTTCCCAGGTCAGGTCTTCCTTGACCGTGATCGGCATGAAGGCGCGGTTGCGGGCCCGCTCACGCATCAGCTTGGTGCGCTCCCGCTCCGTCATCGGCACCAAGCGCGAGAAGTCCTCCAGCGTCTGCTCGAGATCGGTCGTCTGCTCGGCCACCAGCATGGCGCGGTAATTGGGGAAATTGCTGGCGAGCGGCACCCCGAAGCGATCGAGAATGAGGCCGCGCGACGGCGGCAGCAAGCGGCGGCTGATCCGGTTCTCGTCCGACAGCATGCGGTATTTGTCCGCCTCGACGACCTGCAAATAGTACATGCGGCCGATCAGGGTCGATACCAATGCCAATTGCCCGGCGCCCAACAAGGCTACGCGGCGGGAAAAAACACGCTGGAGTGTCTGCGATTGCTGCTTATTCATTTCTCGGGCAGCAAGCTGCGTTGAAGTCGATCAAAGACATACGATAGCGGCGGATAGCAAACAATATCAAACAGGTACAAAAACAGAGCCGGGCGGATATCGGGGAATTGCACATCCATCGCCGCCGTCAGCAACCAGCTGATCAGGATGGTAATGGCGGCCATCAGGATAAAGCTGCCCCAGATCACCAGGAACGGCATGTTGCGCAAGGCCCGCGCCTGGGAGCGCGTCATGGCATAGAGCAGCAGCAGGGAGACGGTACCGACCCCGGTCGGCGTCACCCCCAGCAGATCGCCGATCAAGCCGATCACCAGGATTGACCACGGGGTCATCAATTGCGGCTTCTTCAGGCCCCAATAGAAGACCGAGATAATGACCAGGCTGATGCCGATCGAGCCAAGTTCGGGAAAATGCCAGGGCAGCAGGCCGATCAGCAGCAAGAGCAGCGTGAGGCCGACAGGAATCGAGCTGCGCGCCCATTTGTCGACGCGCTGCCAAAAAGGCGACCTGATCACTCGGTGCCGGCCGGTCCCGTCCGGGAAACCTGCTTGGCGTTCGTCGCTGGCGCACCCAGGGCAGCCGGCTTCTTCTTGTTCGCCGATTTGCCCCCGCCCGCCGCCGCTTCGCCCGACGTCGTCAGCAAGCTATCCAGGATCCCCTGCTGGTTGGGATCGTAGCCCGAAGCATCGATTTTGAGGTCATCCCGGAGGATGCCCGGCAAAGCGTAATTGACCAATCGCAGATATTCGAGGCGGGAGAGATCCGCCAGCGGCTGTACGCGATAGTGACCGCCGTCAACCTCGGCCACCTCGCCGACCGGCAGGCCCGGCGGGAAGGCGCCACCGGCACCCGAAGTGACGATGCGGTCGCCGATCTTGATATCGACGTCGCGCGGCAGGTAACGCAGTTCCGGCATCGGCGAATTGTCGCCCGACAGTACCGCCTGGTCGCGGGTGCGTTCGATGATGACCGGGATGCGGGCGTTGATGTCGGTC
>Ga0209455_1001490_pt1 | contig 10489 bp, 9 predicted proteins | sample AraplaCol_mCL_r2_FD_184275 | JGI IMG/M metagenome (GOLD analysis project Ga0209455, IMG submission 184275) | Arabidopsis root microbial communities from North Carolina, USA - plate scrape CL_Col_mCL_r2 (SPAdes) (version 2) | ecosystem: Host-associated > Plants > Roots > Endosphere | place: USA...
AGCGCGGCACGATCTCCCCGACCACGTCATCTATCGCCCTGCCAACCTTGCCGCGCTCGGCCGGAAGAAGCTCGGTATCTACGTCTGGGGCAATGGCGGCTGCAGCGCCGACGGCACCAGCTCGCGCAACCACCTGCTCGAGATCGCCTCGCACGGCTATCTCGTGATCGCTGCAGGCACCATCCCTGCCGCCACCCCACCTACCCCGGCTCCGACTCAGGCCGCCGCCCCGGCGCCCGCCCCCGGCCAGCTCACCGCCGCCACCGCAACCCACCTGCTCGTCGATGCGATCGACTGGGCCCAGCGCGAGAACGACCGCTCCGGTAGTCCGCTCAGGGGCCATATCGCGACCGGGGAAGTCGCCGTGTCCGGGTGGAGCTGCGGCGGCCTCCAGGCCTTGTCCGTCGCGCAGGATCCGCGCGTGAAGACCGCCGTCATCATGAACAGCGGCTTCTTCCCCGACGGCGCCAATCCGATCGGCGGCATCGTGTCGGACAAGAAGCTCCTCGCCACTCTGCATGCCCCGATCCTCTATGTGCTCGGCGGACCCAAGGACATCGCCTACGGCAACGGCACCGACGACTTCCGCCGCATCGCCGGACTGCCAGCCGCGCTGGTGAACATCCCCGTCGGCCATGGCGGGACCTACATGCAGCCGCACGGCGGCATCGGCGCGGAGGTCGTCACCGCCTGGCTCGATTGGCAGCTGCAAGGCGACGCGGCGGCCGGTGCGAAATTCAGCGGTCCGGATTGCGGCTTCTGCCACGACCCGCGGCTCACGATCGAGCGCAAGAACATTCCCTGACGGCATCCCGCCGGCTAGCCGACACTGGACAAAACGGGAACATTTGTCTATAGAAGTCGTATGCCGACTGCGCGAGAGTGCGGAATTCTCTCAAGGTTGGCTTCAGGAGCCAGCCAATCTGGTTCGTTAAATTTCTCGTTGGACCAAAAAATAACCTTATTGGTTAGTCATTAAGTTCGTTTCCGGTGTTTTATGAATTTCGGGCAGCCGACTCGACCGATCCACCGCCACCGTCCACCCGGGCGGAAGCTGGTCAACCGACATGTAATAATAAAGCGCGGTTACGCCGTCCTTGGTGGCGCTGTCGCCCTTGACCAGACCGAAGGCGATGGTGCCCGCGAACACCGGGCCGCCGCTATCGCCGCCCTTGCAGTCGGGCCCGCGCACCGCGACCCAGGTCGGCTCGCACGGTCCCGCGCAGAGGTCGCCCGGCGGAGCATAATCGGGATAGGCCACCTCGGCGCAGCTATAGCCGGTGCGCTCGCCGCGATGGCACACTAGGTCGCCCGCCCGCGTCGAGGCACGATTCCGCCAGCTCGTCACCGCTCTCAGTGCGGTTTTTTCTTTGTCCGCGAAAAAAATCGGCGCCAATGGTAGCGCTACCGTAGCCATGTCGGAGGGCCCGCCCGCGTCCCCACCTACGCCGATCGGCACATGGATCTGCACATCCTGATACCAGGCGCCCCACGCGCCGATCATGGTCATCGGCACCTCGGTCCCATCGGGGTCGATATAGCGCAGCTGATCGGGGCAATGCGCCGCGGTCGAGAGCGCGGTCCGGCTGCCGTCGGTCACGACGAAGCCGCTGGTGCACACCGCCTTGTGGTTGATCTGCGGATCAAACCCCAGCACGCGCCCGCCGCCCGCCACCGCCGTCAGCGCGCTGGTCGTGTCGCCCCAGGCCACCACCTCCACAGGCACGCCGGCGATCCCGGTGAAGCGCGCCGCGAGGCCCGCAATGTCATCGGCGCTCCCGTCCGTCCCGACATCACGGGTGTTGACCATCACCACCAGCTTGCCCGTACGCGGATCCACACCCATGCCGGGCGGGCTGCGGAGTTCGGCGCGGACCTCCGCCTGATGCGCCCCGATCGCAGCCAGGATCTGCTCGCGCGTCGCGGGCGCGCCCGTCTGGAACACCACGGGCACCGCCAGCCCACCCGCCGCGATCGTGCGCGGCGCCTCGGCCGCATCGCCGGTCAGCAGCACCACGATCCGGAATCCGCCCTCATGCGCGATGCTGATCCCCGCCAGCCGGTCGGCGAACTCGCGGGCCAGCGCGTCGGTCGCGGGCACGCTGTCCTGCTCTGCCTGCAGCTCGCGCATCGCCTGGTCGAGCGGCACGCCATAGAGGCGCGCATATTCGGCCCCGTCCTGCATCAGCGCCTCGATCTGCGTCTGGATATGCGGGGGTATCTCGGCATGCCCAAGAGCAGCTTTGTCGGGCACCTTGGGCGCGGGTGCCTGCGCCACCGCTCCCGCCGCCATCAGGAAGGCCCCGCAGGCCAATATCGCCGATCGCAACCCCACGCCGGACGCTTCTGCCCGTCCAGGCGGGTTTCGGAAAGCGCCTTTAAAGTGTTAAGGGGCTCGCGTGATTGAACAAACCGCCCCCACCGGTCCCGTCCGCAAGCTTGCCCTCCTCTTCCAGAAGTGGGGCAAGATGGCCAAGTTTCGCGATCACCTCGTGCTGGGGCGTGCCGCCTTGCGCGCCGCCCTGCTGCTCGATTCCAGCCTGCCCCTCGCCCGGCGCGAGCTCAGGACGGCGCTGCCCCGCGCCAAGGGCAGCGTGCCGCATCTCACCTCGGTCGGCATCGGCACCACCGGCACCTGCAACGCGTCGTGCATCCATTGCCCGACCGGCAAGGCCAGTACCTCCAACAGCCCGCGCGGCACCATGCCGATGAGCCTGTTCCGCAAGATCATCGACGGCATCGTCGAGGAAGGCGTTCGTGTCGACAGCCATATCGGCTTCGGCCTGTTCGGCGACGGGCTGGTCGATCCGATGGTGGTCGAACGCGCCATCTACCTGCACGAACGCCTCCCGGACGTGGTCTTCTCGGTCAACACCAACGGGGCCGCCTATAACAGCGCCAAGCACAAGGTGCTGTTCCCCTACGTCACCCTGATCGCGCTCCATTGCGAGTCGCTGACGCCCGAGACCTACGATTATCTGATGACCCCGCTCAGGGCGAAGAACGTCTTCCCCAAGTACGAGCAGATCCTGCGCGACTTCCCGGGCAAGGTCCGTGTCAGCGTCCCCGTCAGCCGCGCCAACCGCGACGAGCTTCAGGGCATCCGCGACTGGTTCATGTCACGTGGCGCCAAGGAGGTCGTGTTCGATCCGATGGCGAGCCGCTGCATGGAAGATCGCAGCCTGTTCGACAAACTCTCGCTCGCCCCCGTCCGCATCCGCTGCGGCGCGGACGTGGCCAACGACCTGATCGTCGATTGCGACGGCGCGGTCCTCACCTGCTGCCAGGATTTCGTGCGCGAGCACCCGGTCGGCAATCTAATCATCGAGACCTTCCAGGAAACCATGACCAACCTCGCCCGCCGTACCTTCGCGCAGAGGATGGCCAATGGCGAGCATGACTCCATCTCCACCTGCAGCCGCTGCTTCGGCGACGTCCGCACCCCCAACTTTCCGTTCGACCACCCGGTATTGACCGAGGCACGTTGAACACCTCTCCATCGGAACTGCATCGGATTTGGGCAGGATTCGATAGGCATCGCCCACAAATGCGCTAGTCTCGCATCATGACGTCCAGGCTCCTGCGCAACGCCCTCCTCGCCGCCACCGCCGCCGCTTCCCTCGTGGCCCCCGCCCAGGCCGAATGGCGCCGCGCCACGTCCCGGCACTTCATCATCTATTCGCAGGGCTCGGCCAACGAGCTCAAGCAGTCGGTCACCGCGCTCGAACGCTACGAACAGCTCTTGCGGCTGATGTCGATCAGCAAGCCGGACGAGGATTCGGCGCCCTTGACCGTATTCATGGTCACCGACGCCGATCATGTCGGCGATCTCATCAATCAGCATGGCGCAGCCGGCTTCTACACTGTCGGCCCGCTCGGCCCGGTCGCGGTCGGTTCGCGCATCGCCGACTACAATGCCTATGACAGCGACTTCACCTCGCAGGTGGTGCTGTTCCACGAATATGCCCACCACTACATGCTGCAGAACTACACCGCCGCTTATCCGGGCTGGTTCGTGGAGGGCTATGCCGAGCTGCTGGGCGCAACCACCTTCGGCAGCGACGGATCAGCCTATGTCGGCAACGTCGCCAAATACCGCCTTGCCGACCTCCACAGCGACAATCCGATCGCGATCCGCGACCTGCTCGCGGACGATCCCGACGCGCGCAAGGACCGGGGGGTCTACGCCTTCTACAGCGAGGCCTGGCTGCTGACCCACTACCTCGTCTTCAACGACACGCGCTCACCCCAGCTGCACCGCTATCTCACCTTGGTCAGCAACGGCATGAAGCCGATGGACGCGGCCGGCCAGGCATTCGGCGACCTGTCGAAGCTGGTCGGTGAATATAACGCCTACCGCAACTCGCCCGGCCTGCCCGGCATCCACATCAGCCAGAAGAACGCGCCCCCGATCGGCGACATCAAGATCGAGACGCTCGACCCCGCTGCGCAGGCTCTGGTGTGGGATCGCCTGCTCTACATGCGCAACCTGCGCGGGGACGAGGCCGCAAACATTTCGGCCGACCTGGCGAAGCGGGCCGCGGCTGCACCCGGGGATATGGAGACGCTCGATCTCCTGTGGCGCTTCCAGCTCGCCGCCAACGATACGACCGGCGCCGACCGCACCGCCGATACCCTCCTGGCGCTGCAGCCCAAGAATGCGCAAGCCCTGCTCGGCAAGGGCCTGGTTGCGATGAAGAAGCTGGAGGACGCCAAGGATTATAGCGCGCCCAAATGGGCGGCCGCCCGCCAATATGTGATCGACGCGAACGAGGCCCAGACAGGTAGTGCGGAGATCCTGTTCGCTTATTACCAGAGCTTCGTCCGCGCCCAGCAGCAGCCAAGCAAGGCCGCCAAATTAGGTCTGCTGCGGGCGTTCGAGCTGGAGCCGCAGTCCAACAATTTCCGCCTGACGCTGGCGGGCTCGCTGATAGGCGAACGGCGCTATTCGGAGGCGCGGATCGTGCTCAAGCCCGCGGCCTATTCGGTCCACGATACCAAATCCGCCGGCTGGGCGCAGCGGATGCTCGGCACGATCGACAAGTTGAAGGATGGCGATCCGCCGCCAATGATCTTGCCGGAGATCGACAAGGCCAATGACGACGCCAAGCCCAAGAAGAGCTAGCGCGCCGCTTCGCGCGCCAGCAATTTCTCCTTGATCGACAGGCCCCAAGCATAGCCGCCCAGGCTGCCGTCGGTGCGCACCGCGCGGTGGCACGGGATCAGCACCGCGACCGGATTGGCGCCGCATGCCGATCCCACCGCGCGCACCGCATTGGGATTGCCCGCCCGCGCCGCGAGGGCGGCATAGCTCAAAGTCTCACCCGGCGGGATGCGGGAGAGCTCACGCCACACCGCCTGCTGGAACGCCGTCCCGCGCACGTCGAGCGGAAGCGTCATCTTGGGCGTAGGCGCGGTCACATAGTCGACCGCGTCGGCAAGCAGTCCTTCCAGTGCCTCGCCGCCCTGCTCGATCCGGGCGTTGGGGAAATGCTCGCGCAGGATGCCCGCATCCGCCTCGAACGCGACGCGGCAGATGCCCCGCTCGGTCGCGGCGACCAGCAAAGGCCCGAAGTCGGTCTCGGCCACGCCCCAGCGGATCGTCTCGCCACGCCCGCCGTCACGCCAGGCGGACGGCGTCATCCCCAGGCGATCGGGCACATCGGCATAGAAGCGCGCGGGCGCGGCATAGCCGGCATCGTACAAAGCTTCGGTCACGGTATCGGACTCCTTCAACGCCCGTTCGGCCCGCTTAGCGCGCTCGGCGCGGACGTAAGCGGCCGGCGTCACGCCGGTCGCGCGGCGGAACAGGCGGTGGAAATGGAACGGGCTGTAGCCCGCAGCTTCGGCTAATTGTTCGAGCGTGGGCGGCTCCTCGGCTTGCGCGATCAGCGTGATCGCCTGCGCGATCCCAGCCTCGTCCGCCGCCACCTCGTCGGGGCGGCAGCGCATGCAGGACCGCAATCCGAAGTCGCGCGCCTCGTTGCCGTTGGCGAAGAAGCGGACATTGTCGCGCTTCGGATGACGCGCCGCGCAGGACGGCCGACAATAGATGCCCGTCGTCAGCACCCCGGTCACGAACTGGCCGTCCATCGCGCGGTCGCGGCGCAACACCGCCGCCCAGCGCTGATCGTCACTCTCAAGCATCATACCGCTCCGCCCGGGCCATGAAGCAGCCCGCGCCTGCATTATGCAGATCGATATAGGCAACCTCGTCATGTTCGAGGAGGCTACGGATTGCGCAATCCGCCTCGCCCGGCCCCGCCACGCTCGCACGCCGCAGCATGCCGGCGGCATCGAAGCCACGCAGACCGAGCGTGCGGTGACCGAAGAAGGCCGGGGTCGCATCCACATATTCGGGCGCTTCGGCAGCCCCTTCGCGGACGTAGATGGCATAAGCGGACCGGAACGGCGTCGCTACGTCGTGCGAGACGTGCTGAAGCAGCAGCAGGTTCTCGCCCGGCTCGGCATCCGCCAGCGTCACGCGGCAGGGGAAGCCTGGCTTGCTGCTCGCCTGGACGCGCACCGCACCTGCCGCGATCAAAGCGGCGGTATCGGCGAAGGCGGCGGGGTCGAGACCCATGATTCGGTAGGCCATGATCGTCTCCTCTTGGAACTGACCTGGCCCATCTATGCCGCCTTCGCCCTCCCCGCTTCCCGCGGCTTGCTTTCAAACTTGGACGATGAATCAGGCGCCAAAATCAGGCGGGGGCGTAGCCGTACGAATCGACCGATCCCACGCTCAGCCGCGTCACTTCGGGCGGGATCTCGCACCTCGCCGAAATGTCGGCGGTGAAGGCCGCGAATTCCGGCGTCTCGGTCAGCATGTCCGACGAATCCTCGCGCGTGTTGAGGAAGACATGGACGAAGCTCTGGCCGTCGGCTTCCTTGAACAGGCTATAGGACACGCCCGCGGGCGCATCGCGGCGGACGCGGTCGAACACGGCGTGCGAAAGGCTCTCATTCTCGGCGACCGCTTCGGGCTTCACCTTGTAACGGACGATGGTCAGGCGTTGCATGATTTTACTCCTCGGAAGGTGCGGACATCGCACCCGCCTCTCCTGACGAAGCCCGGGTTCAAAAGGATTCGCGTGGGTCCACCGAATCCTTTTGGGCGCCGCGTCCGTCATGGCATTGAGGGTTTGACGCGCGGGGACAGGATGGACGGCAATCTCGATCAATGGTTCACCGATATAAGACCGCGGCTGCATGCCTTTTGCGGGCGGATGATGGGCTCGGCAATCGACGGCGAGGATATCGTGCAGGAAGCGCTCGCCCGCGCCGCATTGGCTTATGCGGATGCGGCGCCCGACAAGCCCGAGGCTTGGCTGTTCCGGATCGCGCGCAACGCCGCGATCGACGCGCTGCGCCAGCGGAAGGGAAACACGCTCGATCTTACGGAGCATGACGGTGCCGATCCCGGCGCGGACAGCGCCGCGCGGGCGGAGGTGACGCTCGGCTTCACCGCCTTCCTGCCTTTGCCGCCGCCGCAGCGCGCCTCGGTCGTGCTGGTGGATGTGCTCGGTTATTCGCTCGCCGAGACCGCCTCGATCCTCGAAACCAGCGTCGCCGCGGTCAAGGCGACGCTCCATCGCGGCCGCATGCGTCTTGCCGACCCGCCCGAACCCGCGCCGATCGACGCGCAGGAGAAATTGCGCCTGCGCGCTTATGCCGACCTGTTCAACGCGCGCGCCTTCGACGCGCTGCGCGATCTGCTCGCCGCCGATGTCCAACTCGTCATGTCGCCCGACATCCGCCGCGACGGTAAACAGGACGTGTCGATCTATTATACCCGTTACAGCGAGGCGCGCGTCGCCTGGCGAATGCAGCCCGCCATCATCGACGGCCGCCCGGGCCTAATCGCCAGCGACCCCGCCAATCCGGACGTGCGCTTTCCCGTGTTGCTCGAATGGTCGGACGGCCGGATCGTGTTGATCCGTGACTTCCATTATGCCCGTTACGTTATGGATGGGATCGCCATCGCGCGGATTTGACTCCCGCTTGCCTTGCAATCCGCACCCCCGCTTGCTAGTCGGCGCGCGACCGAAGTGGGCGGCCGTCCGGCAGCGCCCGTTTCCGCCCTGCCCGCTCAAATGGGCCGGGGCACCACCAAATCAGGGGACGACGAGCGCGTGGAGCATTCCGGCGGCATACAGGCAAGTCTTAGCGGTCGCTACGCCACCGCTCTGTTCGAGCTCGCCCGCGACGAAGACAAGCTCGACAAGGTCGGCGCGAGTCTTGCCACGTTGAAGCAGGCCCTGGCCGATTCGGCCGACCTGAAGGCGCTGATGTCCAGCCCGATGGTCAGCCGCGCCGACGCCGGCAGAACGGTCGCCGCTCTCGCCAAGCCGCTCAAGCTCGATCCGCTGACCGCCAAGTTCCTGGGCGTGCTGGCCGAGAATCACCGTCTCGGCGCACTTTCGCCTATCATCCGTGATTTCAACACCTTGTCCGCCCGCCATCGCGGCGAGACCAGCGCGCAGGTGATCACCGCCCACCCGCTCGACAAGGGCCAGATGGCCGCGCTCACCGCGCGCCTGAAGTCGATCGTCGGCAGCGAGGTCGCGGTCGACGCGACCGTCGATCCCAACATTCTCGGCGGACTGATCGTCCGTCTCGGCAGCCGTCAGATCGACGGCTCGATCCGCACCAAACTGAACGCACTCGCGACTGCGATGAAAGGTTGAACATGGAAATCCGCGCGGCAGAAATCTCCAAGGTCATCCGTGACCAGATCGCGGGCTTCGGCAGCGATGCCGAAGTGTCCGAGGTCGGATCGGTGCTGTCGGTCGGCGACGGCATTGCGCGCATCCACGGCCTCGACAACGTCCAGGCGGGCGAAATGGTCGAGTTCGCCAACGGCGTACAGGGCATGGCGCTCAACCTCGAGGCTGACAATGTCGGCGTCGTGATCTTCGGCTCGGACGCCGAGATCAAGGAAGGCGACGTCGTCAAGCGCACCGGCACGATCGTGGACGTTCCGATCGGCAAGGGCCTGCTCGGCCGCGTGGTCGATGGCCTCGGCAACCCGATCGACGGCAAGGGCCCGATCGTCACCGACCAGCGCAGCCGCGTCGAAGTGAAGGCGCCCGGCATCATCCCGCGCACCTCGGTGCACGAGCCCGTGCAGACCGGCCTGAAGGCGATCGACGCGCTTGTCCCCGTCGGCCGTGGCCAGCGCGAGCTGATCATCGGCGATCGCCAGACCGGCAAGTCGGCCGTCGCGATCGACACCTTCATCAACCAGAAGACGGCCAATGCCGGCGACGACGAGTCGAAGAAGCTCTATTGCATCTATGTCGCGGTCGGCCAGAAGCGCTCGACCGTCGCGCAACTCGTCCGCACGCTGACCGAGAATGGCGCGATGGACTATTCGATCGTCGTCGCCGCGACCGCGTCCGACCCGGCCCCGCTGCAGTTCCTCGCGCCGTACACCGGCACCGCGATGGGCGAGTATTTCCGCGATAACGGCATGCATGCGCTGATCGTGTTCGACGATCTCTCCAAGCAGGCCGTCGCCTATCGCCAGATGTCGCTGCTGCTGCGCCGCCCGCCAGGCCGTGAAGCCTATCCCGGCGACGTGTTCTATCTTCACTCGCGCTTGCTCGAGCGCGCCGCGAAGATGAACAAGGACAATGGCTCGGGCTCGCTGACCGCGCTTCCGATCATCGAGACCCAGGCGGGCGACGTGTCGGCGTACATCCCGACCAACGTGATCTCGATCACCGACGGCCAGATCTTCCTCGAGACCGATCTGTTCTTCGCAGGCATCCGCCCCGCGATCAACGTCGGCCTTTCGGTCAGCCGCGTCGGTTCCGCCGCGCAGACCAAGGCGATGAAGAAGGTGTCGGGCTCGATCAAGCTCGAGCTCGCCCAGTATCGCGAGATGGCCGCCTTCGCTCAGTTCGGTTCGGACCTCGATGCCTCGACCCAGAAGCTGCTGAACCGCGGTGCACGCCTGACCGAGCTGCTCAAGCAGCCGCAGTTCAGCCCGCTGCCGTTCGAGGAGCAGACTGCGTCGATCTTCGCCGGCACCAACGGCTATCTCGATACTGTCGCGGTACAGGACGTGGTGCGCTATGAGGCGGCGATGCTCGCTGACCTGCGTGCCAATAGTGCCGATGTGCTGAAAATGATCCGCGACACCAAGGATCTCGGCGATGACGCGAAGAAGGGCCTGGTCGCAGCGCTCGACGCGTTCGGCAAGACGTTCGCTTAAGGATTAACACGTCGCCCCGGCGGAGGCCGGGGCCGCTTCGTAACTGAGCGATCCCGGCCTCCGCCGGGATGACGATCTGGGGAAGAAGATTGGCTAGTCTTAAGGCCCTCAAGATCCGCATCGGCTCGGTGAAGTCGACGCAGAAGATCACCAAGGCGATGAAGATGGTCGCCGCCGCGAAGCTGCGCCGGGCGCAGGAAGCGGCGATTGCCGCGCGGCCTTATGCTCTGCGCCTCGAAAAGGTGATGGCCAGCCTCGCCTCGCAGGTGA
>Ga0209455_1001492_pt1 | contig 10486 bp, 9 predicted proteins | sample AraplaCol_mCL_r2_FD_184275 | JGI IMG/M metagenome (GOLD analysis project Ga0209455, IMG submission 184275) | Arabidopsis root microbial communities from North Carolina, USA - plate scrape CL_Col_mCL_r2 (SPAdes) (version 2) | ecosystem: Host-associated > Plants > Roots > Endosphere | place: USA...
TGATAGCCCTGTCGAACCTCACGCGAGATCTCTTTCATGACCGCCAGCAATTTCGTCGTTCCGGCGCCGCGGCAAGCATCGCTTCCGGTCACCGGGGAAGCCGGCCTCTTTCCGGTGCGCCGCATCTGGTGCGTCGGGCGCAATTACCTCGAGCATATCCGCGAGATGGGCAATGACGAGCGCGACCCGCCGTTCTTCTTCGCCAAGCATGCCGACATGCTGGCCCCGGAAGGTGCCGTCATCCCCTATCCGCAGCTCACCAAGGACCTGCATCACGAGGTCGAGCTCGTGGTCGCGATGAAGAGCGGCGGTATCAATATTCCGGTCGAGAAGGCCCTCGATCACGTCTACGGCTATGCGGTCGGCATCGACCTGACGCGGCGCGACCTGCAGCAGGCCTCGCGCAAGAAGGAGCGGCCGTGGGAGATCGGCAAGTCGTTCGACCAGTCCGCGCCCTGCTCGGCGCTGCAGCCGGCGTCTAAGATCGGCCATCCCGCGAAGGGCAAAATCTGGCTGTCCGTCAACGGCGCCGAACGGCAGAAGGGCGACCTCACCGAGCTGATCTGGAGCGTGCCGGAGATCATCTGGAAATTGTCGCAGCAGGTCGAGATCGGGGCCGGCGACATCATCCTGACAGGAACGCCTGCGGGCGTCGCAGCTTTGGTGCCGGGCGACAAAATCGCGTGCGGCGTCGATGGCGTCGGCACGTTGAATGTGTCGATCGGCGAGCCGCGGGGCTGAGCGGCGCCTCAAAGCAAGTCCGATATCAATAGCCGGGTGATCCCGCGCGCGGCTATTCTCATTTCTTCGTCATGCCCCGCGAGGGCTGCGCGTCCGGTGCGCCGAGACGGTCGTCAGAACCGAGAAGCTGGTGTTTACTGGGTCGCCAGCTTGCGCAGGAGATGACAGCGAACTCGGGGCAGAGGTTCGCCTCGCAACACGAAGATGTCACCCACGCCTTGCGATGTCGCGATGACCGACATTGTTCAGACCAGGTAATAGTCGTCTGCGGACACGGGCTGATTATCGGGCTCCGGTCGCAACGTCGGCCGCCGCGGACGCATGGGTGGCGTGATGACACGCCGCTCGAGGTCGCCGACGCTCGACATCGGTTCGGCGAACTTGATTGCGAAGCCCTCCGGAAACTGGCGAATGACACGCCCTACGCAGCTACCGACGGCCAGCGCGGTACCGATGTCGGGCTGCAGTTCTGACGACACCGCAGCCCCCGACATTGACGCGTCAATCACGAAGCAAGGCACGATGCTGCCATCGGCGAGCGTCAGCGCGGAGTGTGGGCTGTTCGGCACGTAACGGGCATCCACGCGGGCATCGGGAATGCTCGGATCCTTCTCCCTCTTCTCCAGCCAGACCAGCTTTTCGGCAAACCGGGCGCGTTCGGCGCGCGTCATATCAAGCTCGAGCAGGAAGCCGCCGTGGACCGTGTCGCTGATATGCCCGTTGAACTTGCCGAATTCGCGGAAATACGACGTCAGGCGATCGCCAACCCTGCCGACGACGGGAACCTCCAACAGCATGCGAAATGGCGAAACACGCGTGGTGCGGCAGGCGAAAGTCCTCAGGCGGCCTTCCGGATCATACCAATTCGGCAGCGTATAGTTGCCCGGCGCCTGGATCCTGACGGCACGCTGCTTGAGAAATCGAGCAACCAACATAGCAGCCTCCTAGAATCCCGAAGATCCAGGAAGACAGCCTGCCGCGGTTCGGCGCCCGATGACCGTCGGACGGGACGCACCCGGCACGCCCGCGGCGGAAAGTTCGAGCCGGAACGCACGGAGTATGAAAGCAGCGATCTTCATGTGCACAAACTGCGCATGAAAATACTAAAGAACGTTGAAAATACGGGGACGGATTTCTCCCAAAGGGATCGTATCGGCGGTCCCTTGCGAAACCCTGAAGATCGGAATCCGGTCGACTACGGTGTTCAGCACACGTCAATCGAGCACAGAACGTCCGGCGACGAGACGAAATTGGGCCAGCGCGGTAAATGCAGCGCCGCTGCCCGCACCGAGAGTGACGCGCACCCGGCGCCACCGCGACCGGAAGGGCCGCTTCATCCCGAACGACGATGGCGGCGAGTGCCCGGCACGATGCGGAGACACCGACCATCCAGCATGGAGCTGCGAGGCAACGTAGTTAACGAACGCCCGACGTTCGCAACCCGTAGTAGCCCTCCCGCCGTCCCGACTCATCCTTTGCGCGCAGAGGCAGCCTTGCAGAACTAATAACGCATTCTCCAGACTACGCTATTTGATCGATAACGCCCCGTTCACCATTGGCGCAATCGGCGCCTCGCGCGGACGCGACCGGTCCAGCTTTGCAAGTTCGCTTACACCATTGCTGCTTAGTCATACGCGAGGGGAAGCTCTCACTGGCTTGTTCGCTGCCCCGGCGTATGAGTTAAGAGTAGTAACGCGTATGATGACCGCACGCATCGTGGTTTTGACCATCGCTCTCAGCGCGGGCGGCGTGGCGGCCTACCTCGTGAGCAGCACCGACAAGCAGCAGCAGGTGCCGGTCGCACCCGTGGTGCAGCTACCAACGGTCGAGGTCTTGGTGGCGAAGGCCGACATCGGCCTGGGCCAGGCGATCAAGCCCGGCGATCTGCTGTGGCAGGCCTGGCCGGAAGCCGCGAGTAGCATCTTCATTCGGCGGGGCGACCGGCCCGACGCGGCCAATCAGCTGGTCGGATCGATCGCGCGCGCTCCCTTCATCACCGGAGAGCCAATCCGCGAACAGAAACTCGTGAAGGCGGACGGCTCCGGCTTCATGGCGGCGATCCTGCCGGCGGGCATGCGCGCGATCTCGACGGAGATCTCGCCGGAGACCGGCGCCGGCGGCTTCATCCTGCCGAACGACCGCGTCGACGTCATCCTGTCCAAGCGTGACAAGAATCCGGATCGCGCCGGCGCCCCCGATTCCGTCAGCTCCGAGATCATCCTCTCCAACATCCGCGTGCTCGCGATCGATCAGGCGCCGAAGGAGAAGGATGGCCAGAACACGGTCGTCGGCCGCACCGCGACACTCGAGCTCAAACCCGAACAGGCCGAGACGCTGACACGCGCCCGCCAGTCCGGCTCGCTGGCGCTGGCGCTGCGCAGCATCGCAGACGCCAACGCGGTCGAGCCCAGCGCCGACAACAAGGCCGTCCGACGCGGCAACGGCATCGAGATCATCCGTTACGGCGTGAGCAGCTCGCAAACGGCGCAGAAGTGACGAGAAGGAAGAGATCATGAAGCGCGAGCAAACTCGATCGAAGGTGCAGACGGCGCTGGTCCGCGCGCTCGCCTTCTCGGCCATCACGGCTTTCACGCTGAACCCGGCACTCACCCCGGTGTTCGCCGCCGACGCCGAGGCGCCGGTCGTCTCGTCGAGCTCGGCGAAGATGCGTTCCCTGTCGCTCGGCATAGGCAAGTCCGTCGTGGTCGACTTTCCCGAGGACGTGAAGGACGTGCTGGTGGCCGATCCGAAGATCGCCAATGCGGTGGTGCGCTCCGCCAAGCGCGCCTACATCATCGGCTCAGCGGTCGGCCAGACCAATGTCGTGTTCTTCGATGCCGATGGCCAGCAGGTTGCGGCCTATGACATCGCGGTCAAGCGCGATCTCAACGGCGTGCAAGCGGCGCTGCGCCAGACCACGCCGGGCGTGAAGATCGACGGCGTCGGCGACGGTGTCATCCTGACAGGTTCGGTGTCGAGCCCGGTCGAAGCGCAGCAGGCCGGCGAAATCGCGGCCAGGCTGGTCGGCGGCGCCGACAAGGTCGTCAACTCTATCGTGGTGCGCGGCCGCGACCAGGTCATGCTGAAGGTCAGCGTCTCCGAAGTCCGGCGCGATATCATCAAGCAGCTCGGCATCGATCTCAGCGCCAGCATGAACTACGGCACGGCGGTCGTGAAATTCAACAACAGCAACCCGTTCACGGCCAATAACGTGCCGCTGGTCAGCGGCAACGGCGCCAGCACCACGGCGCTTGGCGGCTTCGGGTCCGTCACCGCAACGATGCGCGCAATGGAAAGCGCCGGCGTCATCAAGACGCTCGCCGAACCGAACTTGACCGCGATCTCCGGCGAGTCGGCCACCTTCATCGCAGGCGGCGAGTTCCCGATCCCCGCGGGCTATACCTGCCAACCGGCGACAAGCGCCGGCTCCGTGCAGCAGTGCCAACTTTCGGTGGCCTACAAGAAGTTCGGCATCTCGCTTAACTTCACGCCGGTGGTGCTCAGCGAGGGCCGCATCAGCCTGCGTGTCATGACCGAAGTATCCGAAATCTCCAATCAGAATTCGGTCAATCTGAGCGGCGTCACGATTCCTTCGATCCAGACCCGGCGCGCCGAGACCACGCTGGAAGTTCCCTCGGGTGGCTCGATGGCGATGGCGGGCCTGATCCAGAACCAGACCAAGCAGGCCGTCAACGGTCTGCCCGGGCTCGATCAGTTGCCTGTGCTCGGCCAGCTCTTCCGCAGCCAGGACTTTGTCAACAACGAGACCGAGCTGATGGTGATGGTGACGCCCTACGTGGTGCGCGCAGTTGCGCAGAACCAGCTCTCGCGTCCGGATGACGGCTTCGCGTCGGCATCGGATTCGCAGTCGGCGCTGCTTGGCCGCCTGAACCGGCTTTACGGCATTGCCGGCAAGGTCGAGCCGGTCTCGGGCTACGAGACCAATTTCGGCTTCATCATCGACTGAGACGGACACCGTGGGGACGGGGAAATTGACAATGTCGAGAACATCAGCGGCCGAGCGCCTGCGCCTGATCGGCGCGCTTGCCGGCCTTTCGCTTTCGCTCGGAGCCTGCACTCTGACGAGCACGGAGGTCGTGACCGCGACCGTTCCCGATGACTACAAGCATCGTCACCCGATCGCGATCCAGGAAGCCAATCAATCGATTGCCGTGTTCGTCGGTCAGGGCCGCGGCGGACTGACATCGCAGCAGCGTGCGGACGTCGCCGGTCTGGCGCGATCGTGGCAACGCGAGGGGACCGGGGTCATCGTCTCCAGCGTGCCAGCCGGTACGCCGAACGCCCGCGCGGCGGCGGATGCCTATCGCGAGATCCGTGAGGTGTTGGCAGCGAGCGGGGTCCCCTCGCGCGCGATCACGATGCAGCCCTACTATCCCGAGAACCCGCATCTGCTGGCCGCCATCCGTATCGGCTATCCCAGGATCACCGCAGTCGCCGGCCCTTGCGGGCTGTGGCCGGAGGACCTCGGCCCCAACATCATGAATCCCGAATACAACGAGAACCGCCACTACTATAATTTCGGCTGCGCCACCCAGCGCAATCTCGCTGCGATGATCGACAATCCGGCAGACCTCGAGCAGCCGCGCTCGGAGACCGCCGCCTATACGCCGCGGCGCTCAGTGGCCTTCGATAAATTTCGCAAGGGCGAGTCGACCGCGGTCACCTATCCAGAAGCCGACAAGGCCAAACTCAGCGACACAGGCAAATGATCAACGCGTCCCGAAAGAATTCAGAGGAGCCGGCCGGGCCGCAGCCGCTCGCCGCCGACGATCACATCGCGCCGGTCCCGCGCGTCTCGATGCAGGCCTTCTGCGAGACCGAGCAGACCTCGGCGGCAATCCAGGCCGCAAGCCAGGACCGTCGGCTCGGCAAGGCCCATATCACCATCAAGATGGGCGGCGTGGACCGCGCCGTCGAGACCTATCATTCCCAGCCCACGCCGAACGTGATCGTGCTGGAGACCAAGCCCGGCACCAGCATTTTGGACGGGCTCGACGAGCTCGCCACCGTCTGCGATCCCGGCACGCGGGTCGTCGTCATCGGCGGGCTCGAAGACGGCGTCGCCTATCGCGATCTGGTGCGCCGCGGCGTCAACGACTATGTGATCGGGCCGGTCGAGACGCTCGATGTCATCCGCTGCATTTGCAGCCTGTTCTCGGCTTCGGAAGCCGTCACCACGGGGCGGATCGTCGCTGTGGTCGGCGCCAAGGGCGGCGTCGGCGCCTCCACGGTGGCGCATAACCTCGCCTGGACCATGGCGCGCAACCTGACGATGGATTCCGTCGTCATCGACCTCGACATGGCGTTCGGTACCGCCGGCCTCGATTACAACCAGGATCCGGCGCAGGGCCTCGCCAATGCGATCTTCCAGCCGGATCGGCCGGACACCGCGCTGATGGAACGCCTGCTGGCCAAATGCACCGAGAATCTAAGCCTGCTGGCGGCGCCGGCGACCTTGGACCGGGTCTATGATTTCGGCGCCGAGGCGTTCGATGCCATTTTCGACACGCTGCGGATGACCCAGCAGTGCATCGTGCTCGACGTCCCGCATCAATGGTCGGCCTGGACCCGGCACGCGTTGATCAATGCCGACGACATCCTCGTGGTCGCCGAGCCCGATCTGGCCAATCTGCGCAACACCAAGAATTTGCTGGGCACGCTGAAGTCGGCGCGGCCGAACGACCGCCCGCCGCTCTACTGCCTCAACCAGGTCGGGATGCCGAAGCGGCCGGAGATCGACATCAAGCGCTTCGCCAAGACGGTGGAGAGCGAGCCGGTCGCCGCCATTCCGTTCGACTGCAAGCTGTTCGGCACCGCCGCCAACAACGGCCAGATGATCGCCGAGATCGCGGCGCTCGGCCGCACCACCAAGCTGCTCCTCGAGCTGGCCAAGCGCCTGACCGGCCACGTCGACAACAGGCCGCAGCGCGCCTCGCTGCTGGCGCCGATCGCGCGGCTGCTGGGCGTCAGATAGGCGCACCGGCAAAGCCGGGACCGCTCAGTCCTCGTGGCTGAGCATCCTGGCGAGCTCCTTGTCGGGCGCCGCTACCGCATGCTCCCGGCGCCCCGAGCCGGCCTTCTGATCCTTCAGCGCGGTCTGCTTACGCGCGAGCAGCCGCTTCAGATAGGTGACGCTCGCGGCCGCCTCGTCCGGCGGTAGGCCGGACTTCATGATGCCCTCGGCCTCGCTCTCGCGTCCTTCGAGCCCGACCACGACGGCGAGATTGACCCTGACCCGCTTGTCCGCGTCGGGGCGGCCATAAGCCTTGCGCAGGGTCTCTTCGGCTTTGGGAAGCTCGTTGGAGAGCAGATAGGACAGGCCGAGATTGGACAGTACCGAAGGCTCGTCCGGCGCGATCTTCAGCGCGGTCGCATAGTACTGCCGCGCCTCGTCGTGACGGTCGAGCTGGTCCAGCACCGTGCCCTGCACCGAGAGGATGCGCCAGTCGGGATCCTCGGGGCTGTGCGCCCGGCTCAGCACGTCGAAGGCCTGCTGGAAATTGCCGTTGTCGGCCAGCGCCCGGCCGTAAGCGGCGAGCAGCGCCGTATCGCCGGGATGGGCAATCGTCGCCTGCTCGAGTACGGCGACGGCCTGCGAGCGCTGGCCCAGGGCGCGCAGCGCATTGCCATATTTCAGCGCCACCTCGGGATCGCCCGGCGAGGCCCGGAAGCGCTCCCGATCGAGTTCGACCTCCGCCCTCGGATCGGCGGGACGGCTGTTGTCGGCCTTGTCACCGAGCGAGCCCGTGACCTCGGCGAGATCGGTGGTCTGGCAGGCGGCGAGGCCGAGCAGCACCATCGCGAAAGACGCGGTAAAGATCGCCGGTCTGGCGAGCGGGCGGATACGAGGCAACGGACGCATGCAACTGACAACCAAAAGGCGACGGTGCAGGCACGCTGCCCGATTAACCCTAAGGTCCCGTTAAGGCGGCCATTGCTGCCGAGGGTTGCTTTCCTTGTCCCGTCAATCGATGAACTCGGCGCCGAACTCGCAGCCGATGCGCCAGGCCAGCCGGCATTTGCGCGAGTTGTCCGGCGAGAAGATGATGTTGAACTGCGACGGGATCTCCAGGAGCTCTGCGACCACCTTGACGCCCCCCGCGGAGATGTCCGTGATCGTGCAATCGCGCGGCAGCGAGCCCGTTCCCCAATGGATCTTCGCGATCCTCTTGCACAAACGACGTTCATCCTTGCGTCGGTTCGCCAGCATGTCGATCTCTCACCCGCTCGATCAATCCCACCCATCCGATGGTTTGGAAAGTTGTAGCGAGTAAAGATTGGCATCCGGCTAGTGGAAAAGCTCGGACTGTGGTCGGCATCTTTGCATCCCGTTAACTGTCATGCCGCCGGCTCACTGCACGGGCAGCATGAAACGATCGAAGAACGCCGCGAGCCGCGCCGTGCCATCAAGCGGCAGCACATCGGCGACATATTGGTCCGGCCGCACCACCACCATGCAGCCCGCTTGCCGGTCGATGCCGCGCAACGCGAAAATGTCGGCTTTCGGATCGGCGCAAAAAATCTTCTCGTAATCACGCAGGCCGTATTTTCCCTTTGCGGGCAGCAGCAGCGGCGGCATCGCCTCGATCGCAAGCTCGCGGTGGCCCTGCTGGAATACGGCGCGCACGTCGATCACCGAATCGATGTCGGCAGCCGGCGGCGTGCACCTCTTGATCGGCGAACCATCTCCGCCTGCAAGAAAGCCGCAGAGCGCGCCGACGGCGGAGCCGGTGTCCGTCGGCTGCCCGGCGACAGCAAAGATGAAGATGCGCCAGCGTCCGTCCGCCTGCACGACATGGCCGAGATGCACCGGCTTGGCATCAGAGAGACGAATGACCGGCGCCGAGTGGAAGCGCGTGCCGATCACGAAGCCGCTCGCCAGATGCTGATGGCTCGCGTCGCCGGTGATGATCGACGGTGCGTAATGCGTCGCCGTGCCCGCGGTGTAGCGTCCGCTGCGCATGAAATAGCTCTGCGTCTTCGCCGGATCGAAACCGTCGGCGCCCTTGGCCGCAGACGCGAGCAGCGCGGCCCATTCGCGGTCGAAATCGATCAGCTCCTTGGCGACCGCCTGCCGCTCGGCCGAGTAGCTATGGAGCAGGCGCGGCGCACAGCGCTGGCGCAGCACGGAGGCGAGCTTCCAGCCGAGATTGAAAGTGTCCTGCATCGAGACGTTCATGCCCTGCCCCGCCTTCGGGCTATGGGTGTGGCAGGCATCGCCTGCTATGAACACGCGCGGCAGCCGCGTCTCGGTCTCGGTCTCCGGCACATCGTCGAACTTGTCGCACAGCCGCTGGCCGATCTCGTACACCGACCACCACGGAATCTCCTTCACCTCCAGGGTATAGGGCCGCAGAATCCGCTGCGCCTTTGCGATCACGTCATCCACACTGATGTTGCGATTGCCGACCCGCTCGCCGACATCGAGCTTCGCGAGCTCGACATAGAGCCTGACCAGGTAGCCGCCTTCGCGCGGAATGATCAGGAGGCTGCCGTCCTGCGCCGACTGGATCAGCGACTTGAAGCGGATGTCCGGAAAGTCGGTCACGGCTAGCACGTCCATCACGCCCCAGGCGTGGTTGGCGGAATCGCCGCGCAGCTCGCGTCCGATCGCCCTGCGCACCGCGCTCCGCGCGCCGTCGCAGCCGACCACGTAGCGGGCCTTGATGGTCTCGATTTGCCCCTCATGCGCGCTATCGCAGCGTTCGAGCGTCACGGTGACGGCGCGGTCCTCCACGCCGGCCGTGCCATCGACTTCGAGCGCGCTCAGCCGCCGCGCATAATAGGGTTCGGATTTCGCGGCCGACCTTCGCATCACATCGAGGAAAAAATCATGCACGCGGGCCTGGTTCAGTACCACATGCGGCATCTCGGACAGGCCGTCCTCGACATCCTGCACGCGGCCGCTGCGGACGATGGACTCGCTTTGCCGCTCGCCCGGCTTCCAGAACGTGGTCTCGTTGATCCAGCAGGCCTCGCGCAGCACGCGCTCGGCGAAGCCATAGGCGTTGAACATCTCCATGGTGCGGCAGGCGATGCCGTCAGCCTGTCCGAGCAATAACGGGCCGGGCTTCTGCTCGACGATGCAGGTCCTGATGTCAGGAAATGCGGCCAACTGCGCAGCGAGATTGAGCCCGGCCGGCCCGCAGCCGACGACCAGCACGTCGACATCCGCCGGGACGGTCCCCGGCGCCCCACCGCCCTGGCCGCGCGCGGCGGGATCGGCGATATCGGGGTCGCCAGGCTCGAAGCCGTTGAGATGGAATTGCATGTCACGTCCCTCCCCGTCTGGTTCGGCCGGACGCTTTCGCGCGGTCTGGAGCGATGGCTCCTCTTTCCAGGCCATCATTCTTATTGATCAGCATACCGATCATCAGTATGCTTGTCAAACTGATCGGCCTCGGAGGGATAGGATGACAAAGACGGAAGACATGCCCGGGCACCTCGCGCGCCGCTTCCAGCAGATCGCGGTCGCAGTGTTCCTCGCGGAGATCGAGCAGGCCGGCTTCGACCTGACGCCGGTGCAATACGCGGCGCTGGCGGCGATCAGCGCCAATCCCGGCGTCGATCAGATCACGCTTGCCGGCCTGATCGCCTATGACCGCACCACCATCACCGGCGTGATCGACCGTCTGGTGCAAAAGAACCTCGTGATCCGCGCATCCTCGAGCCGCGACCGGCGCGCGCGCGTGCTCACGATCACCAATGACGGCAAGACGACGCT
>Ga0209455_1001493_pt1 | contig 10485 bp, 7 predicted proteins | sample AraplaCol_mCL_r2_FD_184275 | JGI IMG/M metagenome (GOLD analysis project Ga0209455, IMG submission 184275) | Arabidopsis root microbial communities from North Carolina, USA - plate scrape CL_Col_mCL_r2 (SPAdes) (version 2) | ecosystem: Host-associated > Plants > Roots > Endosphere | place: USA...
AGCTTGCCGTCACGCAAGCCGGCTGCCAGCGCATCGAGGTCAACCACGGTGCCGCGCGAATTGTTGATGAGGTAAGCGCCGTCCTTCATGTGCCGGATCTGCCGCTCGCCGATCATGTTGGCGGTGGCCGGGGTCTCCGGCACATGCAGCGAGACCACGTCGCTTGATGCGAGCAGCTCGTCCAGGCTTTCGACAGGCTCGGTATTGCCATGGCGCAGCTTGTCGGTCTGATCGAAATAGATCACGCGCATGCCCATGGCTTCGGCGAGGTTCGACAGTTGCGAGCCGATATTGCCGTAGCCGACGATGCCGAGCGTCTTGCCGCGCACCTCGCGGCTGCCGTTGGCCGACTTGTCCCAGCCGCCGGCATGCGCCGATACGGAGCGCGGGAAGATCCTGCGGAACAGCATCACCACCTCGGCGATGGTCAGCTCGGCGACGCTGCGCGTGTTCGAGTACGGCGCATTGAAGACGGGAATGCCGAGCCGGCGCGCTGCGTCGAGATCGACCTGATTGGTGCCGACCGAAAAGCAGCCGACCACCATCAGCCGGTCGGCAGCTTCCATGATCTCGGCGGTGAGATGGGTCCGCGAGCGGATGCCGAGCATGTGCACGCCGGACAGCATGCGCTTGAGGTCCGCGGAGCCGAGCGCCTTCGGGAGCCGTTCGATCTCGGTGTAGCCATTGGCCTCGAACATGCGTACGGCGGAATCGTTCACGCCCTCCAGGAGCAGAACGCGAATCTTGTGCTTGGGCAGCGAAAGGGGCATGGGCCTGCCTGAATCAGTCAAACGATGGGCGACAATTTAGCGGTTCTTATCGCCGCCTCGCGCTGGAACTTGATGAGCGGCGCCGCGGCACCTGCGCTTTCTGTCGCCTTCTCAGCGCCTTGTCCACACCGCTGCGCATTTTTCACCGGCAACGCAAACCGCGCCGGCCGCATCGCAGCAACCATAGATCGATCGGCTCGATTGATGACAAACCTGGCGGGCAGGACTAGCCTTCTCCCAAACAAAAATCATCGGGAGGAAGTCACATGTCGGAGACCAGGAGCACGGAACAAGCGTCGGGCGCCGGATTGCAGCAGGTCGATATCGCGGTGGTCGGCGCCGGCTTTGCCGGCCTCTATCTCCTGCATCGGCTGCGCAAGGCCGGATTCTCGGCGGTGGCGCTGGAATCGGCCGGCGACGTCGGCGGCACCTGGTACTGGAACCGTTATCCCGGCGCGCGCTGCGACATCCAGACCATCGATTACAGTTACACCTTCGATCCGGAGTTGGAGACCGCCTGGCAATGGTCGGAGAAATACGCGACCCAGCCTGAGATCCTGCGCTATCTCGGCTTCGTCGCCGACCGCTACGACCTGCGCCGCGACATCCGCTTCGGCACCAAGGTCTTGTCCGCGACCTGGGACGAGGTCAGCGATCGCTGGCTGTTGACCACCGACAACGGGCCTTCGGTCTCGGCGCGCGACTACATCATGGCGACCGGATGCCTGTCGCAGCCGAAGCCGCCAGAGATCGCTGGAGTTCACGACTTCAAGGGCGAGATCTATTTCACCGGGCGCTGGCCGCATGACGAGGTCAAGTTCGCCGGCAAGCGGGTCGCGGTGATCGGCACCGGCTCGTCCGGCATCCAGTCGATCCCTGTGATCGCCGAACAGGCCGATCAACTCACGGTGTTTCAGCGCACGCCCAACTTCGCCATGCCAGCGCATAATGGTCCGGTGCCGTCCGACCGCGCCGCGCTATTGAATGGCGATCGCGCAGGATATCGCGAGCAGGCGCGCGCCTCCGTGGCGGGCGTGCCCTATCCGCAGCAGATGGATGTGAGCTGGCAGCTCAGCGATGCGGAACGCCGCGCGCGCTTCGAGAAGGCCTGGGCCACCGGCGATCTCGTCTACATCCTCAGTCAGCTCTGGGCGGACCAGGCCGTCGATGTCGATGGCAATGCGCTGGTCGCCGACCTGCTTCGCGAGAAGGTCCGCGAGATCGTCAAGGATCCGGAAACCGCGGAAGCGCTGTGCCCGGACGACCATCCGTTCGGCGCCAAGCGGCCCTGCCTCGAGACCAATTACTACGCCACCTTCAACCGTCCCAACGTCACGCTGGTGAACCTGCGCAAGGAGCCGATCACGGCGATCACAGCAACCGGCATCACAACGGACAAGCGCACCGTCGATGTCGACATCATCGTGTTCGCCACCGGCTTCGATGCGATGACCGGCGCGATCAGGGCCATTCATCCGATCACGGGACGCGGCGGCAAGTCGCTGTCCGACGTCTGGGCCCACGGCCCTGAGACCTATCTCGGACTGACGGTTGCGGGCTTCCCCAATCTGTTCCTGATCACCGGCCCCGGCAGCCCGTCGGTGCTGTCGAACATGGCGGTGTCGATCGAGCAGCATGTCGACTTCGTCGTCGACCGCCTGATTGCCATGCGCGACGCCGGCTTCACCACGATCGAGCCGACCGCAACAGCGCAGGCCGGTTGGCGGCGGCACATGGAGGACTGCTCCATGGTCACCCTGCATCGGCTTGCCAACACCTGGTACACGGGCGCCAACGTGCCCGGCAAGCCATGGGGCGTGATGCCCTATACCGGCGGCGTCGGCCCCTATCGCGGCATCTGCAACGAAATCGTCAACCGCGGCATGCTCGGCTTCAGGCTCACGGGCCCCGGCGGTGTCGAGCAATGCAATGACGGCGAGATCGTGCGACTGCAGCCGGATGTGCGGCTCGTGTTGAACTGGCTCGCCGAGATGAACCTGCCGCCGATCGAATCGATGGGCGCGCAAGGCGCGCGCGATTTCGTCGCGCAGTTCAACGCCACCCGTCCTGCCGGCCGTCCCGTCGGCGAAGTGCTGGACGGCGCGCTGCCGGCTGGCGAGGAGCTGTTGAAATACCGGCTGTATCGCCCGGCGACGCCGGGACTGCATCCGATCGTGGTGTATTTCCATGGCGGCGGCTGGGTGCTCGGCGACGAGCAGTCGGACGATCCGTTCTGCCGCGACATGTGCCGGCGCACGAATATGATCTTCGTCAGCGTCGGCTATCGCCATGCGCCCGAGCAACGCTTTCCGACTGCGGCCGAGGACGGCTATGCGGCCACCAAATGGATCGCCGAGCACGCGCTCGAGCTCGGCGGCCGGCCCGGACCGGTGCTGGTCGCCGGCTGGAGCGCCGGCGGCAACATCGCCGCCGTCACCTGCCAGCTCGCGCGCGACCGCGGCGGTCCCGAGATCGGCGGCCAGCTCCTGGTCAATCCGGCAACCGACTGCAGCTTTGACCGGCCATCCTACACGGAGAACGCAACGGGCTACTTCCTGACGCGATCGCTGATGTACTGGTTCTGGGACCTCTACTGCGCGCCGGCCGACCGCACCGATCCGCGGGTCTCGCCACTACGCGGCAAGCTCGCCGGCCTGCCGCCGGCCTTCGTGGTAACATCGGAGTTCGATCCACTGCGCGACGAAGGCATCGCCTATGCGGAGGCGCTGGCCGCGCACGGCGTACCGGTCGGGCAGCTCAAGGCGCGCGGCCACTTCCACTCCTCTTTCATGATGGTGGATGTGATCATCACGGGCACCGGCGGGCGCGAGCAGATGGCCGAGGCACTGCGCGTCTTCGCGCGGCAGCCCGAAGAGGAGGCCACGACGCCGGAGATCCACGCCGCGGCGAGCTGACGCCTCTGCCCACGGCCTGTTCGCTCCGATCGCGCGGCGGTATCACTCGCCGCCGCGCGATTTCATCTGCCCATGCAGAGTTGCGATAGCATCATTGTCACTGCGGCGAATTATGTTAGCGTGTGCCAGCTGGCAACGATCCGGCCGGGCGCGTCGATGTGCGCGCCCCTCAAGAATGCCAACGGGAGGAACTTGATGAAGAAGATGCGTCTCGGCACGACTGCCTTGGGTGCAGTTGCGTTGGCTACAATCGCTTTGGGCACGGTCGCCTTCAGCCTCGTGCTCGCCGCTGGCAATGCACTGGCCGACACCAAGGACAAGAAGATCGCGCTCTCGAACAATTACGCCGGCAATTCCTGGCGCCAGGCGATGCTCAAGAGCTGGGACAAGGTGACGAAACCGGCAGTCGCCTCGGGCGTGGTCGCCGCGGCGGATGCCTACACCACCTCCGAGAACCAGGTTACCGAGCAGGCGGCGCAAGTCCAGAACCTGATCCTGCAGGGGTACAACGCCATCGTCATCGACGCGGCCTCGCCGGATGCGCTGAACGGCGTCGTCAAGCAGGCCTGCGACGCCGGTATCATCGTGGTTTCCTTTGACGGTATCGTCAACGAGCCCTGCGCCTGGCGCGTTGCGGTCGATTTCAAGAAGATGGGCCGGGTCGAGATCGACTATCTCACCAAGAAGCTGCCCGCCGGCGGTAACCTGCTGGAAATCCGCGGCCTCGCCGGCGTCTTCGTCGATGACGCGATCCATTCCGGCATCGAGGAGGGCGTCAAGGCCAATCCGCAATACAAGATCGTCGGCTCCGTGCACGGCAATTGGGCGCAGGAGGTCGCACAAAAAGAGGTTGCGGGCATCCTGCCCTCGCTGCCGGAGATCAAGGCAGTCGTGACCCAGGGCGGCGACGGCTATGGCGCAGCGCAGGCGTTCGCCGCAGCCGGCCGGCCCACGCCGCTCATCATCATGGGCAATCGCCAGGACGAGCTGCAATGGTGGAAGGAGCAGAAGGACAAGAACGGCTATGAGACCATGTCGGTCTCGATCGCACCCGGCGTCTCCACGCTCGCCTTCTGGGTGGCGCAGATGATCCTCGATGGCAAGCAGGTGCCGAAGGATCTGACCGTGCCGTTCCTGCAGATCAACCAGGCCGACCTGGAAAAGTCGCTCGCCAACACCGAGAAAGGCGGCGTCGCCAACGTCGAATACACGGCCGAGGACGCGGCCAAGGTCGCTGGCGCAGCCGGCAAGTAAGTCCGCATCTTGAGCAGCGAAGCGATCAGGCTGGACGGCGTCGAAAAATCATTCGGCGCCGTTCGCGCGCTGGCGGGGGTCGACCTCACGGTCGGCAGCGGCGAATGCTTGGGCCTGGTCGGCCACAATGGTGCCGGCAAGTCGACCCTGATGAACGTGCTGACCGGTGCGCTCGCGCCCGATGCCGGCGGCTTGTTCGTCGCCGGCCGCGAGCAGAGCGCCGGGTGGTCTACGGGGACGGCACAGGCCACCGGCGTTCGCTGCGTGTTCCAGGAACTCTCGCTGTGTCCTAATCTGAGCGTAGCGGAGAACACCCGTGTCGTGCATCGCGCGCTGCGCGGCTTCGGCTGGAAAGTGCGAGCGCGGGCGCTGATCAGCGCCAAGCTCGACGACATCTTTCCCGGCCATGGCATCGACCCCGACGACGAGATTGCGGACCTGCCGATCGGCAAGCGGCAGATGGCGGAGATCGCGCGCGCCTTCACCGTGACCGATCATCCGCTGCGCGTCGTCATTCTCGATGAGCCGACCTCCTCGCTCGACGCGGTCACGGCGCAGCAGTTGCTGACCTATCTCAACAAGGAGAAGGCCTGCGGCACCGCGATTGTCCTGATCTCGCATTTGCTGGGGGAGATTCTTGCCGTCTCCGACCGCATCGTCGTGATGAAGGACGGCAGGACGGTGGCTGAACGACCGGCCGGTGCGTTCGACCGGGCCTCGCTGGTCGCTGCGATGGGATCGGAGACGGATGTCGCAGCCGCGACAGAGCAAATCCGTTCCGCGCCAGGCCTGGATGCGCCTGACATCGTGCGCGCACGTCCGCATGGCCCGCGACGCGGCTCCGAACTCGTCGTCCGCAAGGGTGAGATCATCGGGCTCGCCGGCCTGGCGGGCCACGGGCAGACCGACATGCTGCTGCGGATCTTCGCGCAGAAAGACGTGCAGCTCAGCGCACCCATGGCCTTCGTTGCTGGTGATCGCCAGTCCGACGGCGTCTTCAATCTGTGGTCCATCGCGGAGAACGTGACCGTACGCTCGTTGCGCGCCTTCACCCGCTTCGGCCTGATCGATCCCGCCAAGGAGGCCGACATGGCGCGCCGATGGCGCGAGCGCATCGCGATCCGCACGCCCGACATGGCCAACAATATCCTGACGCTATCAGGCGGTAACCAGCAGAAGGCGCTGTTCGCGCGCGCGCTCGGCTCCGATGCCGAGCTGATCCTGATGGACGACCCGATGCGCGGCGTCGACATCGGCACCAAGCGCGAAGTCTATGGCATGATCCGCACTGAAGCTGCGGCCGGCCGCAGCTTCCTCTGGTACACGACCGAAATCGACGAGCTGACTCATTGCGATCGCGTCTACGTGTTCCGCAACGGCGGCATCACCGAAGCGATCGACGCGGCCGCGCTGACGGAAGCCCGCGTGCTGCAGGCCTCCTTCGCAGAGCACGCGGCATGATCAATCCTCGACTGCTGCGCGCAGCACTCCCGTTTCTCAGCCTCGCGATCGTCCTGGGCGCGACCTTCTACGTGCAGCCGCGCACCATGAGCTATTTCGGGCTCAATCTGATGCTACAATACGCGGTGCCGATTGCGCTGGCGACGATCGCGCAGATGTTCATCATCACCGTGAACGATCTCGATCTCTCGATCGGACCGTTCGTCGGGCTGGTCGGCGTGATCGCCGCAACCGCATTGAACGCCGATCCGGCGCTCGGCATCGCCGCGCTGCTGGCCTGCATCCTGGCCTATGGGCTGGTCGGCGCGCTCATCCATCTGCGCAATCTGCCCTCGATCGTGGTCACGCTGGGCCTTTCCTTTGTCTGGCTCGGAATCGCCGTGATGATCCTGCCCTCGCCTGGCGGCAAGGCGCCGCCGTTGCTCAGGGCCGTCATGACCTATCCGGTGCCTTACGTGCCGTTTCCAATCGTCGCCGCGATCCTGATCGGCGCCATCGTCCACGTCGCGCTGATGACGACGAGCTTCGGCGTGATCGCACGCGGCGCCGGCGGCAATCCGAAGGCGCTGACGCGCGCCGGCTGGTCGATGCTGCAGACCAGGGTTATCATGTACATGCTTGCCGGCCTGTTCGGCGTTCTCTCCGGCCTGTCGCTGTTGGGCTTGACGACCTCGGCCGACGCCCATGTCGCCGACCGCTATACGCTGTATTCGATCGCCGGCGTGATCCTCGGCGGCGGCGAATTCATCGGCGGCCGGATCAGCCCGATGGGCGCTGTGGTCGGCGCGCTCACGCTGGCGCTGGCCGGCGCCTTCCTGATCTTCCTGAGAATCTCGCCGGACTGGCAGATCGGTGCGCAAGGCGCGATCCTGATCGTCGTGCTGGCGATGCGGGCGCTCATCACATCGCGCGAGGCACGGTCATGACCACGCTGCGCGCGCGCTTCGACGCCTCCCCCTGGCTCTGGTCTTTCATTGCCGCGGCACTGGTCTGGGGGCTCGCGGCCGCGGTCACCGGCGGCCGCGGCGCCGGAGAAATCCTGACCTCGGCGCTCGCCTTCGGCACTTTCACCGTGATCGTCGGGCTCGGCCAGATGATGGTGATCACCACCGGCCCCGGCAATGTCGATCTCTCGATCCCGGCGACCATGACGCTGTCAGGCGTGATCGCGATGAAGGTGATGGACACCGATTCGGCGCGCATCCTGCTGGGCGTCGCCGCCGCGCTCGGCGCAAGCGTCATCGTCGGCAGCATCAACTACGTGCTGATCCGGCTGCTCCGGATCCCGCCGATCATCGCCACGCTGTCATCGAGCTTCCTGGTGCTCTCGGCCGCGATCTCCTATGGGCGCGGCCTGCGCATCAAGCCGCCGCCTCCGCTCGCCGATTTCGCAACCGAGCGGCTCGGCGGGCTCCCGCTGGTGACGATCGCGATCCTGGCGCTGAGCCTCCTCATCGCGCTTGTCCTCAAGCGCACCGTCTATGGCCGGACTGTCGCCGCAATCGGACAGAACGAACGCGCAGCCTGGCTCGCAGGTCTCAATGTCCGGCGCACGCGCTTTGCGACATACGTGCTGAGCGCGCTGCTCGCGGGCCTCTGCGGCATCCTGCAATCCGGATTCTCGGGTGGCGCCGCGCTCAACATGGGCGACGACTTCCTGCTGGCCTCGATCGCCGTGGTGGTGATCGGCGGCACCTCGGTCGCCGGCGGGCGCGGCAACGTCCCGGGCATCTGGGGCGCGGCGCTGTTCATGTTCCTGCTGGTGACGATGCTGAACATTTTTGGCGCCAGCCCCGGAGTCCGCTTGGTGATGACCGGGGTGATCATCATCGCCGTCATCACCGCGGCGGGCGGCGAGCCGCAGTCGCGCTAGGCCATCGCCTGATCATAGGCCTGCACCGAAGCGCGCGCCGTGGCTCGCACCTCGTCTGCGCTCATGCCAGGACGATAGAGGCTCGAGCCGAGCCCGAAGGCGCGCACACCGGCCTTGCCGTAGTCGGCGAGATTTTTGTCGGACACGCCGCCAACCGCGCCAACCACAACGCCCCTCGGCAGCACCGCCATCTGCGCGGCGATCCCTGATGGACCGAGCACCGAGGCCGGAAAGTATTTCAGCGCTGAAGCGCCGCAGCGAAGTGCGAGAAAGGCCTCGGTCGGTGTGAATACGCCGGGCATGGTCACCATGCCGCGCGCAACCGCCATCGACAACACGTCGGCATCGACATTTGGGCTCACCATCAATCGGCCGCCGCAATCGGCAACGCGCGCGCAATCCTCTGATGTCAGCACCGTGCCGGCGCCGATCAGCGCGTCCTTACCGAAGCGCGCGGCGACCTTTTCGATCGACACGAACGGCTCGGGCGAATTGAGCGGCACCTCGATCAGCTCGAAGCCGGTTTCGATCAGCGCGCCGACGATGCCCTCGGCTTCGTCGGGCCTGACGCCACGCAGGATGGCAACCAGCGCGCGTTTCGGGTTCGGCCAGGCGATCGGCTGCGTCATCTTGAAAACTGCGCTCCCCAGAGATTGATGGCGGCTTTGGCAAGGCCGCGACGCGACGCCTGCTCGGCATCGATCATGATAACGTCGAAGCCTGATACCGTGAGCGCCGCATGATATAGCGCGCCGAGGCTTCCTGCAGCCAACAGCCGCAGCTGGCCAGCGCCGCCAAAGCGGCGCAGGGCGTCGCTGATCTCGCTGCCGATCAGGAGTCCCGAGAGCCGAGCCGCGCCATCGCTGCGCTGCTCGAAGCCGAGCAACTGCGCGGCCCGCAGCCGGAACAGCGATGCGGTCAATCCGCTCGGCGTGTTGCGCGAGGTCGCCAGGCCCTCGCGGAACGGTGCCCCGTCCTGCGTGAGCGGCCCACTGGCTTCGACGGCATGCATCAGGATGCTGTGCTGGGCGATCACCGCGAACAGCTCGCCGGTCATGTAGGTCGTGAACGCGACAATAACGCCGTTCTCGATCCGTACCCATTTGCTGTGGGTGCCGGGAATGCAGACCACCCCGGTGAAATCGGCCTCGGTAGTGCCAAGAAGCTGCGTCTCCTCGCCGCGCATCACGTCAGGCTGCTCGGCCCGCGCCTGGGCGACTCCGGGCAGAATGCGAACGTCGCCGGACGCATCGACCCGGATCGCACCCTCGTGTAACGCGTCCAATCGTGTCGGTATCTGCAGATAGGGCGCCTCGACCCAGCCCTGTTTCGCGCCGGCCATGCCGCAGATCAACACCGGCAGATGCTCGCCCGCCCCCAGCCTCGTGAGATGGTCGCGCAGCACGGGTTCGAAGCCGCTGCCAGCACAATGCAGCATGCCTTCGGGGCCGCGGGTTTCCGCCAGCACGGTTCCGTCGGCCGCCATCAGCCAGCCGCGAAAGCTGGAAGTTCCCCAATCGACCGCGACAAACGCACTCCTGGTCTGGCTTGCCGAATACAATCTCTGCGCTCCTCCGCGGATGGCGGTGCAAGGGACCGTTGTTTATGCACGATATCCGGTCACCGACAAGCGCGACGCTCCGCGCTCACGCCCTCCCAAGCTCCCCGACATGTCTTCTGCCCAGCACCGCGCCGCCCGGCTGCGTCGACCGAGCCGGCACACATCGGTGACTGGCGTCAGGCTTCGATGACCGGCTTCCTGGGATGGCGACCATCGGCGAGATTGCGCACCACCATATAAAAAATCGGCGTGAACAGGAGCCCGAACAGCGTCACGCCGAGCATGCCGAAGAACACGGCGACACCGACCGCCTGGCGCATCTCCGAGCCGGAGCCGGTGGAGATCACGAGCGGCAGCACGCCGAGGATGAACGCGAACGAGGTCATCAGGATCGGCCGCAGCCGCAAGCGGCATGCCTCGATCACCGCTTCCAGCCGGTCGCGGCCCTCATTCTCGATGTCGCGGGCGAATTCGACGATCAGGATCGCGTTCTTGGCCGCAAGCCCGACCAGGACGACGAAACCGATCTGGGTCAGGATGTTGACGTCCTGCCCCATGATGCGCACGCCGATCGTTGCCGCCAGCAGGCACATCGGTACGATCAAGATGACCGCAAAGGGCAAGCTCCAACTGCCATATTGCGCCGCCAGC
>Ga0209455_1001499_pt1 | contig 10471 bp, 10 predicted proteins | sample AraplaCol_mCL_r2_FD_184275 | JGI IMG/M metagenome (GOLD analysis project Ga0209455, IMG submission 184275) | Arabidopsis root microbial communities from North Carolina, USA - plate scrape CL_Col_mCL_r2 (SPAdes) (version 2) | ecosystem: Host-associated > Plants > Roots > Endosphere | place: USA...
CCGCCGATGTCAGCAAGGCCGCCGCGGAAGCCGCACGCTATGTGCATTGGGGCGCGACCAGCCAGGACGTCATCGACACCGCGACCATGCTCGGCTTGCGCGCCGCCATCGATGCGCTGGATGCCGATCTCGGCCGCGCCATCAAGGGCTTTGCTGCACTCGCGCGCGCCCATCGCAACACCGCGATGGTGGCAAGGACCTGGCTCCAGCACGCCCTGCCAATGCCGTTCGGGCTGAAGGCCGCTGAATATGCATCGAGCCTCGCCCGCGCCCGTTGCCGCCTGCGGCGACTCCGCCGCGAGGGCCTCGCGCTGCAATTCGGCGGTGCCGCCGGCACGCTTGCCGCGCTCGGCGACAAGGGGCTCGTCGTTGCCGAGCGATTGGCGCAGGAGCTGAACCTGCCGCTACCGGAGGCGCCCTGGCACACCCATCGCGACCGCATCGCGGAAGCGGCCTCGAGCTTCGCGATTCTCGCCGGCAGCTGCGGCAAGATTGCGCGCGACGTCTCGCTGATGATGCAGACCGATGTCGGCGAAGCGTTCGAGCCCGCCGGCGAAGGCCGCGGTGGCTCCTCGACCATGCCGCACAAGCGCAACCCTGTTGCCGCCGCGAGCGCGCTCGCCTGCGCGACCATGGCTCCACAGCTGGCCGCGACGATTTTTAGCGCGCAAGTGCAGGACCACGAACGCAGCGCCGGGCCCTGGCATGCGGAATGGCCGACGCTGCCGCAATTGATGCTGGTCACCTCGGGTGCACTCGCCGCCATCGTCGACATCGCCGAGGGCCTCGACGTCGATGCGACGCGCATGCGCAGCAATCTCGACACGACGCATGGGCTGATCATGGCGGAAGCCGTCACTTTCGCGCTCGCCGACAAGATCGGCAAGAGCGACGCGCATCACCTGATTGAGGCCGCCAGCAAGCGCGCGGTCGCCGAGAAGAAGCACCTGCGCGACATTCTCGCCGCCGATTCGCGGGTGACTGTGCATCTGACGCCAGAGAAAATTGCGGCATTGTTCGAGCCGATGGCCTATCAGGGAGCTTCCCAAGCCTTCATCGACCGGCTGCTGGACAGCCTCGAGCGCGAATAGATTCGGAGACATAGCATGCCCATGATCGATGCCGACGGTTGCCTGATCAACGTCTCGGTCGAGGGCCGCGACGGCGGGCCGACCCTGATGCTCTCCAACTCGCTCGGCTGCACGCTGCAGATGTGGGAGCCGCAGATGAAGGCGCTGACGCAGGTGTTCCGCGTCATCCGCTACGATCGCCGCGGTCATGGCAAGTCCGGCGTCGCGCCCGCCCCCTATACGATGGAGCGCTTCGGCCGCGACGTGCTCGCGATCCTCGACGACCTCAACATCGAGAAGGTGCATTGGTGCGGCCTGTCGATGGGCGGCATGGTCGGGCAATGGCTCGGCGCCAACGCGCCTGAAAGATTCGGCAAGCTCATCCTCGCCAACACCTCCTGCTACTATGCCGAGCCGACGAGGTGGCTGGAGCGCATCGACGCCGTGAAGAAGGGCGGCATCGCGGCGGTCGCGGACGGCGTGATCGCGGGATGGCTGACGCAGGATTTCCGCGAGCGCGAGCCCGAGATCACCGCCAGGATGAAAGCGATGCTGATCGCGACCCCGGTCGAGGGATATCTCGCCTGCTGCGAGGCGCTGTCGACGCTCGACCAGCGCGCGCTGCTGCCCAAGATCAAGAGCCCGACCCTGGTGATCGCCGGCCGCCATGACCAGGCTACGCCGATCTCGGCGGGCGAACTGATCCGCTCCAACATTCCCGGCGCCAGCATGACCATCATCGACGCCGCGCATATTTCCAATGTCGAGCAGCCGCACGCGTTCACCGACGCGGTGGTGGGCTTCCTGACGCAGCGCTAGCAACAACCGTCATTGCGAGGAGCGTAGCGACGAAGCAATCCAGACTGTCTCTGCAGACCCATTTCTGGATTGCTTCCGCCTTCGCCAAGGCTTCGGCGGACAAGTCGCTACGCTCGCAATGACGGAGAGGAGGAAAGACCATGGACGACCAGAAGCGCCGCGATGCCGGCATGAACGTGCGCCGAAAAGTGCTGGGCAATGCCTGGGTCGACAAGTCGATCGCGAACCGCAACGCCTTCAACACCGACTTCCAGGACCTGATCACGCGCTATGCCTGGGGCGAGATCTGGACGCGGCCGCATTTCGACGAGCGCACGCGGCGCGTGCTTGTCATCGGCACCATGGTCGCGCTCGGACAATGGGATGAATTCCGCCTGCACGTGCGCGCGGCTCTGGCCGAGGGCGGCTTCACGCCCGACGACATCAAGGAAATCCTGCTGCAGCAGGCGATCTATTGCGGCGTCCCGGCGGCGAACCACGCCGTCAAGGAAGCCTCAGCGATTGTGCAGGAGCTCGGCCTCATCAAGGGCTAGCGGCGCGGTATCCGGAACGGCAACCGTCTTCGGCGCCGCCGCCGGCCGCTCGATCAGCAGCACGATCGCGGCGCCAAGCAGCAGCAACAGCTCGGTCGCATGCAGCCGCAGCGCGGCCATCTCGTGGACCTTCGAGGCCATCACCATGCTTGCGAACGAGATCAGGCTGCCGATGGCGAGCGCAATGCCGAGCGCTTCGTCGCTGGCCCCGCTCCGGCGGGTGCGCGGAATGGCCAGGAGCGCGAGGAAGATCGCGAAGAATCCCACCACGGTCAGCCGTCCCAGCGCCAGCAGCCAGGCGGCGCGCACCGTGCCCATGCCGGACATCTGCAGCTGATCGCTGAGGAACAACGCCACGGCGACGCTCGGCCGCTCGTAGAGACCGTGCACCGGCGCCACAAAGATGTTGAAGGCGACCATCGTCCAGGCCGGGATGAAATAAGCCGCCAGCAACGCGCTGTTGACCGAGCCGATCCGCCAATGTCTGAACATGCCGCTTCCCGCTTCCCGCTTCGTCTACACGCCTTCAAGAGAAGGCTTTGCCGGGAGCTAACTCGCACCGGACCGCGGCGGCAATTTAAACCCTTTGTTTACCTTAATCGCCCGGCTGGGCGCTTCATCCAAAGAAAAAGGCCCCGCCTTTCGGCGGCACCTTCTTCACTCCTGGGCTCCCAGAATTGGTTCCCAAATCTACTTGTCATCCTGACGGTGCTGGCCGCCCTGCTGCTGACCGGGCTTGTCGCCCTGGCGCTGCGGATCCTGCTGCTGCTGGCCGGGCTTTTGTCCACCGCCCTGCTGGCCGGGGTTCTGGCTCTGTTGGCCCGGCTTCTGGTTCTGCTGGTTCGTCATGGGGGAACTCCATTGTTGGACGTCAGTGCGGAATAACCGTCGGCACCGACTTTGGTTGCTCCGCGAACACGGTTCCTCGCAATTGCGGGAACTGGGCATGACATCCATGGCCGAAATGACCTCTGTACAAACCTTTTAGCCGAGACATCACCAGTTGCAGCCGCCAGTTCCCTCCTGTTACAAAACGGGAAGAAGAAGGGGCTGCCGGGGCCCGGGAAGAAACGTAAGCACTCCTCGAAGACCTCCCTTTCAGACGCGTCAGGTTTGGGTAACGGCAGCGCATGGATTATTTCACCCAGCAGCTTATCAACGGCCTCGTGCTCGGCTCCATCTACGGCCTGATCGCGATCGGCTACACGATGGTCTACGGCATCGTCGGCATGATCAATTTCGCCCATGGCGACATCTTCATGATCGGCGGCTTCATCGCTCTCATCACCTTCCTGATCCTGATCTCGCTCGGCTTGACTGCGATCCCGGTGATCCTGCTCGTGGTACTGCTGGTCTCGATGGCGATCACTGCGCTTTACGGCTGGACCATCGAGCGCATCGCGTACCGGCCGCTGCGCCATTCGTTCCGCCTAGCGCCGATGCTGTCGGCGATCGGCATGTCCTTTGTGCTGACCAACTACTCACAAGTTGCCCAGGGCGCGCGCGTCAAGCCGATCCCGCCCTTCATCACCGGCGGCTACACGCTGCATGAGAGTTCGGACGGCTTCGTGATCCAGCTCTCCAACATCCAGATCATGGTGGTCATCACCACCATCGTGCTGCTGGCGATCTTCACCTGGCTGGTGTCGCGCACGCGGCTCGGACGCGACATGCGCGCCTGCGAGCAGGACCAGACCATGGCGGCGTTGCTCGGCGTCGACGTCGACCGCACCATCTCCATGACCTTCGTGATCGGGGCCGCGCTCGCCGCCGTCGCCGGCCTGATGTACCTGCTCTATTACGGCCTGGTCGATTTCTTCATGGGCTTCGTCGCGGGCATCAAGGCCTTTACCGCGGCGGTGCTCGGCGGCATCGGCTCGCTGCCGGGTGCCATGCTGGGCGGGCTTGCGATCGGCCTGATCGAGACGTTCTGGTCGGCCTATTTCTCGGTCGAGTACAAGGACGTTGCCGCGTTCTCGATCCTGATCGTCGTGCTGATCTTCATGCCGACCGGCCTGCTCGGCCGTCCCGAAGTCGAAAAAGTCTGACGGACCGCCCCGCGTGACAGCCATTCCGCAAAAGACCACTACCGCAAGTCGCACCGCCGGCATCCCCTTCCTTCTGAAGACAGCCCTCATCAACGCCCTGATCGCGCTGGTGCTGTTCTCGCTGATGGTCGGCGTCCGCACCGAGGCGGGCTCCGACGGCCAGCTCACCTACTGGACGCGCTTCGGCGACCTCGCCTCACTCGTCGCCGCAGTGTTCGGCGGCTCGATCGTCATCGAGCTGCTCAGGCAATGGATCGGCCCGACCGGCGCCGAGAAGCTGGTGCCGCCGGCCGTGCAGAGCGGGATCTCCTTCATCGGCCGCTACCTCGCGCCAGTGCTGCTGATCTTCACGCTGCTGGTCCCTGTCATCTTCTATAACCAGCGCTACATTCTCGATCTCGCGATCCTCGTGCTCACCTATGTCATGCTGGGCTGGGGCCTCAACGTGGTGGTCGGGCTCGCCGGCCTGCTCGATCTCGGCTACGTCGCGTTTTATGCCGTCGGCGCCTATTCCTACGGACTGCTCGCCACCAGCTTCGGCTGGTCGTTCTGGGTCTGCCTGCCGCTCGCCGGCATCCTCGCCGCGTTCTGGGGCGTGCTGCTCGGCTTCCCCGTGCTGCGGCTGCGCGGCGACTATCTTGCCATCGTGACGCTCGCCTTCGGCGAGATCATCCGCCTCGTCATCATCAACTGGCAGTCACTGACCGGCGGCCCCAACGGCGTCTCCGGCATTCCCCGCCCCTCTTTCTTCGGCATTCCGCTCGACAACAGCGACGACGGCCTGGCGGCAAAACTCGGTATCGAATATTCGCCGACCCATCGCATCGTCTTCCTGTTCTATCTGATCCTGGCGCTGGCGCTGCTGACCAACTGGGTCACGATCCGCCTGCGCCGCCTGCCGATCGGCCGCGCCTGGGAAGCGCTGCGCGAGGACGAGGTCGCCTGCCGCGCGCTCGGCATCAACACCACGACCACCAAGCTCACGGCGTTCGCGACCGGCGCCATGTTCGGCGGCTTTGCAGGGGCGTTCTTCGCAACACGCCAGGGCTTCATCAGCCCGGAATCCTTCACCTTCCAGGAATCGGCGCTGGTGCTCGCCATCGTCGTGCTCGGCGGCATGGGCTCGCAGCTCGGCGTCGCGCTCGCCGCGCTCACCATGATCGGCGGCTTCGAGCTGTTCCGCAGCCTCGAAGCCTACCGCATGCTCGCTTTCGGCATGGCGATGGTGCTGATCATGATCTGGCGGCCCCGCGGCATCATCGGCCATCGCGCGCCGACCGTGTTCTTGACCAAGGCCCAGGCGATCTCCTCCGACCTCGTCAAGGAGGGCCACGGATGAGCAGCGAACCCATTCTCAGCGTCGACCGGCTCACCATGCGTTTCGGCGGCATCGTCGCCGTGCAGGAGCTGTCGTTTGCGGCCGAGCGGAAGAAGATCACCGCCCTGATCGGACCGAACGGCGCCGGCAAGACCACGGTCTTCAACTGCATCACCGGCTTCTACAAGCCGAGCGGCGGCGCCATTCGTCTCAACCATGACGACGGCAGGCAGACCGCGCTGGAGCGGCTGAACGATTTCCGCATCGCCAAGCAGGCCAAGGTCGCCCGAACCTTCCAGAACATCCGCCTGTTTCCCGGCATGACGGCGCTCGAGAACCTGATGGTGGCGCAGCACAACGCCTTGATGCGCGCATCGGGCTTTACGTTCCTCGGCCTGATCGGCGTCCCCACCTATCGCGACGCCGAAAAGCGCGCGATCGCGCTCGCCACCGACTGGCTCAAACGGATCAATCTGCTCGACCGCGCCGACGATGCCGCAGGCAATCTCGCCTATGGCGACCAGCGCCGGCTCGAGATCGCGCGCGCGATGTGCACCGAGCCCGCGCTGCTTTGCCTGGACGAGCCCGCCGCCGGCCTCAATGCACGCGAGAGCGCAGCCTTGAGCGAGCTGCTGCAGTCGATCCGCGGCGAGCTCGGCACCTCGATCCTGCTCATCGAGCACGATATGTCGGTGGTGATGGAGATCTCGGACCACATCGTGGTGATGGACCATGGCGTGAAGATCGCGCAAGGCACGCCGCGGGAGGTGCGCGACGACCCGAAGGTGATCGCCGCCTATCTCGGCACCGACGAGGAAGAGGCTGCGGCCGTGATGGAGGGCGGGTCGTGACATCTGCCGCTCCCCTGCTCGCGATCCGCGGCCTGCGCGCCGCCTACGGCAAGATCGAGGCGCTGAAAGGCGTCGACGTCGAGATCAGTTCCGGCGAGATCGTCGCCCTGATCGGCGCCAACGGCGCCGGTAAATCGACGCTGATGATGACGATCTTCGGCAAGCCGCGCGCCCGCGCCGGCCAGATCCTGTACGAAGGCCGCGACATCACCGACGTGCCCACCCACGAGATCGCGCATTTGCGCATCGCACAGTCGCCCGAGGGACGCCGCATCTTCCCGCGCATGAGCGTGGCGGAGAACCTGCAGATGGGCGCGGACGCCACCGAATGCACCGATGCGGAGCGCGAGGCGACGCTGGAGCGCGTGTTCACGCTGTTTCCGCGGCTGAAGGAGCGCTACGTCCAGCGCGGCGGCACGCTGTCCGGCGGCGAACAGCAGATGCTGGCGATCGGCCGCGCCCTGATGAGCCGCCCGCGCCTGCTGCTGCTCGACGAGCCCTCGCTCGGCCTTGCTCCGCTGATCGCCCGCCAGATCTTCGACGCGATCCGCACCCTGAACCGGCAGGATGGCCTGACTGTCCTGATCGTCGAGCAGAACGCCAACCACGCGCTCAAGCTCGCCCACCGCGGCTATGTCATGGTCAATGGCCTGATCACGCTGGCCGGAACCGGCGCCGAGTTGTTGCAGCGCCCCGAGATTCGCGCCGCCTATCTCGAAGGTGGCAGGCACGGCTGAGGCCGCCCGGGTCCGGCTGAGCCGGGTTCGGTGCGGCTGAATGCGCCGAAATATCTGCGCTGATGCCCGTATTTTGCCGGTGACTTCTCCTAGGATTCATTCAAGAATGGCGCCGGTTTGAACCGGGCCAACCCGGCAACTTCCACAGACGATCACCCGCGAGGTATCTCATGAAATCACTGAAGCTCATCGGTCTGGCATTCGGCGCGTCGATTGCGCTGTCGAGCGCGGCGTTCGCGCAGGATGTCACCATCGCAGTCGCAGGCCCGATGACCGGCGGCGAGTCCGCCTTCGGCCGCCAGATGAAGAACGGCGCCGAAATGGCCGTGGCTGACATCAACGCAGCCGGCGGCGTCAACGGCAAGAAGCTCGCGCTCGACGTCGAGGACGATGCCTGCGATCCCAAGCAGGCGCGCTCGGTCGCCGAGAAGATCGCCGGCGCGAAGATCCCGTTCGTCGCCGGGCATTATTGCTCGTCGTCGTCGATCCCGGCATCCGAAGCCTACGCCGACGGCGGCGTGCTCGAGATCACGCCTGCCTCGACCAACCCGCTGTTCACCGAGCGCAAGCTCTGGAACGTGGCGCGCGTCTGCGGCCGCGACGATCAGCAGGGCCTGATCGCGGCGCAGTACATCGCCAAGAACTTCAAGGGCAAGAACATCGCAGTTCTCGACGACAAGACCACCTACGGCAAGGGTCTCGCCGACGAGACCAAGAAGGCCCTCGTCAAGGCCGGCATCACCGTGAAGCTCTCGGAGTCCTACAACAAGGGCGACAAGGACTTTAACGCGATCGTCTCGCGCCTGAAGCGCGACAACATCGATCTCGTCTATGTCGGCGGCTACCACCAGGAAAGCGGCTTGATCCTGCGCCAGATGCGCGACCAGGGCCTCAAGACGATCCTGATGGCCGGCGACGCACTCGCCGACAAGGAGTTCGCCTCCATCACCGGCCCAGCCGGCGAAGGCACGCTGTTCACCTTCGGTCCCGATCCGCGCGATAAGCCGACCGCCAAGAAGATCGTCGACGCCTTCAAGGCCAAGAACATCGACCCCGAAGGCTACACGCTCTACACCTACGCGGCGATGCAGGTGTGGTCGCAGGCCGCCAAGAAGGCCGGCACCACCGATGCCAAGAAGGTCATGGACGCGATGAAGGCCGGCAAGTGGGACACCGTGATTGGCCCGATCGAGTATGACGCCAAGGGCGACATCAAGCAGCTCGACTACGTCGTCTACAAGTGGGACGCCAAGGGCGGCTACTCCGAGATCAAGGGCAACGGCACCTGAGACAGGGCGCCTGACCCTTTAGCCAGATCGACGTCAACGCCCCGGTTCGCCGGGGCGTTTTCTTTTGCAAACTCGCCAGATTGCAGGCCAGTCAGACGGCGGCAGACAGTTCGCCGCCCGCCGCTGCCTGCGCCTTCCGGAGCGCTTGCAGCAGGTCGTTCGGCCGAAATGGCTTCTGCAGGCAGACCACGCCATCGAGACCCGGCGCCTCACCGATGAAATCGAGTGTCGTCATGCCCGACACCGCCACGATCGGAAATCCGGGAACCCGCTCACGCAAGGCGGCCATGACCTCGATACCGCTGGTGTCAGTCAGGAAAATGTCGACAATGGCCGCGTCGAAAACCTCTTCGCCAAAGGCCTTCAGGCCAGCCGCGCCGCTCCCGGCTTCAACTACGTCAAAATGGTTGACCCGAAGGACGATCGAGACCATGGCGCGGACGTCCTTCTGGTCGTCCACAACAAGGACACGGGGCATGGGAACAACTCCCGGATTCGCATCATTAATTGGTTCAATTCAAACGCGGACATACGCCACGGCAGTATGGGTCCGTCCAGTAAAGCCAACCTTACCGATTCCCTATTCCGATTTGCAGTCCGAGTTAAGTAAGCTGTAACCCTCGGTTGAGTCGTGGGCGCATCCCCTTAGGACACGCGCCCAGAGCCGGTTACCATGGAGGCCAAGGCCGACACGCCGAGGCCGACACCCAAGGCAGCCGGCCGATGAAGTCACGTGGACTACCCATGCTGCCCCTGCGAGAGGTCAACGTGCACGCCAGAAACGACCGAAGCACATTCCTTTCGACCTTGCCGGCGATGCAGAGCGATCGCAGTGCAGCGTTGGCGATCGTCGGGATTTCCGCGATCCTGTTCGTGCTGGCAGTCCCCTTCGCGGGGACCCCCCTGGTCCAGGTGCCGGCCTTCGTGGCCAGCTATCAGTCTGCGCTCGCCGTCAGCGACATCATTACCGCGGTTCTGCTGCTGTCGCAATTCGCGGTCCTGCGCAGCCGCGCATTACTGCTGCTATCAACAGGGTATCTGTTCACCGCAGCCGCGGCGGTGACACACGCCCTTACCTTCCCCGGACTGTTCGCGCCGACGGGATTGCTGGGCGCCGGCACCCAGACCACAGTCTGGCTCTACATGATCTGGCACGGCGGATTCCCGCTCTTCGTGCTGGCCTATGGATGGCTGAAGGACGGCCACGGCGGCAACAAGATCGAGACACCGACGCAGCGATCGATCCTGCTCGCCGTGCTCGGCGTCATTGTCGCGATGATCGTGATCGGCTGGATCGTCACCGCACAGCACGATCTGCTGCCGGTCCTGCTGAGAGACGGCCGCTACACCACCACCATGGTCGGCGTCGTGTCCTTCGTCTGGTCCCTGAGCTTCGCGGCGCTGATCACGCTGTGGCTCCGCAAGCCGCATAGCGTGATCGACATCTGGCTGATGGTCACGATGTGCGCCTGGCTGTTCGACATCGCGCTGTCAGCCATCGTCAATGTGGAGCGCTACGACCTCGGCTTCTACGCTGGCCGGATCTACGGCCTGGGCGCCGCCAGTTTCGTGCTCGCCGTGCTCCTGATCGAGAACGTCCGCCTGCAGGCGAGCACGATGGGCCTCGTCGGCCGGCTGCGCGAGCAATCGGCATTCGACCGCGACTATTACGGCAAGCGCCTTGCGCTCTACGGCGCCGTGGTCGAATCCTCCAACGATGCCATCATCACCGAGTCGCTCGACGGCCGCATCACGGGCTGGAACAGGGCTGCAGAACGCCTGTTCGGCTATTCGGCCACTGAAGCC
>Ga0209455_1001500_pt1 | contig 10467 bp, 10 predicted proteins | sample AraplaCol_mCL_r2_FD_184275 | JGI IMG/M metagenome (GOLD analysis project Ga0209455, IMG submission 184275) | Arabidopsis root microbial communities from North Carolina, USA - plate scrape CL_Col_mCL_r2 (SPAdes) (version 2) | ecosystem: Host-associated > Plants > Roots > Endosphere | place: USA...
TATCTTTTAAAACTTTAAGTAATAATATTAACCCATCCAGTTGGGCTTTTGATAACGATCCCCTTGGCACTAACCAGTTTGGGCACCCCTATCATGGCAGTTTGTTTTTTAATGCGTATAGGGCCAACGGGTATAGCTTCTGGCAGGCCGCACCTGCTGCACTTGTGGGTAGTTATATATGGGAAACTGCTGCCGAAAATCAGCCCCCGGCAACAAACGATTTTATAAATACGGGTTTTGGCGGGATCGTATTGGGCGAGATGACGTACCGCCTGTTTAACAAGATCGTCAATAACCGCACACGCGGCGTTAAACGCCAGGTTAGCGAAGTTTTTGGACTGATAGTAAACCCAATGAACGGCCTGACCAGGATAATGAATGGGAAATGGGGTAAGGTGGCTCCCAATTCACCGGAGCGCGACTCTTCCGTTATAAACGCGGAGTTCGATCTCGGGATACGAAAGATAAATGGGGGAAAACAAAGGGCCGACTTTGGCTGGTTCGGGCATATGAAACTTTTATATGGGACACCCTATGAAGATTTTAAAACCCCGTTTAGCAATATTGCAATAAATACCGAATTTGGAAAGGACGATTCTACAAAAGTGAATATTATCAGCGTGTATGGTTCGTTAACAGGCTGGCGCATCCGGTCGTCCGAAGATTTTCGTCACTCGGTAGTACTATCGGCTAACTACGATTATATTAACAATCAGTCGTTTTTTTATAGCGCGCAAAGTGTCAAGTTTAACCTGTTCTCGGAGTTAAAGCTAAGAAAGATATGTAAAGTGAATACAAACTTTGGTACCGGGCTTGTACTATTAGGAGCAGTACCAGACGGCTACATGTACTATGGCCGTAACTACGACTATGGTATGGGTATAGGAGTAAACGCCGGCGGAAGTATAGTATTTGCCAACAAGTTTTATTACACATTGAACTACAGGGGAGGCTGGTTAAAAACCGTAAACGGAAATAAGTCTTACTATTTTTTACACACGCTTTCCAGTGAAGTGAGGTACCGGTTTGCGGAGAGGTTTTCTGCATGCGCCGAGGGTGGATATTTTACGCTGCATGGCCACTACACCCGCTTTGCAAATGTAAATCGCGACTATCCTTATTTGAGGATATCGGCCAGGTATGATATAAGTATACAATAAATTTAAACGATGCAAACAATAGGATTAGTGCTTTCCGGGGGCGGTGCCAGGGCTATCGCCCATCTTGGGCTTTTACAACGAATGGATGAAATGGGAGTAAAGCCAGGTGTAATTTCCGGCGTAAGCGCCGGCGCTATTATCGGTGCCTGAATCTGTTCTTCGGGAGGGCTTTGAATTTATGTTATGGTAAATGTGCTTAATGATGACAACAATCAGTTAAAAACCTGATAGTTATCATCCGGTAGGAGCATGCTGTTCATTTAATTTGTGTATCGGTTTTCGAGTTGAAAACAAACATTGAGCAATATTTGATTGGAGAGTATTTATCCGCACGTTATGAAAAAAATAAGTGCCGCATTTGACGGCTTGAAATTCTCTGAAGGCACGCTAACTTATGCAATTAAGCTTGCCGAAAGCAGTAAAGCGTTGTTGTCAGGTGTTTTCCTGGAATCATTTCTGTACCATAGCTATGGCATCTATGACATGGTGGGAAGCCAGGGCGTATCTGAAGTGAAAATGAAACGCCTGCGCGAAAACGACGAAGAGACGAGGCGTATAGCTGCGGCGGCTTTTGAGTCGGCCTGCAAAAAAGACGGAATTTCTTACACCATTCACCACGACCGGAACTTTGCGTTGCCGGAATTACTTAAGGAAAGTATTTATAGCGACCTTGTGTTGATAGGGGCGGACGAGAACATGAGCCATATTAACGAGAAAGCTCCTACTGATTTTATCCGGGATTTTTTAGCCGAAACACAAAGCCCGGTACTAATCGTCTCCCGGCAGTACCACGAAATTGAAAAAGTTGTTTTGCTCTACGATGGCAAACCCTCGTCTGTGCATGCGATCAAAATGTTTAACTATATGTTGCCATGGATGTGTGACAAGGAAGCAGAAATAATCTCGGTTACCGACCCGAAGGAAGCCAGGGAGCTGCCTGATGCGAATCTTGTACGTGAATTTATCCAATGCCATTACCCGAAGGCAGTTTATACCTTATTACAGGGTGACCCGGAAGAGGAAATTTTAGATCATCTTAAAAACATCACTCAGAATGCCCTGATAGTTCTTGGCGCTTATCAGCGCGGGAATGTGTCGCGCTGGTTTAAAACCAGTATGGCCGACCTGCTAATGAAAAATACCGGCAGGCCATTGTTTATTGCACATCAAAAATAGAGGCCCTTAATCATGGAAAAAATATTAGTCACCACCGATCTGTCTGCCAAATCGAAATCGGCGATCCAATTTGCCATTACCCTGGCGAAATCAAGAAAGGCTGAGCTTATTATTTTACATGTATACCATTTAGTAAGACCTTTTAAATGGACCGACGATGAATACAGCGTGTACTGGGTGCGCTTTAAAAATAGGACCATGCGGAAATTAACGGCATTTACTGTGGAGCTATTTGGCGCTACCGGGCCGGGTGTGCCGTGCCAAATGGTGCTGCACAGCAATATTGACGTAGTCGAAGGGATTATGGAATATGCCGAAAAGCACGATTGCGCCTATATCTGCATCAGCACCCGGGGCGCCGGCAGGCTAAAGAAACTATTTGGAACGCATACCAGCAAACTAATCAGCCATTCCACAGTTCCGGTCCTGGCTGTTCCGAGTTTTTATCATTTATTGGAAATAAAGCAAGTTCTGTACGCAACGGATATGACAGATTATGAAAAAGAGTTGGAAAAAGTGGTCGCATTTGCGCGGCCTATTGGCGCAGCTGTCGATATGATTCATATTGCGTATCCGTATGAATTTCAACCTGCAGGGGAAATTATAACAGAGTTTGTGAAGAGGAAACTAAATTATCCTGTCAACATTCTCGAATGGGAAAGAAATATCACTCACACATTATTAGAGGATATTGATGCAGCCGTAAAAGCTAATAAACCATCGTTGCTGGCACTATTTACCCATCAATCGAGGCCCTTGCTGGAAAAGTTGTTATTACCTTCTAATGCTAAAGCTTACTCATTTTACAGCAAGGTTCCGTTGCTCACATTTAGTAAAACGGATGGCAATAAATAAAACCGGGTGAGCCGGCAAATTTTCAGTTTTATGGTTTAAAAACGCTTGTTATGAAAACGATCCTCGTGCTAACCGACTTTTCAGAAAATGCTGGCCACGCTGCCAAAACTATTGCCAGGCATGCCAAAAATTTAAATGCCGATATTTTACTGTATAACACCTATTACGACCATCCAATTCTTCCGGATTATTCCGGTGGCCCCTGGATCGCTGAAGCCTTTGTTTTGAGTAAAAATAGAAGTGAAGCTCAACTAAGTGAACTCACAGTTCAATTAACGCAAGTTATAGCCGAATCAGCAGGAGACGGCTTTAACCCTCAAATACGATCCTTATGTGGCGAAGGGGCGCTTGGCAAAAATGTAGCAGCTGTTATCCCGGAAAATGATGTAGAGCTGGTTGTAATTGGGAATAGTACAGATAGCACAATTGACCACCTGATTTTTGGCAGCGACACCATGGATGTACTTGATCATGCCCCTTGCCCGGTACTGATCATCCCGCCAAAGGCAGAGATGCTTCATTTAAAAAAAGTAACACTGGCTACAGCATTTGAATTGTCGGCCATTAATGCTATTAACTACCTGGGTAATCTTGGGCAGAAATTAAATTTCGAACTGGAGGTTGTCCACGTTTCGGTTTTTGAGGAAAAGGACGATCTTGTGAAAGAAAAAGCAATTCAGAACCATATTAACGCCATTAAACAAGCTGATATAACTTACAAACAAATATGGGGAAAGGACGTTGTGAAAAGACTAAACAGGCTGTGTGCGGAAAACGGTTCGGATATGCTGGCCCTTGTTCATCATCAGCAAGGTTTCTTTTCAACCATTTTCAGTAAATCTGCAACTGCAGCGGTAGTTGCGGGCAATAAAATACCTTTAATGGTTATACCTTCCGAAATGGAGTAATGAAATCCAACTAAAAGATCATAGAATAAATAACGCTCCCTCTCTGCGAAAACCCCGGCTATTCGGCCGGGGTTTTGTATTTATTATGTCGACAGTTAGCGGGCCGGTTTAAAACTTATAAGCCAACGTTGTTAAAAGCTGGCGAGGGGCAATTGGCGTAATGCTATAGTTATCGTGTATCAGGTAATTTAAAGTATTGGTAACGTTGGTTACGCTTGCCAGCAGCGATATCTTTTTATAAGTGTACCCTGCTGAAAGGTCGAGCGTGGTAAAACCACCAACCGGAACCAACCTGCTGTAGGCCTGTGCCTGCCCAACGGTATTGTTGTAGCCAGCCATGCGGTTGCCGGTGTAAAATGCCGTTGCACCAACTTTAAACCCTTTTAAGGTTGGGTTGGTAAATGTGTAAAATAACGTGGCGTTGGCCGTACTTACCGGGTTGATAACCAGTTTTTCGCCTAAAATAGGCGAGCCTTTTAAGCCTGTAGTTTTGGTATAGCGTGCATTGTTGTACGAGTAACCTGTTATGAAGTAAAAATTCTTTGAAAGATGTCCCGTTACATCAATATCAAAACCATCGCTGGTAGTTTGGCCGTTTAGCTGCTTTACTGTGTTATCGCTGTTAACCGATCCATCGGCTTTAAAAGGGGCTACCACAGCGAGGTTACTGTTGATAATGCGGTACACGCTCACGTTGGCAATAATTTTACCATTAAACAATTCATTTTTCACGCCAGCTTCGTATTGGTTAACCAGCGACGGTTTAAGGCCTTGCCCGGTGGTAACATCGGTGCCGCTGTTAACAATAAAGTTATTGCTGTAGCTTACATAAATTGAACTTGTGCTAACCGGCTGGTATATAAATGCCACTTTTGGCGAAAAGGCACGGTCATAACGGGTTATCGCCACGCCGTTTCCTGAAGTTTGTTTTTGCAGGTACCGTATATCGGTTTGATATGTTTGTTGCCACGACCAGCGTATACCGGCCAGCATTTTAATTTTATCAGTAAAACTTACCAGATCCTGCACGTAGGTTCCTACACGGTACACGGGCGCTTTAATGCGTGCGGTATCCACTGCGTTTGGAATATCGGTGCGCTGCACATATTTGCCCAGGTCGATGGTGTTTATTTTATCGTAAGCATAGGTACTGATGTTTTTGCCATCGATACTGAAACCGTTGGTGATATTTAAAACCTTGGTAACATCAGTTCCTACCAAAATTTGGTGAGCTATTGATCCGGTTTTAAATTTACCGGTTAAGTTTACCTGGCCGGTATAATCGTTTTCAGTGGTTTTTGCCCTGGCCAGCCCACGGTTCCATTCGCCGGTTGCACTTACAGTGTTGGGCAGGCTTGCCTGGTAGGAGTCGATATTGGTACCCTGTGCCGATATAATGGCATTTAAGTGCCAGTTATCATTAAATTGGTGATTAAGGGTTGCCATGCCCGAAAACTGGTTCATGTGGCTGTAGGCCCACGAAGTATTGATATATTGCGAACGGGGGACCATAGTAGGAATGGCCTGGCCGTTATTTAATGAACCTATGCCAAAATCAGGTGTCAGGCTTTCGCGCAGATAGTCGCCTGAGATAAGCAGGGTGGTTTTTTTATCGAGGTTAAACAGGAGGGAAGGGTTTACGTATTTCCGTACGGTATATACATGGTTGCGGTAGCTGCCATCGTTTTCATATACCCCAATCAAACGGAAAGCTACATTCTGACTTAGCGGACCATATACATCCACGGCGGGCTTAAACATGTTGTAGCTGCCATAACGCATGGATACTTCGCCACCGGCATCAAATTGAGGCTTCTTGGTAACCATATTAATTATCAAACCGCCTGAGACGTTTCCATATTGCAATGCAGCGCTCCCTTTTAATATCTCTACCGATTGCAGCGTGCTTGCCTCCGGGAACCCGGCAGTGTTGGTTAACACACCGTCCTTAAAAATACTGCCCGATGCGCCGGTAATGCCAATGCTATAGCCACGCGCCGAAAATGTTTCGCCTACGCCACCCCGGGTTTGCGTTAACGATACGCCCGCTACGTTTTTTACCGCATCGCCTAACCGGTTAATTTGCTGGTCTTCAATAACACGACTGTTTACGGTTCCGGTACTTTGTGGTAAATCAAGCGCGCGTATGTTTGCTTTATCCAGTGATACAGGCTTTGGTGTTCTGTTTGCGCTGATAACGACCTCGTTTAGCTTTGAAAAGGTTTCGGTTAATGCAAAATTTACCGTTACGGTTTTAGCCGCTATTACAGTAACCGGCTTTTCCTGACTTTGGGTGCCAATAAATGAAACCACCAGGGTATAATTACCTGGTTTAATATTGCTGATCACGAAACTACCATCGTCTGATGTGCTGGTTGAGCGGTTTAGTTCTTTAACAGATACCGTTACAAATGCAGCCGGTTGCCCGTCAGACGTTTTTACAGTGCCTGATATTTTCCCGGTAGCCAGGTCGTCGTCGGCTTTAACAATGCTGCAGCATATTAATAGTAGAAAAGTAAGGCGGGTAGATAAGAGATATAGTGCTTTCATTCGCTATTTAGATTAAGTCTAATTAAGCGCAAAGATATAATCACAAATTGGAATGGCAAATATTATTTAGAATTAGTTTAAATAACGATAATAGTTCAAGCAAATTTGCTTGAACTATAGTCAGTTATAAAAGTAAATTGACTGAGACAGGCAGCCGAGCGCACACACTGTAAAAGGAAAGTATTAACGATATATTAGTCCACCGGCCTTTTCCTGAACGTATTAAACATTGGCTTCACTTCCTTAATGTTCCGTTTGGAATATTCAATACTGGCGTTCAGTTCAAAGCCTATCAGCAGGATAAGGGAGTTTAAATACAGCCAGAGCATCAATATGATCAGTCCGCCTAAGGATCCGTATACTTTATTGTACGACGAAAAGTTGTTGATGTAATAAGCAAAGCCCAGCGATGTTAATATTGCCAGTATAGTGGCCATAATGGAGCCGGTGCTTAAAAACTTCCATTTCTGTTTGTTTGCAGGGCCATAGCGGTAAAGCAGGGATATCGTCACAAAAAATATCGACACAACTATTATCCATCGCGCCAGCTTAAGCAAGTATATCCAAAAGACACTATCAGCCCCAATGTGCTTCTTTAAGAGGGCTATCAGTGCCTCGCCACCGGTTAATAAAGTAATTGCGACCAGGAGTGCCACGCTTATTACCACTGTAAGGGATAAAGCAATCCTCCGCCTCTTAAACCAGCTCCGCTTTTCAATAATTAATGAGGACCTGTTAAAAGCCTGCATTAAATTTACAATGCCATTGGTGGCAAAATACAGGGCTGAAACAAAGCCGATGGACAATAAGCTGCCGTTGTGTATCCGCACAATATCGTTAATAGTGGCTTCGAAAGCCATATAGGCGTTGTACGGTAAAACTGTGGCTAATACCCTGAGCAGTTCTGTCTGGAAGCCATTTATGGGGATGTAAGGTATCAGCGTAAACAAAAATATAGTGGCCGGGAAAAAAGCTAACATAAAGTTAAAAGCCAGGGCCGACGCTTTGTTCAGCAGTGTGCGCTGCTGTATTTCGTGGGAAAAAAATGCGGCAACGTCATACAAAGGCAGGGGATGGAAGCCGGGCAATACATACCCCTTCGACCATTTGATAAACCTTTTGTAAAACCCGAACCGCAGTAATATACGATGTGCCCACTTCATTTACGGGTAAACTTACTTAAAAAAAGCCTTTAATTTATCCCTGAAATCCTCCGGCGCCAGGCAGGGCCTGTTAGTTTGCATATTGATAAACACAAGCAGTGTTTCGCCGGTGTTTATCAGTTCCTGTTTTTCGTTATAAAGCTCGTAGTTAAAATGGATGCGGATGCGCGGCATTTCCTTCATAATCACCTTTACGGTAATTTCCTCATCGTACAAAGCGGGCTTAAGGTATTTGCAGTTCAGTTCTACAACCGGCATCATAATACCTGATGCTTCCATGCCGCTGTAAGTTAACCCCATACTGCGCAGCATTTCTACACGACCAACTTCGTAAAACTGGGCATAGTTGCCGTAATACATATAACCCATCTGGTCGGTTTCGCCATACCGCACCCGTATTTTGGTTGAATGCTCAAACATTACTTCCTGATGTTTCTGTCGTTAAGCGCTTTTTGGAATGCGTGGGCATTTACCATATGGTCGGCCACGTTGGTGGCAAATGCATGGTAGCCCGAAAAATCGGCCTTGGCACACATGTAGATGTAGTCGTTATGCTGGTAATTCAATACCGCATCAACAGCATTTACCGATGGCATCATGATAGGGCCGGGGGGCAAACCTGTATGTAAATAAGTATTGTATGGCGAGTTTATCGACAGGTACCTGCTTAAAACTCTTTTTATAGTGAAATCGTGCTCGGCAAAAATAACGGTCGGGTCGGCTTCCAGTTTCATGCCTTTTTTAAGCCGGTTTAAATACAGGCCGGCAATGGCTGGCATTTCATCATCATGCAAGGCTTCAGCATCCACAATTGATGCCAGTACAGATACCTCAACCGGGGTCAAATTCAGGGCTGCTGCTTTTTGCTTACGCTCGGGTGTCCAATACTTTTCGTAATTGGCATACATCCGCTTAAAAAACTTATCGGGCGTGGTGTTCCAGTATAGTTGATAAGTATTCGGCATAAACACCACGTATACGTTGTCGGGCGTTAATCCGTATTGCTGCAGGTAGCTCGCGGAATCGAGCAGGCGTATCATCGATACCGAATCGGGTTCAAGATGCTTGCCTACAAAGCCGGCAAACTCTTCTTTAAGCCTTATATTATGGAACGAGAAGTTAACCGGCTCCTGCGTGCCAGAGGCCAGCATATTTATCAGCCGGCGGTTGCTCATGCCACTTTTGAGGTGATAACGGCCCGGCTTAACCCGGTTCACATAGTTCATGTTTTCGGCTGCTTTGTAAAACGATGCCGTGTCTTTTACCATGCCCTCTTCCTTTATAGTTTTATACACTGCGTTAAAATCGGCGCCGGTATGTATGTAAAGGTATTCCTGTTTATCGGTAACGTTAGGGGTATAGTATTTTAAGTAGTAATTAAGGCCTGTAAAGCCTACTGCTATTATTAAAATTATCACCATAACTACCACAAACTTTCTGAAAGTATGGCCCGATGATGTTTTTTTATTAGTCATTTTAAAGTGTTTGTTGTTTTAATTTTTGGAGGGCCATTAACCCACCGGTTAAGTTGCGTACTTGCAGGTAGCCATTCCGTACCAGCAAGTCAGTAGCTGTTTGGCTGCGCAGACCTGCCTTGCAAATAACAATAATTTCGTCCGTTTTGTTATACCCCAGTTGGTTTATGTTTTCATTAACCTTTGAAAGGGGAATGTTTTTACCGCCGATGTTGTAGGTGTGGTATTCAATTTCCTCTCTAACATCAAGCAGATTTAACGTTTCTCCGCTTTGCAGGCGGTCATGCAATTCGAGGCTATTGATTGATGGCATCTTTTTTACCCTGCGATACTGTAAGATTTATCCTGGTACCATTGCTGGTTTTGCTCACCGAATCAGTTTTCATAGGCGATTGCGCCACAACCACTAAACTGGTAGAATCGGTAATAGGGCCCTGGTACGTAATGGTACCGACGGTAAGCCCACCGTTTTTTATCACAAATTTGGCAGCGTCAAGGTCCTGGTTTAACAGGTCGGGGATGTCAACTTCGCTGGCGCCTTCACCATTGCCCAGTACCAGGTCAATCCGCGAGCCTTTGGGTATTTGGGTCCCCGCTTTTATGGGCTGACCGCCGAAACGCATTTCAAGTATCCGGTCGCGTGCTATATCCGACCTGTAGGTTGTGTCACCTACCTTAAGCCCGTAGTTTGCCAGCGTTGCAATAGCTTCGCGGTAGGTATAAGGCTCTAAATCGGGCATTTTGATGGGTGGCGCCATCCGCGTCACCACAGTTAAATAAATGGTGCGGTTTTCTTTTACATTGGTACCCGGGTCGGGGTCCTGCTCTATAACCGAGCCGGGCGTTTGATCGAGCACATAAACCGAATCTATCTTAACATCAAATCCCTGGTCTTTTAATATGCTGATGGCCTTTTCGGCTTGCAGGCCTTTTAACTGCGGAACCGGTACGCCCGTACCATGGCGGGTGTAAATGCTTAAGCCAAAGATGATTACCATAAACACCACCACAACCACGCCAACGGCCAACAGCACATTAACGCGGAATTGCCTGGATTTTAGATATGCCCAAAATTTACTCATTTGTTTTATTAGGGATGTGTAGAAAAAATACAGCCAAACATAAGGGAAAATTTCGGATTTTTCACGATTTAACAGTATTCAATGGCGTTCGATACTGC
>Ga0209455_1001501_pt1 | contig 10467 bp, 7 predicted proteins | sample AraplaCol_mCL_r2_FD_184275 | JGI IMG/M metagenome (GOLD analysis project Ga0209455, IMG submission 184275) | Arabidopsis root microbial communities from North Carolina, USA - plate scrape CL_Col_mCL_r2 (SPAdes) (version 2) | ecosystem: Host-associated > Plants > Roots > Endosphere | place: USA...
CGTCGCCGACATGGCTGCAGCAGCGGCTAACCTCGATCGGACTGCGCCCGATCAACGCGCTGGTCGATATCACCAACTTCATGACCTATGACCGCGCGCGTCCGCTGCACGTGTTCGACGCCAAGAAGGTGAAGGGCAATCTGGTCGTGCGCCACGCCCGCGACGGCGAGACCCTGCTGGCGCTCGACGGCCGCACCTACACGCTCGACAACGGTGTGTGCGTGATTGCCGATGATCACGGCGTCGAATCGCTCGCCGGCATCATGGGAGGCGAAGCCTCGGGCTGCGATGAGAACACCACCGATGTGCTGATCGAATCGGCGCTCTGGAACGAGATCAACATCGCGCAGACCGGCCGCAAGCTCGGCATCAATTCGGACGCGCGCTACCGGTTCGAGCGCGGCGTCGATCCGGCTTTCATGGTGCCGGGGCTGGAGATGGCCACAAGGCTGGTGATGGAGCTGTGCGGCGGCGCGCCATCGGAGAACGTCATCGTCGGCAATCCGTTCGGCGAAGAGCGCGTGATCGATTTCCCTCTCGGCGAGGTCAAGCGGCTCGCCGGCATCGAAGTGCCGCTGGTCGAAGTCAAACGCATCCTGACCCATCTCGGCTTCATGATGGCGGGCTCGGGTCCGGTGGTGAAGATCGCCGTTCCCACCTGGCGCACCGACGTGCACGGCAAGGCCGATATCGTCGAGGAAATCGTGCGCATGGTCGGCGTCGACAAGGTGCCGATGATGCCGTTCGAGCGCGGCGATGCGCCACGCAAGCCGGTGCTGACGCCGATTCAGCTCCGCACCCGCCGCGCCAAGCGCGCGCTGGCGGCGCGCGGCATGGTCGAGGCGGTGACCTGGTCGTTCATCACCAAGCAGGCAGCCGAGCTGTTCGGCGGCGGCAAGCCCGAGCTCGTGCTCGCCAACCCGATCGCCGCCGATCTCACCGACATGCGCCCGAGCCTGCTTCCCGGATTGATAGCCACGGTGCAGGCCAACGCCGATCGCGGCATCGGCGACGCCGCCGTCTTCGAAGTCGGCCAGATCTTCAAGGGCGACCGGCCGGAGGATCAGTTCATTGCCGCAAGCGGCGTGCGCCATGGCATCGCGACCGCGAAGGGACTCGGACGGCACTGGACCGGCTCGCCGGGCGCGACCGCGTTCGACGCCAAGGCCGATGCGTTGGCCGTGCTCGCGGCGGCCGGCGCCCCGATGGCCGCATTGCAGATCGTGGCGGGCGGCCCGGCCTGGCTGCATCCCGGACGTTCCGGCACCATCCAGATGGGACCGCAGAATGTGCTGGGCACTTTCGGCGAGCTTCATCCGCGCGTGCTGGAGACGCTGCGCGCCGACGGGCCGCTGGTCGCCTTCGAGGTGATCCTCGACCGCATTCCGGCGGCGAAGCAGAAGCCGACCCGCGCCAAACCTGTGCTCGAGCTATCGGCCTTCCAGCCGGTGTCGCGCGATTTCGCCTTCATCGTCGACCGCAACGTCAAGGCCGGCGACATCGTGCGCGCGGCGCAGGGCGTCGACAAGAAGCTGATCACGGACGTTTCGGTGTTCGACCTTTATGAGGGCAAGGGCATCGAGGACGGCAAGAAGTCGATCGCGATCGCCGTGACCTTGCAGCCCCGCGACAAGACCATGACGGACGAGGAGATCGACGCGGTCGCCGCCAAGCTCACTGCCGAGGTTGGCAAGAAGACCGGCGGCGTGTTGCGCGGATGAGTCTGTCCGGGCTGATCCCGGCCGATATCGGCGTGTCGGCGGCGATCGCGCTCTGCGTGATCGCGTTCATCGCGGCGACTGCGCGCGGCTTCTCCGGCTTTGGCGCGGCGCTGATCTTCATGCCGCTGGCGAGCAGCGTGGCCGGGCCGCGGCTTGTCGCCGCGCTGCTGCTCGTGATCGACTTCGTGTCCGCCGCTCCGCTGGTTCCGAATGCGTGGCGGGGAGCCGACCGCAAGGCCACCGCGGTGATCGTCGCGGGCGCGCTGGTCGGCGTGCCCATCGGCACCTATTTCCTGAGCCGGCTCGATCCGGTGACAACGCGGTGGATCATCTCGGGCTTCGTCGCCGCCCTGCTCGCGTTGCTGTTGTCGGGCTGGCGCTATCGCGGCAAGGACCATTTCGCCCTGTCGGTCGCGGTCGGCGGCGTCTCGGGCTTCTGCAGCGGGCTCGCCCAGACCGGCGGCCCGCCAATCGTCGGCTATTGGCTGGGACGGCCGATCCCCTCGAAGATCGCCCGCGCGAACATCCTTCTGTTCTTCGGTGCCTCAGACGTCTTCTCGATCGTCAGCTACGCGGTGAGTGGACTAATCACCTCCGATTCGCTCAAGCTGTCGCTGTTGGTGGGTCCGGTGTACGCGATCGGCGTCGCATTCGGTGCCTCACTGTTCGGCCGCGCCAGCGAAACCGTGTTCCGCGCGATCTGCTATGTGCTGATCGCGCTGGCCGTCATCTTCGGCCTGCCGGCCCTCGACGGCGTGCTCGGCCGCGGTTAGGGTCCCGCCCAACACAACAAGATGTTGGAGGAAACCATGATCGACCGTCGCGCCATGCTGAAGCTCGGGCTCGGCGCCGCAGGCGCACTGGCGACACCGGCAGTGTTCGCGCAAGGCAGCAAGCCGCGCACGCGCATCGTGTTTCTCGGCACCAAGGGCGGCCCGCGGGTCGGCATCGGCGCCTCCAATCCCGCCAATCTGGTGGTCGTCAACGACACGCCCTATCTGATCGATTGCGGCATGGGCGTCAGCCGCCAGCTTGTCGCCGCCGGCGTGCCGATTCCGTCGGTGAAGTACATCTTCATCAGCCACCACCATTCCGATCACAATCTGGAATACGGCAACGTGTTCTACAATGCGTGGGCGGCCGGGCTGTCGACGCCGATCCATTCCTTCGGTCCCAAGGGAATCGAGGCGATGACCAAGACCTATTGGGAGCTGAACAGGTTCGACGTCGAGACCCGCATCACGGACGAAGGCCGGCCCGATCCGCGCCCGCTTCTGATCGCCAAGGATATCGACGCCGACGGCGTCGTGCTGAAGACGTCAGATGTCACCGTCATCGCTTTCCGCACACCGCATCCGCCGATCACGGACAACTTCGCCTACAAGTTCGAGACGCCTGACGGCGTGATCGTGTTCTCGTCAGACACCGCCTACAATCCGAAGCTCGCCGAGTTCGCAAAGGGAGCCGACGTGCTGGTGCATGAATGTCTGTATGTGCCGGCGGTCGATCGCCTCGTGCTCAAGACCAAGAACGGCGCGACGCTCAAGCAGCACCTGATGGCCAGCCACACCTCGACCGAGGATGTCGGCCGCATCGCAGCCAGCGCCGGCGTGAAGACGCTGGTGCTGAGCCACCTGGTGCCGGGCGATGATCCCACGGTGACCGACGACGACTGGACTCGGGACGTGAAGACAAACTATTCCGGCCGCATCATTGTCGCCAAGGACCTGATGGAGCTGAAGCTGCCGGTGTAGCCCGTCGCGCCCACAGCGCTTCAATCCAGCGGTTCAACCGTCCGTCCCCTTCCGCGCCGGCGCGGCCTCATCCGTTCCGGCGCCTCCTGCGGCTCCGCCTCCTTGAGCGCGCCGATCCGATGCAGCGCCGCATCCGCTGCGCGCTCGCCGGACTCCCAGGCGCCGTCCACCGTGCCCCACAGCGTCTCGTGAGTCGCTTCGCCCGCAAGGAACAGCGGCCCCAACGGTTCGGTCAGGATCTTGCGCGAGCCTTGCCCACCCGGCGCTGCCGCCGACATCGCGCCCAGAATGGTCGGCACGCTGTTCCAGCGCGTGGCGCTGGACTTACCGAGCGAGGTCGCGACGTCGCCGCCGAATAGGCCGGTCAGCCAATCCCTGGCAAAGCCGACCATCGCCGCTTCGCCCTGCGCGGAGAGATCGCGGCCGAACGCGCCGCCGACATCGACGGTGCACAGCGACGAGCCGCCGATATTGGCGAACAACAGTCCGGTGCGCGCCGAGCTGCTCTGCTCGACGATAACTTCGTCGCGGGACAGGCCGAGCGGATTGCCCGAGAACTGCAGCGCGATCCGGTCGTAGCTGCCGAGGCTGAGCTTGCTGGCTGCGTCGAGCTGTCGCTTCGGCAGCTCGGGCGTGAACTTGATCACACCCGACGTCAGCATGTTGGTGGAGACTGTCAGGATGAGTGCGCGGGCCGCGATCCGCCCCGAGGGAGTCTCCACGCCGATGTCGCGATTGGTCCACACGATCCGCGTTGCCGGCGTCGACAGCACCAGCGGCAACGGCTCGGCGAGCTTGGCGACCAGCGTGCCGAGACCTTGGCGGCAGGCCAGCGCCGCGTTGCGGTCCTGCGCATGGGCCTTGTCCATCGCGGAGAGCTCGTTGAGGTCCTTGCCCGTGGCGCCGGCGCCGAGCTCGAACTCCGCCGTGCCGGTCCAGTCGCCGAGATCCTTCGGCAGCGCCGATGCGCAGGAAGTGTCGAGCCGGCCGCGTGCGGCGTCGTCGATCGCACGGTTGGCGCGCACCAGCGCCGCCAGGAACTGCTCGGTCTCGCCGGGACGCGCATTGCGCCGGCCGACCCGGATCTTGTGGCCGATGGGCGCGGCCGAAACCTCGAGCCCCACGTTGCGCGCGAGCTTCACCATCGGGTTGCTGTCGGCATTGTGGATCCAGCGTGCGCCACGGTCGAACGGCACGCCGAAGGTCGCGAGGTCGGTGACGCAGCGGCCACCGGCCTGCCCTGCCGCCTCGATCACGATCACCTTGCGGTTGGCGGCCATGACGCGGCGTGCCGCCGCAATGCCTGCGGCCCCCGCGCCGATCACCACGACATCGGCCTCGCGCGGCACCGCTGCGGACGCGATCCGGCCAAGCGTCGGCAACACGGCCAAACCTGCGGATGCCGACAGGAAGCCGCGGCGCGTGATCGTCATGTCGTGGTTTCCGAAAGCTTCCACCGGACAGGAATATAAGCAGACTTTGCCGCATCCGATGCAGGCCGGCAACCATCATGGTAAATCAATCATGTTTGATAAGGGTTCATGGCATGAACCAAATTGCAACCGCCTCAGACGATGATAGGAACAGGGGAAAGCGGCTGCGAGAGCTGCTGGGGATGGTGAGTCATGGGTCTCGTGCTCGATAGCATCGGCAAGCTGATTGCCGGCTACCTTCAAAAGGAGGTACCCGGCTATGAGCCGTTCACTCCGAGCGATCCGGAAAGCCTGCGCAAGGACATGCAGCCGGGCGACGTGCTGTTGGTCGAAGGCAACAATCGCATTTCCGGCATCATCAAGTACCTGACGCAGTCCACCTGGTCGCATGCGGTGCTCTTTGTCGGGCCCATCGACGGCGCGTGCGAAGCCGACGGCGAGCCGCATGTGCTGATCGAAGCCAATGTCGGCGAAGGCGTCGAGTCGGCGCCGCTGTCGAAATACTTCTCCTACCATACGCGGATCTGCCGGCCGGTCGGCCTCACCTATGAGGATCGCCATACGGTCTGCCGCTACGCCATTAACCGGATCGGTTTTGGTTACGACACCAAGAACATCATCGACCTGATGCGCTATCTGATTCCGATGCCCGTGCCGCAACGCTGGCGACGCCGGATGATCGCGCTCGGTTCCGGCGACCCGACCAAGATGATCTGCTCGGCATTGATCGCGCAGGCTTTCGACGCCGTGCGCTATCCGATCCTGCCCAAGATCACGCGCGCAGGCTCGCGGCGGGCGCGGCGCGAGATCCTGCACATTCGCGATTCCTCGCTCTACATGCCGAGAGACTTCGACATCTCGCCCTACTTCGAGATCGTCAAGCCGACCATCGTTAATGGATTCGATTACACGGCCCTGCATTGGGCCGACAAGCAGAAGCCGCTCGCGGAGGTAGCGGGCGCCTTCGCCGTGTTTCCAGGGTCCATCAGCTCGCCGCCGCTCGTTCCTGAAACGCCTCACGAAGAGGCGAAGACTGCGCCTGAAGAAGTAAGGGCTGACGCGCCTGCTCTGGTCGAACGCGTCACAGTGGCGGAATATTATCTGCTCGCGGAACGGATCACGGCCGTGGCGCCGAAGCAGCGCGCGTGTGAAAGCGCCGACGCGTAGAGGCATCTCTCTCGGACCCGGGCCCTCTGCCGCAAAGGGACGCGGTTACGGCGAGCGCGTTGAAACCGCTGGCGCCCCGTTCATCGATCCGACCGGCCGATCACGGCCATCAGCTCCGCGATCTTCTGCCGCTGATCCGCCTTGTCGCCCGCTGTGATTGCGTGCTCGACGCAATGCGCGACATGGTCGCGCAGGATTTCTTCTTCCACCCGCCTCAATGCTGCGCGCACCGCCGAGATCTGCGTGACGATGTCGATGCAGTAGCGATCGTCCTCGACCATTTTGGACAGACCGCGGACCTGGCCCTCGATCCGGCTCAGGCGTTTCTGACAAGATGTCTTGATGTCCTTTCGCATGCCGCCTATATACCCCCATAGGGTATACACTGCAAGGCCGGATGGGAACGACATGTCGGAAACTGAGCACGGTCAGGCGCGTGACAAGGCGCATTCCTGCTGCAGCGGCCACGAACACAGCGATCATGCGACGGCCGAAAAGGTGGTCGATCCCGTCTGTGGCATGACTGTCGATCCCGCAACGTCCAAGCATCGCCATGAACATCACGGCGAGACTTTCCATTTCTGCAGCAACGGCTGCCGCACCAAGTTCGCCGCCGCCCCCGCTAAATATCTCGAGAAGAGAGAGCCTCCGCCCGAGATGCCGGCGGGCACCATCTACACCTGCCCGATGCATCCGGAGGTGCGGCAGGAGGGCCCTGGCACCTGCCCGATCTGCGGCATGGCACTGGAGCCCGACATCGTCAGTCTCGATGACGCGCCGAATCACGAGCTCGCCGACATGACACGCCGGTTCTGGATCGGCGCCCTGCTCGCTACGCCTGTCGTAGTGCTGGAGATGGGCGGGCACTTGGTCGGCGGTCACGGCCTGGTCGATCCGACGCTGTCGAACTGGATCCAACTCGCGTTCGCAACGCCGGTGGTGCTGTGGGCGGGCTGGCCCTTCTTCGTGCGTGGCTGGCAGTCGCTGCAGACGCGCAATCTGAACATGTTCACGCTGATCGCGATGGGTACGGCGGTCGCTTACATTTACAGCGTGGTCGCAACGGTGGTGCCGCAGGCGTTTCCGGCCGCGTTCCGCGGCCATAGCGGCGCGGTCGCGGTGTATTTCGAGGCGGCCGCAGTCATCACCGTGCTGGTGCTGCTCGGCCAGGTGCTGGAGCTGCGTGCGCGCGAGGCGACCTCCGGCGCGATCAAGGCGCTGCTGCGGCTTGCGCCAAAGACGGCACGTCGCGTCGGCAGCGATGGGCATGACCACGAGGTCGAGATCGATCAGCTCTCGGTCGGCGACCGCTTGCGCGTGCGGCCCGGCGAGAAGGTCCCGGTCGACGGCATCATACTCGAAGGCCGCTCATCGCTCGACGAGTCGCTGGTCACAGGCGAATCCATGCCGGTCAGCAAGGAACAGGGTGCGCACGTCATCGCCGGCACATTGAACCAATCCGGCAGCTTCGTGATGCGCGCTGACAAGGTCGGCCGCGATACGCTGCTGTCGCAGATCGTGCAGATGGTCGCGGACGCGCAACGCTCGCGCGCGCCCATTCAACGACTTGCGGATCAGGTCGCCGGCTGGTTCGTGCCGACGGTGATCGCGGCTGCGATCGCCGCGTTCGTCGCGTGGTATGCGTTCGGCCCGGAGCCGCGGCTGGCTTATGCCCTGGTTGCGGCCGTCAGCGTGCTGATCATCGCCTGCCCCTGCGCGCTCGGGCTCGCCACGCCGATGTCGATCATGGTCGGCGTCGGCCGCGGCGCGCAGGCTGGCGTGCTGATCAAGAACGCCGAAGCGCTGGAGCGGATGGAAAAAATCGACACGCTGGTGGTCGACAAGACCGGCACCCTGACCGAGGGCAAGCCCAAGGTGACCGCGATCATCACCGCCGCAGGCTTCGAGGAGAAAGACGTGCTGCGGCTTGCCGCCAGCGTCGAGCGCGCCAGCGAGCATCCGCTGGCGGATGCGATCGTGCGGCATGCGAAGGAAGGCAACGTTTCCGTTGCCGAGGTCACCGATTTCGATGCGCCGACCGGCAAAGGCGCGCGCGGCATCGTCGACGGCAAGACTGTCGTGCTCGGCAATGCGCTTTATCTCGCCTCGCTCGGCATCATCTCCGACACGCTTGGCGCCGAGAGCAACCGGCTGCGCGGCGACGGCGCCACCGTGATTGCGATGGCCATCGACGGCAAGATCGCGGCGCTGTTCGCGATCGCAGATCCCGTCAAGGCCTCCACACCGGACGCACTGAAGGCTCTGGCGGAGGACGGCATCAAGGTGATCATGCTGACCGGCGACAACCGCACCACGGCGAACGCGGTGGCGCGCCGGATCGGCATCACCGAGGTCGAGGCCGAGGTGCTGCCGGACCAGAAGAGCGCGGTGGTGGCGCGGCTGCGCGCCTCGGGCAAGATCGTCGCGATGGCCGGTGACGGCGTCAACGATGCCCCAGCACTGGCCGCGGCCGATGTGGGCATCGCGATGGGCACAGGCACCGACGTCGCCATGGAGAGCGCCGGCATCACGCTCTTGAAGGGCGATCTCGGCGGCATTGCGCGGGCGCGCCGACTGTCGGCGGCGACCATGCGCAACATCCGCCAGAACCTGTTCTTCGCCTTCATCTACAACGCAGCAGGCATTCCAATTGCGGCCGGCATCCTGTATCCCGCCTTGGGCATCCTGCTGTCGCCGATCATCGCGGCTGCGGCGATGTCGCTGTCGTCGGTGAGCGTGATCGGCAACGCGCTGCGGCTGCGAGCGACGAAGATCTGACGATGATGGCTACGCGGCTCTGATCCCGGTCGGTCGCGGCAACCCGGCGCGGGCGAGTCCGCCGTAAAGCGCCTCGTCGGGCATGGCCTCGCGCAGGATCTCGCGGACAGCGACCAGCCGCTCGATGTCGATGCCGGTCGCAAAGCCCTTGCTCTCGCACAGGAAGACGAGGTCCTCGAAGACGACGTTGCCGGTTGCGCCCGGCGCAAATGGACAACCGCCGAGCCCGCCAAGCGAGCCGTCGAGAATGCGCGCGCCGGCGTCGAGGGCAGCAGACGCATTCGCAACGCCCATGCCGCGGGTATCATGCAGATGCACGCAGATCGGCCTCGGTCCGGCGAGCTTGACCGCGGCCGCGGTGAGTTCACCGACCTGCCTCGGACCGGCGTAGCCGACGGTATCGGCAATTCCCACCACGTCGGCGCCGGCCGCAAAGCATGCATCGACCAGCCGCAGCACCTCATCGGGATCGACTGCGCCTGAAATCGAGCAGCCCAGTGCCATCGAGATCGCCGTATGAACGATCGGCTTATGCGGGCTGGCGTTCCGCAGTTCGCATAGCCGCTTGATATTATCGATCGCGGAGGCGCGCGAGCGGCGCGCATTGGCGTGGCTGTGCGCTTCGGTCGCGGAGACCACGGAGGCGATCTCGGCCACGCCGGAGGCAAGCGCATCATTGGCGCCGCGCTCGTTCAGCACCAGCGCGATGCCGTGGGCGCCAGGCAGCGCGGCGAGTGTCGAGATGATGTCGCCGACATCGGTAAATTGCGGGAAGGTTTTGGCTGGCAGGAATGAGCCGACCTCGAAGCAGCGCACGCCGGCGGCATATTCCTCGCGCAGCCAGCTCTGCTTGGCTGCTGTCGTGGGAAAGGTTTTGACGAGCTGCAGCCCATCGCGCAGGCCGACCTCGCGCAGAGTGACTTTCCGTTCCGGATACACCTGTTGCAGCTTGCTCATGCGCGGCCTCCTGCAAGCTTGCCGGTCGGCGCGTGATCGAGCTCGGCACGAAGCGCCGATGTATCGGCGCCGAGGGCCGGCACGATCGCCCCTTCGCCGAGATTGGCGCCGTTCCATTCGATCGGCAGCGCAGGCACCCGGAACGGCTTGCCGTCCGCATCGACATTGTTCACGAGACCGCCCGGACGCAGCACATGGGGATCTTCGAACAGGTCTTCCGGGCGATTGATCGGCGAGAAGCAGATGTTGAGCGTGTCGAGCTTCGCCGACAGCTCGGCGGCATTCCGTTGCCCGACGACTTCGGCAACGCGCGGAAGAAGGCGCGGCCGCGCCAGGATACGGTCAGTGGTGGTGCGCAAGGTCGGGTCGTCAAGGAATTCGCCAAGGCCGAATTCGCAGCAGAAGCTCTGCCAATGTCCCTCGGTGACGACGCCGATGAAGATGCGCTCACCGCCCGCGGTTTCGAAGATGTCGTAGATCGGCCAGGCGTGCTCGCGCTCGGGCATGGACAGCGGCTTCACGCCGGTCATCTCATACTGCACCATGTGTTGCGCGACCAGGAACAGGCAGTTCTCGAACAGACCGATCCGGATGTCGGCGCCCTGCCCGACCCCGGCCCGCTTCTGGTAGAGCGCCGCCAGGATCGAGATCACGCCG
>Ga0209455_1001502_pt1 | contig 10461 bp, 5 predicted proteins | sample AraplaCol_mCL_r2_FD_184275 | JGI IMG/M metagenome (GOLD analysis project Ga0209455, IMG submission 184275) | Arabidopsis root microbial communities from North Carolina, USA - plate scrape CL_Col_mCL_r2 (SPAdes) (version 2) | ecosystem: Host-associated > Plants > Roots > Endosphere | place: USA...
TGTTTCTTAAAATGTCAAACGGAGCCACATTTGGTATTGTGCCTTTTGTTAACGAGAAGAATGTTGGCCTGGTAAGCGGCATAGTTGGCGCGGGTGGTAACCTTGGCGGAATGCTTTTTGGCTTCCTGTTCAAATCATCATCTATTACTTATGTACAGGCTTTTACTTATATAGGGTACATGGTGATTGCGGTAGCGGCAATAGTATTTGTTACCCGTTTTTATAAGCAAACTGTGGATGAAGAACAACCGGCATCGGGCATAGCCGCGGCGGTATAATTTAAGATATAACACATGCAATCACCCGGAAAAAACATCCAATCGCTCACCTCTACCTGCTGTTATTGCGGGGTTGGTTGCGGCGTGGTGGTTAATAAAGAAAAGAACGGGGATATTTCTGTTGCCGGGAATAAAGACTACCCGGTTAACAAGGGCATGCTGTGCAGCAAGGGCATCAACCTGCATTATACCGTAAACGATAAAAGCGACCGGCTGCTGTACCCGCAAATGCGCTACAATAAAAGCATGCCCCTGCAACGGGTAAGCTGGGACGACGCGCTCGATCGTACAGTAGCCGTTTTTAAAACATTTATCGAAAAATACGGGCCTGATTCAGTTGCGTTTTATGCCTCGGGGCAATGTTTAACTGAGGAGTATTATGTAGTGAATAAGCTGATGAAGGGTTTTATCGGCAGTAATAATATCGATACCAATTCACGCCTGTGCATGAGCAGCGCAGTAGCTGCTTACAAAATGGCTTTGGGTGAGGACAGTGTGCCACTTTGTTATGACGATATTGAACTGGCCGACTGTTTTTACGTAACGGGCGCTAACCCGGCCTGGTGCCACCCGATATTATGGCGCAGGGTTGAGGCACATAAGGCTGCTAACCCTGATATTAAAATCATAGTGGTTGATCCGCGCGTGACGGACACCTGTAGCCTGGCTGATTTGCATTTACAAATTAATCCGGGTACGGATATCACCCTGAACCATGCAATAGGCCGATTGCTGATTGAAAACGGGGATATTGATATCGATTTTATCCGTAACCATGCGGAAGGGTTTGAGCAATACAGTGCTCTGGTATTTAAGCGGACATTAGCAGAATCGGCAAAAATATGCGGAGTAAGCGAGCGTGATATGCAGCTAGCGGCCAAATACATCGGCGAAGCCAAAGGCTTTATCTCCATGTGGACAATGGGATTAAACCAAAGCAGTGTTGGTGTAAACAAAAATCTGAGCCTTATAAACTTGAATTTGATAACCGGCCATGTGGGCAAGCCCGGGTCAGGGCCTTTATCCCTGACCGGGCAGCCCAATGCCATGGGCGGCCGCGAAGTTGGCGGGCTGGCAAACCTGTTGCCCGCACACCGCGACTTGAAAAACCCGCTGCACCGTGAAGAGGTACAGAAGTTTTGGAAGGGCACGAGCATCAACCCCGAACCAGGTTTAACCGCCACAGAAATGTTTGAGGCTTTGAATGATGGCAGTTTAAAAGCCATCTGGATAATGTGTACTAACCCGCTTACCAGTTTACCTAATGTACGTTTGGCTGAGCAGGCCTTAAAAAAAGCCAAATTTGTAGTGGTGCAGGAAGTAAGCAATAAGCCCGAAACTCTGGCTTATGCCGATGTGATACTGCCCGCCGCAGCCTGGGCCGAAAAAGAAGGCACCATGACCAATTCTGAAAGGCGCATCAGCTACCTTAATAAAATTATAGACCCACCCGGCGAGGCCCTGCCCGATGCTGAAATTATTTGCCGCTTTGCCCGCAAAATGGGCTACCAGGGGTTTGAATTTAAGAACAGTTCCGAAATTTATGCTGAGCACGTTAGGCTAACGGCTAAAACCAATATCGATATCAGCGGGCTGAGTTATGAGGTATTGAAGGAGCAATCATCCGTACAGTGGCCTTATAAAAAGAAAAGCAAGGCTGGCGGCACTGAACGCCTTTTTGCCGATAAGAAGTTTTTCACCCCATCGCAAAACGCCATAATACATGCGGCGCCTGACGCATTTACCAGCGAAAGACCGGACGAAGATTATCCGTTCATATTAACCACCGGCCGTATCCGCGACCAGTGGCACACCATGAGCAAAACCGGCAAAGTAAATAAGCTGAACCAGCACCTGAAGGAATCGTTTATAGAAATAAACCCGCAGGACGCTGATAGTTTACAGCTAAAAGAAGGCGATGTTACCGTTATTACTTCGCGCCGCGGCGAAGTGAGGGTAAAAGCTAAAATAACAACTCAAATTAAGCCAGGCGTAGTTTTCTTGCCGATGCACTGGGGGAAAATACTGGGTAACGACTTGCACCGGGTTAATAATATCACCAATGATGCAATCGACCCTATATCGAAAGAACCCGACTTTAAATATTGCGCTGTTAATATTGCGAAATATAAAAAGCCTTTCCAGCGTATTGTGGTGATAGGTGCGGGTGCCGGTGCTTATGGTTTTGTAAAATCGTACCGGGAACTGAACCCTGCCGACCGTATTACCATTTTCAGCAAAGAGAATTTCCCGTTTTACAACCGGGTAATGCTGCCCGATTATATTAGCGGCGAACAGCGGTGGGAGCAGTTGGTGAAGATGAAGGACTCGGAAGAGCCAGCATATCGCATTAATTTACTGAGGGGCGTAAGTGTTGAAAAAATAGACCGTGAAACAAAATATGTTACCGATTCGAGGGGTGTTAAAACACCTTATGATGTATTGATTATGGCTACCGGCAGCCGGGCGGCTATCCCTAAAAATGTACCCTCGCTGCCCGGGATATTCACTATGCGCAGCCGCACCGATGCTGATAACTTTAAAAAGCATATAAAAAAGAACGGCCACGTAGTAATTGTTGGCGGTGGCTTACTGGGGCTCGAAATGGCGGCTTCTTTGCGCGAGATGGGGATCAGGATAACTATTATTCAGCGGACTTCCAGTTTTTTAAACCGGCAGTTGGATGCCCTGGGGAGCAAATTGCTGCACGAAGAAATGGTTGACCAGGAATGCGACATTTATTACGATGATGAGGTGCAGCTGTACTATGGACGATCAAAACTAACCGGTATTGCCTTGCGCAGCGGCCGTAAAATTGACTGCGATGCCATGATCCTTGCCATAGGAACCACGCCCAACCTTGAGCTTGCCCGCGACTGCGGGTTGGAATGCAAGCGTGGTGTAGTAGTGAACGAGCGCCTGCAAACCAGTGACCCCGATATTTATGCTATAGGCGAGATTGCCGAATTTGAAGGCACCTTATATGGCATTACCGCTGCCGCCGAACAGCAGGCAGCTGTTGTTGCCGGTTACATGAACGGCGACATTGCCAGCTATTACAAAGGCAGCCTGTTCATGAATATTATAAAAATACACGGTTTCGACCTTTGCAGTATTGGCCTACCCGAATGCCCCGACGAACCGGGCTATGAAGAAGTTGTTTTTATTGATAAGGCCAAGCGCTATTATAAAAAATGTATCATTCACCAGGACAAGTTGGTGGGTGCTATATTAATTGGAGACAAAAGCGAGTTCCTGGAGTTTAAGGAATTGATTGCCAACAAAACCGAACTAAGTGAAAAGCGCCTGCAACTACTGCGCAGTGGCAACAAAGCCGACCCGGTATTAGGCAAACTGGTATGCAGCTGCAATAACGTGGGCAGCGAAAATATCAACAAAAAGATTGCAAGTGGCTGTGATAATATGAAAGACCTGTGTTTAGCCACCGGCGCCGGTACCGGGTGCGGTTCATGCCGGCCCGAGGTGAAGCGCCTGCTGACAGAAGGCTTGAAAAACCTGGTTTCGCAAAATGTAGCCTGATGGAGTACTTAATTAAAATAAACTTGCCTGGGGGCGTCGTATCAGCCGGTGACCTTTATGAAATATTGGTAATTGCTGAAAATGCCGGGGCGCAGCACATCCGTTTCGGCAACCGGCAACAATTATTTTTTTCCATTCCGGGTAATGAGCTGGAAGACATGGAGATGGAAATGTTACAGGCCGGTATTGTTTATGAAATTGATGCTGATAAATATCCCAATATCATCAGTTCTTATGTTTGCGATACTATTTTTAGCCAGGAAAGCTGGTTGAGAGAGGGTGTTTACAAAGACATTTTCGACCTCTTCAGTTATCAGCCCCGGCTAAAAATAAACCTGGTGGACCGGCATCAAACTTTTATTCCATTTTTTGGCGGCAACTTTAATTTTATCAGTTCGGATGTAAGCAACTATTGGTATTTGCATGTCAGGTTCCCAAAAACAAGTCAGTTTTACTGCTGGCCTTCGCTTATTTATTCAAATGACATCCCTGTTATCAGTAAAAAGGCCGAAGAAGTTATCCTGAAAAACAGGAACCTTTTTTATGACGCACCGGATATTGATGAGCAGCTTTTTTTCGATATGGTAACCAAAGGGATGGTAACAAACATGCAGCCGCTGACTGTGCCACTGCAGTTGCCCGATTTTTATTTACCGTACTACGAGGGGTTTAATAAATACGACAACAAATACTGGCTGGGCGTTTATCGCCGCAATGAGCTTTTCGAAATTTCATTTTTAAAAGATGTATGCAGCCTTTGTCTTGAAACAAGGATAGGGCAACTGTATACCACACCCTGGAAATCAATTTTGATAAAAGGCATAAATGCAGGTGATCGCAATGATTGGGGGTTTATCCTGGACAGGTACCGCCTAAACGTGAGGCATGCCTCGAACGAGTTAAACTGGCAGATAGAAGACATGTGCGAAGAGGGACTTGCCTTAAAACAGCACCTGGTACGCGAATTTGAAAAGGCCGATTTACGAACCTACCGCTTGAGTTTTGCTATTAAAACACAATCAAAAACCGGTTTACTGGGGTCGATAATTATAAAAACACAGCCATCGGGTAATTTCGAGGTGTTACATGCAGCAGATTTTAACCCTAACTCTAAAAATTACATCTCCTATAAAAAGAGGGTTAAAGCGGAAAATCTTGTTGAGCAGTTAATTGACTTATGCAACGGCTATTATCAACTGTCGCAAAGCAAAACAAAAATTGCGATCCCATCGGTTAAAGAGGCCGAAGACTCGCCGGCAAACGTAGAGTTGCTTTACCAGTGCAGGCACTGTTTAACCGTTTATGATAAAGCTTATGGCGATGAATTAAACGCCATACCAGCCGGTACAGCTTTTGAAGATATTGACGCCTATGCCTGCCCGGTTTGTGAAGCCGGTAAAGATAGTTTTGAGTTGATGGAGAAAAGATAGTAACTTAAGGCGATGAATAAATTAGACGCCGCTTTCGAGCTTTTTGATGCTTATAACAGGCAGGATCCACGCAGTTTTGAATGGGAGGGAGTCACCTATCCTCAGGAGTATTTTTTTGCTATTAAGCTGTATGATTGGGTGTTAAAACTGGCACCCACTGCTGATGAAGAGTTGCTGCTGGCGTCGCGCAGCCAGCATATAGGCCGTTGGGAAATACCACGCGAAAGTTATTCTGAAGGACGGGAACCCTACCTGAAATGGCGCAAAGACCAGGCACAACACCATGCAACCATAACGGGCAATTTAATGAAACAGGCTGGATATGACAATGCGGAGATAGAACGGGTGAGCCAGATCATCCTTAAAAAACGCATCAAGGTTGATGCCGATGTGCAGACTATGGAAAACGCACTTTGCCTGGTGTTTCTGCAATACCAGTACGAGGATTTCAGGCAGAAATACCGGAATGAACCTGATAAAATGATCAACATACTCCGCAAATCGCTATTAAAAATGGATAGCCACGGGCATGGTTTTGCTTTAGGTTTAAAATTTACACCGCAAGGCCTCGACTTAATTAAGAAGGCAATGAACGCGGAGTGAAGACGCCAGGGAAATATGTTCAACCCATTTTTAACGCACAAACAAATTTTTATTTCATCGAAATATAAAATAGCTAAATCAATTTAGCTATTTTAGCTCCACTTAATATCAGTACTAAGTTTGAGTAAAAAATACCCTGTTAACCCGTAACTCCTAATGAAACCCTTTTTTGTTTTAGCGCTATTTGTTTTTAATGCCTGTTTGACAAAATCAGCCTATGGTCAGGTAGCAACCACAGCCGGAAATAAACCATGGAATGCCCAATGGATTAGTCCACCTAATATAACCGGCACTGAATACGGTGTTTATTATTACCGCAAAACCATCGACCTGCCTGCGAAGCCATCCACCTTTAAAATTCATGTTTCGGCAGACAATCGTTATAAATTGTATGTAAACGGGGCACTTGTATCGCTTGGGCCGGCCCGCTGCGATACTTATTACTGGAATTATGAAACCGTAGACCTTGCACCTTACTTAACCGCCGGCAAAAACAGTATTGCTGCCCTGGTTTGGAACGAGGCGCAATTCCGCCCGGCAGCACAGATAACCGTGCGTACCGGTTTCATTATGCAGGGAAATTCGCCGGTCGAAGAAATACTAAATACAAACGCGACCTGGAAATGTCTCCGAGATGCAGGGCGTCAGCCGGTGCCGGGCTACTTTTTTGCAGCCAGCAAAGGTGAAATGGTCGACATGGCACAGGCTGTTAAAGGCGACTGGACCGCATTAAATTATGACGATAGCGCATGGTTGTGGGCAAACAAAATAATGGACGGAACGCTTAAAGGTATGTCATGGGGTATCGACTGGGCTTTAGTGCCTTCATCTTTGCCACCAACAGAAATGACTTATCAACGTATCCCTCTGTTGCGGAGCGCGATTGGCATGAGTGCTCCCCAGGGATTCCCCGCGACAAAAACGCAGCTAACAATTCCTGCCAATAGCACGGTTAGTTTGCTGCTGGATCAAACGTTTGAAACCAACGCCTACATAACAATGAATTTTAGCGGCGGCAAGGACGCCGGGATATCTTTAGGCTATGCCGAATCGCTATTCGAAAAAGGCAGCCGGGGCGTGCGAAAAGGCAACCGAAACGAGGTAGACGGTAAAGAATTTGTAGGGCGCATAGACAGCCTCATTGCCGATGGCAGTAGAGACCAGTCGTTTACAACGCTGAACTTCCGTACTTTCCGTTACATCAGGCTATTCGTAAAAACTAAAAACGAACCACTGGTTATCGACGACATTTATGGCACTTTCACCGGTTATCCGTTCAAGCGAACTGCGGTATTCAATTCCGGAGATAATGAATCACAACAAATGCTGGATATCGGCTGGCGCACGGCCCGCCTTAATGCCTGGGAAACGTATACCGACTGCCCGTACTACGAGCAATTGCAATACATTGGTGATACCCGCATACAGGCCATGGTTTCATATTACAATACTGATGACGACCGCCTGGCCCGAAACGCCATCACCCTGATGGACCATTCGCGTTTGGCGGAAGGCATTACCAAAAGCTGCTATCCTACCTATGGCTCACAAATTATATCCCCGTTTTCGTTGTGGTATATCGGTATGTTGCATGATTACTGGATGTACCGGGGCGACGATAATTTTATCAAAGACAAATTAGTCGGTGAAAGGGCCGTGCTGGATTTTTTCAGCAAGTACCAATTGCCCGATGGTTCGGTAAAAGATACGCCCTACTGGGATTTTGTCGACTGGTCTGGAAAGATGAGCGGTGGGCTTAAAGGATCAGACGGCTGTGCCGCTATTTATGATCTGCAATTACTCTGGGCCTACCAATGGGCCGCCGAAATGGAAGGCAAGGTTGGCCTGCATGATTATGCCGTTATCTACCATCAAAAAGCAGAACAGTTGCAGGCGACGATACAGCGCAAATATTGGGATCCGGTTAAAAAATTATATGCTGATACCAAAGAAAAGAAAGCCTATTCACAGCATGCTAATTCGCTGGCGATACTTACCGGCCTGGTGAAGGCTGCGGATATGCCAGCGTTGAGCAAAAGGCTTTTAACCGACACCTCGTTAACACAATGCACCATCTATTTCAAGTATTACCTGCACCAGGCACTGGTAAAAGCCGGGTTAGGTAATGACTATACAAAATGGCTCGATATCTATCGCGAAAACATAAAAATGGGACTAACCACCTGGGCAGAATACTCAGACGTGGAAACCACGCGTTCCGACTGCCATGCATGGGCCGCAAGCCCTAACGTCGAATTCTTTAGAACAGTGTTGGGGATTGATAGCTATGCGCCCGGTTTCAGCAAAATAAAGGTTGAACCACATTTGGGAGATTTGAAAAAAGTCAGCGGCGAAATCCCGCATCCGCAAGGTAAGGTTAGCGCGAGTTATGTTTTGGATGGGGGTAAGTGGAAAATAAACATTAGCCTGCCTAAAAACACAACAGGTATACTGGTTTGGAAAGCGAAAACATACCCCCTTAAGGCTGGGCCAAATTCGTTTCTAATATAGCCATGTAGAGACGCGATGCATCGCGTCTCCCGCGTGCAAATCAAAAATTCTGTTGTTTCCATAAAATTGAAGCTATGTTTTGACGCATTAATTGTAAATCTGATGTGTCGCGCAGACCTGTCCTGCGGGAGACGCGAAGCATCGCGTCTCTACAAACCAAACCAAAAATTAGAACTTATTTCGACGAATCCCTAATCCTGAGCTCCGTTTTCAGGATAACGCCCTGGGGCTTATTAGCCGATGAAGGATTATTAAGCTTGTTTAATAAAACAGTAATTACATTGTCCGCGATATCTACAATCGGCTGCGCGATAGCTGTAACCGGTGTTTTATATAGTTTAAACACGTCATAATCGTCAAAGGATACTACTGCGAGATCTTCCGGGACTTTTATACCAAGGCTATTAATCACCTTCAATCCGCAGGCACCTACGTGGTTGGTTCCAAAAAAAACAGCATCAAGGCCGGTATGTTCTTTCAAAAACGACTCAATCGGACCAATTATCAGGTCTTCGTCCTGGTTAAATACAATTTCCTTAACTACCGGCGTCAACCCTTTTGAGGCCAGGGCATCTTTGTATCCCTGGACACGGGCTACCATCTGCGTTTGCCTGGACGCGAAAGTGATAAAGGCAATATTTTTATACCCTTTGTCAATAAGATGCAGCGTTGCATTATAGGTGCTGAACAGGTTGTCGATCTCCACATAGTCCGCGTTAACTTGTGGCAAGTGCCTGTCGAACATCACTACCGGCATACCGTCTTTTATTAACGAATTTAAATCGTCCTCAATACCTTCAGGCGGCGCGATAATGTAACCGTCCACATGCCTGTCGCGGAACATGCTTATTAAATCCTTAGTTTTGCCGGTATCATTATCGGTACTGCAATAAATTATCTTATAGCCGTTTTTATAGGCCCGGTCCTCAATCAACCTGGCAATGCTCGCAAAAAACGGGTTCGAAATATCCTCAACCATTAAACCAATAATGTTCGATTTGCCCGTACGCAAGCTTTTTGCCAGCGAATTTGGCTTGTATCCTACCTCCTCTACATATTTCAAAACCCGTTCAACAAGTTCGGGACTGATGCGTTTTTCCTGTGCACGCCCGTTCAAAATAAATGAAACCGTGGTTTTTGACACGTTCAGGCTTTGGGCAATATCGACTATGGATAATTTCTTTTTCACTGGCTAATACTTACTCATCAAATATAAGGTAATATACCAATTAATACAGTTTCACGGCAATAGCATTTTAACGTTTTATTTCCATAATAAATCGATTTATTAGATACGTACAAATGCTTTTGAAAGCCGATAATTGAAGCCCGGCACTATTTTACCGGGCTGTTATAAGGCTGAACCAGCAAAACAGGCGCATCACTTCCAAGTACAGCAGCATCAAATTCAATATGGACGTCTCTGCCCTCGCCTTTCAACAGCGAAAAGTAATTGTCGGTCATAAAAGCCGGCAATATTTGTTCGCCATTACTCTTTCGCACTGGCCGTACCCTTACACAAAAAGCAATTGCCTGCGAAGAAGCCGGGTTGGTGATATGAGCATCGATAAGATATTTGTTGTCAACCTCTGTTATTTTAGCAGCGACTTTCAAATTTATCTTTGGCAAAGTGTTCAGGGCTGTAAAGTCTGTGCGTTTGTTCCCGCGCCAATAAAAGTTATCTGACACTAGCTTGCCGTTCTTATCGGTTAGCTTGAGTTTGATGAAATGAACAGCGCTTAAATCGTTGCTCTCCGGCTGCCCTCCATAAACTTCAAAATCCCACAAAGAATAGCCCCATCCCGAACCGCGCTGTAGCCCGTACATGCGTATGTACCTTCCGGTCACCTCGTCAAAAGATATCTGTTGCACACCTGTATGGCCGTCTTCTGTTTCGTAAACATCCCTCCACTCCTTCGCATCGTTCGACACCTGTATCTTAAAAGCTTTACCGTATGCTTCTTCCCAGTTCAGCTTTACGCCGTTAAGCACTTGTTCTTTGCCCAGGTCGATATAAATCCACTCATTGTCGCTTTGCTTGCTGGCCCACCGGCTGCCGCTGTTACCGTCGGTGACTAATCCGGGCTCATAGTTTTCGG
>Ga0209455_1001506_pt1 | contig 10437 bp, 12 predicted proteins | sample AraplaCol_mCL_r2_FD_184275 | JGI IMG/M metagenome (GOLD analysis project Ga0209455, IMG submission 184275) | Arabidopsis root microbial communities from North Carolina, USA - plate scrape CL_Col_mCL_r2 (SPAdes) (version 2) | ecosystem: Host-associated > Plants > Roots > Endosphere | place: USA...
GTTCTGCTTCGCAAGTTGGCTGGGCTCGATTGCACCCGAACCCAGCCCCGTCCGCTGGACAGCGAAATGCCCAGCGCACAGTGAGTCATTCGCAGACGCTCATGGAGCGCCCGCGCGAGGACTCATATCAGCCGAAGAGGTGGCCCAGCACGGCACCGTGCATGCCGCCGCTGATCCCGCCGGCGATGGCGCCGACCGGGCCGCCGATCAGAAAGCCGGCCGCGGCCCCCATCATGGCGCCGGCTGCGAAGCCGTCCACAGCAGCCATGTCAGCGGCGCCAACCATCTCGATTTCATTTGCAGTGAGTTCCAACATTGTTCGTTTCCTTTATTTAATCGAATTGCACGGTTGTGAAAGAGAAGGACGAGCGTTGCTCATCACCAGTAGTAGAGGGCACCTGCGACAACACCGCCGACCAGCGCGCCAACCGCGCCGCCGGCGAGACCGCCCGCAAAGCCGCCCACGAACGCGCCAGCGCCAGCGCCTTCGGCCACAGCGGCCGCAAGACCAGCGCCATCCACCAGGCCGATTTCTTCAACAGTCAGTTCATTCATTCCGTTACTCTCCAACTGAAAATGACAGGCTCGCCCCTGCCGAGCATCAATGACCGTCAGCATGGGTTGCTTGGGTCACCAATTCCATTCTTCCGTTGCCGACCCACACGAGCTGCGGAAACGCAGCCACTGTTTCAGGCCGATGCGCGATCACGATGCGTGTGATCGAAAATTGCTTGATGGCGTCGTTCACCGCTTTCTCGCGCTGCACATCCAGGTGACTGGTGGCTTCGTCGAGCACCAGCAGTCGTGGTGTGCGATAGAGCGCTCGCGCCAGGATCACGCGTTGTTTTTGTCCGCCTGACAAACTGGACCCCATGTCACCGACCAAACTTTGGTAGCCCATGGGCATCGCTGAGATGTCCTCGTGGATGGCGGCCAACTGCGCGGCACCGACAACTTTGTCCATTTCAACGTTGGGGTCGAAGAAGGCAATGTTGTCCGCGATGGAACCGGCAAAGAGCTGATCATCTTGCATGACCGCGGCAACCCATTGTCGATAGGTGTCGAGCCCAAGCTTGCGGATGTCGATGCCCCCAAACAGCACATCGCCTTCCGTGGGTTCAAGAAGCCCCAGGATGATTTTGGCGAGCGTGCTTTTGCCGCCGCCACTAGGGCCCACGATGGCGATGGACTGTCCGGCTTCAATGCGCAGGTTGCAGTGTTGAAGAATCCAAGGCTCACCGTCCGCATAGCGGAAGGACACGTCGCGCAGTTCAATGCTGGCTTCGGGAATGGGCCCCAACCAAGCGCCATCGGCGATCTTTTCGGGCGCGGTGAGAGCAATGTCAGCCACGCGTTCGGCATGCAAGCGAAGCATGCGGAAGTCCACCCATTTATCGATCAATCCCGCAGCGCGCGTTACAAATTGATCGGCAAACGCGATGAAGGCGATGAGCATGCCGGCGGAGAAGGCGTTGTTGATGGCGAGCTTGGCGCCAATCCAGATCAGCGCGACCCGCCCGATCCCGAACATCAGCTGGTTCGTCAGGGTGAACGCAATGGTCAGGCGCTGGATGTGGATGTCGCGGTTGGTGGTGGACACGGTGGCGTTGGCGTATCGCGCCACGCGCTCATCCTGTTTGTTGGCCAGCTTGATCGGCATGGCGCCGCGGATGGCTTCCAACAACTCGCTTTGCTGCCGGGCCGCATACACAATCTGCTCCTCATTGGCGCGTCGCAGCGGTCCAAAAAACACCCACCGGGTCACGCCATACAGCGCAAACAGCACCGTGACCAGCACCGTCAGCCAGATGTTGTAGAACGCCATGGCCACCAAGGTCACCACCGACATGAGACCATCGAGCAACGAGCCGACAAACTGCGTGGTCAAGGTCTTCTGAATGGTTTGGATCGAACCAAACCGCGACACGACATCGCCCACATGGCGCTTCTCATACCAATCCAGCGGTAACCGCATCAGGTGCGAAAAAAGATTGCTCGCCCATTGCACATTGAGTGTGGCGCTCAGCCAAGTGACCGCCCACGACCGCGTGGCGGTGATCAAGGCTGAAAAAATGGCTACACCCAGGAAGCCAAGACCCAACAGCGTCAACAGGTCGGGATCAGCGGACACCAGCACTTGATCCACGACCCATTGCAGAAAGAACGGGCCAGTCAACGCGAAGACTTCAAGACCTAAGGCCAACACCAGAATTTGGGTGAGGGCCGGTAAGAGGCCACGCACACGTCCAGTCAGCGCGCGCAATGAGACAGCCTGGCGCGCGTGCACCGGCGTGAAATCGGCCCCGGGCGTCAGTTCCAGGGCCACGCCTGTGAAGTGTTCGGACACTTCACGCAAGGTCATTTTACGCACGCCGTGAGCGGGATCGTGAATCACCGCGTGGCTGTGGGTCACCTTTTTCAGCACCACGAAGTGATTGAGGTTCCAGTGCAGCAAGCACGGGGTGCGGAGCTGGGGCAGGGAGGCCATGTCCAGCTTCAACGGCCGGCACGTGAAGCCGAGTTGCCCAGCCACCGTCATGATGCGCGACAACTTCGCGCCTTTGAGCGAGAGCGCAAACCGACGACGCAAACCCGCCAAATCCACGTCGTGACCATGATAGCTGGCGACCATGGCCAAACACGCCAACCCACATTCCGCTGCTTCCGTTTGCAGCATCATCGGCAAGCGACGCGACCAGCCAAACTGCAACCGTGCTGACAAGGCAGGCGAGGCGCCGGAAGACGTGCCGGTGTGTGTGCCGTCAGCCATGCGCGTTCTCCGTCATGTGATGTGCGATGCCATAGAGTGGTTCGAACACCCATTCCAACAACGTGCGACGTTCCATAAGGATGTCGGCATCGACCGCCATGCCCGGCTTCACGGCTTCCGGTTTGCCATAAGCCATGACGTGCTGGCTGTCGAGCGACACCTGAACCCGATAGAGGGGTTCTTGTGAGCGCTCGCCGATCAAGCTTTCGACTTCCGAAGGTGTGAGGGCACTGCGCGAGACGTCCGTCACCTTGCCGTATTGCTGACCAAACTTCTGATAGGGAAATGCGCGATAACGCAGCACCACGCGGCTGCCGGGCTCAATGAAGCCGACGGCGCGCGAGGGCACCAGGAGCTGCGCTTGCAACTGCGACCCCTTGGGGAGAATGGAAAGCGTTGATTGGCCAGCCGTAACCGCCTGACCTTCTTTCAACAGCACAGTGGAGATGTTGCCGTCGCGTGGGGCGCGCAAGATCACCGCGCGCTGCACCTCGTTTTGCGCCATGGACTGCCCGACGGAGGCCAGTTGGCGTTCGGTTTCGTTGCGCTTGGTCGCCACGTCCAGAGGGAGTTGAGTCAGTTGCTGGTTCACCGCGTCCAATTGCTGACGAGCATCCAACTGCTGGCGCAGCAGAGTTTTGTATTGGGCTTCGGCGTCATACACGGCTGACTGCTGTTGCTGGATTTGCAGCGCGGAAACATACCCTTGTGCACCCAGCGGTTTGATGCGTTTGAGCAGGTCTTCGGCGCTGTCCGCTTGCTTGCGTTGAAGGACCAGCTGGCCGGCAATTTGGTCGAGCTGCCCATGCAACAACACAGCTTTGTCGCGCAATGCGATGGTTTGTTGCTCAGAGAGGAGTTGTTGCGTATGCAGATCGGCTTGGAGCTTGTCGCGTTGCGTGTCGAGCTGATGCGCAACGAGTGCATGCGTGTCGCCCAACGTCGCACTGTCCTGCTCGCTGGATATCTCGATGAGTGGATCGCCGGCGTGCACAGATTGCCCGTCATGCACCCAGACATGCGTAATTGTGCCACTGCTGATGGCGGCAAGGTTGAGCAGACCTGAGGTGGGGATCAGCTGACCCGTGACGGCTTCGCGTCGGGTGTAATGCCCCAATGTGAGAAGCAATAGGATGGCCATGGCAAGTGCCAATGCCAATCCAGTGAGCAACCAACGTGACAGCGGTGCCGCCACAATGATCGACCCCAGCCACTCCTTTCGTTGTGTATCCAAAACTTCCGTTCGAAACAACGTCCCTGACACAAGCCACTCCCCAGCCGCTTGATCACATGCGCACCGTCCAAACCATCATGGCATTAGTGGTATGCATACCCTGTTCGGTAATTAAGACGGACGAGGAAGAGCAAACCCTACCTGCCGTTTCCTGCTGTTGGCAGGAGAGTCGGCGTGTGCCGATAGAGACAGGCGTCATCAGCCGATGAGCACGGCAATTCATCTGTAAAGAGAAATGAAAATTTCGAGAGGCGGAAATGCTTGTCTCAGTGACTGAGATGGCTGCGGCGGCACAATTACCCTGGCCGTTGGGGAATGCACGTTCTGGGAAACTTGGGAGCTTCCCGTGGCTTTCTCCTGTGCGGATCATTTCCCCTTTTTATTTTGCTTCGTTGCCTCTTGGTTGCGGCCGCCCGTCGCAAGGGCAGCCGCAGTTGTAAGATTATTTACAAGACGAAGGCGTGGTGGTGCAAATGATATGCCTTTGCTCTTGGTAAATAAGATTGTTCTCGTCCTCCAACTCTTTTTCCTTACTTGGCAGTGCCTGAGCTATCCCTTGTAGTGCACCTGCGGTATCCGAAGCATTGCCGTTTTTTCCATAGCGGATCTCGCTGATTGAGCCGTCATCGGCCAAGGCAAGTGCAAATTTTTCGGAACCAACAAAGGAACCCTTTGGAACGAGCACCGTGTATGTCCCGTTTCCCGGGGCCGAGATGATCCCCTTCCAAATCACCAATGGATGGTTTGGATCGAATGATTGGCCGGGACCCCATACTTGCAAAGAGACTTTTTGGACGTTTTTGAGAGTCAACGGGAAATAGTTGGATGGTTTGCCGGTGCCATCAGGCCATTCAGAGCGGTGGCCTTGTGCTGCGCTGCCATGGATTCCCACACAAAAGGAACCTGCGTAGGATCGTATTGCGCCGTTAGCAGCATCGAGCATCCCCGCAGTGTCATTGTCGGCAGTCAGGATGGCCAGCGTGCCGGGGACATCTGATTTGATCGATGGGCAACCCAATGAAGATGGCGCGGAGGTGTTCGATGGGTCATTCGGGTTGATCAGCAGCAGTTGCGAGGCTGATTCGTTGTATTCGAAGTCGCCGCGATAGGTGAGTGTGATCAACTTTGGGTCGGACGGCTTATTGGCGGACGCCAGATCAGAAATTGCTGTGCAAGCCGCAATGATTTTTTGGTCATCAGTTGAGAGCGCAGCGGGACTTGGGTGCTTTTGGCCTACTACGTGCGCAAAAGGTGTTCCTGATGCTCCGGCTGTCACGATGGCTCCAACAGTGCTGGCAACTCCTTTCAGAATGGTTCCGCCCTCGCCACTGGACGTCGCGTTGATTCCCTTTAAGCGGCCGTCGTCGGTGAAATTGAGATCGATGTCATGATCGTTCCACGAACCATCGAACGATTCCCACGTTAGTGGCGGAGCCGAGGTGCCGGCTACGTAGGTGGTTGTCACCAGCACTTGTGCTTCGGACAAAATATGGTGGTTCGAGGTCGTGCATCCCAATGTTTGGATGACTGCGATATGTGTTTGTGCTTTTGGATAGTAGTAGTTGATCTGTTGCTTATCTGGGAGATTTGCACAGCCAGAAATGAACATCGCGCCTGCACCTAAGGCTACGAGTCTATGGAGTTGCTCCAATCTTCCAATTTTGCCTTTTCTAGGTGATAAGTGCCGAAGTTGCTTATCCGCGTTGACTGTTGGGATAGCCATTGCTCGTGATTGTAAAAACAACGGGACACAAGCCCACAACGACAAGCATGTCGCTTCGCGTTTCATAAGTTGCCCCCTTTTGTATGGAACCCCTCGATGTATCCGTGGCGATTTGATGGCCTCCGGACGCAATTAGCCTACTTCTGAATTTGTTATCACGAGGTCTATGGGTTACAGCGGTTGTAGCGCAGTGCCGCGAGCAATATGCCGATGTCGTGTTATCAACGAGACAGCGTTTAAAACATCATCAAGTGATTTACAAAGGGTGGCTTAAATGCTGCTTTGAGGTTTTTCCCTTGTGTGACGTGACGACTTGCCGTCGGAGAGACGTCACGAGTCATCTCGTCTGATCGTGCGTTCCGTTGCTGCCGGTCTGGTTGATCGGTGAGATATCTGGGAGGCGCTGTCGAGTGTCTCGGATTCTAGTCGGCCGCTCAGACCCCAAGCAGGTTCGGCCATCCGGCCATAACGAAAAAGCCCCGGCAGGGCCGGGGCTTTTCGACACATCCTGTGAATGATGCCTCACTCGTCGGATCGCAACGTCCTGTTGCGACTGACATCCATGTCACCGGCCGATGCGTCAGCCTCGACTTGCAGAGCATGGCGATATTGTCTGTGAGCGCACGCGAGGCGGCTATCAGGCCCCTCCGCCTTGTCGTGTAGGGGAATTCTTACAAGAGATAGGCTGTCGTCCGTCGTCACCGATCGCCGCCTGTCCGGGCGCATCGGTTAGTCACGTTTGACATCGACGCTGCCGCCGCACCTGGGGCAAGGACGATGCCGCCTGCGGCAGCACCGTGTGGACAAACACGTGGACGACCTGATGGATAACCCTGCGGGTTATCCACGAGTTCGCCCACCCGTTTGCCCACACTTCGTCCCCTCACGGCTAAGTCAAAGACACTGCCACCACAGCCCGGACAGTTAGAGCTGTCCGAGCTCAAACGTCCAAAGCCAGATCAAGAGCTGCACGCCGGTCAGCTTCCCCGGTCAAGGGCCGGGACATGGCCCGTGTCCTCGCTGGGAAGCGCTGCGGGCCGCGCCAGCCATGTCCCTGTCCGCAAAGCGGACCCTCCTTGACCGCGCTTCCCTTTGTGCAACGGCGGCTGCCATCGGCAGCAGGCGAACCGCCTGCTGCCCATCACGAGATGGGCCAGCAACCACGAAGAGAGAAGCGAACCCATGAGTAACGATAAGTATCCCGAGCTTTTTGGCGATCTGGTCTATGCCTACACCCAAGCCGATGCACTTAGGGATGGCGTCTTGTTGGAACTGCCCCAAGCCGCGGACGCCGGATTCAAAGTGCCGGTGGCGATCACCAGCGCTGCTTATGCGATTTGCATCGCGTGGCCGGAAGCGGATCCCAAACTGCCCAGCATCCTCCGGCTCAGGGAGGAGATGGTGCTGCTCGCCGCGGTCACAGAAGCCAGGGTGCATCGTCGGCGCATGGCGGCCGGCAAGGTGGAACGACCGGACCGGATCGACTTCACCGTCGAGACCGTGCAGCTGCGGGAGGGAAAGGCTGACTTCGCCCAGGTGGCGCTCTACATGGTCATCGGCCCCGGAGACACCGCCGAGCCGGTCGGCACCATTCTGCTGGTTGGGGAAGACTGAGGATCCACGGGTTGGGCGGTTTGTCCGCCCACCCTTGCCGATCGGTTTATCTACCCCACCGATGGGTTGATCTGTGCACCAAGCGAAGCGATGACAGCAAAAAACATCGGTCAGAGGTGCCCTAGGGCCGGTCCACCGGCGATGCAGGGCATGGCAAACATGCCTAGAAGTTTGGCGGATGAGTCCATCGAAGATGCTTCTTGATCAGTCATGGTGGTGAGATGCTTCACCAATCGCGCGCAATTTTTGTTGTGTGGTCAGGTGATCCAGTTTTCCCAACGGGAGTGCAAGCAGAAGATCCACGCGTTGCTTCAACATGAGCCACGCGGACTGAAAAGCCTTGCGGCGTTGTTCTTCTGACCCCGTCGCTGCGGCCGGATCCGGCACGCCCCAATGAGCGGTCACCGGTTGTCCGGGCCAGACAGGGCAAACCTCACCAGCGGCGTTGTCGCAAACGGTGATGATCATGTCCATCGCTGGCGCGCCGGGTTGAGCGAATTCATCCCAACTCTTGCTGCGCACGGGCTGATCGTAACCAGCGGAGCGCGCGAGTTCTTCGGCGAGCGGTTGCAACTTGCCGGATGGAAAGCTGCCGGCGCTGTATGCGTGGAAGCGTCCCTCCCCCAGAACATTGAGAAGTGCCTCCGCCATGATGGACCGCGCAGAGTTGCCGGTGCACAGGAACAGCACATTGAATGTCGTCATGGGATCATTCAGCAGCACTGGCCGGTGGTGTTGGGACCACAACTGCTCGCGGTGCGGCTTCCCGTGCTGGGTCCACAACACGTCTGAGCGACCGGCGCCTCTGCGGCGGCGGTGGTGTAGGTCGTCGCATCGCCGAGCGTGTGGAAGCTTTCCCATCGGACGCCCTGGGGGTCCTCTGCCCAGAACTTATCGGAATTCGCGTAGCAGCAAGTGGTGCCTTTCTCTGCCAGCGCGATGGCATCCGCTGCATGCAGGCGCGAGCCGATGTCCGCCAGCTCATTGTCGGTTTCAACTTGGAGTCCCAGATGATCCACACCGGCGGTGCGGCCGCGTTGAGAGATGGCGAAGTTCACCCGCGGGTCGTCGAGCATCCATTTCGCATAATCCGGCTTCACGACGGTCGGGGCGGCACCAAAGAGAGTGGAGTAGAACCGAATGCTGGGTTCCAGAGCTTCGACGTTGACGTGGACATGGAAGCGTTTCATGACGTGGTTTCCTTGGGAAGACAACAGGAAGAGGATGAACAGTCGGCCGTGGGAGAGCCCGCACAGCAGTTTTCGGTGAGGTAGCCCAACAGCCTGTCCATCTGGATGTAATTGGCCCGGCACTGGATCACCCGACCGCGTCGCTCGTCCGAAACCAACCCGGCGCGGCGCAGGATGTTCAGGTGATTGGTCAAGGTGGCTCCCGCCAAACCGGTGGCTTGACCGAGTTCGCCTACTGACAAGCCGGAAGCCCCGGCCTGGACAAGGAGGCGGAACACGTTGAGGCGGTGTTCCTGGGCCAGAGCGGCCAGAGCGTTGATTGCAGCCTTTATTTCCATAATTCAAGAATTATAGAAATAAAGCAGAGTGTCAACAATCGAGCCAGGTGGGTTCAGGGAGGTCGAAGCCGCGGGTCCCAAGTCTTTGGGTCTAAGCATTTGACACTTAGACCATTGAGGTATATCTTCCAGGGCGTCGGAATGATTAAATTTCAGTTGAAAGATTAGTGGTGTTGCCATGATCGCCTATCCAGCCGCTGTCACTACGACCCGTCGCCTCAAGACGACTGAGGCCGCGTTTGTCGCGGGCGTTGAAGTGCAAGACGTCAATCGAGCGATGGATGAGCACATCCTGCCGGCTGAGTTGTTCCGTGTCGGGGAGCGGGAGCTGTCCCCGATCGCCTGTTTGTTCCTGGCGGTTTATTACCGAACATCAGAACTGTTGACGGCCAAGGTGCGTCGTCAAATCATCGACCGAGTGAAGGCACTGCTCGCAGTTCCTTCTGTTGATGAGGTGACGCGTGAACTCTTGCAAAAGAACTGGACGTTGCAGTTTGAGGAGATAACCGTGTCTGCGGATCCAGTGTCGGTCAACCTACGTCGATATGTTGAAGACACCATCGGTCACTACGATCGGTTGGTGGAGGCACGTGATTGGGTCATTTCAGATCCCGAGATTCTCAGCGGGACCCCAGTAATCAGGGGAACGCGTATCCCTGTTTATGACGTGGCTGCCGCCGTCAATGCGGGTTATCCAATGGAGGAGATATTGGCGGCTTACCCGAAGCTCAAAGAGGTGGATGTGGAGCGGGCTGCGTTGTATGCGAAGACGAACCCCATGCGGGGTCGTCCACGCGAGCCCGTTATGCCGCCTGTAGGAGCCACGGTGCGTGAGAACCGCGATGTTCCCTATCGTAAGGTGAAACACAGCTCAGCAAGGAAGCAAGAGCAAGGTCATGAAATTCCTAATTGATGAATGCCTCAGCCCTGTTCTTGCAACTCAGGCGCAAGAGCGTGGTTACCACGGGTCGGTGCACATTGAGTGGCGTGGTCTATCCGGTAAAAAAGACTGGGAGCTGATGCCAATCATCGTGAATGAGGATTGGACCTTTGTAACGAAGAACTCCCGCGATTTTCGCGGGAGTTCTGGTAACGGGGGACTCTATGCGAACACGGACATTCATGCGGGTTTGATTTGCCTCAATGGCCCGGTTCACATGGACCTCGACATGACGGTCAGCCTCTTTGAGGAAGCACTGGACGCGTTGGAGAGGGATCCTGACTTGGTCAATGCCGTTCTCGACATCACGTTCATTGAAGGACGAGATGGCGGGCAAGATCGTGTGAACATTGCGCGATATGACTTGCCCAAGCCTTGATGTAGTTTTGAAACTGCTCACTTGCTCCGATTGAATGCGGCCAAATGATCGGGCGCGTCGTGCGAAATCGGTGTGGTGGCGTGGGGCATCGAACTCACGAAATCGATCCATTCCAACTTTCATGTGGCGCGCGTATTGGGTTCGCGCACCCGCAAGCCTGACGATGCCAGGGGCCGGCATGAACGAGGGGTTTCGATTTGGTGCATCGGTTTGGCCACGCGTTGCATGACGACGGCTATGCGCTCACTC
>Ga0209455_1001507_pt1 | contig 10430 bp, 1 predicted proteins | sample AraplaCol_mCL_r2_FD_184275 | JGI IMG/M metagenome (GOLD analysis project Ga0209455, IMG submission 184275) | Arabidopsis root microbial communities from North Carolina, USA - plate scrape CL_Col_mCL_r2 (SPAdes) (version 2) | ecosystem: Host-associated > Plants > Roots > Endosphere | place: USA...
TATAGTCAACGGCAATATTTGTAAAGGCACTAACCCTGGCAGTATAGTTGAAAATGCCTTGAGTACGGCAAATATTGTTGGGCCTATTTTATACACAAATAATATAGGGAAATATAGTTTAATAGGTTCGCAAAGCTTCATTGGCGGCCAGCTTTTTGGTTCAGGCACGCCGCAAGCCGTGCTGTCGGCGCCGCCGGGGACAATGTATACGGATATTGCAAATACAGCCAATAATTTGTGGATCAAGCTTTCGGGAACAACTAATACCGGCTGGGCCCAGTTTCAGCCGGCTATACCACAGGGCGGTACTTATTCATTCTCCGGTAACGGCTCAACAACTTCGTTTAGTGTTACCTACACTGCCTTAGGCTACGTGCCGTCGAACGTTGTTTTAACACCAAGCAGCACGGCCGCATCGTCTGATTGGTCGGTAGTATCGATAAGCGCGACCGGGTTTACAATCAATTTTAAATCACCTCCCGTAACGGGTACCAATAACATAACAGGTAAGTATTCTGTGATCAGGTAGGTAAGATATTAATGTTTCTACTTTTCAAATGCCGGTATTTATAAGATTTTACTTTCTGTTAAAATATGATGCTTAACTCCGACTTAAGCTATAATGGTGACAAGGTTGATGAGGCTGTTAAAATTCGGGCGGAAAATTAAAGCCCGTCGGTTTTGGACTATCGCTGGGGGCTATACTTTCGTCGCCGGTTATTAAGGACAAGGTCATCTACTTCGGCTCATCGGATGGTAATATGTACGCTTTGGAGTAATAGCTAAACGGCAAAGACTAACCTGAGATCTGCCCGTTTATCTTGATTCGGGCGCTTGGTTCTATTGCACAAACATCACTTTAGCATTTCGGTAAATTATGGGGTTGTTAATTTAACCATAATTATCGGAGCCAGGTATGTATAACACAAAAGAGAAACTTCAATAGCCAATAATTACTGCGAAGTATTTTTTAGCGAAACAGGTATGTGATTTTCACCATCACATATAATCATAACCTTCATTACCCTCCGCCACTTGCCAGGCTGGTATTGAAAAATACTGCAAAATCCCCCCGAAACTAACCCTAAAGCCTTAACCGATACCCCAATATCACCCTAAAAGATGATTTTTTACAAACTGCGCGCAAGGTAGCTTTGACACTTGAAGGGATACTTATATCCCATTGCAAAAAAATAGCTATCAAACAATATCGTCATAAACACCTACCTATTATGAAAGCACCTTTACTTTTATCACGCAACACGTTCTTACAAACCAGCTTTGCTGCAAAATCATTAATCATTTTGGTTTTCCTGGTCTGCTTTGGCTGCGGCCTTTACGCGGATGTTAAACCGGTAAACGGGCGGAATGAAAAAATAGTTGTTTCACCAAAAGTGCCTGCTATGGTAGGTGCTCCAGCTATAAGTTATGGCAGTCCTAAAACCTATCTTGCAGGTACTGCAATAGCGCCATTAAGCCCCAAAGCAACAGGGGTAGCGCCACTTTCGTATAGTAACACACCAATAGTACTTGGGTCGGGTTTAACCGGGCTGCGGGGAATAGCGGTAGACCAGGCACGTAATGTTTATATAATAGATTATGCAGCCGGGTTGGTCAAGAAGATCCCGGCAGCGGGCGGAGCAGCAATAACTATTGGTTCGGGCTTTGTTCACCCATATGCCCTGGCTGTTGATGCCGTGGGTAATGTTTATGTGGCTGATACTAATTCTTCCAGTATAAAGATGATTCCGGCTGGCGGCGGTGCGGTTGTTTCAAAAGGTACAGGCCTCACTGGCCCCGAAGGCGTGGCGCTTGACGCCCTTGGTAATATATACGTTGCCGACGGTGTAAGCGGTACGGTTAAAATGATACCTGCTGTAGGCGGCGCTCCGGTTACTATCGGGCCTGTTTTTAACGGAATTACTACTGTTGGTGCAGATGCCGCCGGGAACGTGTATGTGGGCGACGACATAGCACATTCAATATACAAAATACCTGCCGGTGGCGGCGCTGTTACAACAGTTGCCACTGGTTTTGTTAGCCCCAACGCCATTGTTGTGGATGGAGAGGGGAATGTTTATATAGCCGACGGAAATTCAAATAGTGTAACCAGGGTGCCGGTAAGTGGGAGCTCCGCAGTAGTTGCTAATATGGGAGCCGGGATAGGCCGGGGAATGGCTGTGGATGGCGGCGGTAATATTTACTGCGCAGATGAGCTAAATAAAACTATAAAAAAAGTTGCAGTAACCGGGGGCTTTCATATAAATGAGGCACTGCCCGCTGGTTTAGTATTCGATGGTGCAACGGGTACAATCAGCGGCACACCAACAAAAGCAGGGCCGGCAAAAAATTATATTGTTGCTATCTGTAACAGCCTGGGAAGCGCTTCGGCTACGATAAATATTAAGATTAATGCACTTACCATTAGTTACAGCACTCCCCAGGTATTTACTGCAGGCACTGCTATTTCAACAATAACGCCCGTGAGCAGTGGTGTTGGTGCGTCCGGGTTTGCTCCCGAAGTCACTATTGCCGGCGGAATTGCAGGTCCGCGTGGTTTGGCTGTTGATGGTGCCGGAAATGTTTATGTTGCTGATTATGCAGGCGGCGTTGTAAAAGAAATTCCGGCAGGAGGGGGGGCGCCGTTTTCCATCGGTTCGGGGTTTACACATCCCATGGGGGTAGCTGTTGATGCAGCGGGGAATGTTTACGTGGTGGATTTAGGAAGCTCTGGCGTAACTAAGATACCTCCGGGTTTCGGTGTTCAGTCGGTGATTGGTTCAGGGCTTACCAACCCTTACCAGGTAGCTATTGATGCCGCCGGAAATATTTACGTAGCAGATACCGGGAATAGTGCCATAAAGGAATTTCCGGCCAATGGCAGCCCGGCAATAACTTTACTTACCGTAAACGGTTTGCAGAGTGTTGCCGTTGATGCTGCCGGCAATGTTTATGCTGGTAGCATTAACACCCATAACATATATAAAATGCCGGCTGGTGGCGGTGCTACAATAATATATGGCACTAACTTTTCGGCGCCAACGGCAATGGCTTTAGATACAGAAGGCAACCTATTTATAACGGATGGTAATGCTAACCTTGTAAAAAAGATTCCTGCCGGCGGCGGTGCACCGGTTATAGTAATTACCCTTGGCCCCGGCACCATGGAAGGGATAGCGGCAGGAGGCGATGGTACTGTGTACGTTTCGGATTATAGCAATAGCAATGTAAGTAAAAACAACCCAACTGGCGGTTATCACATAAGCCAGGTTTTGCCCGCTGGCTTATTATTTAACGGAGTAACGGGCAGTATTAGCGGTACACCTACCACACCAAGCCCTGCAACAAACTATGTTGTTACAGCTTTTAACGCCAGCGGCAGCGGTTCGGCAACTATTAGTATCGCGGTAAATGCGCTTACCATTAGCTATGCTGGCCCGCAAACATACACAACGGCTACAACCATTGCGCCACTTGGGCCCGTAGTAAGCGGCGTAGCCCCTGCAGCATACAGTAACACAAGTACAACCATCGGTTTTGGATTCAATGCGCCCCACGGTATGGCTATGGATCCCGCCGGCAATATTTATATAGCTGATTATGGCAATAACCTAATAAAGAAAATTCCAGTAGGGGGAGGGCCGATGGTTTCGTTGGGCACAGGGCTCAGCGGCCCGACAGCAGTGTCGGTTGATCATATAGGTAATGTGTATGTTGCTGACTATAACAGCGGGACCATAAAGGAGATATTTGCTAACGGGGGCTTAACAAGTATTGTAGCCAGCGGGTTTATACATCCAACCGGCGTTGCAAACATAGGAGGCGACCTGTACGTTGCGGATAATGGCAATAACAAAATAAAAAAAGTTGACCATTCAACGGGTACTACTATAGATTTAGGAACATTTCCGAACCCGCTTAGCGTTGCGTTGGATGCTGTCGGAAATGTGTATTTTGGTGAAGGTGGTAACGGTGTAATTTATAAAATACCAGTTGGCGGCGGGCAGCCTGTTATTTTAGCATCCGGATTTACTGCGCCACACAGTATTGCTGTTGACGCAGCCGGTAATTTATTTGTTGCCGATGGCAGTACAAGTACTATAAAAGAAATACCTGTTAATACCAATAATATCATACCCCTGGGTAAAACTTTTAGCCTTCCAAATGGCGTAGTGACAGATGGTGCAGGTAATTTATATGTTGCCGACAGTTTTAACAGCACAGTAAATAAAATAAAACCCGTTGGCGGTTATAGCATTAATGCATTGCCGCCCGGGCTAATGTTTGATAACGCAACGGGTGTTATCAGCGGTACACCTACAAAATCCTTGCCGGCCGCAGACTATATTGTTACCGCGTACAATAGTTTTGGGAGCAATTCATTCCCGGTAAATATAAAAGTATTTGATCTTGCTGCACCGATTGTTAGCTATACAAGCCCGCCAGCGTATGTTTTAAATACAGCCATTACCCCACTTGCGCCGCAAAGTACCGGCGTTGCAGCGCCGGGATATAGTACGGGTTATACGTCGCAATATTTAAATTTGAAAAATCCGGTTGGTATAGCAATTGATATTAAAGGCGCTACTTACGTGGCCGATGCCGGAAACAATGCAATAAAGCGATATTTTTCCGGGAATATTGCAACAATAGGCACAGGTTTCAATCACCCTACCGGCGTAGCTGTTGATGCTGCCGGCAATGTGTTTGTCGCCGACCAGGGCAACAATGCTGTAAAAGTAATTCTGAAAGTAACAGCGGCTACCAACATCATAGGCTCCGGATTTAGTAGTCCGTCCGGTGTCGCAGTAGATACCCATGGTAATGTTTACGTTGCCGATAAGGGTAACAATGCCGTAAAGAAGATTCCATTTGGGGGTGGTGCGCCCATCATTATTGGCTCAGGCTTTAGCCAGCCAACAGATGTGGATGTAGATACGCTTGGCAATGTTTACGTGGCGGATGCAGGGAATAATGCTGTAAAGATGATACCTGTAGGTGGCGGCGCTCCGATTTCACTGGGTACAGGTTTTGCCAGTCCGAACAGTATACACGTGGATGCCGCCGGAAATATTTATGTCGCTGACACAAATAATAATACGATCGAGATAATACCGGCAACCGGCGGACTACCCATTCCTATCAGTACGTCCGTGATTAACCCAATGGGTATAGCAGTGGATGGTACAGGAATTGTTTACCTTACGGATGATACGTACAGCATAGTTAAAGTTGTAAAGCCGATTGGAGGATATTATATTACGCCGACGCTGCCGGCCGGTTTAAGTTTCAATAGCACTACAGGAATTGTTAGCGGCACGCCGCTGGCTGGCACCTCTTTAACAACTTACTATGTTACGGGCTACAACTATACCAGTGGGGTCACCAAGACAATAGGCCTGCAAGTTAACCTGTTACCCCCACCGGTAATAGGTTACAGCACCCCGCACTCGTACACAAAAAATGTTGTGATTACGCCCCTAACGCCCATAGCATCAAGTGTTTCTGTCGCCGGTTACAGTAGTACTACAACCAGCATAGGCTCAGGTTTATCGCTACCGGTAGGCGTGGCGGAGGATGTAGCCGGAAATGTTTATATAGCTGATAGTGGCAACGGCCTTGTCAAAAAAATACAGAAAGCTGGCGGCGGTACTGTAAGTATAGGCACCGGCTTTAACACGCCGAGTGGAGTAGCTGTTGATGGCGCCGCGAATGTGTACGTATCAGATAACGTTAACAACGCTGTTTATAAAATTCCTGCAAATGGCGGTGCCACTGTAACCATAGGTGTTGGCTTTAGCAGCCCCTCTGGCGTCGCCGTCGATTCGTTGGGCAACGTTTATGTTGCTGACAAAGGCAACCATGCTATAAAGAAAATTCCTGTTGGCGGCGGACCGGTTGTTACATTTGCTTCTGGTTTCACTAATCCTTCGGGGATAGCAGCCGATGCAAATGGCAACATTTACGTATCCGATGCCAGTGATAACGTTGTTAAAAAAATACCCGCCGGTGGCGGTGCAGCTGTTACAGTTGCTTCTGGTTTTAGCCAGCCGTTTGGTGTTGCTATTGACGCATCAGGTAATTTATACGTTGCAAACTCTGGCAGCAGTTTAGTAAATATGATTCCCGCCGGTGGCGGAGCAATGACGGTGGTTGGGTCTGGTTACAATCACGCTTACGGCGTGGCTATCGACGCATCCGGTATTGTTTACGTAGCCGATTATTTAAATAATGCAATAAAGCAGATTTTACCAACCGGGGGGTTTTACATTAAACCAACCTTACCCAATGGCTTAGTTTTTAACAGCAATACGGGCGTAATAAGCGGTACGCCTACCATTGTAAGTCCGGAGATTGACTATAAAATTACTGGCTATAACATTTACGGAACTGCTACTGCTATTGTTAATATAGTGGTTAACCTTTTACCGCCGCCAACTGTTACTTACGCCGGTCCGCAAACTTATTTAACAGGCACGGCTATATCCCCACTAACCCCGGTAAGCAGCGGTGTTACGGCCCCAGCGTTCAGCAACTCCTCGTTTACATTAAAGTCGGGAGGGATCCCCTTTAATGTCGCAACAGATGCAGCAGGAAATGTTTATGTAGCCGACCGGGGAGATAACACAATAAAAAAAATACCGTTTAACGGCGGCCCTGTTGTTATCCTGGCCTCCGGGTTTAATAATATAACAGGTTTAGCTGTTGATGGCGCGGGCAACGTTTACGCAAGCGACTATAACGCATCTACGTTAAAAAAGATACCTGCCGGTGGCGGTGCGATGATCAACATTGGTTCGGGCTTTTTTTATCCCGCAGGAATAGCGCTTGATGCAGCAGGAAATATATTTGTGTCTGACCAAAATGGCAACACCGTTTCCAAAATCCCGATTGGGGGAGGCGCCGCAGTAACGTTGTCATCGGGCGTAGGCAGTCCTGCCGCTATCGCTCTTGACCGCGCAGGCAACATGTATGTAGCTTGTCCTTCATCTAATTCAGTAAAAAAAATACCGTCAAATGGCGGTCCCGCAGTTACCATCGGTTCTGTCTTTAATCAGCCTTATGGCGTAGCGGTTGATAACGTTGGTAACATATTCGTAGCAGATTTTAGCAGTACACTCAAAATGATACCGGCAGGTGGTGGAGCAGTTGTAGCTGTGAGTTCGGGCTTTATCCACCCAACCGGGATTACGGTTGATATTACAGGTAATTTATTTGTGGCTGACTTTGGTGGAAATGTAAAAAGGGTTAACCGCACAGGAGGTTTTTACATAAACCCGGTTCTGCCGGCTGGTTTAACTTTTGATAATAATACAGGTGTTATTAGCGGTACCCCGCTAGTGATCACATCAGCCAAAAACTACATTGCTACAGCTTATAACGGCAGTGGTGGCACTTCGAAAGCAATAAATATTACCGTTAATGCAGGTCCGGGTAATTCGGCTTTATCAAATCTTGTAGTTAGTACCGGTTCATTGACTCCCGCGTTTACATCGGCGCAAATAAACTATACAATGACTGTTCCCAGCACTACGTTGTCCCTAACGATCACACCAACAAGTGCTAACCCAACAGCGCTGATAAAGGTAAACGGTGCTGTAGTAAATACAGGTTCCGCATCAGCAAGTATACCATTGGCTACTGGCAATAATGCCATTGTAATAGGTGTAACCTCAAAGGACGGAACCACCACAACAACCTATACGCTGCAAGTAACGAGAGCCGGCTCAACAAACGCGCTGCTAACCAGCATAAAAACAAGCCCGTCTACAACGCTGACTACCGTTATGGGCGCTGATTTTCGTGACTATACAACAAGTGTACCGGGCAACGTGGCGAGCCTGCAGGTTCTGGCTACAACCCAGGATGCTACTGCTACCATAACTGTAAACGGCGCAGCCGTAGCATCAGGCACGGCATCACAGTCGATACCTCTGAACGTGGGTAGCAACGTTATCAGTACGATAGTTACCGCACAGGACGGCGTAACAACCAAAGCTTATGTCATCACTGTTAACAGGGCTGCGCTACCCATAACAACCCTCAGTGCGTTAGCTTTAAGCAGTGGCAGTTTAAGCCCGGCATTTACTGCAGCTAACCTCAACTATACATCAAGTGTGGCCTATGCGGTGACAACTACAACCATTACACCTACAGCAACAGATGCAAGCACGATAATAAAAGTAAACGGCACGGTAGTTAACTCGGGCACCGCTTCTGCAAGCATTCCTCTGGCTATAGGGTTAAATACAGAAACAATTGCAGTAACATCGCAGGATGGTACGGTTACTACAACTTATACTTTGCAAATAACGAGAGTCAGTTCAACAAACGCGTTATTAACCAGTATAAAAACAAGCCCATCTGCAACGCTGACTACCGTTATCGGCGCTGATTTTCGCGACTATACAGCTGCGATACCGAATAGTCAGACCAGCCTGACGATAATAGCAACCACTCAGGATCCAACTGCTACTATAAAAGTAAACGGTATTGCTGTGGCATCGGGGGCCGCATCACAGGTAATACCGTTGAGCATAGGCAGTAATGTTATCAGCACCGTGGTTACCGCCCAGGATGGAGTAACGACAAAATCTTATGTCATCACTGCAACCAGGGCGACCGGCCCGTTGAGTATGGTGCAGGGCTATGAAAACCCGGACAGCGTTAAAGCGACAACTAACAGCATTGTAGTGCACCAGGGCCTTTCGCCAAACGGCGACGGCATCGGCGATGGGTTAACAATTGACGGCATATTAACGTACCCCGACAATAACTTCCAGGTGATGAACCGAGGCGGCGTATTGGTATACCGAATTAAAGGATATGATAATGTGGCGCGGGTATTTGACGGGCAATCGAATATCAACGGTAAGTTATTGCAGGCAGGTACCTACTTTTATCAGCTGGAGTACAGCGACAAAGGCAAACTCATTCGTAAAACAGGATACATCTTATTAAAATACTAACGATAGTTAATTAGGGAGAATGACACACCCGGTCCCGCTTCGGCGGGGCCGCGGTGCTGTCTTCAAAGGCTGGGTTTGCACATATTGTGTTGGTATACAATATTATTAAATATTAAAAAAATAGGGCGATAGATTATTTTAATAAAATAGTAGATTTAGGGAAAATGTAATTCCTAAATATTTCACCATGCATTTCCCTAAAATTGCCTTTGTTGCTTTAATGGTTTTTTCGGCAAAGCTGTTTGCACAAAGCCCAACTATTGACAGTTTGAAGAAGGTAATAGCAACCCATAAAAATACCGAGGAAGAATGCATAACTATGAACAGGCTGTCGAGTGCGCTGACGAGGTACGACATGAATGCGGCAAAAAATTACTCGTATAAGGTGCTAAAATTAGCCCCAAAGTTCAATCTTTCCAGGCTTTCAAGCAATGCTTACTCTCAACTGGTAACTATTTATTTCAATACGGGGATGATAGATAGTTCAAGATTCTGTTTAAACGAGGCGAAATTACTCGCAGATAACGCCCCAGCGAATACGCTGGATGGGATAAAAATAAAAATGAACTACCATGGTGCCGCCGGATTGTTTTATAAAATGGAAGGGAATTATAAGCTTGCGATGGTTCATATGCTAAGCGCGCTTGATCTTGCAACAAAACTGGGCCCTTCGCCCGCGACGACGGAGTCGGCCGCGGGTCAATCATTAAACATTGGCAACACTTACATTAGTCTTGGCGATTTCAAGCGGGCATTAACATACCATTTAAAATCTCTGAACCTATTTTTAAAAATCGGGAACCAAAAAGGGGAGGCTTTTTGCTACCAGGGAATTTCGAACGATTTTATTGAGCTGCATCTTTACAAGCAGGCGCTGCCGTATGCACTAAAATCCCAGGCGCTAAAGAAAACTATTGCCGACAAACGGGGCGCTGCCACTGCAATCTTTAGTCTCGGGGTTATTTACCATGGCCTTAAAAAATATAAAGAGGCACTTGTTGAACTTAATACCGCACTGCAGGTTGACCAGGAGATGAATATTTTGACTGAGCAGCCAAATATCCTGCGGGAAATTGCAAATACTTACGTAGATATGAACATGCCAAAAGATGCGATAACATATCTTGTTAAAGCAAAATTAGTAGCTGCCAAATCGGGCGACAATTCGGCAATTGCAGCTATTGACGCCAAAATTGTTTTTTTGCAATCGAACTACCGCGAAAAAAAGAAGGCTGAGGAAAAAATGCTGAGCGACATTGCCGTGGCAATTAAACATGGTGATAAAAACCAGGAACTGAACAGCTACAAGTACCTTTCGAAATTTTACTCGGGTCAAAAGGATTTCGAAAAAGCCCTAACCTATAACGAAAAGTACCATAAAACTGTTGACAGTGTGCAGAATAATGAACTAACGCTGCAAGTAAAAAAACTGGAAGAGCAGTCTGTAGTAGAACGTAAGGA
>Ga0209455_1001508_pt1 | contig 10430 bp, 9 predicted proteins | sample AraplaCol_mCL_r2_FD_184275 | JGI IMG/M metagenome (GOLD analysis project Ga0209455, IMG submission 184275) | Arabidopsis root microbial communities from North Carolina, USA - plate scrape CL_Col_mCL_r2 (SPAdes) (version 2) | ecosystem: Host-associated > Plants > Roots > Endosphere | place: USA...
CGTGGAGCATGATGCTGGCAGGCTTCGGCCTCGTTGGTGCCACCATGCGCGGCCGCAGCAATACTGCTCGTTTCGCTTAAGCTCCCCCAGGAAGGCGCCGCCAAGCTGCAATTAGCTTCCCCAAGGAAGCGTGGAGCGCCGTCGCGCCTTCGGGCGCGACGGCGATTTGCTCGTGGAGAGCGATCAGGCACAGGTGACGGTCGCAAAGGGGCAAACCCCACATGCCGCGCCTTCACGACCGTCGTAGAGTAGCTATCTTTGATGTGTTAATATTCCGGACTTAATCTGGATCAACGCGCTCATTTGCGTCGCAGGCAAAGGAAATCGACGATCGAGCTGGCGGCTATGATAGACACCAAGACTACCGACATCGCCAATCTCTTGGCCGAAATGCTCGCCAGCGCCGTCGGCGGCAACCATGCGCATTGGCTTGAGTTGATCGGCCCGGTCGATTGCCTTCCGCCGCCCACCAACGTCAAGAGCAATTGGCGCATTTCGCCGATCGCGACGGGTGAGGAATTGCGGGCGATTAACGCAGCCACGGAAGTCTTGCGCGCTGAATATCCTTACGTCGTTCAATAACTGGACGACATTGTTCGTATCGACTCGGGAGAGATTTATGAAGACCTCTGTCGTCGCGCTCGCAGTTACCTCGCTTATCGCCTCGCCTGTACTGGCGAAAGGCTGCATCAAGGGTGCCGCAGTCGGCGGCGTGGCCGGCCACTTCGTGGGCCGGGGGCACGCCGTTGCCGGCGCGGCGATCGGTTGTTTCGTGGGGCACCATCGCGCCAGGGTTGCTGCGAAGAAGCAGGCCGCTCAGGTGAGAGCGGCGCACTGAACGCGTCCGAGGCTCCATAGAGCTTAGACACCCTCTCGATCGACCTGATCGAGCTTACGCAAAAGTTCGGCGATCTCCTGACTGAACGAGCCTTCTGCAACGGCGGGATAGGCGGAGTGCAATGCGTCACTCGTTGCATTCCTCTTCTCGACCGCTGCCATTGCCGTTCGGCATCTTCAGTCAGTGACGGTTTGCTCATGCGGGGCCGCCGCTGGCGGCAGGTGGCGACCGCAGGTTCGCACCCTGGTTATGATGATGGATCATCACAAATAGTGCAGCGATGAAGAGCGTGGCGACTGTGAGCAGAACTATGAGAGACCATACTGGGCGCTGCTTCTGCACATGGCTTCCTTCAGCGGACCTAAGTGGTGTAGTAACTCCCAGACTCCTCATGAGAACGTTAGGTTCCTACTGAGCGCCCAAAACGAGGACAGACCGATGCAACCGGACGAGTGGCTGATGCGGCCGCGAGCGATTTAACGCGCCCTTTTACGGCAATTCCGATCAGCATTGATGAAGCCCGCCGGCGTAAAGCCTGGGTGTATTAACGGGCGATGACTGCGGCGGAAGGGGCCATCCAGGCGATGCAGGGCGAAGCTGCATGAGACGCTGCGGCGTATCCGCCTGGGTGCTCGCCGAGCGCAACCGCGTTCGGACGCCGTCGACACGAGGAGTAGCGTCACGCCTGGCAGACGGCGAAAACCCCATCGCCGCCTGGCGCATCGAGACCGGTCTGTCCACGCGCCAGCTCGATCGGAAGACGAGGATCGCGGTCCACAGGTCCGTCCGTCATCGCGTGCATGTGATCGATGCAAGCTGCGTCGTGACCATATTGGTCGGAAGTACTGCGTGCACTCTGGCGATCACGCCCTCGGCTTTGTCCATGAGCACGGAGAGCTGCCGAACGGTTCGGGGCCAATTTCTGATGCCGATGACCGGGTGCGAGGGCGTCAGATGTGAATGGACTAGTCCTGCGCTGCAGTCACATCGTTATCGTGAGCCCCCCCCCTTACCAGAGCTTATGGTGCCGATCCCGATCTCCGCTTCTGTCCTACGACCCGCCTCAAGCCCCAGTTGAGCGATCTGGCTGATCAATTCTACTGAGCGGTAGGGCTTGGAGAGCTTCGGCACACCGGCTGGAATATCCCGCGCAGCGTCGGCATATCCGGTCACCAGCAATATCGGCATGTTGGGACGATTGTCGCGCACCAATCGAATGAGTTCGGCGCCGGACCGTCCCGGCATGACATAGTCCGTCACGATGGCGTCGAAGTCGAAAGTTTTGCCCAATTTCTCAAGCGCTTCATCTACCGAAGCCGCCTCGACGACGGAATAGCCCGCTTCCTTTAGCATGGTCGCCGCTGCGGCGCGAACGGACGGCTGGTCGTCGACCAGCAATATCGTTCCTGTGCCGTTCGGCGTGGGCGCAGATGCATCGGTCGGGCTTGTCTGCCGCGGAGCTTCGACTTCGGGGAGTATTATGACCGCAGTGGTACCGCTGCCGAGCACGCTTTCCAATCGCAGAACGCCGCCAGACTGCGCGGCGAAGCCATGCACCATAGACAGTCCAAGTCCTGTGCCCTGATCGATCGCCTTTGTCGTGAAGAACGGGTCGACGGCATGGCGCAGCGTCGTCTCGTCCATGCCAACGCCCTGATCGCTCACGGCGATGGAAACATAGTTCCCGGCCTTCAAGTCGTCGGCCCCATCGACCGTGAACTGTCCCGCGCTGATGCGCACTTTTCCGCCATCAGGCATTGCGTCGCGGGCGTTGATCGCAAGGTTGAGGATCGCTAGTTCGAGCTGGTTGCGATCGGCGATCACGACGTAGGGTCCCGACGCCACGTCGATCTCTACCTCGCCGATCTCGCCGATTGCCTGCACAAGCAGCTCGCGCAGATCCTGCAGCATTGTCCCGACGTCAATGTGCGTGGCCGAAAGGGTTTGTCGTCTGGAGAATGACAGGAGGCGCGAGACCAGTGATCGCGCCCGCTCGGCACTCGCAATGGCGGAATCGACGTGGCGCAGGGCAAGGGTATCGCCACCGATCCGGCGGCGGATGATGTCGAGGCCGCCCAGTATCGGTGTCAGCAGATTGTTGAAGTCGTGTGCAACCCCACCTGTGAGCCGGCCAAGCGCCTCCATGCGATGGCGCTGGACTTCTGCAGCCTCGCGCTCGCGGTTCTGCTTCAATTCGGTAGCTAGGAGGTTGATGAGGATAGCCAGAAGCACCAGACATGCTGCTGCGACGCAAACGAGCAGGGCTAACGCCTGGGTTGCAGGACCCGAATAGGCTGCGGCCGGCGCCGAAACATGGGCTGACCACCCAGTTCCGACAATCGGCGCCCACGTTCCGATCGCAGACGTACCGTCATGGCGCTGGAATTCGTAAAATTGTGGCTGGCCTTGGGCTCGCGACCTGAGGCCGACCGAGCTCAGGGCATGGCCGACCACATTCGAACCGGGCGCCGAGGTCGCGACCAGATTTCCCGCGCCGTCGACGATCGCGGCCCGCCACCCCCGAGGCAGCGCGCGAAAGCGCAGCAGCGGCCCCAGCGTATCGGCGGCGACCACCGCCGATATCACATAACGTATCTGTCCGGAGCGAACGACCGGAGCACGGATGGCGAAGGCATAGCCTCCCCTTGGGCCTGCCACCACGTTTCCGACGACCGGCTGTCCCGTCCGGACTGCGAGATCCAAGCTTCTCCGATCGACCACCGGTCCGCCTGGTCGTCCGCCGACCGGCGTCGGAATGTCCAAGATCCTGTTGCCGGCGGAATCCGCTACCGACAGGGTGCGCCAGGCATGTTCGCCGGCACGCAACCTGTTAGCGAGCGTGCGGAGCCTCTCGATGTCCAGCGAGCCGTCGAACGCCGGCGACTGTGCGATCATGTTCACCGCTTGCATGCCATCGACGAGCTTTGATGAAGCCAATGCGGCGGTAAACCGTGCGGTCACGTCGGCACCTTGCCGCACTTCCTGCCGCTCTGCCCTGAGAGTGATCACGCCGAATGCTCCGCCCAGCGCGACGATGGGAAGGAGGCCGGATATCACGAGCAGGCTGATTGAACGCCGCACTGACCGCCCCCGTCCCACGCTCGATCGATTCGTCGAAACTGTATTCGCCCTTCGGAAAATGATTCAACTGTCTGGATTAGGCTCGCTGCGTCCGATCTGGTCCTGTCATGCGGTGCCTATCGCCACGGGCTTGAAAATCACGCTTTCCTCGATGCCCTCATATTCACCGATCACAAAACCGCGATCGGCAAGCGCATCACAGATATTGTTCACCACCGAATCAGGTGTCGAGGCCGCCGCTGTCAGGCCGACAGTCCTGGCGCTATCAATGCGGGTCCAATCGAGGTCGTCGCGACCGCTCACCAGGACAGCGTCGATGCCTCCCGCTGCTGCCGCGACTTCCACCAACCGCCTGGCGTTAGACGACATGGGATCGCCTGCTACCAGCACATAATCTACTTGTGCCGCGATAGCTTCGATTGCCGTCTGGCGATTGGTGGTCGCGTAGCAGATACTACTTGATCGCGGGCCGGCCACATCGGCAAATTTGCGCGTGATAGCCGCGATGATGGAATGGGATTCGCGCACCGAGAAAGTCGTCTGCGTAGCAAAGGCGATCTTTGTCGAGGGTGGCAGATCGAGGCGTTGGACCTCATCGACCGCGCAAACGAGCGAAAAGGATCCGCTCGGAAGCTGACCGATCGTTCCTATGGTCTCCGGGTGCTCGGCGTGCCCGATGAGGATGATGTGCCGCCCCTGATGCTGCTGGGTGACGACATGGGCATGAACTTTGGCAACCAATGGACAGGTGGCGTCAAAAACGTGCCTGTCGCCTGACTTGGAGTCGCGATGAACCTGCTGCGCCGCGCCATGGGCGGACAGTATCAGGACAGCGCCGTCCGGAACCTCTGAACTTTCCTTAACGAAGATGGCGCCCAGACGCTCAAGTCGTGCGATTACGTCCCGATTATGGACGATCGGCCGGCGAACATAGACGGGGGGGCCAAAGAGGGCCAAAGCACGCTCGACGGCCTCAATCGCTCGAGTGACACCGGCACAAAAGCCGCGTGGCTTGGCCAGCACGACCCGCCGCTCGGCACCCTGGTCACTGAGCGATCGCTGTTTAGAACTTGCCATGAACGCCAATCTGCGAACCCTAACTTCACCTCCTAATCTTTGCCCCGATGCCGCAAAACCCGCACTTTTGGGCAGGTTGACCAACGGCCGAGAGGCGGCATCGAGAGTTGCGCTTATGCCGAAATACGGTCGCTCCGGGATCTGGCGCTCATTCATGGCGGAGGGCGCGATCACTGCCATAATTCGCGGTTGCTCACTAAAGTGCAGGTTTGCCCCCCGGTCGTTTCGCCGCATCTGAGAATTTCTTCGGCCCCGTGGAAAAGGACCAACTTTGACCAAGGCGGCAGTGATCGGCGCGGGGTTCGGCGGCATTGCGTTGGCAATTCGGCTACAGGCCGAGGGCATCGCCACGACGATCGTGGAGGCGCGCGATAAGGCGGGTGGGCGCGCCTATGTGTGGGAACGCGAGGGTTTTACGTTCGATGCGGGCCCGACTGTTATCACCGATCCATCCTGCCTAGCGGAGCTTTGGCTATTGTCTGGCCACCGGATGGCGGACGATGTTGAACTGCTGCCCGTCTCACCCTTCTATAGACTGATGTGGCCTGGTGGAGTCACGTTCGATTATTCCAATGATGACGACGTCCTGAGGGCGCAAATCTCGAGATTCAACAGGGCAGACGTCGCCGGCTATGCCGCATTCCTTGACTATGCCTCAGAGGTGTATCGCGAAGGATATGTCAAGCTCGGCCACGTCGCCTTTCTCGACTTCAAGTCGATGATCAAAGCCGCGCCGGCACTCGTCAGAAGCCAGGCATGGAGATCAGTCTATTCCATTGTGTCCTCGTTCGTGCAGAACGAATATCTGCGCGAAGCCCTAAGCTTCCACTCGCTGCTCGTCGGCGGCAACCCGATGACGACCAGCGCGATCTACGCTCTGATCCACAAGCTCGAGCGCGATGGCGGCGTGTGGTTTCCCAGGGGCGGCACGCACGCGCTCGTGCGCGCCATGGTCGCGCACTTCGAGCGGATCGGCGGCACGGTCCGTCTCGGCGACCCGGTGAGCCGGATCGACGTTTCCGGCGATCGAGCGACCGGCGTGACCTGTGCCAGCGGGTGGCACGACCAATTCGACGCCGTCGCCTCCAATGCCGACGTAATGCACAGCTATCGCGATCTCTTAGGACATAACCGACGCGGCGGGAGAGCTGCCCGGAAGCTCGAACGCAAGCGCTTTTCGCCGTCACTATTCGTGGTCCACTTCGGAATCACTGGAAGCTGCAGTTCGATACCGCACCACTCGATTCTGTTTGGCTCGCGATACAAGGGCTTGCTCCACGACATTTACGGTCGCGGCGTCCTGGCGGACGACTTCTCGATCTACCTCCATCACCCATCGGTAAGCGATCCTTCGCTGGCGCCGGCAGGATGTTCGACATTCTATGCGCTCGCGCCAGTGCCGCATCTCGGCAACCTGTCGGTCGATTGGGACAAGATCGGTCCGCACTATGCGGAGCGCATCCTTCAGCAGCTCGAACTCCAGCTGATCCCACGCCTACGCGAACGTCTTGTGACGCAGTTCCATTACACGCCGGCGAATTTCGCCAGCGACCTCAATGCGCATCTCGGCTCGGCCTTCAGCCTTGAGCCTTTGCTGACCCAATCTGCCTTCTTCCGTGTCCACAACCGCGACGACGAGATCGGCAATCTGTACTTCGTCGGCGCCGGCACCCATCCGGGCGCAGGCATTCCCGGCGTGGTGGGGTCGGCTAAAGCTACGGCCGCGCTTATGCTCGGCGACCTCCTATGATCGATTGGCCCTCGGACGCTTGGCATAAAAAGCTCGACGGACACTTGGTCATCTTATGCGATGCGCCGTACCTGCGGCTTACGATCTGCTTCCGGTATCCGTCGCGCCGTCGGCGTGGCAGGCGCGACGGACGCTGACGTCCCGTAACTAAAGCGCGACACCCATTTTGCTCGCAACGGTGAAAATGTCCTTGTCGCCTCTGCCCGACAGGTTCATCAAAACCACGTCATCTGCGGGCATTGCCTTTGCGCGTTCGGCCAACCCAGCAATCGCGTGTGCGCATTCGAGCGCCGGGATGATGCCCTCGACGCGGCAGCAAAGTTGGAAAGCCTCCAGCGCCTGTGCGTCAGTGACGCCCTGATAGGTTACCCGCTTGCTCTCGTGCAGCCAGCTATGCTCGGGTCCGATGCCCGGATAGTCGAGGCCGGCTGAGATCGAATGCGCTTCGGCGATCTGTCCATCCTCGTCCTGCAGCAAGTAGGTCCTGTTGCCGTGAAGAATGCCGGGTGAGCCGCCGGCCAGACTGGCTGCGTGCAGGCGCGTGCCCATGCCGTGGCCGGCCGCCTCGATCCCAAGCATTTCGACCTCGGGGTCGTCGAGAAACGGATGGAACAAGCCGATCGCGTTGGAGCCGCCGCCGACCGCCGCCACGAGCAAGTTGGGAAGCCGGCCTTCGGTCTCCAGAATCTGCGCACGCGCCTCCGTTCCGATAACGGTCTGAAAGTCACGGACCATCTCAGGGTAGGGATGTGGACCCGCTGCGGTGCCGATGATGTAGAATGTGTCGTCGACGTTCGCTACCCAGTCGCGCAGCGCCTCGTTCATGGCGTCTTTGAGCGTCTGGGCGCCGCTGGTCACCGGGACAACCTCAGCGCCAAGCAGCTTCATGCGAAACACATTTGGCTGCTGACGCGCAACATCGACGGCGCCCATGAAGATTTTGCACGGCAGACCGAAACGGGCTGCCACCGTCGCGGTTGCGACCCCATGCTGCCCAGCCCCGGTCTCAGCAATTATCCGGGTTTTCCCCATCCTCCGAGCAAGCAGGATCTGGCCGATGCAATTGTTTATCTTGTGGGCACCGGTGTGGTTGAGATCCTCGCGCTTGAAATAGATCTTTGCGCCTCTCCCGCGCGATGCCGCGCTTCGCAACGCCCGCGTCAGGCCTTCGGCGAAGTACAGAGGGCTGGGACGCCCCACAAAATGCTTGAGCAAGCCGTCGAGCTCGACACGAAAGCCATCGTCCGCCTGTGCCGACCGGTATTCGGTTTCGAGGCTCAGGATGAGCGGCATCAGGGTCTCGGCCACGTAGCGTCCGCCGAATTCGCCGAAGTGACCGTTTGCATCCGGCTGCGAACGCAGAGAGTTTGGCAATGTCATGATTGTCCCACCCTTCGGCCTATCGCGGGCGGACACCATCTGCACAAAGGGGCAGTCGCGGCTTGCCGTGAGGCCCTAACGACGCGGAGCGGCGGCTCAAGCCGCTATCGGGGCCCCGTCCCATGCAAAGCATTGCCCACTATCGTCTGCCACGAGGCCATCTAGCACCGCGAGCATCGCGGCGGCCGAGCGGTCGGCCGACAGGAGCCGGCCCTCGGGCACACCATGCCGGAAGGGCGCGCTCAATGCCGTGTCGACGGTTCCTGGGTGAAGGCCTACGCATATCGCTTTCGGCCGGCTCCGCGCGAGTTCGATTGCCGTGCACTTGACGATCATGTTGAGCGCCGCCTTCGACGCGCGATAGCCATACCAGCCTCCCAGCCGATTGTCCGAGATGCTCCCGACCCTTGCGGAGATGAGCGCCGTGCGCGTCTCGCGGTCGCGCGCAAGTCGTGGCGCGAAATGGTTAAGCACGATTGCCGGCCCAATCGCGTTGACCTGAAAAAGAATGGCCAACGTCTGAGGATCGAGGTCGCGCAGGGCGCGCTCGGGACTGAGCCCCGGCCCGTGCAGAAGGCCCGAGGCCACAATCAGGCAGTCGATCGATTCTATGCCGTCGGCAGCCTGCCTAACCGTCGCCTCTTCGGTGATGTCGATCCGTCCGGCGTGAGCTCCTGCAATTTCTACCGGACTGCGCGCCAACGCATGCACGGTTGCGTAGCGACCCGAGTGCACCAACGCTTCAACCAAGGCCTTGCCGATGCCCCCGCTCGCCCCGATAACGACGGCCGTTTTGGTCACAGACCGGCCTCGATCGCCAGCCGAATGATGTCCGCCGTCGTGCTCAGATCGAGCGCCTGCAGCACGGCCGCGCGATGCATTTTTACCGTCCGTTCGCTCAGCCCCAATTCGTAGGCAATCTGCTTGTTGAGCTTGCCCGCCGCGAGGTGCGCGACGACCTCACGCTGGCGGGTCGTCAAGGTTGCGATTCGCGTGACCGCATCACCGCGCCGAGCGTCGGCTGCGATTGCGAGATCGTTAGGCATCTCGACCTGCGAACCTAGGAAATATTCGAGAGTGCCATTCGCGTCGAATATGGGCGCGACCAGCACGGCATTGCGGAAGCGCGTTCCGTCCTTCTTGTAGTTGAGTATCTCGACCATCGTCGGTCGCTGATCGCGGATGCCAACGCGCAGGCGCTCGGACAATGCGGGCTCCGTGTCGGGTCCCGTCAGGAAACGGCAGTTACGCCCAAGGATCTCCGCCCGCGTGTAGCCGACAAGATCGCTGAACGCATCGTTGCATTCGACAATCGGGTTGTCGCGGAGCCGTGGGTTGCTGATGACCGCAGCAACCAGACTGGACTGAATCATCCCGGATAACGACATGGTCGCCTCACCCTTACCCCGTCCGGGCGGCCGGAGCTAACTGCCCTTTCGTGCAGCTAGCCGGCGAATGCCGCGACCGCCACAGCACAACTGTCGGCTGACGAAGCGAAGCGGTCCGCCGGACGGGAGGCGCACTGCATGTCGGTCGTATTAATTGTCCTTATCGTCGGGTTCGCGATTGCCGCGGCGGTCGCGCTCGTGCGCGGACTGATCGCCTTTCACAATGATGCTGAGCAGATCCGTCGTGGTGGGGACCCGATGCTGCTGAAACTTGGACTTAATCAGAACCGGATGATGATGCAGCGCGTCCTGTTCCAGGGGATCGCTATCGTCCTGATCGTAATCTTCGGCATGGTTGCGGCAAAGTCTTGAGCCGCGATTGCGGACTAGGACTATGATCGCCATGGACCTTTCTCGGGGCAAGCGCGTCGCAATCGTCGGCGCCGGCATGGCGGGTCTTTCATGTGCCGACGTGCTGGTCGCACGCGGCTTCGATGTCCGTCTGTTCGACAAGGGACGCGGAGCCGGCGGTCGCATGTCGACACGCAGGATCGAGACCGTTCTCGGCGTTGCGAGCATCGACCACGGCGCGCAATATTTCACCGCGCGCGACGCCGGATTCCTGAAACTGGTCGAGGAGTGGGCCGCGCGCGGGGTAGCGCAGAGATGGCCCGTCGCGGGCCTCGACGCCTGGATCGGCGTTCCGGGGATGAACGCGGTCGTTCGAGACATGGTCGCGCGGCATGACGCCCATTTTGATCGGACGGTCTCCGGCCTGGCGCGAGAGGCTCGCGGCTGGCGCCTCATTGGAGAGCGTATCGAACCCGCTCTGTTCGACGTCGTCCTGTTGGCATTGCCGGCGGAGCAGACCGCCACGATGCTCGGGCCGGTCGATCTCCAGATGGCCGGACACGCA
>Ga0209455_1001509_pt1 | contig 10414 bp, 10 predicted proteins | sample AraplaCol_mCL_r2_FD_184275 | JGI IMG/M metagenome (GOLD analysis project Ga0209455, IMG submission 184275) | Arabidopsis root microbial communities from North Carolina, USA - plate scrape CL_Col_mCL_r2 (SPAdes) (version 2) | ecosystem: Host-associated > Plants > Roots > Endosphere | place: USA...
AGCCAGCGGCGGTATGACTGAAGTGGAACTTGGCAAACTGGCGCAGCGAAAAGGCGTAAGCAAGCAGGTTAAAAACTTCGGCACCATGATGGTGACAGACCACTCAAAAATTAATGATTTTATAAGGGCCCTGGCTGCAACCAAAAATATATCTATCCCAAAAGCACCCGGTGTCCCTGAGCAAAAGGCTATCAGTAAACTCGCCGGAAAATCGGGGAAAGCGTTTGATAAGGCTTACATTAATAACATGATTGACGATCACAAAGCTGACATCAAATTATTTGAAACAGCAGCCAAAAAATGTATCGATCCTGATGTTAAATCCTTTGCGGTAAAAAATCTTCCTGTTTTGCAAGAACACCTTGATGCTATCAGCGCGATAAAAGACAGCATGGAATAGCGCTAAGAAGCAAGAGTCAAGAGTCAAGAATCAAGAGCTAAGATGATCGCTTAATGAATGGCCCTGAAAATCCGGTTCCACCTTATTTTGTCGAAAAACGTACCCGTGGAATCAATGCTCATCCAGGTTATCATTGCTTTGCCTACCACGTGGTCTTCCGGAACATAGCCCCAAAAGCGCGAGTCGAGCGAGTTATGGCGGTTATCGCCCATCATCCAGTAGTAATTCATTTTAAAAGTGTAGGATTTGGCCACTTTGCCGTTTATTAAGACGTCTTTTCCTTTCACCTCTACCTTATTATTTTCATAAAGTTCAATTGCCCTGCGATATAAAATCATGGTTGAGTCGTTTAAAGGCACCGTCCAGCCACGCTCTGGCATTACCAGCGGACCAAAATTGTCCTGGTTCCATTTAAATTTTTCGTTGTGAGGGAAAACGTCTGCTGCATACTCGCCGGCTGCCTGTATAATAGGGGTCACACTTTTTATATTGCTAAATCCCTTCAACGTTGCAAGGCTCGATTTGGGAACCGTCATCGCATAAGTGCTGGCGTTTTGCCCCAGTACTTCAATGTTTAAGTCTTTAATTGCCTGCGGATTGATATCAGTCCCATTCGTAACAACCTCGTACGATGTTTGCGACTTTTCCGCATTTGGTGCTGCTTTTCCGTTTATGTACACCTGTCCGTTTACAATGGTCAGTTTATCGCCTGGTGTAGCCTGGCAACGCTTTATCAGGTTAGTGCGTGCATCAACCGGCCTGTTGTAACCTGGGTCGGCTTCTTCAGGTTTATTAAAAACCACAATATCACCCTTCTTAATCTCGGTTAAGCCGGGCAGGCGGAAGTATGGCAGTTTAATGCCATCCCAATAGGTTTTGATGTTATATTTGGTAACAGTTGATTCTAAAAAGGGAACTGAAACTGGTGTAAACGGCATCCTTGGGCCGTAGCTTATTTTGCTTACAAACAAATAATCACCTGTAAGCAGAGTGCCTTCCATTGAGCCTGACGGAATTGCATAAGCAGAAAACAGCAAACCGCGGATAATGGTAGACGCAATTAATGCAAATAGTATCGCATCGACCCACTCGCGTGTTTTTGATTTTTTTGGCTTAATGCCGGTGGCTTTTTTGGTAAAAGGCAGCTTCCATTTCATAGCAAAAGATTTTGTAAATGGTTTGACGCCTGAGCTTACGGTTTGTTACAAGATCAACAGGTCAAAACAATATATAGACAGCCGATTTCGTCATTAAAAATTGGCGTTTGGTGTATTTAAATGGGCGATACATACAAACCTGTTATATATTTAGGCAATGAAACGGAAGTATGTAGCTTTATTACACGCGATTTTCTGGGTTTTATACCTGGCAAATAACGTTTGGAGCTCAATTTCGAGAGCGATACTTACGGGGCATAAAAGCACGCCAATTAATTTTCACCTTTTTATCAAATACCTCACTGTTGAAACCGGGTATATAATAATCCCCCTGGCTTGTTTTTATGTCGCGTGTTTATTGGTGGCGCCCCAAATAACTGTTAAAAAAAGCTATGGCAAAGCCGCTGCATTCACCTTAGTAACGGCATTATTTATCATCGCTTACAGGTACGTGATTGAATATTATTTCTTTTTACCGGTACTTGGTTTTGATAATTATAACGGCAATGTTTGGCCGGCTGGCAGGTACATAACCAACATCCTGCTTTTTTATTTTCCAAGCTATTTTTTGTACGGGTTAATGTACTTTTTTATTACCGCCTGGTACAAAAACCGCCAACGGCAGCAGGAACTTGAAAAGGAAAAAGCTGCCGCCGAACTAACCTTTTTGCGGTCGCAGTTAAACCCCCACTTTTTGTTCAACAGCATCAATGATATTTACTCGCTCACCTATCAGCAATCAGACCAGGCACCGGCTGCCTTGCTAAAGCTGTCGGATATATTACGCTACATGCTGCGCGAGGGCGGGCAGGATACCATGCCGTTGCAGAGCGAGGTTAAATACCTTGAAAATGTAATTGAACTGCAGCGCATCAGTACCAAAGGGGCGGCATGTATTAATTTTAACATTGAAGGCTATATCGGCGCTCAAAAAATTGCCACCTTGCTTTTAATTGCCTTTGTTGAAAATGCTTTTAAACATGGCGTATTGACTGATATACAAAACCCAGTTGACATTAGCCTTTCGGCCACCAATGATAAAATCGTCTTTAGTATTCGCAATAAAAAAAACGATCACCAAAAAGATAAAACACCGGGCATTGGCTTAAACAATGTGCGCCGGCGGCTTGCACTAATCTACCCTGGAAAACACGGTTTGGCAATTATTGACGAGGCTGGATTTTATACCGTTAATTTAACGCTGCAGGTAATATGAAGCTAAGATGCCTGATAGTTGATGATAAGCCTTTGGCTATTGATGTACTGGCCGATTATACCGACAAAGTTCCGTTTTTAGAGTTGGTTGCTACCACAACCAACCCAATTGAAGGGTTAAATATTGTGCGGGAACAAAACATCGATCTTGTTTTTTTAGATATCCAGATGCCGGAGCTTAACGGCCTACAGTTTATCAAGATAGCCGGTAAGCAATGCAAAATAGTGTTGACCACCGCCTATGCTGATTACGCACTTGACGGTTACGAGCACGATGTGGTTGACTACCTGCTAAAACCTATTGCCTTTGAGCGATTTTACAGGGCGGCAGAAAAGGCATTGAATTTAGCACAGCACAAACCTACGGCGGGCAGCGAAAGCCCGTTTGCCCACCATCAACCGCCACCGGAGTATTTATTTGTAAAAACAGAACATCGCATCCAGAAAATAAACCTGGCTGATATTTTATACATAGAGGCGCTGCAAAACTATGTGTCGCTTAATACCACCGGCGGCCGGGTGATGAGTTTGCAGCCTTTAAAAAAGATTGAGGAACAACTGCCGGGTGCAGAATTTGTTCGGGTGCATAAGTCTTATATTGTATCCTTGAGACATATTAGTTCCGTTGAGCGCAGCCGGATATTTATTGGCGATGTCATCATACCTGTTGGGGATAGCTACAGGGAAGGGTTTTACAAGCTGATAGATAAAGGCTAAATCAATACTCCAGCCACTTGCTCAGCTTCAAATTAACCTTGTTGCCTTCGGTGTATTTGCCAAACTGGTCGTTAAGTACGCGAATAGTTACGCCGTTGTATTCAAGTATCAGGTCCTCATAACAGCCCTTAAATAGCACCTGTGTTACTTCCCAATCATTGTTTGTCCAGGTTTTAACCGTTTCAATCCATTCGGGGTAGATCACAACGTGATCAGATTTTGTTTTCAAGCCGCAAATTTTTGCTTCGGCTGCGGTTAATACCGTACAGTTTGTTAGCAGTTGGGCGGTATACAGGTTTTTCGGGGCCTGGTACATTTCTTTAGGATTTCCCGATTCAAGAATGTTACCGTCTTTCAGCACAATCAATTCATCAGCCATTGACAGTACCTCGGCCGGGTCGTGCGATACAATGATTACCGTGAGGCCGGTTTCTTTAACTATCCTCCTGATGTCCTGCTGCAAACCCTCACGAAAAGAGGTATCAACCTGGTTAAAAGGCTCATCAAGTAAAAGCACATCCGGGCTGGTTATCAGGGCACGGGCTATGGCTACCCGCTGCCTTTCTCCCCCGCTAAGGTCTGCTACCCGCTTATCGGCAATGCGGGTCATTTTTAGCTGGGTAAGCATTTGTTCAGTTTTCTGTTGTTTGGCCTTCAAGTCGGTGCTGGGCAGCATAATGGCTACGTTATCGCGCACTTTGGCAAAAAGGTTCAGGTCGTCGGACTGCTGGGTGACCATTTTCATGGCATCGTGGCCGGGTATCAGCTTTTCTTCGGGCCCCCAAATGCGCTCACCTTTAAACTTTACTGTGCCGCTCTCCGGCGACAATAGCCCATACAGCAACTTTAACAGCGTGCTTTTCCCGCTGCCGCTTTCACCAATAATAGCGGTTATAAGTCCTTGATTTATGGTTAAATCTGTTTTATTGATTCCCGAGTTTTGTGCACCGGGGTATACCTTGCTTACCGAATCCGCCTGCAAAAAGGGTGTATTTGCCATCGGCGGTAAAGATAGTTTTTTAGTTATAAAGGTTGAAGTGGTTGTAAACGTTGCAAATGTTAAAAAAGGAAATGGTGTAACAACCACGACCATTTTCAATCTGATAATTACTTAACTATCAACATCACATGAAAAAGATATACTTCATCCTGCTCATTTCAATATTTAGCGCCGGCCTATTAAAAGCCCAGCCTGCTGCGCCTGCCGATTCCATGATTTACGTGTGCGGCCCCTGTAACGGCAATTGCGACAAGCTGCAGTTTGACAAACCCGGAAAATGTCCTCATTGTGGTATGGAATTAGTAAAAGTAAAACTAAGCGATTTTAAAAAGCAACTGGCTGCCGATAAGCCGACCATCGCATTTTATCTGCAGGATGGCGTCGAAGTATTAGACTTTGCCGGCCCGATGGAAGTGTTTATTGCCGCGGGATTTAATGTGTTCACCGTATCAAAAAACTACAAGCCGCTGCACTCGCAAACCGTTTTATTTGTAATACCCGATTACACTATTAACGATGCCCCGCCTGCCGATATTTTAGCTGTTTTTGGCGGCAATACCAGTCCTACAACCGCCGACGATTCAGTTATGACCTGGATTAAAAAGCAAAAGGTAAAATCATATTTCTCGGTTTGTACCGGCGCTTTTATACTGGGCAAAGCCGGCTTGCTTGATAATTTGACCGCTACTACCTATCATTTGCAAATTGATAATCTTGCTAAAGCATTCCCGAAAACCAAAGTATTGGCCAATACGCGATTTGTAGATAACGGCAATGTAATTACCACTGCTGGCATTTCGGCCGGTATTGACGGCGCGCTGCACCTGGTTGAAAAACTACGCGGCAGGGCATATGCCGAAGGTGTTGCAAAAACCATTGAATATGATAAATGGGTGCCGGAGAATGGCTTGATAGTTGGCAAATAGCAATCGGTTCTTTTTGATTTTCATAAATTCTCGTAGTTTTATATCACATAAACTAACCTTTGAATCATTATGAAAATCCCTTCAGAACCTATTGGAAGCATCCCAAGAACACCCGAATTAATTGCCGCTATCACCTCGAATGGGGCCGATTTGCAGCATCTTTATGATAGCGCAATTAAAGAAACAATACATGAATTTGAGCAAACCGGTTCGCCGGTTATAACCGACGGCGAACAAACCAAATCGAGTTTTGCCACCTACCCGCTTGAAGGTTTAACTAACCTGTCGGCTGAGGGTATGACCATCAATTTTGAAGACGGGCATTCGCGCCAATTGCCCTTGCTGACTAAAGGGCCCTTCAGGTACGGCAACTATGCGGTAAAATATCTTGCCGCAGCGCAAAAACTAACTGATAAACCGGTAAAACAAGCGGTTATATCTGCATCGGCACTAAGCCTAATTTACCCGCCTGCCGGGATTGACGGCTACCCGCAAGCTGAATTTATTGCCGACTTGCTTAACGAATGCGAAAAAGATATCAGGAGTTGCCTTGAACAGGGAGCATATAAAGTACAGATGGATTTTACTGAGGGCAGGCTGTCGCTTAAACTTGACCCCTCGGGTGGCGTTTTAAAACACTTTATCGACCTGAATAACCAGGTATTTAACCGCTTTACTGCCGAAGAACGGCAAAAACTCGGGGTTCATGTTTGTCCGGGCGGCGACCACGACTCGACCCATAGCGCCGACATTGACTATGCGGGCCTTTTGCCGATGCTTTTTGAATTAAATGTAGGCAGTTTTTATTTACAACTAGCAAGCGAACACGACAGGCCGAGGGTATTACAAATAATAAAGGACCATCTTAAACCTAATCAAACAGCCTTTATCGGGGTAATAGATGTGCTTAACCCAGTGATTGAAACAAAAGAACAGGTGAGAGACAGGGTACTGGAAGCTGCCAAATTTATCCCGCTAAACCAACTGGGCACTACCGACGATTGCGGGTTTTCGCCGTTTTGTGACGATATATCCACAACCCGCGAAACTGCATTTGCAAAAATTAAGGCACGGATAGAGGGAACTAAGCTGGCGGAAGAAGAGTTACAACCCTAACAACCAAATCAAACTAAGATTTATAGGGTTCTTCAGTCAAAAAAATCTTGCAATCCAATCAATCCTATAAATCTTAGTTTAGTTTACGCAGCTTTCGAAATATATTTCACCAAACTCCTTTTTGCCACCGGCAGCAGGGTTTGTTCAAGCGGAAAGGTGATATCGCTTTGCACATAGTAGACCGCGGGATTGGGCATATATTGATTACGACGGATGAGGTTGAGTTTCAAGGCCTCCGGTGTATTCAAAATACTTTCCTCATAGGTATCAATAAAACTAATGTTGATTCCGCGGTATTTATCGTCCTTGTTTTCAAATATGGTTATATTGTATTCGTAAATAAAATTGGTACGTTGGCGGCCATTGCGAAGCGAAAAATAACCATTGAACGGAAGCAGCGGCACAATCCCCACCGGGTCGATATTTAGCTGGCTTTCCACAAAATCATATATCTCCTTGCCGGTTTGTATAGCCGGATCCATTTTCTGCAGGGCGTAGGCTATTATTTGTTCAATTTCGCGCATGGAGCTGTCGTCGTCCACAATTTTCTGATAGGTGAGCTTTACTGCGGCAATGTCGGCCTGGGTTAAACGCTGCGGAAAGGCCTGTTGCAGCATGCTCTTGTTCTTCTTAAAATACAGCAGGTTGTTGTAATGAAATATTAAATCGGTGAGGTTGGGATACAACTTACTCTTGTCGAAATATCGGTTTATCTCTTGCAGATAATCGAGCAGGATATACTTTTTATACTCAAAATCGATAGAACCTTCAATAAACCAGTTAATGCCTAATGATTTCATATTTTCAATTCCCTTTCAATAGCTTAAATTAAACAAAAAACAGCAATTTTGCAATATGCCTTTAGGAACACTTTATTTAATTCCCGTACCCCTTGCCGATGATGCCGCTGCAAAGTCATTCACCCCTTACCTTGTTGATACCATAAACAGTATCAAAGAATACATTGTGGAGAATGAAAAAACAGCCCGCAGATTTTTAAAAGAGGCCGGGTTAAAAACACCACAAAGCGAATTGCTGATACACGACTATGGCAAACATAACCGTGCAGACGGCACAGCAGAATTTTTTAAAGGACTGCAAGCGGGCAATGATGTTGGCCTGATGAGCGAGGCGGGCTGCCCCGGCGTTGCCGACCCGGGTGCCGAGTTGGTTGAAAAGGCGCACCGCATGGGCATAAAGGTGGTGCCGCTGGTTGGCCCAAGCTCTATTTTAATGGCGCTGATGGCATCAGGCTTTAGCGGGCAAAGTTTTACGTTTCACGGTTATTTACCTATAGACAAGGCAGCACGAAGCAAAAAGATAAAAGAGCTTGAAGTGCTCTCCGAAAAAAACGACCAAACGCAGCTGTTTATCGAAACGCCTTTCCGCAATAACCCTATGCTGGAGGAGATTTTGAAAACCGCGCACCCCAAAACGCGTTTATGTATAGCGTGCGATATAACCGCGGCAACAGAATTTATACAGACAAAAACCATCGCCGACTGGCAAAAGAAAGTACCCGAATTACATAAACGACCCGCTATATTTTTAATATACCACAGATAATTGCTTATTACAGCAACACATACCAAAGTACTGATAGTTGGCGCCGGTCCATCTGGCCTGATGATGGCCGCACAGTTGCTGAGGAATGGTGTTATCCCCATAATTATAGACATTAAACAAGGCCCTACTGACGAATCAAAAGCTTTGGCGGTGCAGGCACGTTCGCTGGAGATTTACCGGCAGATGGGCGTCATTGACCGTGTTATTGAAAACGGCAAACAGGCGGGCGGCGTTATATTTAACGAAGATGGAAAGCAGGTGGCCGCTTTGGCTATGGAAAATATTGGTGAGGGGCAAACGCCGTTCCCCTACATCCTCTTGTACCAGCAAAGCAAAAACGAACGCCTGTTGCTTGATTATTTAACCCTTAACTGCTGCCCTGTTTATTGGGAAACTACCCTTACATCGTTAAAGCAGGTTAACGGGCAGGTTGAATTAAAATTACAAAGCGGCGGTGACATTACTACCCTTAATTGTGATTGGGTAATTGGTGCCGATGGCGCACACAGTGCTGTGCGCAAGCAATTGAATATTCCATTTGCAGGAGACACTTACAGCCATAATTTTTACCTGGCGGATGTGGAACTGGAAAATAACCATTTTGATAACGACAGGGTGAACCTGTTCCTCGCCAAAAACGGGTTCTCGGCCTTTTTCCCGATGCCTGAGGCCAACCGTTTCCGCGTTTTGGGCAACCTGCCGGACGAGCTGGAGAAAAAAGACGATTTAACAATTGAAGACATACTGCCCGGGCTCGAAAAAAACAGCGGAAAAGCAATAGACATAAAACAAACTTACTGGTTTACCAGTTACCGCCTGCACCACCGCATGGCCGATAACTTCAGGATGCAGCGCTGTTTTTTGGTGGGCGATTCAGCGCATATCCATTCGCCGGTGGGCGGGCAGGGTATGAACACCGGCCTGCAGGATGCGTATAACCTGGCATGGAAACTGGCGGGCGTAGTTAATGAGCAGTTTAATGAGAAAATATTAGAAAGTTATGCCGCCGAACGGATGCCGGTGGCCAAAAGGCTATTGAGCACCACCGATAAGGCGTTCAACATCATCATATCGCGCAACTGGCTCAGCCGGTTTTTTAAACGGTGGGTAATGCCGGCAGCACTAAAGCTGGCCTGGGGAAATGACAAGCTTCGGGCGACTTTCTTTAAACAGGTATCGCAAATCGCGATTAGCTATCGCGATAGCGGCATCAACCTGCATGTGGCCCAATCAACACAAATAAAAGCGGGCGACAGGCTGCCGTACTTAAAAGTATTCGACGAAAAGAAACAACTGGAAACCGACCTGCACGAATGGTGCGCAAAACCAGGCTTCACCCTTATCGTATTAGGCAAACTGGCAGAGGGCGACCTGTTTGCCATCGCCAAATGGATAACCGTAAAATATCCCGGCATACTCAACTTTTTCTACCTGCCGCAATCGACAAAAAACCAGCACGTATTTGATGCATTCGAGGTAAATATCAAAGTGGGCAAATCAATAATCGTGCGGCCCGATATGCACATCGGTTTTATGAATGACAAAATAGATATGGTGTTGATGGAAAATTATTTTAAGAACGTGGTCGGCGTAGTTGATGGTCCATAGACCATGGACGATAGACCATAGTAATGACTTGTTATTTTTGTACGCCGATCTGCTGCAATTATTTTGCTTAATCCTCTATAAACTCCACCGGCTCCAAGTCCTTCATTTCCTCGTCCGTAAACAGGCGGGAGTGTATCATAAACCGAAAGCCGGTTGGTATTTCGATAGAAAAGCTTGAACCGCGGCCTTTGGTGATGCCAATGGTTAGCTGGGTATGCCGCCAGTATTCAAACTGGTCCTTGCTCATCCAAAATTCGCAACTATCAATAGTGCCGAGCTTAACATCGCTGCCGCCTAACTTAAACTCACCTTTTTCGAAACACATGGGCGACGAGCCATCGCAACAGCCGCCACTCTGGTGAAATATCAGGTCGCCGAAGCGGCCTTTCAGTTCTTTTATGAGATTGGAAGCTTCGGTATCAACTAATACTCTTTTCGTCATGATGGTAATTTAAGAACAATCCCTTGGATATCGTCGTAAATTTAACCACAGAGGCCACAAAGAGAATACGCAGAGATCACTGAGAGAAAATCTCTGTGACCTCTGTGCCTTCTCCGCTAATTCCGTGGTTAAAATAACCTGCTAAAAAAAGCCCAATTTATTCTTATTATAAGATATCAGCATATTTTTTGTTTGGCGATAGTGGCCCAGCATCATTTTGTGGTTTTCGCGGCCAAAGCCCGATTTTTTGTAACCACCAAACGGTGC
>Ga0209455_1001512_pt1 | contig 10406 bp, 10 predicted proteins | sample AraplaCol_mCL_r2_FD_184275 | JGI IMG/M metagenome (GOLD analysis project Ga0209455, IMG submission 184275) | Arabidopsis root microbial communities from North Carolina, USA - plate scrape CL_Col_mCL_r2 (SPAdes) (version 2) | ecosystem: Host-associated > Plants > Roots > Endosphere | place: USA...
GGTCAAGTACGCCCGCGACGCCGGCGCGAAGGCGATCTCGGTCTGCAACACGCAGGGCGCGACCATCCCGCGCGAATCGGACGCCGCGCTGTACACGCACGCCGGCCCCGAGGTCGCGGTGGCCTCGACCAAGGCGTTCGTCGCGCAGATCACCGCGCTCTACTTGTTCGGCCTGCACCTGGCGCGCATCCGCGGCACGCTGTCCGCCGCGCAGCAGCGCGACGCGATCGCGGAGCTCCAGGCCGTGCCGGAGAAGATCGCGGCGGTGCTCGAGTCGCACGCCGAGATCGCGCAGCTCGCCAAGTGGATGTCGGACACGCGCTCGGTGCTGTTCCTCGGCCGTCACGTCGGCTACCCGATCGCGCTGGAGGGTGCGCTGAAGCTCAAGGAGCTCGCGTACATCCACGCCGAGGGCTTCGCCGCGGGCGAGCTGAAGCACGGCCCGATCGCGCTGATCGAGCCGGGCCAGCCGGTCTTCGTGGTGGTGCCGAGCCCGCGGTGGTCGGACGAGCTGCACAAGAAGGTCGTGTCGAACATCCAGGAGATCCGCGCCCGCGGCGCCCGCGTCATCGCGATCGCCGAGGCCGGGGACGCCGCGGTGCTGCCGTTCGCCGACGAGGTCATCCGCATCCCGCTGGCCGCTCCGCTGTTCGAGCCGCTGCTGGCCGTCATCCCGCTGCAGATCTTCGCGATGGAGCTGTCCGCCGCGAAGGGCCTCGACGTCGACCAGCCGCGCAACCTGGCCAAGTCCGTCACCGTGGAGTGACGCCGTGATCGCCGGCATCGGGGTCGACGTCGTCGATCTGGCCCGCTTCGAGCGGTCGATCGCGCGTACCCCGAAGCTGCGCGAGCGGCTGTTCACCGAGGCGGAACGGCCGCTTCCGGTGCACTCCCTCGCCGCACGGTTCGCGGCGAAGGAGGCGCTGATCAAGGCGCTGGGCGGCTCCGAGGGCGTGCGCTGGCACGACATGGAGATCGTCCCCGACGAGGAGAGGAACCCCGGTTTCGTGCTGCACAACGTGGTCGAGGCGCAGGTGCGCGAGCGCGGCATCGTCCGCATCCACGTGTCGATGACGCACGACGCGGGGGTCGCGACGGCGTTCGTCGTGACGGAGCTCCGCGAGCGGGTCGTCGACCTGGATGCGGTGACCGCGAATGTCGCGCGCCTCCGCGAGGTCGTGGGCACGCCGCACGTGATGGCGGTCGTCAAGGCGGACGCGTACGGGCACGGCGCCGTGGAGAGCGCCCGCGCGGCGCTCGCCGGAGGCGCCGACTGGCTCGGTGTGGCCGAGATCGCAGAGGGTCTGGCGCTCCGGGACGCGGGCATCGACGCGCCGGTGCTGGCGTGGCTGCACGACCCGGACGAGGACTTCGCGGCCGCCGCGCGGGCCCGCATCGACCTGGGTCTGTCGTCGTTGCGGCAGCTGGAGGCCGCGGCCGGGGCGGCCCTGGCGACCGACGGCCCGGTGTACGTGCAACTGAAGGTCGAGACCGGCCTCAGCCGGAACGGCATCGCCGAGGACGACTGGGACGCGGTGTTCGTCCGCGCGCGCGAGCTGGAGGCGGGCGGCTCGGTCGTCGTGCGCGGGATCTTCTCCCACCTGTCGAACGCGTCGCCCGAGGACGACCGGGCAGCCGTCGCCGTCTTCGAACGGGCGCTCGCACGGGCGCGAGCTGCCGGGATCGAGCCCGAGATCCGGCACATCGCCGCCAGCGCCGCCGCCTTGACACTGCCGGACGCGCGGTACGACCTGGTCCGGCTCGGCATCGCGATCTACGGTCTGTCGCCGTTCGGCGGGGGCGCAGGCGCGGAGCTGGGGCTCCGTCCCGCGATGACCCTGCGCGGCCGCGTCGCCGCGGTACGGCGAGTGCCCGCGGGTAAGGGCGTGTCGTACGACTACACCTACCGCACGACCGGCGAGACGACGCTCGCACTGGTTCCGCTCGGGTATGCGGAGGGCATCCCGCGGCACGCGTCCAACGCCGGCCCGGTGTCGATCGGCGGCCGGACGTTCCGCATCAGCGGGCGCGTGGCGATGGATCAGTTCGTGGTCGATGTCGGCGACCTCGACGTCCAGGTCGGCGACGAGGTCGTGCTGTTCGGCGACCCGGCGACCGGTGTTCCCGGAGCCGACGACTGGGCCGAGGCGGCCGGGACGATCAACTACGAGATCGTCACGCGCCTCGGCGGCCGCCTCACGCGGACGTTCGTGGGAGGGCCGCGGTGAGCGCCCTCGCCCTGCCGGCCACCCGTCGTGTCGCGACGGCGGACGATATGCACGCGCTCGGGCTCGAGCTGGCGTCCGTGCTGCGCGCGGGCGACCTGCTGGTGCTGTCCGGCCCGCTCGGCGCGGGGAAGACGACACTGACGCGCGGCATCGGCGAGGGTCTCGACGTGCGCGGCCCGGTCACCAGCCCCACCTTCGTCCTCGCGCGGACGCATCCCTCGCTCTCCGGCGGGGCGCCTCTCGTGCACGTGGATGCCTACCGCCTGTCGAGCGCGCTGGAGCTGGACGACCTCGACATCGACTTCGCCGGCTCGGTCGTCGTCGTGGAGTGGGGCAACGGGATGCTCGACGGCGTCGCCGAGTCCTGGCTGGAGGTCGCGATCGAGCGGCCCACCGGCGCCGACGAGGCCTCGGAGACGGCGGAGGACGGCGACGAGGTGGACGAGCCGCGCACGGTCACGATCACCGGCTTCGGGCCGCGCTGGGCCGCCGATCCCGCATAGGCTGGAGGCATGCTCCTCGCCATCGACACCTCCGCCGGAACGAGCGTCGCGGTGGTCGACCTGGACGCCGGCGTGATCTCCGAGGTGATCGAGACCGACACCATGCGGCACGCCGAGGTGATCGGCACGCTGATCGACGAAGCGCTTCGCGTCGCGGGCGTCGAGGTGCGCGCACTGTTCGGCGTCGTCGCCGGGATGGGGCCGGGCCCGTTCACCGGCCTGCGGGTCGGGATCGCCGCAGCGAAGGCGTTCGCGATCGGCGCGGGCAAGCCGCTGGTCCCGGTGGTGAGCCACGACGCGGTCGCCTACGAGCGGTATGCGACCGGCGCGACCGGTCCGCTGCTGGTGGTGACGGACGCCCGGCGCCGCGAGCGGTACTGGACCGCGTACTCCGGAGCCGACGACCTCGGGCTCCCGATCCGCCTCGACGGTCCCGGCCTCGCCAAGCCCGACGAGCTGCCGCATCCCGACGTGCCGCGCGTCGAGACCGACATCGTGCCCGCCGGACGGCTCGGGATGCTCGCCGAGCTCCGGTACGCGAACAAGCTCCCGATGGATGCCGACGAGGCCCTCTACCTGCGCTCGCCGGATGTGACCCTCTCGGCCGGGCCGAAGCGGGTGACGGCGTGACGGCGTACCAGCTGCGGCGCGCGCAGGCCGCCGACGTCCCGGCGATCATGGAGCTGGAGCGCTCGGTCTTCGTCACCGACGCCTGGTCCGAGCGCTCCATGCTCTCCGAGGTGACCGGCGAGCACGGTTACTACCTGGTGGCGTTCGAGCCCGAGACTCCCGACCGGATCGACGGATACGCCGGCCTGCTGGCGCCGCGCGGCGGAGGCGAGGGCGACATCCAGACCATCGCCGTGGCACCGCACGCCCGCCGCCGCGGCCTCGGACGCGCGCTCATGCTCGCCTTGATCGGCGAGGCGCGCAACCGCGGCGCCCGCGAGGTGTTCCTGGAGGTGCGGGCCGACAATCCCGGGGCCCAGACCCTGTATCGCGCCCTCGGGTTCGAGGAGATCGGGCTGCGGCCGAAGTACTACCAGCCGGACGGCGTGGACGCCCTCGTGATGCGCCTCTCCGTCCCGACCCCGGAGACGACCATCGCATGACCTCCGCCACACCCTCCGACGGGCCCCTCGTCCTCGGCATCGAGACCTCCTGCGACGAGACCGGCGTCGGCATCGTCCGCGGCACGACGCTGCTCGCCAACACCATCGCGTCGTCGATGGAGGAGCATGCGCGCTACGGCGGCGTCGTGCCCGAGGTCGCGGCGCGCGCCCACCTGGAGGCGCTGGAACCGACCTTGCGCACGGCGGTCGCGGATGCCGGCATCGAACTGGCCGACGTGGACGCGATCGCCGTCACCAGCGGGCCGGGGCTCTCCGGCGCCCTCATGGTCGGCGTCGGCGCGGCGAAGGCGCTCGCCGTCTCGCTCGGCAAGCCGCTCTACGCGGTCAATCACCTGGTCGGCCACGTCGGGGCCGACCTGCTCGACGCGTCCGGCGGCCCGGGGCATCCCGTCGAGCTTCCGACCATCGCCCTGCTGGTCTCGGGCGGCCACACCTCCCTGCTGCTGGTGCGCGACCTGGTGTCGGATGTGGAGCTCCTGGGCGAGACCATCGACGACGCGGCCGGGGAGGCGTTCGACAAGGTCGCGCGCGTGCTCGGCCTGCCGTATCCCGGCGGCCCGCAGATCGACCGGGTCGCGGCGGACGGCGACCCGACCGCGATCCGCTTCCCGCGCGGCCTGACGCGACCGAAGGACCTCGAGAAGCACCGCTACGACTTCTCCTTCTCCGGGCTCAAGACGGCCGTGGCACGCTGGGTGGAGCAGCGCCAGGATGCGGGTGAGGAGGTCCCGGTCGCCGACGTGGCCGCGTCCTTCCGCGAAGCGGTCGTCGACGTGCTCATCACGAAGGCGCTCGCCGCCTGCCGCGACCACGACGTGCCCAGGCTGCTGCTCGGAGGCGGCGTCGTCGCCAACGCGCGCGTGCGGCAACTCGCGGTGCAGCGGTCGGCGGAGGCCGGTGTCGCGCTGCGCATCCCGGCTCTGTCGCTCTGCACCGACAACGGCGCGATGATCGCCGCGCTCGGGGCGCAGCTCATCCAGGCGGGACACGCGCCGAGCGAGCTGACGTTCTCGGCCGACTCGACGCTGCCGGTGACGGAGATCCAGGTCACGCGCTGAGACGTGCGTTGACACCCCTGCGCGGGCCCTGCCACGATGGAGGGATACAGCGTTCTCTCAGGAAGGTGACTTCCGCGGAGCCGCTGGATCACCAGAGCCTCCACGATGAAGGAGATGGGTCTCATGACCGATCCGAACGCCCCCACCGACCCGGTGGACCCGAACACGCAGAACGGCTCGGTCCCTCCGCCGCCTCCGACTCCGCCCGCGGCACCCGCGGGTGACACCGGTGCTGTGCCGCCGCCCGCTCCCGGCTACGGCCAGCAGCCGCCGGCGCCGGGATACGGCCAGCAGCCGCCCGCGCCGGGCTACGGCCAGCAGCCCTACGGCCAGCAGCCGTACGGTCAGCAGCCGGGCCAGCAGTACGGCGCCCAGCCCGCCTACGGCCAGCCCGCGCCGGGCTACACCCAGCCGTACGGGCAGCCGGCCGCGAAGTCGCCGATCCTCAGCATCCTGTCGCTCATCGGCGGCATCGTCGGCCTGCTGATCAACCTCGTCTGGGGCATCGGCTTCCTGTTCGGCGTCGCCGCCGTGGTGTTCGGCTTCATCGGCCGCAACAAAGAGCCGCAGGCCCGCGGCTTCTGGCTGACCGGCATCATCCTGGGCTTCGTGAGCATCGCCATCGCGATCATCTACTGGATCATCCTGGCGATCGTGTTCGCGAGCCTCGCGAACTACAACACCTACTGAGCCCGCAGCGCCGGCGGCCTAGAGCCGCTCGGCGAGCAGTGCCGTGTGCCGCCCGGCGACCCTGGTGAGGATCAGCGTCGCCGGGCGGTCGCCGTTCAGCGCCAGGCGCTTCCGCAGGGCCGCCGGGTCGACGTCGACGCCGCGCTTCTTGATCTCGAGGGTGCCGATGCCGCGCTGCCGCAGCGCCCGCTTCAGGTCCTTCTCGCCGGCCGGCAGCGTCTCCAGGATGCGGAAGCCGGAGGCGAACGGCGTCTCGACCGGCGCGTCGGCGGTGATGTAGGCGATCTGGTCGGAGAGCATCCGGCCGTCGAGGCGCCGGGCGAGGTCGCCGATCAGACGCGCCCGGATGACCGCGCCGTCGGGCTCGTAGAGGTACTCTCCGAGCGGCCCGGTCTCCTCGTCCACGCTGTCCGCGTCGGCCACGAGCTCGTCCGCCTGGTCGCCGCGGAGCACGAGCGCGGCCCGGCGGATCCCGGGCCGGGCCAGTGCGCCGAACCACAGGCCGAGCTCGACCACCTGGCCGTCGGCCGAGACCCACTGCGCTTCGGCGGTCGACGGGATGAGGTCGCGATCGAACCCCGGGCCGAGCTTGAGGCCCACCGACCGCCCGGTGGCGAGCTCGTAGGCGAAACCGAGCGACGGCGTGTAGTCGTCGGGATCGACCAGCCGCTCGGTCTGCGTGTGGCCGGCCGTGCGTCGGGCCGGGTCGAGGAAGACGCCGTCGATGGCGCGGAGGTCGACGTCCTCCGCGCGCTTCTGCTCGACCGTCGCGGTCGGGAAGGGGGCGAGGTTGAAGGACGCGATGGCGGCCGTGACCTCGTCGGCGTCCACCGCCGTGACCTCGAGTTCGAGTGCGGCGAGTGCGAGGGCGTCTCCGCCGATCCCGCATCCCAGGTCGGCGACGCGGCGCAGACCCGCGGCCCGGAAGCGGCCGGCGTGGCGGGCGGCGACCGTGAGGCGCGTCGCCTGCTCGAGCCCCGCCTCGGTGAACAGCATGCTTGACGCGAAGTCGCCGAACTTCGCCTGCGCCTTGCGGCGGAGCTTGGACTGCGTCAGCACCGCCGCGACGAGGGCGGGGGAGTGTCCCTGCTTGCGGAGGTCGCTGACGATCCGGAGCACGTCCTTCTCGCTGCGGTACGGTGGCAGCGAGTCGAGGAGACGGAGCCCTTCCGGGCTCAGCAGCGCGACCAGCTCGGACCGTTCCATGCCTCAACGGTACCTTTCCGCGGAGCTTGGCACTCACGTTGCGGGACTGCTAACGCACCCCCTAGACTCGTGTTAGCACTCTCAGTGCGAGTTTGCTAATCAGTCTTCGTCAAGACACTGTTCTTCACAGGAAAGGGGTCAACGTGTCGGTCTCCATCAAGCCGCTCGAGGATCGCATCGTCATCAAGCAGGTCGAGGCTGAGCAGACCACTGCGTCCGGTCTGGTCATCCCCGACACCGCCAAGGAGAAGCCGCAGGAGGGCGAGGTCGTCGCCGTGGGCCCGGGCCGCATCGACGACAACGGCAACCGCGTCCCGCTCGACGTCGCCGTCGGCGACAAGGTCATCTACTCCAAGTACGGTGGCACCGAGGTCAAGTTCGGCGGCGAGGACTACCTGGTCCTGTCCGCCCGCGACGTCCTCGCGGTCGTCGTCCGCTGACGCACCCCTCTTCGTACCGGCCCGGCTGCTCCGCGCAGCCGGGCCGTCGTCGTTCCCGGAGGTAGAGTCGGACGAGTGGCATCCTCCTCCGACGACCTCTCCTCGCATCGCACCTCCGGATTGATCTACGCCGTCTCCGCGTACGTCCTCTGGGGCATCCTCCCGATCTACTTCCTGGCGCTCGCCCCGGCCGGCGCGTGGGAGATCGTCGCCTGGCGGATCATCTTCTCGCTCGGGTTCTGCGCCATCGCGCTGACCGTCACCCGCACCTGGCGCCAGTTCGGCGCACTCATGCGGGACACGCGGGTGCTCCTCACGATGGGGCTCGCCGGACTGCTCATCTACGTCAACTGGCAGACCTACGTGCTGGCGACGGTCAGCGGCCACGTCGTCGAGGCGGCGCTCGGCTACTTCATCAACCCGATCGTCACGGTGTTCCTGGGTGTGCTCGTCCAGCGGGAGCGTCTGCGGATCGCGCAGTGGGTCGCCGTCGGCGTGAGTGTGGTGGCCGTGATCGTGCTCGCGGTCGGCTACGGCTCGGTGCCGTGGATCGCGCTCATCCTCGCCTTCTCGTTCGGCCTCTACGGCCTCATCAAGAAGCGCGTCGGCGGCCGCGTGGATGCGCTGTCCGGCCTGACGCTCGAGACGATGTGGCTCACCCCCGTCGCCATCATCCAGCTCGTCGTGGTCGGGGTGACGGCCGGTCTCACGCTCGGGACCGCGGGGCCGTGGCACACCGTGCTGCTGGTCGGCGCGGGCGTCATCACCGCCGTCCCGCTGCTGTTCTTCGCCGCCGCCTCCCGTCGCCTGCCGCTCGTCTACATGGGCTTCATCCAGTACTTCGCGCCGTTCATCCAATTCGTCGTCGGCGTGGTGGTGCTGCACGAGGCGATGCCGCCCGAACGCTGGGTCGGCTTCGCCATCGTCTGGCTCGCGCTGCTCATCCTGAGCGTCGACATGATCGTCGCCGCACGTCAGGGCAAGCGGGCCGCGGAGCTCGATCTCGCCACCGTCGATTGAGTCCCCGGATCACGGAATAGCCGCCCAGGTTCTGCCGTTACCATTGAGCATCCACAGTTGCGCATCTTCTTGATAGGGGTGAAATGGATCAGCCCGATCCGTTCGGTTTCATCGGTTTGACCTACGACGACGTCATGCTGCTCCCCGGGCACACGGACGTCATCCCGAGCGAGGCGGACACCTCGACTCGCCTGACCAAGCGCATTTCGATGGCCACCCCGCTGCTGTCGAGTGCCATGGACACCGTCACCGAGTCGCGCATGGCCGTCGCCATGGCGCGCCAGGGCGGCATCGGCATCATCCACCGCAACCTCTCGATCGAGGACCAGGCGTCGCACGTCGACAAGGTGAAGCGCTCCGAGTCGGGCATGATCACCAATCCGGTCACCACGACCCCCGACGCGAGCGTCGAAGAGGTGGACGCGCTGTGCGGCCAGTTCCGCGTCAGCGGTCTGCCGGTGGTCGAGCCGGACGGCACCCTGGTCGGCATCATCACCAACCGCGACATGCGCTTCGTCTCGCCGTTCGAGCGGTCGACGACGAAGGTCCGCGACGTGATGACCCGCCAGCCCCTGATCACCGCTCCGGTCGGCATCGACCCGGACTCCGCGGTCGCGATCTTCGCCGAGCACAAGATCGAGAAGCTGCCGCTGGTGGACGCCGACGGCAAGCTCCGCGGCCTCATCACCGTCAAGGACTTCGACAAGAGCGAGAAGTACCCCGACGCCACGAAGGACGACGAGGGCCGCCTGCGGGTCGGCGCCGCGATCGGCTTCTTCGGCGACGCCTGGGACCGCGCGATGACCCTGGTCGACGCGGGCGTGGACGTCATCGTGGTCGACACGGCCAATGGCGACAGCGCCGGCGTGCTCGACATCATCCGCCGCCTCAAGGCCGAGCCCCGCGCGTCGCACGTCGACGTGATCGGCGGCAACGTCGCGACCCGCTCCGGCGCGCAGGCGCTCATCGACGCGGGCGCCGACGCCATCAAGGTCGGCGTGGGCCCGGGCTCCATCTGCACCACGCGCGTCGTCGCCGGTGTGGGCGTCCCGCAGGTGACCGCTGTGTACGAGGCATCTCTCGCGGCCCGCGAGGCGAACGTCCCGCTCATCGCCGACGGCGGCCTGCAGTACTCGGGCGACATCGCCAAGGCGCTCGTCGCCGGCGCGGACAGCGTCATGCTGGGCTCGCTGCTGGCCGGCACCTCCGAGTCGCCGGGCGAGCTGGTCTTCGTCAACGGCAAGCAGTTCAAGAACTACCGCGGCATGGGGTCGCTCGGCGCTCTCCAGACCCGCGGCAAGAAGACCTCGTACTCGCGCGACCGGTACTTCCAGGCCGATGTGCCGAGCGACGAGCAGCTGATCGCCGAGGGCATCGAGGGGCAGGTGCCGTTCCGCGGCCCGCTCTCCGCCGTCGCTTACCAGCTGGTCGGCGGCCTGCGTCAGTCGATGTTCTACGTCGGTGCGCGCACCATCCCGGAGCTGAAGTCGAACGGCAAGTTCGTCCGCATCACGGCCGCGGGACTCAAGGAGTCGCACCCGCACGACATCCAGATGGTCGTCGAGGCGCCCAACTACCGTCGCTGAGACGAAGTGAACGAAGGGGAACGGCGGTCGCCGTTCCCCTTCGTGGTGTCACCGCGCTGAACGGCTGCCGGTCTGTTCGGCGAGAAGGGCGTGGAACGCGCGGATGGCCGCCGCGGTCTCATCCGGACGCTCGAAGCCGGCGAAGTGGCCACCGGCAGGCGCCACCACGAACGTGCGCAGGTCGACCGCGGCGCGCTCGGCGAGCGACCGGGGAAAGCCGGACATCCCAGGCTCGCGGGCGAGGTAGACGCCGGTCGGCGCGCTGATCGGCGGCCGCGGCGGGTTCTGCTCGTAGTCGTAGTACTGCTGGAACGAGGTGCCGATGCTGTCGGTCACCCAGTAGAGCGTCGCTATCGAGTAGAGGATGCCGGAGTCGACGATGCGGTCGAAGTCGCCGTCCACCCAGTCGTGCCACTTGTCGGCGATCCACGCGAGGAGTGCGGCGGGAGAGTCCGCGAGCGCCGCGGCGATGGTGTCGGGCCGGGTGAGCATGATCTCGCTGTAGCCGCCGTCGCTCTCGTCGTACGCCGCGAGGGCGTCCA
>Ga0209455_1001515_pt1 | contig 10395 bp, 3 predicted proteins | sample AraplaCol_mCL_r2_FD_184275 | JGI IMG/M metagenome (GOLD analysis project Ga0209455, IMG submission 184275) | Arabidopsis root microbial communities from North Carolina, USA - plate scrape CL_Col_mCL_r2 (SPAdes) (version 2) | ecosystem: Host-associated > Plants > Roots > Endosphere | place: USA...
ATCGTCAATCAGCTTCTTTGTTGCTGAGCCCTCCGTTGCGGTTTTGTTTTCAATTACCCAGTATTTACTTCCGGTGGTAATATCCAAAATTTCATCTCCAGCCCGCAGATAACTGGCATAGCTGGTAAAGTTTCCGGCCGAGTTGGTCGTAAAGTTTTTCAGCATGATACCTGCATTTTGATAAGCAGGTCCCATGCCTTTATAAGCCCAGTAGGCTGGCAGGTTAACGGTGTAAATAGTCTTGTCAAATTCATTCTGTGTACTGGTTACAACCGGCTCGCCCGTAGTTCCATCAAAAGCGATGTCCCTGGTTGTTATTGATGAACCATTTTCCGTTTTAACTACTTTATCGATAAGGCCATAATATTGTGAAACCTTCACTGCAACTGCAGACCGGAAGAGCTTATATTCCGAATTATCATACTTTGGCAAGTGGGGTATTGAAAATACTAAAAATGCAGCAAACACATCGACTCCCAGATCAAGGGACTGGCCACTATTTTTGGTTTCGAATTCCCTAAAATCGGTAAAAAAGTCAATGTCTCGCCCGATAACCTTATTGTTGGAAATGGTGCCATCCTGGTTAACAATGCTCACTGTATTTTTAAGCTTGCTGCCATCCGCGCCAATATTTTCCGCATTATAATAATATAAAGTCGATGCTATTTCCGAACCAGACTGGTTAAACGTGCGGGTAGCTTTGGTCTTGCCGTGCATATCGTTCAATTCAATGGCATAACCCTGGCTCATGGTACGTTCGTCAATACTGGTAGCGCCTAAAAAAGAAAGACTGTTTTTAGGTTTATTTTCATTTTGGCTGATCGGCATTATCGTAACATGCACAGGAAAATCTTTGGCTGTATAAAATTCGTTCACGCTATAGCCAGTCCGCAAAGCAGGATCAGGATTGCCATTTTTATCTAAATCAGTTACGGTCACCATGCTGTAACCAACTGTGGGAGCCGGAAAAAACGATTCACCAAAGGGCTCTTCTACGTCAAAGAAGTCATCTATAGCTCCTTTAATTTTTTCCACATAGGGTACCGGCTGCTTTAGGGCATTTTCATCGTTGCCTACTGATGGCTCGTAGGCAGCAACACCACTGCTTATTTTCACGCCGTCATCAATGGTTGTGTAATCATAGGCCTGGCCATATTTTGTGTTAACCATGCTTGAATTCCCTGTCATATCCTGCCAGCTGTCACTGATCTGGATCTTTTTAACACGTACCCCACCACCCAATTTGTGTCCGTCGGTCTTTGTAATCTTTGCAAAGCACCTGTCCAGGTGTATTTGAGCGGCATAATTTTTCCTGGCCGATTTCTGGTAAAAATTCTCTGTAAGTTCGCCGAGGTTGCCAATAGCGCTAAAAATGGCCTTAACTGCTTCAGACACTCCGACACTTACCTGCGAATCCTTTGTTCTTCTATCAAATCCCGGGTAGGCGTAACGTGGATATTCGTCCTTCATTCGCTGCCACGCTGAAAAGATAATTGGGTTTGCGCTTATTCCGCCATCGTTCCTGTCTTCCAATAAAACTTTAGCATAGCTGCCGGCAATTGTTACCGACTTGACTTTTGAGTAACAGGGCACAAAGTCATTTGAGTATTCGCCTCCTCCCGAAAAGCTGTTCGGCGTTTCCATCTTAACCAAAAACTTGGTGTAGATGTAGTCGCTGCCATCCAGGTAGTTCTTCTTAAACCACGTGGTAGGGTTGCCTGAAACTGCGGTATTGGGTATTTTAATCTTAAATCCTTTTGCTATCTTCAGATAAGATGCCTGGTTTGAGGTTGAGTCAATGTCGTTGCCGCTCCCGTCAATCAGAGACTCGATCCCCGACATTACCATAGCCCTCTTATTCTGAACATAGGCATAATCGTCTGATTCGTACGTTACGTTAATTACTCCACCTGTCGGCAATTGGATTGCGCTGAGGTGCCATAATGCTGCGTCCTGATCAACTTTAGCTTTAATAGAAGGATCGGTTCCCAATAAATCTTGCGCGGTATAGGGAAATTCATCGTTTTGAAGCCTTAACCTGTTGTCGGCAGATGGTTTATAAACACCCCACCTGTCTGTAAGCATATCACCATAATTAACAACTTCGCTGTTTACTGAATTTTGATAAGTGAATTGGTAAGGGTAATTTGCCCCCTTCGGGCTGTTGCCATATTCAAAATATACTTTTTTTAAGGTGAGCTTCCCTCCCTTTAACGGATCTCCGTTTATGCCCCCGGCATTATCTGCATTGTTGGGTACGCCGCGACACAATTCGTATGTATATTCAAATTTGACAACTTTGATAGGTTTTGACATATCAGCTTTTGAGTAAAGCCTGATCTCCTTCAAACATCTTTGCGGATTCTCGGTGTCGGCGGCAGCTCCGGTAAAATCAGTAACCCCCAAAGCATCTCTCCTGTCCTGGGTTATAAAATAGGCCACCTTTGTTTTTGATTCGATAGAGCTGGTGTACCAAAGCTCTTTTTCACCATACACTATACTTGCTTTATCATCATCCTTATCGGCCAGCAACCCCCTGTTTAATGTAGCTCCGTTGAACGGCGTACGCCACTTAAAAAGGTTTGGCATTTTGCTGTAGTTGAATTTCAGGGCAGTACCCAAATCATCGTCGGTGATGCCATCTCCTGTTTTATCGGCATAATCCGGGGAAAGCACCTCTGTTAGCAGAAAACTGGAAGCATAGGCGGGTTGGCTTTGCGAATGGTAATAGTTGTCGATCCCCTTTGTGTGGTTTATACTTACTGATGATGTACCCGCGTTATTAAGCGCGAGAGATACCAGGTTATTAGATCCTGCCAGCGGGGTATATTCAGTACCTTTTGAGCCTATTGCAAAGCTATACTCAATTTGTTTAGTGTTATAAACAGGCAGACCATACACCAGCCGTTTACCCGACTCGCCCGTAACCGTAATTTCAGAAAGGTGATGTTTTTTGCGATAGCTATTATCAAACCGGGGATACGAATTCACGGCGATCGGCTTGTGATTTGCCGGCAAGTGAAAATCCGACACGTCATATAATGGATAGCTTTTGATAGTTTTATCCAGTGCGCCGACGGCAGCTTCTTCGGCTGTTAAATACGATACTACCGTTTGATTTACCGCACGATTTTGTTTCTGCAGTTTCGATAAGCTTGCATTTGTAAATTGCGAGTTTGCTGTTTTACCGCTTATGCTTACCTCAAGCGGCTGCACATCGTGCAGCTTTGAAACCATGTCGCCGTCTTCAGAAGTCTTTTCTCCTACAATTTTAAAATATGCATGCTGGTTATTCGGACTGGTATATGATGGATCCTGAAAATCTCCACTGGAAAGGTAGTTGTTATTACTTACCCATTTCCGACTGTTATTTTGGGTATTCTGCCGAAAAAAAGTAACACCACCATGAAAGAGATTACCAAAGCCAAGATCAGCCCCAAATGTCACCGAACCATTTACGTCGCTGGCCTCATTGTCAAAAAAAGCGCCTGATCCTCCCCTGTAAAGCCTGAACTGCCCGGCGCCGGTTTGGCTGGTGAACGAAAACAAATCGGGTGTATGCACTGGGATAGCCAGATTAGGCGATTCAGGGATAATGGGATTATCTTTCTCCCTGTTGAAATCCATAACAGCATCTTTCTGGTTTTTGCCGCGCTCAGCATACAAAAACCCATAGGTCGGATGACTAAGTTTTGGCGTAGCAACCTCCCGTACATTTTTATATCCGGTAAGTCCTGCACCGCCGAAAACCACAATAGCATTTGGGCCTGCATCGATACTGAACGAACCGTAGCTGGAACGATACGGCACTTGGATAGTAGGGGAAATAGGTTCAGTATTATAAGAAACAACCGAACCCGAGAAACCAGCGCCTGATGACGGATCAAAAAAAACGTTCTTACTTAATTCTTTTACCTCCTGGGCACTAACGCTAAAACTACTGCCTAAGGTAAAACTCTTTAGTCCCGAACGCGAATTATAGCCAAGCGAAGCGCTCAAGCCAGCGCTCTGCATCCTGTTGTCATTTGATTTTCTGGCAATGCCTAAATTTACTGATGGAGTAATGTCAACGCCGCTTGCAGTACTTGATGTAACACCAAGCCCCAGCCCTGCGGTAAAGGGGCCGTCGTTAAGCCCTGTTAAACCGGCGTTCGCACCAACTTCGGCACCAATACCGGTATAATTATCGTTAAATACACCTACGCTTAACGTGCCATTTAACTTGGGGCCAACCTGCGTACCATGACCGATGATCTCGACTTTGGCGCTTAATCTGCCGCCTACCGTAATTTTGGGTTTAGTATAATCCTCAGACTGCACCTCATCGCCCGACATATCATCAGGTATTCCCCTTAACTGCCTGTTTATGGCACCCACGTTTACATTCCAGCCGAGCCCGGTCCAACTGGCTTCGTCGTCCATTCCGGTTCCCGATTCATAATTTAGATTTATAGGGTATCCGTCAACATCCAATAGTGGAATGTTGTACTTAAAATCTCCTGTAAATAAGTCTACCATATCCGAAACCCCGGCAGGCTGAAAGGCCCTCGCCTCAGGCTGCGACGGTCCCGACGTTAATGCAAGGCAGGCCGAAGGCAACACCAAATTCGATATCATTAAAAACAATAACCCGACAGCTATTTTTTTTCTATATGTGATGATCAGCTTCATAGTCTGTATTTATTGCTTGTTTAATTCAAAAGAGTAAGTTTTCCCATTTATATACTTGTCTACGTAAATCAGCTGTAGCCATTTCATTTTTATGCCGGCATCTGCCTGGAAGGACACCAGGTATTCAAAACAATTTTTAACTCCGTTGGCCACCGGCTGTGTAAAAAGCGGCAGTTGCATTAAATTTCCGGCTCTAATAAAAAAACAGCTGTCCATTTTATAACTAAAATTAAAAGCACTATTTGGCGGCATATTTTCCAGCCATGCTTTTGCCGGGAATATCCGTATCTTATAGTTTAATACTGTTGTATCGTTACCAGGCGCTCTCATCAGTTCCAGCTCCATCGTTTTATCTTTAATTTCCTTATAGGCAACAAGGTCGTTCTGCCAGTTTTGCTGTGATGTTTTACAAGCAGCAATAGCAAACAGCAATAATATCAGTCCGTATTTTCTCATTGGTCCTTGTAAATAAATTTTAGTTTCTTTTCAGTGCCATCGGGCAGTTTTAAATCCAATAAGTACGAGTCACCATCGTTAAATGAATCGGTATTAAATAAGTCTATAAGTATTTTATTTTTACCCCTGGTGAGGGTAACCTTGGGCAGTCCCTTTATCTTTTTTCCAGGTTTGCTGAGCGAAGTGATTTCATAATTCAGTGGTTTTTCCTGGTAGGGATTGATAAGGGCAAATTTCAGATACGCCACCGCTATATAATAGTTGCCTTTAATTAAGTCCTCAATGTCGCGGTAACCGTCATCGGGGATGATAACAGTTTTCTTTTTAGGGTCTTTGCAATCCACCTTGAATGTCCAAATTTCCGACCTGTTTAAAATCGTTTGTTCTTTGTAGGCGGTTACCTGCCATACATAAGTTTTTCCCTGTTCCAATTCTTTCGCAATTGGCGGATAAGGCAATATATTAGCAATTATATGCGACTGATTGACTAACGGAAGGTTGTAGCTAAGCGCTTCAACAGCATTTTGATCTTTTTTAACTTCCGACAAAACCAGCTGATAGCTTGAGCCCTGTATGGCAGGCAACAATGGCTGCCAGCTAAGCATAGGTCTCTTATCACAAATGGTGTCTTTATTATATGGCTCTATCAGGTTCAGTTCAGCAAAGGGCACAAGTTGCATGTCGAAACATTGTTCTGCAACTGCATCATTACCTTTGTCTGTAAAATTGAGTGTAAAACAGTATTCATAGTCGCCGATCGGGAAGTTATGGTCGTGCCTGATGATTACACCAACGGGGCTATTTATATATTGGATAGCTGCATTCCTGATTGCAAATGAGGGTATAACGTTCGTTCCCGGGTTAATTGCAAACGGAGTGCTGCGTACATATAATACCTGCCCGTTTTTGCGCTCGGTAACAGCTATGCTAAGTGTCGCCGTTCTTCTTGCGGCCGGATTAATTATACGGCAATTAAATAGGCCGTTTACATTTCTTCCGTACACCTCCGGCACAAATTGGAACGATACCTGTGCAATACCTGTTGTACTGAAGAATGCTATCAAAACAAGCGTAAGCTTTACTATTTTATGTATTTTCTTCATTTGTTCAGTCAATCTTAAAATAATATTTAATGGATAGCTCGCCCCTGCACGAAGCATATAAGTCAGCATATTGTGGTGTAATCAGGTTTCTCCTTAAATCAACCGATGCATTAAAATCAAAATGTTTCCCTGCCATTACCTGTAATCCCTGCCTTACGCCAATCTGTTTGGCTATGTTTGTATTGTTAAGATATGTTACACCGGATGCAAGCTGTATATTCTTGAACAGCACAAATTGGTAGGTCATATCGGTGGTAAGCATATCGCCTATCAGGATATAGCTTGATAGTTCCTTGTTGTAAAAAACAGTAGCTGTTAACGAGCTATTTTTTAGCATCAGGCTTTGGGCGTAATTCACATTTAGTAAGTTGCTGCCCGATGCGGACTCATAGGTGTTGGTGAGTGCCTGAGTACTAATGCTTAAATGCGTAGTTGTAAAATACTTCCCGATTTTTAATGTGTTATTTCCTGAAATTTCTATTTTTTTAGAATCATAAACTGAAACCGACTGCCCTGATATTACCCGGTTGGTGGCAGCCTCGGTATATTTAAGATCCATGTTCAGCTTGTTGCTGAATTTATAACGCGAATCGAACTGAACCTGGTAATTTTTCCATTTATCACTTGTCGCAAAGCTTAGGGGCATGTTACGGTAATCCGTTCTTAAATCCAACGTCAGCTTATTCTTATAAAAACTTTTACGCAGGTCTCCGCCGAATTTCATTGTAGCGCCTGAATACCCGTTATTAGCTGGGTTTTGATACCCGAGGCCTGCATAATTAAAATACACATTGTCAGACGCCTGAAGGCTTGGAATATCCAGGTTGTGCGTAAAACCTAAGGCAAGTGCCTGGAAAAGATTATTGGTCAGGTTGGTGCTCGCTCCCGCTTTTCTTTCAAGTAAGGCTTCGCCGCCTGGCTGAAAACTACTGCTGAATAATGTACCCGACTTGGAAATATCGAAAGAAAAATTACCGAACTTTTCAATTTTAACCGCTTTTGTTACTGTGAGGGCTACCGCATTTCCGGGCAAAGTAGGTACAGCATATTGCGAGCTGCCCGGCTGGGTATTAAACGAGCTTACTACCGCCACTTTTACATCGCCAAAAACCCCGCGCTTCACCTCGGTTCCGATATAAGTAATGTTCCGGGGCGATGCGTATACCGAGTTTTGATAACCGGCATCCTTTACTGAATTTATATCATTTAAGCTGCCATAGCCAAAAGTAAGCGGGTAATCGCCAAGCTTAACGCCAATACTGGCGCCGTTCATCAGTTGAGCATCGTTACCTGTACTACCAGGCACCTGGTTGCCGAAGGAGCCAACACGCAAATCCTTTACTGCACCGAATAACGACTGAACCATTCCGCCTGATTTTTTTGTAAACAGGCTATTGGCTGCCTCCGAGGAGTTGAAAGAGGACGATGTTTTTCCCGACAGAAAATTTTCTGTTAACAGTAGTTTGTCGGGGCTTAACCCGTTCTTCTTCAATCCTATCCTAACTGCATTAATTACAGTAGCTATGCTATCGGCTTTTTGATAATTCAAATTACGTTCCGCCAGCGCCTTTGCCTGGTTTGCGTTGGGGTTTTTCATATCAGCCAGGTACTTTTCATTTACAGAGGTTTCCAGTTGTTGCTGTACCTGTTTGTCACTCATACTAATCAGCCCCTGCAATTTTGCCGGGTCATTTAAGTAAGATGCAAACGGAGAGTTTTTAGCATTGGCCGAGCCATTTTCAACAGCGTTTATTTTCTCCGTTAATGTCTGATGCACATAATCTGTAAAATCAAATCCGTGAAAAACTGAATTTTTAAGATCGGCGTATTGCTGTAAATCGCTTTTAAGCAGGCCTGAAAGCATCGACGGGCTAAAACCAAACTTAAAGAGGCTATTATTATTGAGCGGGCTTGCTCCGCCAAGAGCAGCACGCTCATTGGATATATTAATACTGAGCGGCAAGCCAAAGGCAATCAGGTTACCACTAACACTAACAATATCAAAATATTTTTTCCCAACAATACTGCCGGCTACCGGTTGGTAAAGAAAATCATTTTCGAGGGTCAATTCGCTTCCAAACGTTGGGTGATGTAACGAGCTGAAGTTTTTTGTTATTGACTCGCTTATTAATTGTGATCGCATCGCGGCCAGGCGCTTCATTTGGTCTTTACTATTTGCCAGTCCGGAAATTCCGTTTGCCGGTAAGAGGGGCGTGTTAATATTATTTTGAATTGTTGAACCAGGATTTTCTGAAAATGGGTTTTTAAACTGCGGTAAAGTGGCGGCGGCTGAAGGCAGCTTTATTTCCGGCGCGGCGGCCGCTTTTGAAGTATCTGAAGAAAAACTATTGCTGACTTTGTTTCCATCGGCGTTAAACGAACTTAGCAGCGCCGGCTGTTTTAACGGGAGAACTGTTTGAGCGCCTGGCAATGCAGAACTATTGAGCGACGACACTAATGATTTAGCCGACAGATTATTTAGTGAAGGGAGTGTTTTTAAAGCTGCCGGATTTTTGTTGGCAGCGGTAAAAAGATGGTCGTTTTGTTTATTCCAGGTTAATTTATCAGAAAGAGGAATTCTCTGCCCAAACTGGTGTCTCCCGGTTAATAATTTCAGTTGCGGAAAAACCGGATAGATCAGTTCCTGCCTTTTAAAAAGGGTGTCCTTTTCAAGACTGGCATCACGGACCTGGGCAGGCGAAGTAATTGAACAGGCACACAATATGCCGGATACGGCAAGCGTAGCATAATATTTATTTATATGATAAAACTTTGCCATCGTTATACCTGTCTATTGTAAATTATTAATGCCTTATTTAATTTTTAATCCCATTAGTAATAATCACCTCAAACCGGTCCCCAAAAGATGCCGCAACGGTCTTGTCAATATTAAAGTCGTAATGGTCTGTGAATCGTAAATTGATAATTCTTCCGTTTAGCTTATCTTTTAGCCTGATGTTGTAATTTGACGGGATATTCTGAAGATCACTCGCCTTTAAACTGTACGCACCGCTTTCCTTTGCGTCAGTAAAAAGCAGGATGTTTTTAGTTCGTACCGGAAAAGGCAGTTTATTAATGGCCAAAGGAATGTGGTCGCTGGAATAGCTGGATAACATGGTGGTCGCCTCCTCTGTTCCCCCCAAGTCAAAAGCGTCTTCTTTGGGATCGTACATATCTTTAGCCGAGCCGCTAAACCGTATTAAAATATCGTCATATTTTGAAGCATCCTGGATTAGTTTCAATCTAAAAAATTGATCCTGAGTCGATGTTGAGATCTTTTTTCTGTTCCCCAAATTTGCAGATGTATGCAGCGTATTTTTTGTAGAGGTTTTATTTCCGGAAATATTGTTTGAGCTTAGACCACCTATGCTTTTTGCCGGAATTATCGCTAAGCTTAATGGCTTCTTGATACCACGGCTGTTGCTTTGGTTTTGAGCTAGGGCAAAACCCGTCATAAAGGCAGGAACGGTTGGCCAGGAAGCTGCATCCGAGTCGAATTTTGCACCTTCCCTGATTGTCATTGACGCAGCATAAGGATTAGGAGATGAAGGATCAACCACCACTTGAAAACCTTTACTTATACCAATAATATTGGTCATTGAGCCTGTACCATGATATATTTGTGTCCGATCATGTGAAGGATCGGCTTGATAAGCAAAATCTTGCCCGGTTACGTTGTCGTATACATAAAATGTTGTAGACAAATTGGGGCCATACAAATTACTCGTGCTGTCAGTTGTGCTAAGATTGTCAAGGTTAATAGAAGACGGATATGGATTCCCAAGCCTTGTCATTCCCCGCAACGATGCATTGCTGATCGAAGGAGAATTAGTATATGACAGAATATAGTCGTTTCTATACCATTCACGGAATTTAACTTCACCTTGATTAGCTGTACCTTTACTTGTTAACGTTACATTTTCCGGCCAGTTATATGGCGCAATTGTTTTGGTTCCTGTGGAGGTACCATTCGGATTGACTTTATTACCTCTGAAAGCAACGAACAGACTTAATCCCACTGGAATTGTAACAATTGTATCGGGTACACTCGAATTCGAAAATCTGCTTTGGGTGCCGATTAGATTTGGGTCGGTATAATTCATTTTTAGCACTCCCTTATTATTACCACATAAAAGACACGCATTACTATAGTTGATATCTTCCC
>Ga0209455_1001516_pt1 | contig 10389 bp, 5 predicted proteins | sample AraplaCol_mCL_r2_FD_184275 | JGI IMG/M metagenome (GOLD analysis project Ga0209455, IMG submission 184275) | Arabidopsis root microbial communities from North Carolina, USA - plate scrape CL_Col_mCL_r2 (SPAdes) (version 2) | ecosystem: Host-associated > Plants > Roots > Endosphere | place: USA...
AACAATTTTTTGGCAGTACGAACGGGCAAAATCGTAAAGTTTTATTACGTAGATCCGCAAGGCAACTGGGCCAATCGCGGCAACCTTACATTTATCAGCCCCGGTGCGGTCGACCAGGTTTTTTATTTAAATACAGGATCGATGGGGGTTTTAAATGGCAACACCATCAAATTTTACCAGGTAAGCAAACGGGGCGGCTGGGATTATAAACCGGGGTTTGACTTTAAGTTTTAATCGTTTGCCCGGGCAATAAACATTTTTGCAGCAATTTGTACGATATAGACTACTTTGTTAACATACAACAAAAGCGCCACTTTTAGCTCATGTGGCAAAATTTAGTCCCATTAGGTTAAGCTTTTTAGCCTTCTTTGTGCGCAAGGAAAAGAGGGTGGGTTACAATTCTCCTTTCACTTAACTACATCTTGTTGAATTTGGTGAGATATACATTTAGTAAGCATCTACAACCTTTTAGCTTTTAAATTCCAAATGTCAGTTGGTTGCCGGTTACCCTGCCCTCAAAATATCCGCACAAAAAAATGCCGCCCCTTTCGGAACGGCATTTACAAATATATTAAATCAACTAACTAGTAACCAGGGTTTTGGGTAAGGTTCGGATTCAAGCCAATTTCGGGCTGCGGAATCGGGCAGATATCATGCCCAACAGGTAATGATGTACGCCAAACGCCATGCAACTTACCATCGGCGGTTGGGCCGTACGGGTAAGGCTGTGGGTTCAGGTTATCGGTTGTACCATAGTTTGCGTGTATAAAGTCGCGGGCTACCTGGCCCGGAGTTGTTCCTCCTGCGCGGCGCAGGTTGTAAAACAGTGAATAATCACCGCTTAATTCATGGCGGTATTCACTCAACACCATTTGCATTGGGTCGGTTATTGGGGTAGTAGGTTTACCATCATAGGTAAGACCATCCTGCATAACTGCGGGCGCGGTACCACCAAAGGCGCGGTCCCTAACCAATTTCAAATCGGCCATGGCACCTGGGATATCGCCGGTGCGTACTTTACATTCCGCCCTGTCAAGTAAAACTTCGGCGTAACGTAATAATATCTGGTTTTGCGAACCGAATATTTTCGAATCGCCGTTTGCGCCGGTAAGGTTTGGATCGCGCCATTTTTTTGCGCAATAGTAGCCCGAACGGGTAAGGTCATCACCATACCATGGCTGCCTTAAAGCGCCGCAGGTATTGATGATTTTGTCGTCATCGCCTTTATATGATGAGTATGTTTGCGAAGCATTGTCTTTTACGTTGTTGGCAAAACCGGCCTGCACAACCGCATAACCTTTTATTCCGCCCCATTTGGCAATAATACCAGGGCTTTGAATTTCGTCGCCCGGGCCAATAATGGTTAATACCTTGCGCAAATCGCCCGCCTGGTACGAATACCAAAGTCCTGGATTACCATAGTCGTAACCAAAACCACTTATTTCGTGTGGCCAGCTAAAGTCGTCAATCCAGGCAATTTCGCCGCCATTTTGCCAGCCGCCGTCCCAGCTTTGTGATGCGCCTGCCGGCAAATCAAACTGAACTTCAAATAACGACTCATCATTGTTCTGGTGGTTAAATTCGTGAACATCAACAAAGTTTGGCATTAAGTGATAGTTTGATGTAAGCTCGCTATTATTAAAGGCAGCTAACGCCAAATCGTATTTTTTCAGCCACATTTGGGCTGCACCTTCATAACCATAAGCCGCGCCTTTTGTAGCGCGCCCCAACTCAGCAGCAGGAAGCGTTGATTTGGATAGCAACAAACCTTCTGCCTGTTTCATGTCTGCTACTACCTGGGCAAATACCTGGTCTTGCGTACTGCGCGGTGTTAGGCCTGTGCCGCCCGGTTTTAACTCCAGCGGAACGCCGCCAAAAGTACCTGCCAGATAATAATAGGTCATGCCGCGTAAAAAATAAGCTTCACCCATTAAACGGTTCGCCAGTTCAGGAGTAACTACGCCTTTGGCTTTTGCGGTGGCAACTATGTCAAATACCGAATTGGCCCTGGCTATAGCGATGTAGGCGTTCTTCCAAAAAGTATCAATGGCACCAAAAGTAGGGCTAATGGTGTATGAATTCCATGCAACATCGGCGCCATCGTTATACCAATCGTGTGTAAAAAAGTTGGCATAGTACCAAATGGATTTTTTCATCAAATCACTGTTCTGATAGCTATCATAAATACTATTTACCAGTGCAACAACATCCTGCGATTTGGTAAAAGCCCCTGTTGCAGTAGAGTATTGCTGATTTGTTTGCGTCAAAAAGTCTTTTTTACAACCCAGCGGTATCATCAGCACTGCAAACAGGCAGATGGCGACAAGGGTGATATTTTTCTTTTTCATTTTCATGTCTTTAATTATTTATCTTCTTTATTAGAAAGTTACGTTTAAACCAACGGTGAAATACTTTGATGAAGGATAAGTACCGTTATCAATACCGTTCTGAGTGCCAAAGCCACCCTGTGTACCAATTTCAGGATCTAAGCCCTTGTACTTGGTTATTGTAAACAGGTTTTGTGTTGATGCATATATCCTCAGCTTTGATATCGAAAGTTTTCTTACCATTTCGCCTGGCAGTGTATAGCCGACAGTTAAGGTTTTTAGTTTCAGGTAGCTGCCGTTTTCAATCCATTGGCTCGAAGGAACCGAATTCAAATAAGAGTTGTCATTATAGTAGATCCTTGTAAACTCGTTCGAGGGATGCGAAGGTGTCCAGGCATTTTTGTAATACTCCTGGCTAAGGTTTTCAATACCCACAAAGCCACGGTTCTGGAAAGTTTCCTGGTTGCTTTCGGCGTAGTTTAAAATTTTGTTGCCGTAGCTTCCGTAGAAGTACAGGTTAATATCCCATGCCTTGTAGTTAGCATCAAGGTTAAGGCCACCAAAGAACTTAGGCTGCGGATTACCTAAGCTAACCTGGTCGCTTGCGTTTACAACGCCATCGCCGTTAACATCGGCAAATAACCTGTCGCCCGGGCCGGTAAGTGCCTGGTAATAGAATTTGTTAACCCCATTGGTTTTGGCAGATGCGTTGGCATTTAAAGCGTCGATCTGCGCCTGCGATTGAATTATACCAAGCGATTTATATCCAAAAAACTCACCAACTGCCTGGCCTATGTGGGTTTCACTATAAACTGTCCAGCCCTGGCCGTTCAGGTTAACTGCACCATTGGGGTTGTTAAGCGGGTTAGTTATAAAAGTACTGCCCGAATTTAAACCGGTGAGCTTATTTGTAATAAACGAAATTGTTAACCCTGCGCCCAATCTTAAATCGCTCGAAGTGGCATGGCTATAGTTCAATGCAAACTCCCAGCCTTTATTGGTCATTGAGCCAACGTTTAACGATTCATTGGTATAACCTGTTTGGGGCGGTGTTGCAATATACAGCAGGAAATCCTTCGACCTCCTGTTAAACCAGTCAACAGTTAAACTAAGGTCGCCATGTAAAAATGCCATGTCAGCGCCAATGTCGGTTTGGTAATCGGTCTCCCACCTTAGGTTAGGGTTTTCGGGCGATGTAGCAGCAATACCAACCTGGTACACCTTATTAAACGGATAACCTAAGTTGCCGCTGTTTGTTGATGCCGAGCCGCTTGAAAACTGCGCTTCGTACTGAAACAAACCGATAGGGCCCTCGTTACCAACCTCGCCATAGCTGCCCCTGAATTTCAAATTAGTCAACCAGTCAACCCCTTTTAAAAAGTCTTCTTCCTTGGCTTTCCATGATACGGCTCCCGAAGGGAATGTTCCGTATTTGTGGCCAACATCAAACTTTGATGAACCGTCGCGGCGTACTGTACCGGTGATAAAGTATTTACCGGCATAGTTATAGCCTAACCTTACAAACTGTGAGGCCAGCGACTGTATATTTTGAGCGGTAGTACCAAGCTTTAAGTTAGATACCTGTGATATATCCCTGATCTGAGCATTTGGCGGAACACCGCTGCCGCTAAAAGGGTTGTTTGTTAACTCCTGCTCGGTAACACCACCAACAAAGTTTACTGTATGTTTACCAAATGTCCTGTCGTATGACAGTGTATTTTCCCAAAGCCAGTCAAACGCTGTATTTAAGCTTTGATTGAAAAACGCATTTTGCGTTGCCCCTGCCTGTGAGCCATATTGATTAACCAAACGATCGTCTTCGGGCTGAAAATAGGCGTTGTTTGAAGCGCCTATAGTTATACCGGCCGCCGTTTTAATTTTAAGCCCCTCGATAAGGGTCGCTTCCAATGATGAATTAGTATTAAAAAATTGGCTAATGTTTTTATATTGGTTGGTATTGATGCCGTAAACCGGGTTGTTATATTTTGCTACGTAAGTATAAACAGGGTTAAAAAAGCCATAGTTTCCCTTGCCGTCGCTTATCTGGCTGGTTACATTGCTGCCACCATCAAGTGTAGGGGGTAGCTGGGCCAAATTTCCAAGTGAGCCGGTACCAAATGGATTATTTGAATCCTGGTAGGAATATTTAGCACTTGTTGAAGACTTGAGCCATTTTGTGGGTTGATAATCAACATTGATACCAAGGGTGAGCCTTTTAAAGTATGAGCCAATAACAATGCCTTTTTGGTCGTAATATCCAATCGAAGATGAAGATTGAATTTTATCGTTACCGCCGCGTATTGAAATGTTGTAGTTTTGTGTTAAACCGCTACGGTAAAGTGCATTCTGCCAATCGGCATTTGTTAGCGACTGCGGATTGGCCCAGGCAGCCAACGTTGTAAACTGTTTAACCGGGTCGTTAGCGGCCTGGTCATTAGCTAATGTGGCGAATTGCTGCGCATTCAGTAATTTGTATTCTTTGGGTTTACCCTGAAACGCGCTATAGGCATTAAACTCAACCACGGTCCCATCTTTCTTGCCTTTTTTAGTCTTGATAATTACCACACCATTCGCAGCACGTATACCATAAATAGCCGTGGCGGATGCATCCTTTAATATATCGATAGAGGCGATGTCATTGGGGTTAATATTGTTGATACCGCCTGTTTCGAGCGGGTAATCATCAACAACATATAATGGTGAGTTACCATATTGAGCCAAACTACCTGTTCCCCTTATCAATATGCTTACGTTACCGCCAGGGCTTGCATCATTGTTGGTAACCTGCACACCTGCGGCGCGACCTTGTAAGGCCTGCTCGACCGACGTAACCGGTAATTTTGCAATAGTGGCTGCACTAATGGAGCTGATAGAACCTGTTAGGTCGGTGCGCTTTTGCGTGCCGTAACCTACCGATACTACCACAACCTCGCTCAGGTTGCTAACTGCAGGCGCCAGTTTAACGTTGTAAACGCTGCCGCTGCCCACTGCCACTTCTTTGGTTACATAACCAACAAAGCTAACAACCAGGGTTGCGTTGTCGGGAACGGCGAGTTTGAAGGCACCGTTAACGTCGGTAACTGTACCTGTTGATGTTCCCTTAATTTTGATGCCGGCGCCGGGTATTACCGTGCCATCCGCATCACTTACCGTACCCGAAATTTGCCGGGTTTGGGCTACTGCGGCAAAACAGGTAACTAAAGTAAACAAAAAAACGAGGAGCGTTTTTTTGCCACTATTAAATTTGTTAAACAGTAAATCTTTGTTCATTTTGAGTCATTTAGGATGATTTGATTATAAGTGTTGGTTTGATTTATTATAAAGTTTGGGTCGAAGCCCTGTTAACTGTTCATGTGTTGGCTTAAATGCCCGCCAGTAAAAACCGTAGTTTGTGACAATTGTAATTACTTACACAACTCTACGACTCGGTTTATTAAATGCGGGGGCCGCCATTTTATAATTGGTTACAGTTATAAAATTATACAGGAAGTGATAAAAGGGATAACACTATTGATAATGATTATAGCACAAATGTTAATCATTTTTTAAATAATTGAAAATCAGATTGTTAATCAAAATTTTGTTAAAAAATCATCATTAAATGCTACAATAATCGCAGCCTAATTAACATTATTGTTACGGCTGGAGGTGCTGATGTGAGCAGCCGGTTTAGTTTTTAAAAATTATAGGTTAAAAAAGTATTATACCAAAAAATGCGTTTTTCGCAAGTAAAATGAATGGTGAGTATTTTTTTGAGGAGGTAAAAAAAATTAATCCTCACCAAAAAAATCAGGGCAAGGCATTGCACTGCCAATAGCTTAACAGTGGGTTAACAAATGCTTAATTATTTGCAGATTTTAGAAGCCCGTTATACCCTGGGGGGATATCCGCAAGATGTTACCGGCACCGTCAAATTTTAAACTATCAAGGCAAAGCTCGCGTAACACATATTCCTTTTTTTGCGGATGTATGCGATGGTATAAAATGTAGTATTGGTCGTTTTGTTTAAAAACGGTGTGGTGGCCCGGGCCTACTGTCGTGCTGTCTGCACTGGTTGAAAGTATGGGGCTGTTTTTGCCCTCTGTCCATGGGCCAAACGGAGTTTTACCCGTTGAATACCAAATTTGATAACTTGCATCGATAGCTTTCCCGTACGAATACATCAAATAATACAAATTATTGCGCTTAACCATGTGTGGGGCTTCGAAATAATGCGGCGGGGTTATCTCGACAGGCGCACCGTCAAACGTAACCATATCCTTTTTTAGTTTCACGGCCATGCAGTGCCCGTTTATCCAGTTAAATCCCGAACCCCAGTAAAGGTAAGCCTGCCCATCATCATCAATGAAACAATCAGCATCGATGTTGTGTACCGCCGGAAATTGATTGGCGGCTATTAAGGGCGTGTTATCATTTTTTGCATTTTTCCAGGGACCGAGGGGCTTATCGCTTACTCCGGCCCAAACCTCGCTGCCAACGGCTACATACATATAAAATTTGCCATTTGCTGCCTTCCTTACCGATGGAGCCCACACCATAGAGCCATTTGAAGTGGGACTTGTGCATGCTGCTTTGGTTGGCCAATTGATATGTTTGGTTTCAAAATTCATGAAGTCCTTTGTTGTAAGCACGCCTAATTCTTTACCGCCCCATGGGTCGGTGGTGGCGTAGATATAGTATACACCTTTCTCTTTTATAACCGTTGGGTCGGCGTAGTAGCCCTTAACAATTGGGTTGGTTACTGATTTCTTTTGAGCAGATGAAAATTGCCAAAAATGCACAAGCAACATCGACAGTAATACCCATTTTGCTAAACGACCGATAGAATTCAGGGTGTATTTTTTCATAATTATAGTGGTTGCCGCATGGCCAATTACATACCCGGTTTTTTTGCCGAGCCAATCAGGTTAACATCAACTAACTCGAGCGATTTAACCATATTTTTAACAGCTTCTTTGTACTTCTTAAAGTGAGGCGTTTCTATATGTGATTTATATGCTGCAGTATCGGCATAAATTTCGAGGATTGTAATATGCGATGAGTTGGTTTTATCAGCAACAGCATAATAGGTTAATACGCCGGGTTCTGTACTCACAGCTGTAGTCATTTGTTCTTTTAGGGCTGCATTATATTGATCGAGTTGTGCCGGATCCACCTGTATTTTCGCCAGCCTGACCATTTGAGTTTTTTGCTGTGCCATGGCTTTTTTGCTAAAACTAAGTGTAAGTATACACATAGTAAGTATAAAAACAGCACGGCTACCCGGGGATAGCCGTGCTTTAACAATTTCTTTAATTTTTTTCATAGCTCAGATGATGAAACGTTACCTAAGCAAAGGTCAGAAAAATTATCATATCATTCGGAGTTTAAACGCCTCATTTCCTGGCCCCAAATGACATTATCGCGCGGGTAAAAGACTATGTCATTTCGAACGGTAGTGAGAAAACTTGTCAATCGCGCATAGTTCGCTACGCATGATTTATAAGTTTTCTCCTCGTTCCTCGTCGAAATGACATTTGTGGGGCAATTACGCAGGAGGGTTATAACCTATAATCTTATAGCTTCACCACTATCTGCTGCCCTGCATAATTAACACTTTTGTTAGCCTTGCTACTAATAGCAACACTTTCGCCATGGCCTTCTTTTACCAGCACTATATTAAAAACACGTTTCTTCGGCATACCCGGGTAGCTGCCTTTTCGATCGGTAATTGTTAGTTGGTGTAATTTATCATTCCATTTAAAGCTAAATGTGGCGTGGGCGCCTTTTTCGTAATTGTAATTGTCGTTTTCGTCTTCGTAATATTTAAAGCTGCCATCGGCGCCGGCGTAAATGCGCAACTCGATCGGACCACCGGGGTTTTGTGTGGCATATTCAATATTAGGCCCCATCGGCACTACCGAGCCTGCCTTAACGTAAAGCGGCATAGTCTCGATAGTTGCAGTTGCATCAATTGTTTGGCCGCCTTCTATTGCTTCGCCTGTCCAGAAGTTGTACCATTTGTTGCCCTTCGGCAGGTAAACCTGGCGGGTTTTGGCTATCGCATCGGCATTATTCGGCGTATACATCGCTTTGGTCACCGGGTTCACCAAAAATGCGGGGCCAAACATGTACTGGTCGGGGATATTGTACACGTTTTTATCGTTCCTGAAGTCAAATGCAAGCGAACGCATAATGGTATAGTTATCGTTGGTAACCTTTGCCGCCAGCGAGTAAGTGTATGGCAGCAAGCGATAGCGCAGCTTATCATAATTTAACAGGATAGCCCTGGTTTTTTCGTCCCAGTTTTTTGAGAATAATGCGCGCTCACCTTTGCCGTGAATACGCATTATAGGGCTGAATGTGCCAAACTGGAACCAGCGGGTAAACAACTCGCGGTATTTAGGCTGCGACCAATCAGGAATGCCGTCTTTATCTACACGCGAAAGGTAACCACCAATATCGGACGTCCAATATGGAATACCCGAAACACAAGCATTAATACCCTGCGGAATCTGATTGCGAAGGGATGCGAACGTACAGGTAATATCAGACGACCATAAGGTAGCCGCATTGCGCTGCTCGCCGGCAAATGACTGCCTGATCAACAGGAACGCCCGTTTACCCGGTATATCTGCCCGCCATCCTTTGTAAAGACCTTTTGAGTGTTCTAATGAGTAAGTATTAAAATAATCGATGCCTTTACCAACCGAAAAAACGGCTTTACGGCGCTCGTCCAACAGGCTGCCGTTATCGGGCTCGCATTGGTCAACCCACCAGGCATCCCAGCCGTAGCGTTTTATCACGCTATCGCGGGCCTGCTCCCAGTAGCGCTGGCGTGCTTTGGGGTTATGGGCATCGTAATAAGTATCATAAGTGTGGGTAACAAAGTTATCCCACGTAATGCTGGTTAAAAAACCTTTACTTTTTAAATCGTCAAAATTGCGTGTGCCACTGCCAAATACCGGCCAAATGGATAACATAGCATGCATATTTGCTTTGTGCAGCTCATCGATCATTGCTTTGGGGTTGGGGTACCTGTCTTTTGGCATCACATGCGAGCCCATAGGCAATGGCGACCACCAGTACCAATCCTGCACAATGGCATCAACAGGGATATGGTTATTGCGGTAATTATCCTTAACCCCTAGAATCTCGTCCTGCCGGGTATATTTGTCCTGCGACTGGAATAATCCTAACGACCATTTAGGAAACAATGGCGCGCGACCGGTAGCGGTGCGATATAAATCTATGACCTTGTCGAAATCCGGGCCGTAAAAAAAATAATAGTCCACCATCTTTCCGCTTTCCGATACATACTTATATTGAGTATTACCTGCTTCTGCGCCGTAAAAGTTTGATGCGGCGTAATTGTCCCATAAAATGCCGTAGCCTTTATTTGACAGCATCACCGGGATGGCGCCAGTCATATACTTGATAAGCATTTCCTGGTTGCGGCCTTTGTAGTTGATGGATAATGAATCTTCAGGATGGCAGCCCAAACCAAAAAGCGCTTCGTCAGCCGGCGAATTGAAATTTGTAGTACAGCTATAGGTTGAAATACCTGCCACGGTTGATGGAGTCATGCTTTTATTTTCTGCGCCCTCGGCTACAATTATCTCCCCTTTTTTGTTGGTGTAAGTTAAAGCGTTGGTCGCTTTATTTATGCTGATGTTAAGCTTCGCAGTGGTGATAACTATTTGTCCGCTATGTTCTGTAACCGTAAATGCAGTCTTTCCGGCCCAGGGATTATTTACCACCAGCGAGTTTTTGGCGGGGAAGGCATCAAAAATGGTGTATTTAACCTCAACAATATCGGCTTTACAAATCTTTACGTTCATCAGGCCTTTATCAAGCTTAAACGTAACGCCATTGGCACTTTTTGTGTACGATATTACTGAGGCCTTCGTAGTGTTTACTAATAGCAGGGCAGTAAGTAAAAACGCAGCCGGTTTCAAAAGAAACTGTTTAGCTAAACTTTTTTTCATTTAAGAGGGTTATTTTTGGGTTTTGACCGTGGTTGAAGATCAGGGGCTAAAACTACCTTCGATTTTTAAAAACAAATACCACAATTAGTAATAAG
>Ga0209455_1001517_pt1 | contig 10387 bp, 7 predicted proteins | sample AraplaCol_mCL_r2_FD_184275 | JGI IMG/M metagenome (GOLD analysis project Ga0209455, IMG submission 184275) | Arabidopsis root microbial communities from North Carolina, USA - plate scrape CL_Col_mCL_r2 (SPAdes) (version 2) | ecosystem: Host-associated > Plants > Roots > Endosphere | place: USA...
TGGCGACAGTTGTACCATTATGGTGCACTGCCTGGGCTACCAGAAAAAGGCCGTGAAATTTGCAAAACCGGGAGAACGTGTTGTTATCGCCTTAGGTGCCGGGAGCATCAGCCTCGATGAAGTTAAAGTATCGCCACACTTAAGCGCAAATTCATTTTATACCCTCAGCGCGCTCGACCTCAGGCTGCGACCGGTTAATTCCTCGCAGGATTTGATGCGCCTGGTGCCCGGTTTGTTTATTGCCCAGCACATGGGCGGCGGCAAGGCTGAACAGATTTTTGTACGCGGTTTCGACGCCGATCACGGCACCGATCTAAATGTTTCGGTTGATGGCATGCCGGTAAATATGGTGTCGCACATACATGGCCAAGGCTATGCCGATTTGCACTTTTTAATACCGGAAACGGTGTCCACCTATGATTTTGGTAAAGGGCCATACTACACCGATAAAGGCGACTTTGCCACAGCCGGATACCTGAATTATACCACCAAAGATGCACTGGATAAGAGCTTGATAAGCCTTGAAGGCGGACGCTTCAATACCTTCAGGGCCGCAGGTGTTATCGATCTGTTGAGTGGCAAAGCCAAGCAAAATGGTGAAAATGCCTACATAGCCGGCGAATATAATTATACCAATGGACCGTTTGCACTAGCCGAACATTATAAGCGCTTTAACCTGTTTGGCAAGTACACCAAACAGCTGGGGCAAAATAATAAGCTGTCTATAAGTGCATCCACATTCAGTACCAGTTGGATACCATCGGGCGAGATACCCGAACGTGCAGTAGCTGCGGGCACAACTGCTATCGATGGTGATGGCAACGTCGTTAAACTGCCAATAGCAGCCAACCCCATCAACAGGTTTGGTACTATAGATAGTGCACAGAGTGGTAAAAGTACACGCACCAATGCCTTGGTGAAACTATCGTCGGATCTGAAGAATAACTGGTCGTTGGAGAACCAACTATACTACACCCATTATGCTTTTCAATTGCATGTAAACACTACTTTTTTTGCTGATGATAATGACAACGGCGATTTAAAATACCAGAACGAAACCAGGGACATGTATGGCTACAACGGAAGGATTAGCAAACGCAGTTACTTAGGCAACGCCACGCTTACATCAACCCTTGGCATTGGCGAAAGGCTGGATAAAATATACGGCCCGGTTTATAATAGCATAACCCACAATGGTCAGTTTTTAGAAAGCATAAGTGCGGGTGATATTAAAGAAAATAACGCCAATGCTTATGTAGATGAAACGTTGGAAACCGGCAAATGGCTGATCAACGCCGGCGCAAGGATTGATTACCTGCACTTTAATTTTCATGATACCAGCCAGAACAAAGCAATCATTAGCCCCAAATTTAACGTGCAATACACAGCTAATGAACATATCCAGTTTTACATGAAAGCCGGCAAGGGTTTTCACTCCAACGACGCGCGTGCAGTAATTGGCAACAACGGACTGCAGATTTTACCTGCCGCCTACGGAGCCGATCTTGGCCTGAACTGGAAACCCGTTCCACGTTTATACTTAAATGCAGCAGTTTGGTATTTATACCTGCAACAGGAATTTGTGTATACAGATGACGGCACAATTGAACCAGGCGGCAAAACCCGTCGTGAAGGCGTCGATTTTTCCGCGCGCTACCAGCTGGCAAAATGGCTGTTTGCTGATTTGAACGTAAACCTTGCCAAGCCCCGGCTTGTGGGCGAAGCCAACGGCGCAAACTATTTGCCGCTCGCCCCAACCTTTACCAGCACCGGCGGGTTGGATTTTAAGTTCAACAACAGTATTAATGGCGGCATCAGCTATCGTTACATGCACAAACGCCCCGGAAACGAAAATTATACACTAACAGCCGATGGGTACTATGTTACCGATTTGAAGGTAAACTATACGCGGCCAAAGTATGAACTCGGTCTGTCTGTCGAAAACCTTTTCAATACCAAGTGGAACGAGTTTGAAGCCGAGGAAGTAACGCAATTGCGTAATGAAGCGGCGCCTGTCGATCAAATGAGCTTTACACCCGGGACACCATTTTTTGCTAAGTTAAGGGTGGCATTTTTCTTTTAAAATGAGCTTTAATCTCTGGTTCTTTGTGTCTTCTCAGTGCACTTTGTGGTTAAATTTAACCACAAAGTTCGCCGGGGAGGCACAGAGGACATTGAGAATAAGATTTTTCGTGAATTATTAAAACACAAAACAATGAAGAAACTATTAACAATAATCGCTTTAGTTGCATTAATATTTACTGCAACAGCTTGTCAAAATAATAACCGCACTAACTCCGGCAGCAGCCGGGAGACCAAAAAGAAAGCCAATTATTACTGCTCCATGCACCCTTCAATAACATCCGACAAACCGGGAACCTGTCCAAAATGTGGGATGAAGCTCGTTGAACGGGACAGTGTCGACAAAAAATAAATGGTAGTTTACTTGTGATAATGTGTGGTCGTTTTGGTGTTTACCAAATCGTCGACCACCAGCAGTTTGCCGCTGTACGTTTCGCTGGTTGCGGTTACTTTACCTTCCAGCATACTCTGGCCCATACAGGCGGGGTTATTGCCATAGCCCAGCGGCCATTTGCCCTGCGTATCGGTGACAGAAATGCCGGCTTCGGCGGCCATTTCCAGCCCGAAATCGGTGCAGTTGGTATGGCTGAGCTGGTATTTTTTATGGTCGTATTTTTTTACGATGGCCAGCATGCGGTTAAAGCGTCTTTTTGAAATAAAGGTGCCCGATATTTCGTCCCAGCTATGCAAACCATCATCCTTAAAAGTAGATGGCGAAGAAGGAAACAGTGGAGTGGCGGCCAGCGGGAAATTCTTTTTCGGATAAAAACCAAACGAGCGGCTTACTATGGTGCTATCAGTATTGTATTTTATCAGCGTGATAAATGTATGCCCCACGTTATTTAACACATAAACTTTGCGTTTACCAGAAACCGGCTGCCGCACATGGATCAACAATGCATAGGCGGCAGCTTTTTTGCCATCTTCAAACGGGTTGATAATATCACTGGCTTCAATAGGTGTCGACTTAATTTCGGCATCGCCATTGTAGGATGTGCTGTCCCTGTTTATCAGGCTGATGTCGGTATTGTGGATATTCATTATCCCGGTGGCAACGCTGTCTTCAACCGCCGACGAATCTCTTTGGCGGGTAAAATTAACAGCCATTAATTGCTTGCTGTCAACCGACGCAGTTACCAGCGGCCTGTATTTTAAGGTATCGATAGTGTTTTCAATAGTTAGTGTTTTAAAATAACACTTCATGGCCAGCGAGTAAAGGCGAAGTTTGGTAAATGCTATGGCAAGCCTGTAGTAAAATTTCTGGCCATGCTTTTTCGCTTTAAATACGGTAACGCCCTGTTCTTCTTTTAGCAGCCTGGTTAGGTACTGCCGCTCGGTAACCGGGTCGTCGAGCTTTGCATGCAGTAACTCAATACGTAAACTGTCTTTTATCCTGTCTGATACGGAATCACTAAACCTGTTTTGATGAATTACCGGCTGGGGTAAAATGGATATGCTGTTTTGCGAATAGCCTGTGTTAAAAAGCAATAAGAACAACGACGTAAATAACCAGAAACGTTTGCGGTTAAAGAGTTGGTTAGAAAACACCAGTTGGTTAAAACTGCTAATAAAATTGTGCATCAGGACAAATAAAACGAAAAAACGTTGAACAAGTGCAAGTTAGTACAAAATGCCCGGTAATTTAACATTTGCTTAACACTTCCGGCGTTAACTTGTTTGGGCTGCCAGGTAATAAATATGCTATAATATTGCCCATCCACAAAAGTTTAAACTTACGGCTAACCTATATTATGGACAATTATATAAGGTGAATTTAAGCCAATGGCAAACTTAATTTTCCGAAACCGCGATATTGATTGATTTATTGTCACTTCGACAATACTTGCCAATTGCGCAGTAAAGTAATCTTAATGTTAAATAAATAACAAAAAATGACTAATTAAATTAAACACTTTGCAACTGTAGTTTAAACATGTATATTTGCACCATTAAATGTAAACAGCTGGTCGGCAGCAGCGGGTACGTTCCCGTAAAGATGGTTCGAGTCCATGTTTGCAGCTCTTCTCATAATTTAGGTTTATAATTGGTTTAGAACGCGCTCCTGCCCATCAGGAGCGCTTCTTGTTTTAAACGAATTTTTTTAAGGCTTCCAAATATTATTGCTCTTATCCGAATCGGCGTCCAGTCCCGTTCCTAAAACAATTTCCCTGATTTGCTTTCTAGCCACAAAATTCAACGATACAGCTTTTAGCCCGGTTGCCCAGCACGATATATTCCTGTTTATTAATTCTTTACTCCCGTCAACATACGTTACAGCAAGATGGACAGGAACGGCTTCTGTTCCCAAATTCTGAACTTGTATTTTATAGTTTTTGCCTGTGTGAGAAACCGCACCGATAGCAAGATCAGGGATGCCTTTACTGAAAAACCAGTTATTCCAAAACCAATTCAGGTTAACACCCGATGCGGTATTCATGCAATAGAAAAAATCATAAGGCGTGGGATGCTTACCCTGCCAGGTAAGGATATAATTATCCAATGCTTTTAAAAACAATGAGTCACCCAGCATTTCTTTAATATACAAATAGCCCAACGCCGGTTTCAGGTCTTTATTGGAAAACCTCGCTTTACCGTATAGTTGCGGCGTGAGCGTCATGATGGGGACGTCCTGTTCGGTACCGGCGCTTCTGTTCACGTCGCTGATATCGTAATCAAGCGGTGCCCCCGGATCAACCACCGGGTGCAGCAGGAATTCCGTAAGTGTGGCCCAGCCCTCGTCCATAAATGCATGTTTTGTTTCATTGGTGCCGACAAAAAACGGGAAGATGGTATGGAAAACTTCATGAGTAGTCAGTTCAACCGTTTCTTCCCTGGTTTTAAATGGCAGGTTGTTTACCATCATCGGGTATTCCATGGCATCCAGTCCATCAAATATGGTTTCATGCGGATAGGGGAAGGGGAGGTGAGGGAAATCATAGCTGATTGCCTTTACCGTATTTCGCGCATAATTGATAACGGGTGCGTAAGCCTGGTGGGCCGGGTTGAAAACTGCGTCTACGCGTGTACGCCTGCCCGTTTTTGGATCGAAAACCAGGCTGGATGCTTTCCATACGTAATGATTACTAATGGAGAACGCAAAGTCGGTAACATTATAGGCCCGGAATTTCCAGGTATTTAATTTTTTGTTGACCGTGATATTGCCTGCCTTCAAATCATCTGCCGTAATTATGTCGGTAACCCCATCGTTTTCACCAGCTTCACGAATTTTCTTCGCAAACGCTGGCCTATAAACTTCATCAGTATTAAGCAAATCGCCGGTTGCCCATACCTGGTAATTGCCCGGCAAGGTTATTTCGGCATCAAACCGACCGTAATCGTTATAAAATTCATCGTGCCCTGTGTACGGATATTCGTTCCAACCATCAATATCATCATACACAGCGATCCTCGGGAAAAAGTAAGCAATAAAAAATGCCCCGGTATCTACCTGCCCGGTGCGTATAAACGAGCCCTTGTTTAACTGGTAATCATAATCAATTGCCACCTGTATTTTCTGACCGGGCTGCACGGTTACTTTACGTGCCGTTAAGTTTGTCCCCCTGGCAACCAGATTGGTATTCTCCCATGTTTTATTGCCGATAGATAACTTGTTGATGTGTACCCCGTCCCCAAGGTCATCAGGTGCAACCGGCATTGTCCGCATTGCTTCTTTTTGATATAGATTAGGAAAGAGCTTGAATAAAAGGCGGTTCAAAGTATCCGGGCTATTGTTAGTGTAAGCAATCGTTACCGTGCCTTTAATATTCCTTGTTAGTGGATCAAACGCCACTTTTATAGAATAATCTGCTGTATTTTGCCAGTAACTTTTGCCGGGCATGCCAGTTTTATCTCTTGTGCCTTGATGATAAGCGTGCTGCATTTCGGGGGATATGGGAAGCGTGGATTGCGCAAAACTGATTTGAACAGAAAAAAGTAATAAAGTGTATAGCATCTTTGCAGATATGGTCATGGCTTTTTGCAGTATTTTTAAATAATAGTCTGATATAACGGATAAGCAGATTGAATGATATATGGCAAAGATTATATTTTTGACCTGATAAAACCACCGTCAAAAAACTAATCTCTAAACTCTTACCTCTAATCATCTAAAAAAATATTAAATTTCCTGTAACCATTTTATTTCCCCGGAGTATTTAACCATATAATAACACTAACAAAGACACTGATTGAACTCGTTGGCCGACAATACAATCATGCTGAAGGTGAAAGCCGGAGATCTGGATAAAATGGCGCTGCTGTTTGAGCGGTACCACCGTCCCCTGTATGGCTTCCTTTTTCACATGACGTATCAGCGCGAAACCAGTGAAGATTTGGTGCAGCAGGTGTTTTATAAGATGCTGAAGTACCGGGAAACTTTTACGGCAACGGGCGAATTTGTGCACTGGATGTATTCCATCGCTCGCAATACGCTGAAAGACCAGGGCAAAAGCCTAAAGCAGCGGGTGAAGCATGAAAATACGGACGACCACGCAGAGCGGTTATCCGGTGGCTTAACACCCGAGGAGCAGCTTGAAAGGAAACAAGCTAAGCTTGGACTTTATAGAGCAATGGAAAAGCTAAGCGACAGCCACCGAGAGGTGCTTACGCTAAGCAAGTTCCAGGAACTTAAATACCAGGAAATTGCACAGATACTGGATATATCGGAAATTGCTGTAAAAACCAGGGCGCACCGGGCCATGCAGGAACTGAAAAGTATTTATGAACGAGCAGAACGCTAAAACAGGAAAACGATGAAATGTGAGCTATATGAAGGGCTGTTTGCCGGCTGGATAAATAACGAACTGAAACCGGCCGAACGCGAAACGCTGGAGCAACACCTTAACGGCTGTGCCGCCTGCCGAGAAGAGTTGGCCAGCATGCAACAACTATGGGCCATGATGGATGAGGTAGAAGTACCTGAGCCTTCTGCCAGTATGAAGACTGATTTCACGGCAATGCTGAATGACTTTAAAGCAGCCGAAGCAAACAAAAAAGGCTCATCGGCAGGTATCAGGCAGCAGTTGGGCTGGCTGTTACAATGGCGGCAGAAATGGCCGCTGGCTTACACCTTCGCCATTGTATTGGTAAGTTTTGGCTGCGGCTACCTGTTTTTTAACTTAAAAGGCGGCAGCAAGCAAGATGCGCAAATGGCGGCCCTTACCACCCAGGTGCACGAACTAAAGCAAACCATGGCGTTGGCGCTGCTTGAAAATCCTTCGGCATCCGAGCGTATACGCGGTGTAAGTTACACCACCGAAATTAAGCACGCCGATAAAGAAGTTATAGACGCCCTGCTGGCGACCCTGAACAACGATCCCAACGTGAATGTGCGCCTGAGCACACTGGATGCGTTAACACACCTTGCCGGTCACCCGGAAGTAAGGCAGGGGTTGGTACAATCTATTACCACTCAGGATTCGCCGCTGATGCAGTCGGCCATTGCGGATGTGATGCTGAAACTGCAGGAAAAAAGCTCGGTAAAATCATTCAAGGAATTATTAAAACAAAAAGACCTCGACCATGGCGTGAGGGATAAAATAAAAGAAACCATTACTCAACTCATTTAAACAAACCATTTTATGAAAAAAATATTGATCCCTGTTTTAGCAGGAGTTGGGCTCTGCCTTGCCCAATTGGCAGCCCAGGCACAATCATACAAAACCCACATCAGCAAGCAGTTTACCTTTACCAAAGGCAAGGTTTCCATTTGTAACCTGGATGGTTCGGTGAAAGTTGAAGGCTACGCCGGTGACAAAGTGCTGATGGAAATTGATGAAACCATAACCGGTGACGACAATGCTGCGGTTGAAAACGGTAAAAAAGAAATTAAGCTTGGTTTTGACCAGGGGCCCGATAGCCTTATCGCGTATACAGCTTTCCCTTATGATACCCGGCCACGCCGCTGGCAGCATAACAATTACAACTACCGGGTTGATTATAATGTAAAGCTGGTGTACATCGTAAAAGTGCCCAATAATGTTGATCTGTATGTATCAACTGTTAACGATGGGGACATTTCAGTGAAAAACGTGTACGGAACGCTAAGTATCAACAATGTTAATGGCGGTATAGATATCGCTAACGCAAAAGGAACCACCAAAGCCCACACCGTCAATGGGCCGGTAACGGTTACCTACTTAAGCAACCCGCCCGATGCATCGTCGTACTACTCGGTAAATGGTGAGCTGAATGTTACCTACCCCCGCACACTTTCAGCCGATGTCGAGTTTAAAAGCATGAACGGCGAGTTTTTTACCGACTTTCCGAACACGCAGATACTACCGTCAAAAGTAACTAAAACGCAGGCTCACAGCGGAAATGGCACGACTTACAAATTAAGCAAAGCATCAGATGTTCGCTTTGGTGCGGGTGGCAAAACACTAAAATTCGAAACATTAAACGGAAATATTTATATTAAGGAACAAAAATAGAGATGATGAAAACGATGAAAATAACCATAGCATTAGCAGCGGCAATGCTTATAAATACCGGCCTTTGGGCGCAAACTGCCGAAAAGCAGCAGTTAACTGTGCCGCTTAGCCAGCCCGGCAAACCTTACAAATTAGATGTGGGCCTGGTTGACGGCTCAATAACCGTAACCGGCTACGAGGGCAAGGATATAATTATTGAGATACAGGACAAGGATAAAGACCACAAAGGCCGGGTAAGAACACATGATGGCATGCACTCCCTGTCGACAGGTGGCCGGGCCGACATCCAGGCCGAAGAAAACAATAACAAAGTGACCATACAGGGAGAGGCTGGAAAAGCCACTAACCTGGTATTAAAAATCCCACAGAATGATGTTACGTTAAAACTGGGTACCGTAAACGATGGCGACATTGTAGCAGGTAATATAGGCGGCGAGTTGGAGATAACCAACGTTAACGGCGGCATTAAGCTAACCGGTATATCAGGTTCGGTGGTTGCCAATACCGTTAACGGCAATGTTGTGGTAACATTTAGGAGCATCGACACTAAAGCTGCAATGGCCTTTACTACGCTTAACGGCAACGTTGATGTAACCTTCCCTGCAAGCCTGAAAGCTGACGTAAAGCTAAAATCAGACCGGGGTGATATTTATACCGATTTTGATGTGGTTGCAGAACAGCACAAACCAACCGTAACCCAGAAAAACGGCGGCAAAGGCGCCATGTACAGCCTGAAGATCGAAGACTGGGTTTATGGCAAAATTAACGGCGGTGGCCCCCAGATGATGATGAAAAACATGAACGGCAATATCTACATCCGCAGGGCTAAATAGGCACTTTATTAATCCCATTTAAATATGCACTTAAGATTTGACAACTTTTTAAGAGTTGTCAAATCTTTCCGATTTCCCAAATTAAAAAGGACTATAGCCGTTCAAGACTTTAACTAATCGGTGATTAATCAGATTGCTGAGGGTACTATTAACGTAATTGATCCAAGTCGCTTCAGGCTCATCATAGGGGGTAGCTTCATAAACGTCAGGATCGTCTTTTCCTCCATCGAGATATACAAATAAAAACTTATCTCCACCGTAGATGTCTATTGCGAAAAAAGGCCCGGAAATTTGTCTGTCGTTATCCGCTAACAGGCTCTCGCGCACCCATTCCTGTAAGTCATCCTGTGAATCGGTAGGCCCGTAATCTAATACGTAGCAGTTTTGCCCGGCAATGTATAAAAGTTCTCTCAACACAACGGGGAACGGCCTGCCACGATTATAACTCATTTCGAGAGCTACTACCTGGTCAGTCGACAATGGTTCAAGTTTTCTAACTCGGCTCGAAAGTGTTGAAGTGACTATCGGATTATTGCTGAGTTGAATTAAATATTTGATTTCCATTTTGTCAAATCTCGTTATGCCTATAGCTACTCCGCCACCGGAAACGACGATATTCTCAACCTCGCGCCACCCATAGGCACCAGCGTAATATTAGTTTGCGGCTCGGCTGTTTTAACCGGGCTAACCGGCAACAAACCACAAAGACCATACTGGTCAATTTTCCAATCCGGTATTTGTTTGCCTTTTGCTTTTAGCGTTATCGGCGTATTGGTATTGGTAAAAGGATTATTATCCTTTGGCCATGCACCTTTTTCAACCGTAAATGATTCTGAGGGATTGGTTTTATTCAGCAACAGGCCATAGTTCCAGGCCGAGGCCGGGTAAATTTCAAAGGTTGGCCATTTAGTTGGGTCGGCACTTTCCTGCCATTTGGCATCGGCAACAGCGGTTTCTTTACTGTTGGTGTTTTTAACATACTTTTCGTCAATTTTTAACGAGAAGGTTAGCGGGCCATAGTTGACACTTACACTATTTTTG
>Ga0209455_1001521_pt1 | contig 10362 bp, 7 predicted proteins | sample AraplaCol_mCL_r2_FD_184275 | JGI IMG/M metagenome (GOLD analysis project Ga0209455, IMG submission 184275) | Arabidopsis root microbial communities from North Carolina, USA - plate scrape CL_Col_mCL_r2 (SPAdes) (version 2) | ecosystem: Host-associated > Plants > Roots > Endosphere | place: USA...
AGACCACGAGCCACCCGTGGCTGACCTGGAAGGACACGATCAACAACCGTGCCCTCAACAACAACACGGGCACGATCCACCTCTCCAACCTCTGCACCGAGATCACGCTGCCGCAGGACCGCGACAACGTCTCCGTCTGCAACCTGGCCTCCATCAACCTGACCCGTCACCTGGTCGACGGCAAGATGGACTGGGAGCGCATCGAGGCGAGCGCCCGCCAGGCGGTGCGTCAGCTCGACAACCTCATCGACATCACGGTGTCGAGCGTTCCGGAGGCGGACTACTCGAACCAGCAGAACCGCGCCATCGGCCTGGGCGTCATGGGCTTCACCGACGTCGTCGAGAAGCTCGGCCTCAGCTACGAGAGCGAGGAGGCGTATGCCCTGATCGACGAGATCATGGAGCACGTCTCGTACGCGGCCATCGACGAGAGCGCCGACCTGGCGCAGGAGCGCGGCGCGTACCCGAACTTCGAAGGCTCGCGCTGGTCGAAGGGTCTCGTGCCCTACGACTCGATCGCGCTCACCGAGGCCGACCGCGGCGTGCCGATCACGGTCGACCGCACCATCCGCCTCGACTGGGACCGCCTCCGCGAGAAGGTCAAGGGCGGCATGCGCAACGCGACGCTCATGGCCATCGCGCCGACCGCGTCCATCGGCCTCGTCGCCGGCACCACGCCGGGCTTCGACCCGCAGTTCTCGCAGATCTTCAGCCGGTCGACCTCCTCGGGCAAATTCCTCGAGGTCAACCGTAACCTGGTCGAGACGCTGCAGGAGCGCGGCATCTGGCAGGACGTCCGCGAGGCGATCCTGCGGTCGCAGGGCGACATCCAGAACATCGCCGAGATCCCGGACGACATCAAGGCGACGTTCAAGACGAGCTTCCAGCTCTCGCCGTACGCCTTCATCGAGGTCGCGGCCCGTGCGCAGAAGTGGATCGACCAGGCGATCAGCCGCAACATGTACCTCGAGACCCGCGACCTCGGCGACATGATGGACATCTACTACGCGGCCTGGGAGAAGGGCGTCAAGACGACGTACTACCTCCACATGAAGCCGCGTCACCAGGCCGAGCAGTCGACGGTCAAGGTCAACAAGGCCGAGGAGATCTCGGGCGGCCGCAAGGGCTTCGCGTCCGTCGGCGCCGGTGCGCCGGCCCCGGCCGCGGCTCCCGCCGTCACCGAGACGGCTCCGGCCGCCGCTCCCGCTCGTCGTGGCTTCGGCTTCGGAGGTCTGACCGGGGGTGACAACAAGTGAACAGCACCAAGATCGAGGAGTACTACGTGCCGGTCGACCCGATGGACGACCTGCAGTCGGAATGCTGCCAGTAAATCGCCTGTAGAAGCAACGAGGAGAACGAGACCATGGGGATTCTGGGCACCGGAATCGAAGAAGGGCTGCTGCTCAAGCCCGTGAAATACCAGTGGGCGATGGACCTGTACGACCAGGCCGTGGCGAACACGTGGTTCCCGAACGAGATCCAGCTCGGCGAGGACATTGCCGACTTCAAGCGGATGACCGACGAGGAGCGCCACGCGGTCACCTTCCTGATGAGCTACTTCAACCCGAACGAGCTGCTGGTCAACAAGGCGCTGGCGTTCGGCGTCTACCCCTACATCAACGCGGCCGAGGCGCACCTCTACCTCGCCAAGCAGATGTGGGAGGAGGCCAACCACTGCATGTCGTTCGAGTACGTCCTCGAGACGTTCCCGATCGACCGCGAGCAGGCGTACAACTCCCACGTCGACGTGCCGTCGATGGCGAAGAAGGAGGAGTTCGAGGTCAGCTTCATCAAGCGGATGACCGAGCAGACCCTCGACATCTCGACCACCGAGGGCAAGCAGGACTTCATCCGCAACCTTGTGGCGTACAACGTCATCCTCGAGGGGATCTGGTTCTACTCGGGCTTCATGGTGGCGCTCTCGTTCCGCCAACGGAACCTGCTGCGCAACTTCGGTTCGCTGATCGACTGGGTGGTGCGCGACGAGTCGCTTCACCTCAAGTTCGGCATCAACCTCATCCTGACGGTGCTGGAGGAGAACCCCGACCTGCAGACGCCGGAGTTCGCCGCCGAGATCCGCCAGATGATCCTCGACGCCGTCGAGATGGAGGAGCAGTACAACCGCGACCTCCTGCCGGGCGGCATCCTGGGCCTCAACGCCAACTACATCAACCAGTACGTCCGCTACCTGGCGGACCGCCGGCTAGAGGAGCTGGGCTTCGAGGCCGAGTACAAGGTCTCCAACCCCGCCAAGTGGATGGCGACCGCCAACGACACGCTGGAGCTCGTGAACTTCTTCGAGTCCACGAACACCTCCTACGAGTCGAACGCGAAGGCGTCCAGCGGACGCTGAGAGGCCGTGGTCAAGATACTCGCCCCGCACAACCGAAATGACTCTTGAAAGCACGGCGACCGGTCCAGTGAGCGTCGCCGCACTCGCCGTACAGGCGTCAGACGAGCACTACTTCGCCCGTTTTGGGACATTCCTCTTGAACATCGGGAAAGAGGCGAGCGACAAGAAGGCGATTTACGCTGCCATCTCAACTGAGGTTCGGCGAGATGCACGCGTCTCCGAGGTGCAGGAGACTGACCTTCGGCCCGACTGGAGTCATCCGTACTGGTACTTTCCGCCCAGGGTTGGGAGCGATGAACAGCTGCTTCTAGGCGGTGGCGACGCTTTTAGGGTTTTCTACTTTGAGTCGCCGCTCGTTTTCGAAGTCAAGGTGCCGATCAAGAATCAGCCGCTGTTTCGGCACGAGTCGGACGTACCGACCGACACCTATTGGGTCTGTTGGGACGGCGTGACAGCTTTCGTGATGTGGGCACGCGAGCCTCTGGAGCAGCAACCAGCGAAGTCAGCAGGGCATGTCGTGGTTGATGTCTTGTCTAGCGCCGCCGTGAGGGCAGGGTTCTCGCTCGTTGAGCAGCCGTGTAGCCCCGGTTGCACGAATCGGTTTGCCCATACGGAGTTGCGGGTGACGCGCACGCGAGGCGCGGACGAAGTGACTTTTTCGTCCTCGTCGAAGAGAGTCGTGGACTGTATGGTTAGCTCGGTCGACGGCCCTGGCCCGTATGTAACGGTGACGAGTCTATGGTCGGAGATGGCCAAGACCTCGCGGCTATTCTCGGCATTCAAGAACCGGGCACGCCGGTTGGTGGACCTTGAGTACTTGGCTCGCAAGTTCGTTGGCAAGTTGCTGGAATACGATTATCGGCGGATCGGATCGAAGGGTGAGAGGTGGTGGAGGCGCTCTCGGCGCGGAATCCGAAATCTCTTCGTCCACAGGCAAGACGGATACTCGGTCAAGCAGATCATGGCGTCGCTATGGCTCACGATGCTGAGCATAGAGACAGTGCGAAGAGACGCATTGCGCGATCTCGACAAGTTCCAGGATTCGGCTACCCGACCGGGCGCCCAGGATGTCTTCGAAATCGACCTACGGGACGATACCCAGACGGTCACCGCAATTGACGTACAGTTCATTCGAGCCGCAGTCGAACAGAAATCCACTCGCGTTGATTCTCGGTGGGTAATCGTTGCAACGTTCGCGAGTGCGGCCGCCGCCCTAATCGCGGCATTCATAGGGACGGCACTCGGTGCTGTGGCGGCTGGACACTCGTGAGTTTCATGGCCAACTCTCCACTGATCAGCGCCGCCGCGCTGGACGTCGCTCTCGGGGCAGAGTCCCTGTGGAGCGGCGCCGGCGGGCGGCGCTCGACGTGGCGCGTCCTCGACGTGCGCTGGAAGCTCGGCGGCCCGCCCGGCCGCGAGGAGTACGAAGCCGGGCACATCCCGGGTGCGGTGTACGTCGACCTCGACACCGAGCTCGCCGGACACGGCGCGCCGACGGACGGGCGGCATCCGCTTCCGGACGAGTCCGCGTTCCAGGAAGCGGCGCGCTCCTGGGGGCTGAACGACGGCGACTCGGTCGTGGTCTACGACGACGTCTCCGGCACCTCCGCGGCCCGGGCGTGGTGGCTGCTGCGTCACGCGGGCGTCCGCGACGTCCGTGTCCTCGACGGCGGCCTCGCCGCCTGGCGCGCCGCGGGGATGCCGGTTCAGATCGGCCCGGTGCTGACCGCCCCCGGTGACGTCACGGTACGGTTCGGCGAGCTCCCGACGCTCGACGCCGACGGCGCCGCGGCCCTCGCCGACGCGGGCAACCTGCTCGACGCGCGCGCCGCCGAGCGGTACCGCGGCCAGGTCGAGCCCGTCGACCCGCGACCCGGGCACATCCCCGGCGCGGTGAGCGCGCCGACGACCGACAACCTCGGCGCCGACGGCCGGATGCTGTCGTCCGACGAACTCGCAACACGCTTTTCCGCGCTCGGCGTCAGCGCTGAGGCACCGGTCGGCGTCTACTGCGGTTCCGGTGTCACCGCAGCCCACGAAGCCCTTGCCCTCGTTGTGGCCGGATTCCCGATGCCGGCGCTGTACGCCGGTTCGTACTCGGCCTGGTCGAACGACCCGGCCCGTCCCGTGGCGCTCGAGAACCGATAGCGGATCGAGACCCGGCGGCGCGTTCTCGCCGCGACGACGGCGATGAGCACCGCGAGACGGCCCAAAACGCGGATTTCGCGCTCGATGAGCACGAAACGTGATGGAAACGTCCGTGAAAAACGCTGTTCCCTGCGCGAATTAGTGTTGAGGGGCGGCCTCGCCGCTGGGGTATCCTCCCCTTACCCGTGCAATACGCATAGACACATTCCTGCACCAGGAAGAAGGACAACGACAACATGCGCATCCGATCCGCGGCCCCCATCGCCGCCGTCGCCGCCGTTGCAGCCCTCGCGCTCACCGGTTGCGTCGACAACTCCACCCCGTCCTCCAGCTCAACGTCGAGCGCCGCGGCGGACGTGAAGAAGGACGACACCCTCGCCGGCCAGCTGCCCGCCAGCGTCAAGAGCGCCGGCAAGCTCGTCGTCGGCATGGACAACACCTACCCGCCGAACGAGTTCAAGGACGACAACGGCCAGCCCGTCGGCTGGGAGGTCGACCTGGCCAACGCGATTGGCGCCAAGCTGGGCGTCAAGACGGACTTCGCCATCGCGAAGTTCGACAACATCATCCCGAGCATCACCGGCGGCAAGGACGACTACGGCATGTCGTCGTTCACCGACACCACCGAGCGCGAGCAGCAGGTCGACTTCGTCAACTACTACTCGGCCGGCATCCTCTGGGCGTCGGCCAAGGGCAAGGACGTCGACCCGGACAACGCCTGCGGCTTGAAGGTCGCCGTCCAGTCGACCACCTACGAGGACACCGACGAGGTGCCCGCCAAGTCGAAGAAGTGCACGGATGCGGGCAAGCCCGCCATCCAGGCACTCCGCTACGACACCCAGGACGACGCGACCAACGCGGTCATCCTCGGCAAGGCCGACGCCCTGAGCGCCGACTCGCCCGTCACCCTGTACGCCATCTCGAAGTCGGATGGCAAGCTCCAGGAGGCCGGCAAGACCTTCGACGAGGCGCCCTACGGACTTCCGGTCAAGAAGGGCTCCGAGCTCGGCCCCGTGCTGCAGAAGGCGGTCCAGGCCCTGATCGACGACGGCACCTACAAGAAGATCCTGGACAAGTGGGGCGTCGCCGACGGCGCCGTCGAGAAGGCCGACTTCAACGCGGCCTCGAAGGGCTGACCTTTCATGTCCCAGAGCAACACCGCTCGGCCGGCGACGGGATCCGTCCCGTCGCCGGCGGGCTCCCGCTCCGAGCCGATCAAAGCGATCAAGCTCAAGCACCCGTGGCGGATCGTCTTCGCCGCCATCCTGATCCTGCTGGTCGTGTGGTTCATCGTCGACGCATCCCAGCGCTCCGCGTACGGCTGGCAGTACGTCGGCAAGTACGTCTTCGACAAGCGCATCAGTGCGGCTGCGCTCGTGACCCTCGAACTGACCGTGTTCTCGATGATCATCGGCGTCATCCTGGGCCTCATCCTCGCGGTGATGCGCCAGTCGCCGAACCCGGTCGTGAAGTCCGTCGCGTGGGTCTACCTGTGGATCTTCCGCGGCACCCCGGTGTACGTGCAGCTGGTCTTCTGGGGCCTGTTCTCGCTGATCTACCCGCAGATCTTCCTCGGCGTGCCGTGGACGAACATCGGGTTCGACATCAACCTCGGCTTCATGCAGAACGCGTTCATCATCGCGATCATCGGCCTCGCCCTCAACGAGGCGGCATACATGGCGGAGATCGTGCGCGCCGGCCTGCTCTCGGTCGACAAGGGCCAGGAGGAGGCGGCGACCGCACTCGGCATGTCGTGGGGGCAGACGATGGGACGCATCGTCATCCCGCAGGCGATGCGCGTCATCATCCCGCCGACGGGCAACGAGGTCATCTCGATGCTGAAGACGACCTCGCTGGTGGCCGCGATTCCGCTCACCACCGACCTGTACGGCGTCGCCCGCGACATCTCGGCGGTGACGTACACGCCCATCCCGCTGCTCATCGTCGCGTCGCTGTGGTACCTGCTGTTCACCTCGCTGCTGATGATCGGGCAGTACTTCCTCGAGAAGCGGTTTTCGCGCGGCGTCAACGCACGCCGCCCCGACCGCAACGAACCCGCCCTCGCGACCGGCGCGCTGCCGGCCGCGGGTGCACCCGACGGAAACGACCTCGGAGGCAAGGGATGACCGACACGACCCCGATGGTGCTCGCCGAGGGCGTCTCGAAGAGCTTCGGCTCGAACGAGGTGCTCAAGAGCATCGACCTGAAGGTGAACCCGGGCGAGGTGCTGTGCATCATCGGACCCTCGGGCTCCGGCAAGTCCACCTTCCTGCGCTGCATCAACCACCTGGAGCGCGTCGACGCCGGCCGGCTCTCGGTCGACGGCGAGGTCGTCGGCTACCGCCAGCACGGCGACAAGCTGTACGAGCTGAAGCCGAAGGAGGCCGCTCGCCAGCGCCGCGAGATCGGGATGGTGTTCCAGCGGTTCAACCTGTTCCCGCACATGACCGCGCTCGAGAACGTCATCGAGGCGCCCATCCGCGTGAAGGGTATCTCGAAGGCCAAGGCGGTCGAGCGCGCGAACGAGCTGCTGACCCGCGTCGGCCTGGCCGACAAGGGCGACCACTACCCGTCGCAGCTGTCCGGCGGTCAGCAGCAGCGCGTCGCCATCGCGCGCGCGCTGGCGATGGACCCGAAGCTCATGCTGTTCGACGAGCCGACATCGGCCCTCGACCCGGAGCTCGTCGGCGAGGTGCTCGACGTCATGAAGGGCCTGGCCGCGAGCGGAATGACGATGGTCGTCGTGACGCATGAGATGGGCTTCGCCCGCGAGGTGGCGGACGAGCTGGTCTTCATGGACGGCGGCGTGGTCGTCGAGTCCGGCGACCCGCGCGAGGTGCTCGGCAACCCGCAGCACCAGCGGACGCAGGCGTTCCTGTCCAAGGTGCTGTAGCTGACAGGATGGGGGGATGACCGAACAGCGTCGTCCCCTCGTCCTGGTCACCGGCGTCGGCCGGCCGAACGCGATCGGCACCGGCATCGTCCGGCGACTCGCGACCGACGGGTGGGATGTCGCGTTCGCCGACCTGGAGCCCGAGCCCGGGTTCCCGGAGGCGCTGACGGGCGAGGTGGAGGCTGCCGGTGGTCGCGCACTCGCGCTGACCGTCGACCTCTCCACGGCCGACGGCCCGGAGGATCTCGTGGCCCGCGTGAACGACGCGCTCGGGCCCATCCACGCCCTCGTCGGCAGCCACGCCTACTCGGTCGACAGCGGGCTGCTCGACACCGGCGTCGAAGCGTTCGACCGCCACTTCGCGGTCAACACGCGCGGCTCGTGGCTGCTGATCAAGGCGTTCGCCGAGCAGTATGCCGCGAACGGCATACCGGCGGGCTCCGGCCGGATCGTCGCGCTCACCAGCGACCACACCGCGTACAACCTCCCGTACGGCGCGAGCAAGGGCGCGCTCGACCGCATCGTGAAGGCCGCGGCCGTCGAGCTCGCGCACCTCGGGATCACGGCGAACCTAATCAACCCGGGGCCCGTCGACACCGGCTGGATGACGCCCGACCTCGCCGAGGCCCTCGCCGACGAGACCGCCCTCGGCCGCCTCGGCACCCCGCGGGACACCGCCGACCTGGTCTCGTTCCTCCTGTCGCCGTCCGGCGGCTGGATCAACGGCCAGCTCCTCCACTCCAACGGCGGCTTCCACCTCGGCGTCTGACCGAGGCGAGGAGCTAGGAGCCGAGGACCTTGCGGATGCGGGGGAGGGAGACGGTCTCGGCCGTGCCGAGAGACTGGGCGAACAGCGAGACGCGGAACTCCTCGAGCATCCAGCGTGCGTGGACGATCGCGGGCGGCGACCCCGGCGCGAGCGGGATGCGGCCGCCGGCGTCCGTGTAGAGCGCGATGGCGGTCTCGACCTGCGTCTGCCAGGCGCGGTCGCGGCCCGGGTTGGTCGGGAGGGCCTGCATCCGTTGGGTGATGCCGGCGAGGTAGCGGGGGAGGTGCCGCAGCTGCTCAAGGCCGGTCGCCGACACGAAACCGGGATAGACCAGTCCCGCCAGCTGCCCCTTGGCGTCGTTCAGCGCCGCCAGGTACGTAAGCGCCGTCACGCTCGAGATCGCCTTCTCGGCGGTCCGGGCGGCGGTGAGGATGCGCGTGACGAGCGCGACCGTCTCGAACATGGAGTCCATCACGATCCCGGAGACACGGTCGCGGACCGCCTCGAACTCGGCGCGCATGAAGATCTGACCGTCGGGCTTCATCCGGTACAGCACCGAGTCCACGACGGCGAGCAGGGAGTCGTCGAACAGCGCCTTGGTGTTCGGGTACGGGCTGGCGGCGAGGGTCAGCTTCTCGTTCGAGGTCAGGTGCTGCTGCACGTAGGCGACGGGCGAGGGGACGCTCGCGAGCAGCAGGCGGCGCACGCCGCCCGGCATGGCGCGCGCCTGCTCGGCGGGCGTGCCCATGAGCCGGATGCTTACGGAGGCGCCATCGTCGACGAGAGCCGGGTACGCCCGGATCACATTCCGCGTGCCTCCCGGGCCCGTGTGCTCCGAGTCCACGAAGCGGGGCAGCTCATCGAGGTCCCAGGTGGTGATGCCCGACCGTTCGAGCGCGTTCGGCGTGCGCGCCTCCGCGACCTTCGCCACCGAGTCGCGGGCGCGCGACCGCAGGCGGTCCTGCAGGGCGCCGAGGTCCTTCCCGCTCGCCATCGGCCGACCCCGCTCGCCGACGACCTGGAACGTCGGCCGCAGGTGCGGAGGCAGCCGGTCGAGGTCGAAGTCGCTCCCGCTCACCCGCGAGCCCGTGAGCCGCGAGATGGTCGCGGCGAGGGTGTCCGCCAGCGTCCCCGCCGGACGCTCGCCCTCGTGGGCGCGCATCCCGGCCGTCCCGGAGAGCTCACCCAGCAGCCGCTGAGCCCAGTCGGCGGCAGGCACGACCTGTCGGCGGATCGCCTTCGGCAGCGACTTGATCATCGCCGTCACGAGCTCGTGGCGCAGGCCGGGCACCTGCCAGTCGAAGCCGTCCGGGAGCAGGCCGGCGAGCAGGGGCAGCGGCACCTGGACGGTCACGCCGTCGTCCTCGGCTCCCGGCTCGAACCGGTAGCGCAGCGTGAGCCGCTGGTCGCCCTGCCGCCACACCGGAGGGAACGCCTCCTCGTCGACCTCGGCGGCATCCTCGTCGAGCAGCGCCTCCGGCGTCATCGTCAGCAGGTCCGGCGTCTCCTGCCGCGCCTTCTTCCACCAGCCCTCGAACGACCGGGTGGACACGACCTCCGCCGGGATGCGCTTGTCGTAGAACTCGAAGACGGCCTCGTCGTCGTTCAGGATGTCGCGGCGTCGCGTCCGCTCCTCCAGCTCGCGCAGCTCGGCGCGCAGCTTCCGGTTGGCGCGGTCGAACGACTGGTGCGAGTCCCATTCGCCATCGACCAGCGCGTGGCGGATGAACAGCTCGCGCGACAGCTCGGCGTCGATGCGGGCGTACTGGACACGACGGCGCGGGATGATCGGGACGCCGAACAGCGTCACGCGCTCGTAGGCGACGACCGCGCCCTGGTTCTTCTCCCAGTGCGGCTCGCTGTACTGCCGCTTGCACAGGTCGCCCGCGATCGGCTCGGCCCAGGCGGGGTCGATCGCGGCGTTCATCCGGGCGAAGAGGCGCGAGGTCTCCACGAGCTCGGCGCTCATGACGGCGTTGGGCTGCTTCTTCGCGAGGGTGGAGCCGGGGAAGATCACGAACCGCGTCTGCCGGGCGCCAAGGTATTCGGACTGGCGCGACCGCGGGCCGCTGCCCTTCGCGCCGCCGCCGCGCGTGTTGGTGCCGGCGTCGCGCGCATCCTTCAGCCCGATATGCGACAGCAGGCCGGCGAGGAGCGACTTGTGGATGCCGTCCGGGTTGACGGAGGGCTCGCCGATCG
>Ga0209455_1001523_pt1 | contig 10351 bp, 14 predicted proteins | sample AraplaCol_mCL_r2_FD_184275 | JGI IMG/M metagenome (GOLD analysis project Ga0209455, IMG submission 184275) | Arabidopsis root microbial communities from North Carolina, USA - plate scrape CL_Col_mCL_r2 (SPAdes) (version 2) | ecosystem: Host-associated > Plants > Roots > Endosphere | place: USA...
ACGGTTACCACCGCCACGATTGCCGCCACCTTGTCCACCACGGTTGTTGTTACCACCACCGCCTGGTCCGCCACGACGGTCGCCACCTGGTTTCCTGTCGCCTCTGCGTTCTCCGCCACGTTCGCCGCCTCTTTCGTTACCGCGACCACCAAAGCCACGATCGTTTCCTTCAGCACGGCCACCGCCTTTACCGCTTGCGCTGCTTGTTTGGCCAATATTTGGCGACAAGTCGCGTTTGCCGTAAACTTCGCCTTTGCAAATCCAAACCTTAACACCTATTTTACCATAGGTAGTTAATGCTTCAGCTAATGCATAATCAATGTCTGCACGGAAAGTATGTAGTGGAATTCTTCCTTCTTTATATTGCTCGGTACGTGCCATTTCAGCGCCACCTAAACGGCCTGATGTCATCACCTTTATTCCTTCAGCACCCATTCTCATGGTTGAAGCAATAGTGGTTTTCATTGCACGACGGAATGAGATACGAGCTTCAAGTTGTTTTGCTATGCCTTCAGCAACTAATTGCGCATCAAGCTCAGGGCGTTTGATCTCAAATATGTTGATCTGAACTTCCTTTTTAGTCAATTTCTTTAACTCTTCTTTTATCTTGTCAACTTCCTGGCCGCCTTTACCTATAACAATACCCGGACGGGCAGTGTGTATAGTTACAGTAATACGTTTTAAAGTACGCTCGATAACTACCTTTGATACACCACCTTTTGAGATACGTGCTGATAGATATTTGCGGATCTTTTCGTCTTCAACTAATTTGTCGGCATAGTGATTGCCACCGAACCAATTAGAATCCCAACCTCTGATGATTCCTAATCTGTTACCTATTGGATGTGCTTTCTGTCCCATTTCAAATTAATTGTTGTCGTTTTTACTGTCTACGATCAGGTGTACATGGTTTGAGCGTTTGCGGATACGGTATCCCCTTCCTTGCGGAGCAGGGCGTAACCTTTTTAGCTGACGACCACCGCCCACTGAAACCTCTTTTACATATAAGTTGCTGTCTTCAACACGCTTGCCTTCGTTTTTTGCTTCCCAGTTTTTGATGGCTGATAACAAAAGCTTTTCAACGCGTATTGCGGCTTCTTTATTTAAAAACTTTAGGGTATATATCGCTTTCTCAACGTTCATACCACGGATAAGGTCAACCACCAAACGCATTTTACGCGGTGAGGTAGGGCAGTTCTGTAATTTGGCAACAGATGCACCACCAACCTGCAATTTTGCAGCTTCCTTTTGCTGTCTGATTAATACAGACCTTTTAATTTTTGTTGTTGCTTCCATGCCTTATTTTTTCTTTTCTGCGTGACCACGGAATGTACGTGTTGGTGCAAACTCTCCCAGCTTGTGTCCAACCATGTTTTCTGTTACGTACACAGGGATAAATTTATTACCGTTGTGTACTGCGAATGTATGACCAACGAAATCCGGAGAGATCATAGAGCGTCTTGACCATGTTTTTACAACCGATTTCTTGTTTGAATCATTCAGTACCATAACCTTTTTGTCAAGGTTATGATCGATGTAAGGTCCTTTTCTAATTGAACGTGCCATTGTTATTTCTTCCTTCTTTCAATGATATAACGATCCGATGTTTTCTTTTTGTCGCGGGTTTTGTAGCCTTTAGCTAATAAACCTTTGCGCGAACGTGGGTGACCACCTGAGGCCCTGCCCTCGCCACCACCCATAGGGTGATCTACCGGGTTCATGGCTACACCACGAACTCTTGGGCGACGGCCTAACCAGCGTTTGCGGCCGGCTTTACCTAACACGGCGTTTGCTTTGTCGCCATTTGAAACGGTACCGATAGTTGCCAAGCAAGTTGACAATATCATACGTGTTTCGCCTGAAGGCAATTTGATGATAGCATATTTGCCGTCACGTGCCGAAAGCTGTGCGTAAGTACCTGCACTGCGTGCTATGGTACCGCCCTGGCCCGGGTTCAATTCAATATTGTGAATAATTGAGCCTAACGGTATATTTTTTAATGGTAAGGTGTTACCAATTTCAGGTGGTGCTGTTTCGCCCGATAAAACAGTTAATCCAACTGTTAAACCTTCGGGGGCTATCATATATCTTTTCTCTCCATCAGCAAAGTGTAACAGTGCTATACGTGCCGACCGGTTAGGATCGTACTCGATAGTTGCAACTTTTGCAGGGATATCAAATTTATTGCGTTTGAAATCAATTAACCTGTAGGCTTGTTTATGGCCACCGCCCAAATAGCGCATGGTCATTTTACCGCTGTTGTTACGTCCGCCTGATCTTGTGTTCGAAGATACAACCAACGATTTTTCAGGAACGTTTGTTGTGATATCCGATGTTGAAGTGTCTATGCGGAAGCGGGTACCGGGTGTAACCGGCTTAAATCTTTTAACTGCCATCTCTTTATTTATATACCGCTATAAAAATCAATTACTTCTCCGTCTTTCAACGTAATAACCGCTTTCTTATACGTTGCAGCGCGGCCGCTAACGGCGCCTGCTTTTGTATTGCGGGTTTTAAGTTTGCCAACGTATTTCATGGTGTTTACAGCTTTCACATTAACACCATACATAGCCTCAATGGCTCCTTTAATCTGAATCTTGTTAGCTCTGTGATCAACTTTGAAAGCATAACGGTTAAGCTTCTCGGTTAATTGAGTTACTTTTTCAGTAAGTAAGGGTTTCTTTAAAATTTCCATAATTACTTAGCTAATGCTTCCTCCAAAGTTTTTAAAGCACCTGTAGTTAAAATCAGCTTGCCTGCGTTTAACACATCATAAGTGTTTAACTGGTTTGCTACAATAACCTTAGTTTTTTTCAGGTTCCTGCTTGATAAATAAACATTGTCATTTGCAGCGCCTAATACTAAAAGTGTTTTTACATCACTAACATTAAGATCTGACTGAAGCTGTATGTAGCTTTTAGTTTTGATCGCGTCAAAAGTAAAGTCTTCTACAACTACTATGTTACTGTCTTTTGCTTTGTATGATAAAGCAGAGTTGCGGGCCAGTGATTTAAGCTTCTTGTTTAACTTAAAGCTGTAATCGCGCGGCTGCGGACCGAATACACGGCCACCACCATTAAACAATGGAGATTTAACGCTACCTGCACGGGCACCACCGGTACCTTTTTGCTTGTATAATTTGCGGGTTGAACCTGCAATTTCGTTACGCTGCTTTGCTTTGTGTGTACCTTGACGCTGGTTAGCTAAATATTGCTTAACATCAAGATAAATTGCGTGATCGTTTGGTTCGATACCGAATACGGACTCAGGAAGTTGCACCTTGGCACCTGTTTCTTTACCTGATACATTTACTACTTTAACTTCCATCTTATTTATCCACTATTACGAATGAACCCTTAGCTCCGGGGATGGAACCTTTAACAACCAGCAGATTCTGCTCGGCGAAAACTTTCACCACTTGCAAATTCTGAATTTTAACACGTTCATTGCCCATCTGTCCAGCCATACGCATACCTTTAAATACACGTGAAGGCCATGATGATGCACCCATTGAACCTGGTGCACGCAAGCGATTGTGCTGACCGTGAGTTTGCATACCCACACCACCAAAACCGTGACGTTTTACCACACCCTGGAAACCTTTACCTTTTGAGGTACCAACCACATCCACAAAATCGCCAATTTCGAAAATGCCCACGGTAACTGTGTCACCAAGTGCTTTTTCGTCCTCGAAAGTTTTGAATTCAACCAGCTTACGTTTTGGCGTAGTACCGGCTTTCTGGAAATGGCCTTTTAAAGGACCTGTAGTATGCTTGTCTTTTTGCTCACCATATGCTAACTGAACAGCAGCATATCCGTCTGTTTCAACAGACCTGATTTGTGTTACCACGCAAGGGCCAGCTTCGATTACTGTGCAGGGAATATTCTTTCCTGCTTCATCGAAAATGCTGGTCATTCCTACTTTTTTACCAATAATTCCTGACATTTTCTTTTTTAGTTTGTGTCCATCGAAGCAGTAGGGCTTCGTTCAAGACATATTATTCCCCCCGAAAGGGACGGCAAAGATAGAAACTTTACAGTAATTATCAAATAGTTAGTGAGTTATTTTTTTATAATTTATTTTGATGGCGATTTGTGAGGGAATTAGTTGATTAAGTGGGCGGTTGGTTGATGAAGATTAGGTTAAAAATAATGGCTTCGGGGTGAAGTGCTGTTTGCATTATTTCTTTTTAAGGATGGAAAGACTGGCATTGCTTAAAGTTCTTTAAGGGTATGCGTACTTTTTTACAAAGAAGGGGCTTTGACATCGCTTCTAACCTCATCGCTTACCAATGCCCACGGCCTTTTATTGCGAAGCTATTTAATCAGTGATATTTACACATATACCATAAATCGAATTTTGAGAGATCCAGCCATTTATTTTGCCTATATTATTACCTATCTGATATCTTCCCCCATTTACCGCTTTAATAACATGCAAATATTGGCTTCCGTTTACTTTGCACAAAACAATATCCCCTTTTTGCAATTGCCTTTCGCTAAGCGGTTCCACTGTTACCAATTGGCCTGAGTCGACCTTTCCTTTCATTGAACTACCTCTTGGCCTAAACTTTACCGTTTCACCAATTCTCAATTTTTCGATGTATTGGGTTGCCCAACTCATTAATTTAGTTTATTTATTAAAACCGCATAGCTGGTTAAAATCTGTTGACATTAGTTATAATGATACCTGCATTGCAAAACATGCAACCTCCCATCTTTCACACAGTATATTAACCGGTGTTCATCTGTGATACGCCGGCTCCAGTTTCCCGCAAAGTTCCCTTTTAATGGCTCAGGCTTGCCGATCCCTTTAAATGGCGTGCGTAAACAATCTTTTATCAAATCGTTGATACGTTGTAAAACCTTTTTATCGGTTTGCTGCCAGTACAGGTAGTCGTCCCAGGCTTTGGATTGCCAAACAAGTTCCATTATTCTTCAATCAACTTGTGAGAAAAATGGACACCGCTATTCATTTCGTCAATAGCATCCTGTAAACGCCTCCTGTTAGCCTCGCTTTTGGTAATATGCAGGGTTTCTACCATGGCGTTGTACTCACTTAAATCCATTACTACTACGTTCTTTCCTTTGCTGCGCGACACGATCACTATCTCAGCGTCATCATTAACCATATCCAAACTTTTGGCAAGATTTTGACGAAATTCAGTATAATTCAAAACTTCCATAATAAGTACTTAATTACGTACAATATTAATAAATTAAAAAGACATAAAAAAATCTATTACAACGGCATATTCACTGTATTTGCAAACCCCGCTCAATATTTTATCTTTACCTTATGAAACGTCTGTACTTATTACTCATAACATTGCTGGCCTATCATTTTTCGATGGCGCAGAATTCCCCAAGCCCCGACACAACAAAAACAACAGGCGAAAAGAGAATCTTCACGTCCGTTGAGCAAGTTCCTCAATTTCCTGGCGGCATGGAGAATTTCGGCCGGTACCTTAGTAAAAATCTTAAATATCCCGATGTTGCCCGCCTGATCGGTATTAATGGGAAGCTTCGGCTATCATTTGTAGTTGATAGAGATGGCAGCATAACACAGGCTAAGCCATTAAATTGTATCGGCGCAGGCTGCGAGGCCGAAGCGGTTAAGTTATTGGAAAATTCACCTAAATGGAATCCGGGTATACAAAACAACAGGCCGGTTAGGGTTGCTTACAGCATACCAATAAGTTTTTCTATCGACCAGGGCAAGGTCGCCCTTAAAACGCTCAGGAAATCAAATTACGGTTTTGTGTTTAATATTAAAGGCACACTATACACCATCGATGAGGCCGAAAAGCTGATCGGCGATTCGTTTATGTCGCAGCAGGTGGATATTGCAGAACCCTTTTTCAACTATAACAAAATTTCAAAATTTGATATCCCCGGTAAAAAAGAAGTTTACTTAATCATATTAAAATCAACATGAAATTAAAACTTACCCCTGTATTAGCCATTTGCAGCATAGCGCTGTTTTTTAGCTGTAAAGAAGCACCCAAAACAAACAACCGCCTGGGAAACGCCAGTCGCGAAGACAAAAATGGCTGGATATACCTGCACCTGGCCGGTGCACCGGCCGATATTGGTTACCAGCACGGTTTCCTGGCAGCTAAAGAAATTGATACCATGCTTAAGGTAATGCAATATTACCTGCCAAGCAGCAGCGGCAAAACATGGGCATTTTATCGCGCAGCTTCCGCCAGGTTTTTATGGAAGAAAGTCGATAAGGAATACCAGGATGAAATGAAAGGTATTGCCGAGGGCCTGCGGGCTAAAGGCTTTAAGTACGATTCGCTCGATATTACTGCATTGAATGCTTATTATGAACTGCCTGGATATTATGTGCCTTTATTAATGAACAAACTTAAACCCGGCAGTGGTGACAACCGGGCGCCAGGCAATTGCAGCGCCTTTATTGCAACGGGCAGTTTCACAAAAGACCATAAAATTGTGATTGCCCACAATAACTGGACGGATTATATTGTTGGCGAACGCTGGAACGTGATAGCAGATATAAAACCCGAAAAGGGCAACGAGTTTTTAATGGATACCGGCCCGGGCTTTATTCATAGTGGCGACGATTTTGTGGTAAGCAAGAGCGGTGTACTGATAACCGAAACTACCATAACCCAGTTTAAGGGCTACGATACCACCAAAACTGCCGAATTTGTGCGTGCCCGCAAAGCTGCCCAGTATGCCAACAACATCGATGATTTTGTAAGAATCATGACAACCGATAACAATGGCGGCTATGCCAACGACTGGCTGATTGGCGATACCAAAACCAACGAGGTTGCGAAGCTGGAACTCGGGCTTAAGAATTTCAAAGTATGGCGCTCAAAAGACACAGCTATTATAGGCTCAAATTTCGCCATAGATCCTAAGCTTATTAAAGAGGAAACTACGTTTGACGTGAATGACAAAACCACCTCGCCAAATGCCCGCAGGAAGCGAATGGAAAAATTGGTTTATGTTGACTATAAAGGCAAACTGAGCGACACGACCGGTAAAACCATTGAAGGTGATACGTATGATGCATTGAATAACAAAAACGCATATGATCGCTGCGTTATTGACGGTCACGTAGAAGAAGACCCAATGGGCTGTAAGGAATTTAATGAACCTGCATTTTTCCCGATGGGGGCCGTACAGGGGAAGGTAACCACTACCAACTTAGCCAATAAAATGCAGATGTGGGCGCATATGGGTCACCCCGGCGGCGCCGATTTCCTGGCCGGGCCGTTTCTTAAAAAACACCCTGAATATGTTAAAACACAGGGCAAATATTTGAGAAATATGAAAGCTTATCCGTGGACGTTGTTCTCAGCTAACAATTAAAACCGTTGATTTGACTGATTACGTTGATTTCGTTGATGCAGAAAAAAATCAGCGAAATCAACGTAATCATAAATAATCAGCGGTTTACTCACTCATCAACCGCCTTATCAATTCCGCGCTTTGCTTATTCCCTTCTTCCAGCCTGCCGTCAAAAAAGGCCTGTACATCGTTAAAATGCTTTTTGTAGCCCTGCATATCGCCATATCCAATTATCGACGACCATTCGCGCACAGCTGAGTGAAACTCCAGGTCGTCGCCCCGGATGGTTTTATCATACAGCGCCGTTTCTATCGATTCTTCCAGCAGCTCTTCATTTTTAAACAAATATTCGGCAATGCCAAGGCGTAAGCGAAACGGCGGCGTTTGGCAAATCAGGTTATCGTAAGGGTTTACACCCAGGTGGTACCAGGCATCAACCATACTTAATATACTGAGGTGCGAATTGGGCTTGCGGTGATGTTCGTTGTCTGACAGGGAAAACTCCTTCATCACCGAATCATTCAGCATAATTGGCTTACGGCTTTCGTGGAAAACAAAATCGCGGGCGCGGTAAAGCCTTGCGCGGAATGCTTCTTCCTCCTCCTTTATCATCAGCTTAAATAACTCCGACTCGGATGTGGCATAGCGTTTGACCTGTTGCCTTGCATAAGGGTTCAGAATAGCCAGGCCTGCGTATACGTGCGCCTTGTAGCTGAATATGCGCAGGGTGGTCAATATCTTTACATTATCTATACCCCCAACGTACGACGCATTCTCCCAAGGGAAAAATCCGGCTTCTTTCCAGGCGGTGCCCATGCTCTCAAATCCTACGTGCGTTACAGCCTGCGTGTCGGCAACCATTTTGTCGTGCTCGTGGTAATCGTTCAGTTCAACAATATCCGAGCCGATGGCCGTAAACAAATCCAGCATGCGCTGATATGCCGCATCATCAGCGCGGTGGCGTATCAATATGAGCTTCTGCCCTTTCGGCTTAAAGCCCGGGCCGTGCATACCATGGAAGGTAATGATCTGCGCATCAGCAGGCAGGTATTTTTCAAATGTGGTTATCTCTGGAGTTTTAACTGAAGTTTGGCCGGCCACTATAGCGCCATATTTGGTTGATGAACCAAACTCGCCTACAACCTGCGGCATGCGGTCAGCTTCAACCGAATAGATGATTAAATCGCTGATGCGCGATACATCTTTGCCGCTATCCATCACTTTAATATCATACGGTGCAAGCTCCTCTTCCAACCGGTCGCGGTTTGCGGGCAGGTCGCAGCCACATACTTTGTAGCCTGCTTCCGCAAAAGCTTTGGCGTATAAACGCCCCATATCGCCCAAGCCAATAATACCTATATTCATCCTGCTAATATAGCTATGAGTAGCAAAATTCCGTATGAAACCTTACATTCGCATTTATAAAAGGGTATTTTAAGGCAATAAAAACCGTAAAAGCCCTGTTTTGTTAATATTGTTGAACTAAACTCACCCTATGAACAAGCTTTTTATCGTAAGACCATTCATCATTATCCTAATAATAGTAGCCGGTTACGGAAGTGCATTTTCCATTAATTTGCAAACACCGCCGCCGGTAGCAAAACAGGTACAAGCCAGACCCGCTCCCACGTTCAGGTTTCGTAAACCTACGCACGAAGACACGTTGCTTATGCGCGATAAATCAATAAGCGGGCAGTATAAATATCTTTTAACCAAAGTGTACCACATGCAGGAACCCTTTGTTACTTCGTTTTACAAAAACATGCGTGATACTATAAATGCTGATCGTAAAAAACTACAGGAAGCTGAAGCAAAACTTGCCGCCGCAACCAAAACTACTACCGACCTGCAGAGCAATGTATCTGAAAAGGAAAAATCGCTTGAGCAATCAAACGCAAGGGTAAACGCCATAAACCTGTTGGGCCTCTATATTGACAAAGGCGTTTATAACCTGATAATGTGGGGACTGGTAATTGCGCTGGGGCTTACCGCCGCAATAGTTATCTACCGTTCGGGAAGCTTTAGCCGCGAGGCGCGTTATCGCATCAATCTTTATAACGAGCTGGAGGAAGAGTTTAAAAACTACAAAGCCAAAGCCAACGAAAAGGAAAAGAAGCTCGCCCGCGAACTGCAAACTGAGCGTAATAAGGTGGATGAATTAATGGGCAGAAGCTAACTCCCGGCTCCTAAAGGGGAGAAGCTATGGCAACATTAAAATCCATCAACAATTCCCCCTTCAGGGGGTTAGGGGGCAAAGCCTACCTCTTTGGCTGGAATCCCGTTAAATGGGAATGGCCCGAATTGGACGACGATATCCAAAAACTAAAAACAACCGGCAAGTTGGAAGATAACTGGAGTGTAATCAGCCACAAAAGTATACGACCGGGCGACAGGGCGTATATGATAAGGCTTGGTGTTGAGCCGAGAGGTATTTTCGGCTCGGGTACGATAGCTTCTGAGCCATATGCTGCTTTTCGTAACGGAAGGCATTACTACCGGATAACTATTGCGCTCGACGTACTGCTAAACCCCACTAAACAAAGCATACTTGGCATGGATATTTTGAAAACCGGGAACCTGGCGGCTCAAAACTGGACGCCCCAGGCATCAGGAATTTCGATAAAGCCACAGCTGGTTGACGAGTTGGAAGGCCTTTGGCTTAGCTTTTTAGATGAACAAAACCTTTTTGACATTTAGTTATGAGTGTGATGAAACCCATTTTCCGCATTTTTGACTATGATAAAGCCATTGAGTTTTACATAGGATGGCTCGGTTTCACTATTGACTGGGAGCACGAGTTTGAACCTGGAACTACACCTAAATACCTTCAAATTTCTTTGAGGGATATTATCATCCACTTATCAGAACATCACGGCGACGGCAGCCCCGGCTCGCACGTCAACATCGATGATTTTGAAAACCTGGCAGCTTATAACCGGCAACTTAACGACAAAAAATACAAATATGGCCGCCCGGGCCTGGAAGTACCGGAATGGAATGAAAAAGTCATCAATATGACCGTGCA
>Ga0209455_1001524_pt1 | contig 10337 bp, 11 predicted proteins | sample AraplaCol_mCL_r2_FD_184275 | JGI IMG/M metagenome (GOLD analysis project Ga0209455, IMG submission 184275) | Arabidopsis root microbial communities from North Carolina, USA - plate scrape CL_Col_mCL_r2 (SPAdes) (version 2) | ecosystem: Host-associated > Plants > Roots > Endosphere | place: USA...
GGTTACTGTACGGCATGCGCTTGAATAATAGCGAGCAGCTACACTCTCTGAATATTCAAATGGCAATGATTACGGTTGAAGTTCAGATGTTAGGTTGGAAAATTGTAATTTGCAAGATAAAAATTGTCTGAATGCCCAATCTATACATCATAGCAGGCTGCGATGGCGCCGGTAAAACAACGGTAGCTAATACATTATTGCCCGAAGCGCTTAACTGTACAGATTTCGTAAATGCAGGTAGCATATTAGCAGGCTTATCGTCATCGAAACCCGAACGTGCGGTTATTGAGACAGGCAGAATAGCCCTGAACAATATTGAACAACTATTGCAGCGTGGGGAAGATTTTGCCATTGAAACCACCCTTGCCGGTAAATGTTACGCGGGGCTGATAAAAAGAGCACAGTCGGCCGGGTATAAAGTTTCGTTGATATTTATTTGGCTTAATTCACCGCAACTTGCCTTGCTGCGGGTAGCAGACGCGGGATGCAAACAGGGCTCCGACGAACCAATAACCCGCAGGTTTATGAGGGGGCGCTATAATCTCCACCATCTTTATATCCCAATTTGCGATTTCTACACAATAATAACCGCTGACATGGGGCGACCGGAACAGGTTAAAACCCGCGAAGCCGGCCAGGTAACCAAAGCTGTTGATAGTTCGGGATTGCTGGTGAATACTAAAGCAAAACTAAGCCCGGAAAACATTGCATTGCGCGATAAAATACTAAAAGGGGCGACCGATGCTTATAAAAAGCTTTTGACGTCAAATAGCAAAGAAAATAGAAAACTCGTAGTCACCAATGAAGAAGGCAACATACTGCTCATACCAGCAATTGAGTTACAAAAAGAGCTTTCAAAAAATTAATCAAGAAGTCCTTCCTCTTGGTTATTTAAACAGAGAATTCAATTAAAAGGCTGGATATTTCAATGGACGTGGGTAGTTGGACAATATTCATTTGTAAAAAGCGTAAATTAAGCGCATCAGATTTACCAGGACTTATAAACTTAAAATCTGGTGATAATTGCAAATGAAGGTCATAATAACAGGTTTATTCGCATGGTGGTGTATCAGTCCAAATTTTTGGGGTGGCGACAGTAAAAATATTTGTGTGCCTGACACCATTCCCGCATCCGCCAAAAAACTGTTAGCCGCTTACCCCGATTTTGTAAAAGGCTACCAAAACAACAGCATCGTCTTAAAAGACGGCACCAAACTACTTTGGGACGATGGTATCAAAAATAAATCAGCAAAATTACTACTGGATAAGCCCGACATCGAAGATATGTTCAGTCAAAAATATAGTGTTGGTATCCCAAAAATATCACCCGCAATAAACTTCGACCCGGGCCGGGTTAGGAACGAAGCTTTTTTTATGAAGATGTACGGAGCGAGCGAAAAGAAAGTAAGGAAAAACCTGACTGAGATAACCTGGTGCCCCAAACTGGTTAATCAAAAAATCACTGTCACTAAAATAAATGGGATAGACAAGAAGTTAATGCAGATATCAGCTGAACTTGACGCAAACCCTGAATTTAAGAAATACATAACCAATATCGGCGGAACCTTTACATGGCGCAATATACATGGTACCAATCGCCACAGTATGCATAGCTTCGGTATGACAATTGATATCAACACCACTTACTCTGACTATTGGCAGTGGGCCTGCAAATGCACCAATGAAAGCGCCGGGATAATGTATAAAAACAGGATACCACAAGGCATAGTAGATATATTTGAAAAGCACGGATTTATATGGGGTGGCAAATGGTATCACTTTGATACCATGCATTTTGAATATCGCCCCGAACTAATTGATTAAGCGATGAAAACAACCTTGACTTTTATCTTTTTATTGTTCACGAGCTTTTTTGCTGCCGATAACGTAACCATCCGGTTCAAAGTTCCTGAAGGCTATCACCGCATTAGTGTGCCGCCCGGAAGCTTTGCTGCTTACCTGCAAAGCCTGCCATTAAAACCGCCCGGCACCCAAACAAAAACTTACAAAGGCGATGTAGCCCGCACAGATGTTTACACAGCTGCCGTGGTTGATATGAGCGTTGGTAACCAGGATCTGCAGCAATGCGCCGATGCCGTAATGCGCCTGCGTGGCGAATACTTATACCAGCAGAAAAACTACAAAGCCATCAGCTTTAATTTTGTGAGCGGCTTTAAATGCGATTACGTTCACTATGCGGAGGGCTACCGTTTCAGGAATGACCGGTGGGTATTAAAAGCGAAAAAGGATTACAGCTATGCCACGTTTATGCGATACATGGAACTGGTGTTTTCGTATGCCAGTACCATATCCCTTGAAAAAGAAACGAAAGCGGTCTCCAATCCTAATGAATTAAAAGCGGGCGATATATTTATTCACGGTGGTTCGCCGGGGCATTGTTTTATCGTGATGGACGTAGCGGAAAACAGCCAACATCAAAAACAATTTCTGCTTGCCCAAAGTTTTATGCCTGCTCAAAATATACAAGTGCTGCAATATAATTCGCCGTGGTTTAGTATGGAAAAGCGCAGCGACATTTTATATGGTGAGTTGATTAATAAAAGTTATTTAAGGAAATTTGAGTAGTTTCTTAACCACAGAGAGCACTGAGAAGACACAAAGAACACTGAGTCTGTCGTTTCGATAAAGATTTTGTAACGCCTTTTTTTGCCTTTTCTCTCTGTGCCCACTGCGTTTTCCCTCTGCGTCTCCGTGGTAAAATAGCCAGTAACTACTTCACCTTCACAAAATCCAAATCCTGGAAATCGAAACTAAAATCAGTTGCCGGCGATACCGCTTTCAGTTTCAATCCAGATGATTTTCCATTTTCATCAAACGAGAACAGGGCAAAGGCATCGGCTTCCATGCTGCGGTATACCCATTTTATCACAAAAGTATTGCCTTTGTAAAACATCATTTGTCCGCTCAGTTTGGGCGAATGCTTTACATTGAACCAAAGCTGCCCGTCTTTTTGACTGATAACTGCGTCGCCCAGCCAGTTATCATGATAAGTGCCGGTATAAAGCTTTGCATCTACAGTTGTAGCGTCTTTTTTGCTGGCTTCTACTTGTTTCCAAACCTCAGCGATTACTTTATCGGCGCCACCCATATTGGCTTTTTCCTGGTCGGATAGTAGTTTTATCCAGTCGCGACCGGTTTTGAGACCAAGGTAGCTGTCTTTAATTTGGTTGGTTACTGCTGTAAATGCCGCACCCGATGCCTGGTTGGTTAGTACAATAATACCCAGCTTAAGCTCTGGCAACAGCATTACCTGGGTTACCATGCCGTCGATACCGCCGGTGTGGCTCACTTGTTTGTATCCTTTTACATCAACCAGGCCCCATCCTAAGCCATAAGCTGCAAAGTGGGTATTATAATACGGACTTTGCCCCACAGGTATTATAGTTTGCGGCGACCACATTTGCCAGTGTATGGCCTCACTGAAAAGCTGTTTGCCGTCGCCATATTTGCCATTATTCATCTGCATAATTACCCATTTGCTTAAATCGGTTACGCTTGAATATATACCACCTGCCGCATTGCCTGTAGTGCTTAGGTATCTTGGTATAACCACCACCTTGCCATCAACCGGCGAATGCGCATCTACGACGTTTGAATAATCTTTTATCCGCTGATAGGCAGCAGAGCTGTTGCTCATGCCCAGTGGCTTCATAATACGGGTCTCAATAAATTCTTCCCAGCTCATTCCCGATACTCTGGCAATAACCTCGCCAGCGACCTTGTATAATTGGTTATCATAATCATATTTGCTCCTGAAACTCGACGCTGGCTTAAGATAACGCAGGTTATGAATCACATCCTTCATGGTAAAATCTGTGGAATCGGGGAAATCCATCAAATCGCCAGCGCCCAGCCCAAGCCCGCTGCGGTGTGTCAGCAAATCACGGATGGTAAACTCGGCGGTAACGTACGGGTCATACATTTTAAACTCGGGGATATAGTCGGTAACCTTGTCGTCTAATTTTAATTTGCCTTCATCACTTAAAATACCTATAGCTGCCACGGTAAAGGCTTTGCTGTTTGATGCAATGCCGAATAGGGTGTTTTCATCGACTTTTTTACCGGTATTTAATGAGCGTACGCCATAACCTTTGGCATAAACAACTTTGTCGTCCTTGACAATGGCCACAGCAATGCCCGGCACGTTAAAGGACTTTAGCGCACGTTCAACCAGGCGGTCGACTGAGTCGGTGGTAATTACCTGGGCGTTGGTTTTGATTGCAGCTGTCAGCAGAAAAGAAAACAGTGCGATAAATTTAAAGTGATGGGGGAGTTTGGGTGGATGCATGATGAGATCAGTTAGTTACCCAAACATACAAATAATGCGGATAAATGCTAGGTCTTTTCGCCCGCAGCGGCCCAGAAAACCAAATAGCCCGCTTTGTCCTTTTTAATCGTAATACTTTTAAGAATTTTTCCCGGGTCGGTTTCTGTCTTCAGCAAATCGATATTATGATGATCCTTTTCGGTCATGTTGTTTTTATTGCCCCATTTGGCCAAATCGTGGGCAAGATAACCCAGGCTTTTATCCGCAGGGTTGAGGTCGGCATAGTAATCGGGCAACGTAATATCTTTGGTAACATTACCGGTTTTGTAAGCGAACACGATATGCAATTGCGATGAACCTTCAGAACTGGTAAGCGCAAGGTAAACAGCTTTATACTTTCGTTGCGGCACAGCAAATTCGACCTGTCCGGCGCCTGCTATATTGCAGGTTTGATAATTCAGGCTGTCGCCGTTTGAGTAGTGCAACTTAATTTCCGGGTGTGATTCGTTTGCTGCGAAAACGGGATTGTCAGGCAAAGCATGCGGCTGTTTATCGCCATTAAATACTGCTGCCGAAAGGGTGAGATAACCATCACCAAAGCCGCCACCATCAATGCCTTTTGTCCATGTTGTTACGTGCTTATTATTTAAAGTAGATACCGGGCGCGCGTTTAATATTTTACCGATATCGAATTGGATGACTGTGTCTTTTTGAGCAGAGAAATTTACAAAAAACAATAAAGTGATAAACGACAAGGGTTTCATTTGTAAAGATTTTAGACTTGGCGAAAACTTACGAAGTTTTTAAAACTTCGTAAGTTTAACGAAGTGATATGCTTTATTCAGTTCCTTTTGCCGGTGCCGGAGGTGGCTGGTTCAAAAGGAAACGTTTATGAATTATTGCAATATCCTCGTCCTTTAAATTCGAAGTTTTTTTCAAAATCTTATCAAAATATGCAACCTCTTTTTCGCTGGCAGGACAACCTACGTTATCTTCAGGAGTGCCGGTAACGGCACCATCTTTTGGCATTAACGAGTTTGCCAATACATTTCCTTTATTATCCAGCACCAGCCAGAATGGCAAGCCTGATTTTTCGCCGCCATATTTGGTCATCACTGCCAGGCTGCCCGGGTTTTCCAAATTAGCCTTCGCCGGCTGCTCCATTACATCCAAATGGGCTATAACATAATTGTCGTCGAACATTTTTTTGCATGCCGGATCGTTTAACGAGGCATCCATTTTTTTGCACCAGCCACACCACGATGCGTGGAACATCAGCAGTACTTTTTTATTTTCTTTGCCTGCCTGGGCAAAGGCGTCTTTTAGCACGGCCTCAGATGCCGGCATTGTCGTTTGGGCCGCTGCCGCCGATCCAATCAGCATAAACAGGGCGTAAAGTAGATGTTTTGCTTTCATAATAATTAAATATAGGCGTTATTTTTCAATTTAGCTGTTGCAGGTATTCTAAAAAGCCCGAAACCGAAATTTCTCCCACTTTGCTACCGTTTACCATGATATTTACGCTCCCATTTACCTTATGTAATTGCAGTCTGCCTTTAAACAGGTGGTTCTCACCTGATTGCATAAATGTCGCGACGTTTTTTAGTGTCGATTTCCGGCAAACATTTTCCACGCCATTGTTATAAACCACCAACCTGGCCTTTTTATCGGTGTTTTCGATGGCTAAATCATACCCGTTATCAAGCTTTAAAATATTCATCATTTTGCTGTGTAACTACTTAATAATTAGTGAGAAATGAATTTATTGAATAAAGTTTTTTAAGACAAAAGAAAACAAATTACGGTACAAATAATAATCCACACAGCTATTACACAAGTGTTAATAACTTTAGTGGTAGAAAGTGGTAAGAAGTGGTAAAAGAAATCTAATTTTACATACAATTAATTGCCATAGCTTTTATATGTCCTATTTAAACGGCGAGTTTGAGTGTAAACTAGATAACAAAGGGCGCATGATGATCCCTGCGGGCCTCAAGAAACAGCTTCCAGAAGCTGAGAAAGAGAGCCTTGTGATCAATCGTGGCTTTAAAAAGTATCTGGTCATTTACACTAAACAAGAATGGGACAAAAAACTTGATGAACTCAACAAACTTAATCAATACGAAACCAAAAACATAGAATTCATCAGGTATTTTACCCGTGGCGCAACTGAATTATCGCTTGATGCTGCCGGCAGGGTGAATTTACCACAAGGGTTATTGGACTATGCCGGTATTGGCAGTGATGTGGTTTTAAACTGTATGCTAACAAAAATTGAAATGTGGGACAGGGCGGCATACAATGCGATGATTGAAAGCGAACCTGAAAACTTTGCGGCATTGGCCGAAGAAGTAATGGGCGATAAAAGAAGGGAGGGTAGCGTATGAGTACCTACCATACTCCGGTAATGCTTAAGGAATGTATTGAGGGGCTTGCTATTAAACCGGCGGGCACTTATGTTGATGTGACGTTCGGTGGTGGCGGCCATTCGCGCGAGATATTAAAGCATTTGAATAAAGACGGCAGGTTGTTGGCCTTTGACCAGGACGCTGATGCGCAACAGAATGCTATAGATGATGAACGTTTTGTATTTATCGACCAAAACTTTCGTTACCTGAAAAACTTTTGCCGCCTGCATGATGCGATCCCGGTTGATGGCATACTGGCTGATTTGGGCGTTTCGTCGTACCAGTTTGACCAGGCCGAGCGCGGGTTTTCAATCCGCTTTGATGCTGAGTTGGATATGCGGATGAATCAGCAGTCGGAGTTGAGTGCTAAGGAGGTAGTTAATAATTACAGTGAAGCAGAGCTTCATAAAATTTTTGGTGTTTACGGCGAAATACAAAATGCAAAGTCGTTGGCTAATACAATTGTAATGGCAAGGCTGAATGCGCCGATAGTTACGGTTGCTGATTTGAAAAATGCTATCAGTAATCGTATACCGAAAGGAAAAGAAAATAAATACCTGGCGCAGGTTTTCCAGGCTTTGCGCATCGAGGTTAACCAGGAGTTGGAAGCGCTGAAGGATTTTTTAATCCAGACAGCTTCGGTTTTGGTATCGGGCGGGCGTTTGGTGGTGATGTCGTATCACTCGCTGGAAGACAGGTTAGTAAAGAACTTCATAGCCAAAGGCAAATTCAGCGGCGAACTGGAGAAGGATTTATACGGAAACGATAACAAGCCATTTGATGCGGTAAGCCGCGGGGCTATAACAGCATCGGAAGAAGAAATAAAAGATAATAACAGGGCACGGAGCGCTAAGTTAAGGATAGCGGTAAAAAAATGACAAACAAGCTGCGTTCGCAAATTGAGGAAGAAGAAGCTGAAGAACAAAAATTGATTGTTGAGGAAAAGCGCGCACAGGAATTTCCCGACAACTGGTTCACCCAGTTTTTTACCAAAGGTTTCTGGAATGCCGAATCGGCAACCCGGGCGCTGCCTTTTGTGCTGTTTATCGCTTTTTTGGGAATGATATACATCGCCAATATGCACCTGGCCGAGAGAAATATACGCGATATTAATAAGATAACTAAAGAGGTGAAGGAATTGAGCTGGGATTTCAAAACCACCAAAGCCGAGCTTGCTTTTAAAAGCACACTTACGCAGGTTTCGCGCCGTGCGGATACGCTGGGTTTGGGTTTAAAGGAGTCGCTTACGCCGCCACAAAAACTAACAGATACGGAGGTGAAGGATGAGCATTAGGAAAAATATACTCATACGGGTTTACCTGGCGTTTGGGCTGATATTGGTTTTTGCCGGTGCAGTGGTTGTGCAATTGTGCCGTGTGCAGTTTGTGCAGGGCGCAAAGTGGAAAGCTATGGCAACTACGCTTAGCACCAAATACCAGACTGTAGAGGCTGCCCGCGGAAATATTTTCGCTGTTGATATGAGCCTGCTGGCAACATCGGTACCTGAGTATGATGTGCACCTGGATATGGGTGCCCCCGGATTTGACGATGACGATACATTTAATGCAAATGTGGATTCGCTGGCTATAAAATTATCGGAGCTATATGGTGATAAAACGCCAAAAGAATATAACCGCTGGCTGCGTGATGCCCGGAAAGAAGGCTCGCGTTATGAATTACTAAACAGGCGCAGGTTAACACATCATGAACTGCTGGAACTGCGCAAGTTCCCGATTTTTAGGCTGGGTAAGTATAAAGGCGGAGTGATAGCGGTTGAACAAAACAGGCGTGTGCTTCCATTTAAATCTTTGGCCTTGCGCACCATTGGCTACAAAAATGAAAACGTAAAGAACGCCGTTGGTTTGGAAGGTGCATACGCTAATTATATAAATGGCGAAAGCGGCAAACGACTGGTGCAGCGGGTGGCCGGTGGATGGATGCCTGTAAATAACGGCGAGGATGAAGTGGAGCCTAAAGATGGTGCGGACATTATTTCGACGATTGATGTAAACTTCCAGGATATTGCCCAGGAAGTGTTAAGGGCACAATTGGACAGCACCGGCGCCGACCATGGCTGCGTGGTGTTAATGGAAGTTGCTACCGGAGAGATAAGAGCTATAGCGAATTTTACCAGGACTAAAGAAGGTAAATACGAGGAGAAGCTAAACTATGCAATAAGCGATGCCGGTGACCCGGGTTCGACATTTAAGCTGGCGACTTATATGGCCTTATTCGATCAGCATAAAATTGATACCAACACCATGATCAACGGCGACGGCGGTAAATACAAAATACCAAAAGGGCCAATGATCAGCGACGTTGAAGACTACAACTTTATGATGACGGCTAAGAAAGCTTTCGAAGAATCGTCGAACGTGGCGGCAGCAAAGTTTGTGTACAATGCTTATTACAACAATCCGTGGCAATATACCGATAAGCTGTACAGCTTCCATTTAAACGAAAAGCTCCAGCTGCAAATTCCAGGTGAGCCAACTCCGGTTGTTAAAAATCCGAAAAGTCGCAGCTGGAACATCAACTATACGCTGCCCGAAATGGCCTATGGGTATGAAATGAAGATTACGCCGCTGCAAATGCTGGCGCTTTATAACGCGGTAGCCAATAACGGCAAAATGATAGCGCCGATACTGGTGAAAGAAATCCGCCGGTTAGGAAATACTGTTGAGCAATTCCAGGCCAGGGTGATCAATCCAAAAGTATGCTCAGATGCTACGCTTGGAAAAATGAAAAACCTGCTGGAGGGAGTAGTTAAAGAAGGTAATGTTAAAAGCCTGTTTAAAAACTCGGAATACACTGCAGCCGGGAAAACCGGGACAGCGCAAATAGCCAATAACTCAAAAGGTTACGGTGATAAGAAGAGTTATCAAACATCTTTCGCGGGATATTTTCCGGCTCAAAACCCTAAATATTCCATGATTGTGGTTGTTAATAAGGCCACAAAAGGCTCGTACCTGGCTGCTAAAGTTGCTGCGCCGGTATTCAAAAAAATTGCCGACAGGGTTTATGCTGCCGATCATGGGTTACATCCTGCACCGGTAGTGCATTATGTGGGCAATACAAATTTACCGCAAATTAAAAAGGGCAATGTAAAGGCCCTAAAACAGGTTTATGCCAAGCTTAATGTTAAGCCGCTTTATGCAAATAACACAGCAGCTAATAGTGTTGATACCAGCAATGGTATTGCTTTTGAAGAAGCTACTTATAAAAGCGGCGTTGTTCCGCAGGTAAAAGGCATGGGTTTAAGTGATGCATTGTATGTGCTGGGAAATGCAGGTTATAAAGTTGTGGCACGCGGTAGCGGTATGGTGGCAAATCAGTCGGAAGCGGCGGGTAGTATAATTCCAAAAGGATCAAAAATAATAATTCAATTGCAATGAGATATTTGAGCGACATAATAGAAGGGCTGGCATTTACCGAACTGCAGGGAAGTGCCGATGTGGAGATTAGCGCCATTGTTTTTGATTCGCGCAAGGTGGTGCCGGGTTGCATGTTTGTGGCCGTAAAGGGCACCGTTGTTGACGGGCACGATTACATTTTGCAGGCAATTGAGCAGGGTGCCATCGCGGTAATCTGCGAAGAGCTGCCATCGCGCGTAACCGGCGAAGTTGACTTTTTAATGGTAG
>Ga0209455_1001525_pt1 | contig 10337 bp, 10 predicted proteins | sample AraplaCol_mCL_r2_FD_184275 | JGI IMG/M metagenome (GOLD analysis project Ga0209455, IMG submission 184275) | Arabidopsis root microbial communities from North Carolina, USA - plate scrape CL_Col_mCL_r2 (SPAdes) (version 2) | ecosystem: Host-associated > Plants > Roots > Endosphere | place: USA...
CATCCAGCTCACCGTAAGCAACACCCGTTCCGTGGAACAGAAGAAAGCCCTGTTCCAGCGGATCGCGCAGCTGCTCGGCGAGAGCCCCGGCATCCGGCCCGAAGACATCTTCGTGAACCTCGTCGAGGTCGAGAAAGAAAACTGGTCTTTCGGCCACGGGCTCGCGCAATACGCCTGACGGCGTCGAACTGAGGGAAAGGTCAGTTCGCATGGAGACAGCTTGCCGCGGACCGCGTCGGGAAGCCCAGCAGGCGCCACGACGCCATACCAGGAATTCACGCCATAGCCTTGGCAACCCTTCTCGGCGAAGGTCGGCAAAACGGGCAGGCGCGGCTGCCCGCAGGATGCCGCTGCCTGTAGCCCCGGCCGATACGCAAAGCAGTTTTCTTCAATACAAGCCCGAGCCGCCCCTCTATTGTCGGAACCTCGATCGGTTCTGCAGGAGGGATCATGGATTTGTTTATTTCGATGGCGGCTTTTGCCCTTGCCGCGTCGATCTCGCCAGGCCCGGTCAATCTGGTCGGACTGGCCAGCGGCATGCAATATGGTTTTCGCGCCGGCATGCGGCATGTGACCGGCGCCACCGCCGGATTCACCCTGCTGCTCGTCATGACGGGGTTCGGCGTCAACGTGCTCCTGCGTTACCTGCCCAGCCTCATCGGAACCATCAAATGGGCAGGTGCCGCGTTCCTGCTGTACATGGCGTACAAGCTGGCCACCGACGGCGGCCGGCTCGCCACGGGGAAGTCGATCGAAGGGCCGAGCCTGTATTCCGGCGCGGCGATGCAATGGCTGAATCCGAAAGCATGGCTCGCCTCGCTGGCAGGCATGGGCGCCTATGTCGGCAACGGATCCACGTCGCTGATCTGGACGTTCGCAGCCATCTATTTCGTCATCTGCTACGCGTCGCTTGCCAGCTGGGTCGTCGCGGGCATGTTCCTGCGCAAACACCTTGGCAATCCGGCGCGCATGCGATGGCTCAATCGCGCCCTGGCCGTGCTGCTCGTGCTCAGCACTGTCTATCTGATCCGGGAATAGCAGCGGTAGCCTAGCCCTGGTATTGCCCGGGCGTCGCCGCAGTCAGTTGCTTGAACACGCGCTGCAGATGCGCTTGATCGGCAAAGCCCGCATCGATGGCGACGTCGGCAATCGAATTTCCCCGCTTGAGCTGCGCGCGCGAGTATTCGATTCGGCAGTTGACCTGATAGGCATGAGGCGTCATGCCGTAGCGCGTCTTGAACGAACGGATCAGGTGGGACTCGGAAAGCCCCGCCGCGGCGCAGATGTCTTTCAGCCTGAGCGGCTGGGTGCAGTTTTGCCGGATATGCCGGGCCGCCGATTCAAGCTGCGCATGCGCAGGCATATCGGATGGGAGGGTAGGTTTCAGCGTGCGCGCCAGATCGGTGAAAAAGGTTTCCGCGGCACAGGACTTCTGCTCAACGCTCGTCCGGGTATCGATGAGCGTCGCGTAGAGGTCGCGCAAGCCACCGAACAGCAATGCGTCCGTGGACGACAGGGTCGCAAACGCCCGGAAATCACCTGCGTTCTTCCAGCCCGCTGCCTGCTGGCGACGGCCGAGCCAGGCAGGATCGACGTAGAACATGAGATAGGACCACGCGCGGTCCTTGATCGGATTGCATGCATGCACGGCGCCCGGGTTGATCACGACGATCGAGCCCGCGCGAACGCTTTCGGCATGCGCGCCGTTCAAATAAATGCTTTCTCCGCCGGTGACGGCGCCGATCGAAAACGTCTCGTGCGCATGCCTGGCATAGCAGACGTGCCGGCCGTCTTCGATTTCGCGCGCCTCGATGAAGGGGAGCGATGCGTTTCGCCAGAATCTGGGTATTGCGGCAAGCTGTGGCATCGGTCAGAAAATGGGCGCGAAGATAGTGAGCAAATTCTGCCAGAGAATGCGGCGCATGGGGCGCTTGCGCATGTCGCTGCGAGAGACCTCGCGGGCATGGCCCAGATAGGTATGCTGCCGGTCCCGGATCGTCGCCGCGGTGTTCCGGCTATACAGCAGGATGTTGTTCTCGAAATTGAGTTCGAGGCTTCTGCGGTCCATGTTCGCCGAGCCGATCAAGGCGGCCTCGCCGTCGACGACCAGCGTCTTGGCATGAAGCAGTCCGCCGAGAAACTCGAAGATCTTCACCCCCGCCTCGGCCAGCTCGGCATAGGTCGCCCGGCTCATCGCACCGACCGCGACAGAGTCGTTGCGCGCGGGCAGGATCAGGGTGGTGTCCACGCCGCGCCGCGCGCAGGAAATCAGGGCTTCCATCAGCGGCAGGTCCGGCACGAAGTAAGGCGTCGAAATGATCGCCTCCCGTTCGGCGCCGTAAAGAATGCCGACGAACGCGTCCGACATCGCGCCCTTGGCGGACATGGGGCCTGTACCGAAAGCGATCGCCGGAAAGCCGCCGACTGCGTGCAGCTCGGCGGGCGGTGCAATAACGCCGGATAGATTCTCGCCGGCCTCCACCATCCAGGCGTCGGCGAAAAGCAACTGGTTCTGGTGCACCACCGGGCCTTCGAAGCGCATCATGATGTCCACCCATGGGGCGAACTTGGGTTTGATGCGGAATTCGGGATCGGCACAGTTCTGGCTGCCGCAATAGGTGATCCAATCGTCGACGACCACGATCTTGCGGTGATTGCGCAAATCGATACGGCTGCCTTCCAGGAAGGCAAATCCTCGGCGCATCTTGAGCGAAACACAAAGCCGCACGCCGGCATCGCGCATCGCCTGCCAATATTTCGATCGGATGAGCCCGCGCGAGCCTATGGCGTCCGCCATGATCCGGCATGTCACACCGCGCAACGCCGCCCGCTTCAACGCCTCGACGACCTTGAGGCCGTTGTGGTCGGTCAGCCAGATATAGAAGGAAATATGGATGGTTTCGCGCGCGTCGTCGAAATCGCGCACCATCGAATCGATCGCCGCGTTCGAATCGGCGGCGAGCGTCGCGCTGTTGCCGCCCACGGCCGGACAGCGGCCGATGCGTTCGCATATTCTGAACGCCGCATGGAAACGGTTCGGCACGCTTTGCAGCACGGCCGCGGCGGCAGTGCCTTCGTGCCGATCCAATTCCCGGGATACCTTCCTCGCCCGGCGCTGGAATTGCAGCGCCACCCACGGCTCGCCGAACAGGATGTAGGCCAGGACGCCGACCATCGGCAATAGCAGCAGGATCAGCAGCCACGCCGCCCGGGAATAGGAATTGCGGCTCTCGACCAGCAGCGATCTCACAATGACCGCCAGGTGGACGATCGCCAGAATGACTATCGAAATCAGATGCGCCGGTGCAGTATCCATCGACGATTACCCTCTCGTAATTTCATGGAAGGATACGCAATTTAGCTGCTGCCCGGCTTTTCTTCCGCCGGGGCGGGCGCCGGCGGCAGCAGCTGCAGGCTTTCGTCCACGCTCAACTCGGACACCACCACCCCTGCCCCTTGCTCGTCCGCCACGCGCTTGAGGACTTGCAAGGCTGCAGGCTTCAAGCGAGCCAGTATCAGCAACAGATTGCGCGACCGGCATTGGGCGGTGAAGACCTGCAGCGATTCGAGCGCCGTGCCGTCCAGATCCGGGCTTTCTTCCAGGCTGAGCATGACGGCCCGCAAACCGGGCTGCGCCTTGATCAACTGCAGCAGGCCGTTGAAAAGCCGATCGGCATTGGCGAAGAACATCTGGGCTTCGGGCCGCACGATGAGCACGCCCGGCACGGCCTTAGCCTCGGCGTGTTGAGCGAGGTCGACGAAATCGTGGCTGCTGCCCAGTCGCCCGAGCGTGCTCAGCTTGGGTTCGGACAACTTGCGCAAGGTCATGATCAGGCTCAGGCCGATGCCGGCGAGCAGGCCGTGCAGCACGCCCAGCACCAGCACGGCCAAAACGGCGGCGACCGTCACGAGGCGGTCGCGCTGCCAGATCCAATAGGGGCGAAATACCGCAGGGTGCAGCGAATGGCTGACGGCGAAGATGACGATGGCCGCCAGCACGGCCTCGGGCGTGCGCGCCAGCTGCGGCAGCAGCAGCCACACCGCCAGCGCGATGATGAGCGCCGCATACAGGCCGGCGCGGCGCGATCGAGCGCCGGCCGCTTCATTGGCCGAGGTAGCCGAATACCCCGCGCCCACCGGCATGCCGCGCAGCAGGCCCGACAACAGGTTGGCGCAGCCCAGGGCGAACAAGTCGCGGTTGGCCGACACCGTATCGCCGTGCTTGAGCGCAAAGCTGCGTATCGAGCCATACGACTCGGCATACAGGATCAGCACCAGCGCCATGCCCAGTTCGATCGCCTGCAGCCAGGCCTTGCGATCGAACTTGGGCACGTGCAGGCCGATGTTCTGCAGATCGATGGCGCCCACCACGGCGACGCCATATTGATGCCAGTCGACGATATAGCTCGCCACGATGCCCATGACGATGGCCAGCAGGGACGCGGGCAGGCGCGACCCGTGCCCGCAGGCAAACAACACGGCCAGCGCCACGCCCCCTACCGCCAGGCTGACCAGATTGGCGTGAGGCAGGCCGGCCAGCAGGTCGAGCGCAATGCGCGGCGTATCGCTGTGCTTGACCGGCACCACCAGGATCGTGGGCAGCTGCTTGATGACGATGGTCAACGCCAGCCCGAAGGTGAATCCGCGCAGCACCGGCCTGGAAATGAAATCGGACATGCCGCCCAGGCGCGCCACGGACGCCAGCATGAAGAGCACGCCCGTCACGGCCACCAGCATCGCGGCAACCGCCAATTGCGTGCCCGGGTCGCCGGCCATGCTCTGCACGGTAGCCGCCAGCACCGCCGCCGCCGACGAGGTCGACGAGACAATGGCGTAGCGGCTGCTGCCCGTCAGCCCATAAACGACCAGGCCGATCAGCAGGGCGATCAGGCCCGCCTGGGGCGGCAGGCCGGCCAGGCCGGAATAGGCGACAGCTTCCGGAATGAGCAGGCCGGCTATCGAAACGGCCGCGAGCAAGTCGCGCATCAGCTGTGCACCTCGCCCGACCACCCCGGCAGGTAGCGCGCGTCCTGCTCGTGCGCCATGGCCATCGCCTTGCGCAGCGCCTGGTCGAAATCCCTGCGTAGGGCGGCCGGCTTGATGCGCGGCCGCAGAAAGTCGGCCCACAGGAATTCGCTGAACGGCGTAGCGTCCTTGGCGAAGCCGCCCGCGATGCGCATTTCGCCCGCCAGGCTGCGGTATGGGTCGTCCTTCATGCGCGTCAAGGCCTTGGGCAGGCGCGAATACGCACAACGCTGGCCGTCGACGCCATAAGGATGCACCCACTGGTTGTGCTCCATCATCCGCCAGAAGATCGTCGTGTCGAGCCACGACAGGTTCTTGAGCACCATGACGCGCGCGTCGCTCACGCCCTCTTCGATCAGCGCCAGCCCCAGATGATGGTGATCGACGATGTAGTACTCGTCGCCCGGGCCCAGCACGGCTGGAAACCAATGCGTGGCGATCGTGTCCTTGCGTTCTTTCTTGCTCAGCGATTTCCAGTGATCGCGCTTGGTCCGGACCTCCCTATAGCCGACCGTGACCTGCGTGGGCCGCATGCGGTCGAGCCGGGTCGTGATCAAACGCACGTCGCTGCCGTATGTCATGGTCTTGCTCCCTGTCGAAGTTCCGTGCCATTCCCGCGCGTATCGCGGCACCCGGGAATCGTAGCGCCTGGAACGGCATTTCAGTCGATCTTGCGACTAGCGGCGATTGCGCCTGCGTCTTTTCTTTGCCGCGTCGATCGCATCCTTTATCCGATCCGGAGCCGTTTGCTCGCACATAAGCCCTCGCAGATAGAGCGCCAACAGCTTCTCCGCCTCCGGCTGCAGCCGGACCGAAAGCCGGGCGATCCCGAATTGAAAGCCGAGGCCTTGCACGAGGCTGAGAAACATCGCGGCCCCGGTATCCGAGTCCACCGCTCCGGATACCGAACCATCCGATCTGGCGCGATCGAGGACGGCGGACAAGCGCGCCATATAGGCCTTGTGAATACCTGCGAAGCGAGTTTGCAGCTTTGGAAACTGAATCCGCAGATGATCTGAAAAGACGAGCTTGGCGAGCGCGGGATACCGTTCGATCAACCGTATATGCTCCAGGAACATGCTGCCGAGCGCGACAAGCGCCTGTTCATCGGCACCATCGGCTGACGAGTAAATGCCGACCAGTTGCTGCTCCAGCCAATCCATCACCGCAAGCCATAGGGCTTCCTTCGTCGGGAAATGGCGCAGTACCGCCGGCTGCGTCACATCGATCCGATCGGCAATGAGTTGAAAGCTGACCGCTTCGACCCCGCGTTCGGCAACCAGCCCCAACGCCACCTCGACGATCTGCTGCTTGCGTTTATCCGCCGGAAAACGATCGGGAACCTTAGGCGCGTCCATCATGAGATCTCTTGACTAGTTAGTTTGTACATACTAACTTAATGACCATCAATCAACCGCCAGGAGGCGGCTCATGGTCCATGAATTCCACGATCAAGCGCTGATGGCGCTGCAACATACCAGCCCTGAATTGCGAAACGGGGCGCCGAATCATGCGCCGATGGTCATCGAAGCGCTGACGGTGCTGGGGCGAAACGACGCCATCTTGCCATGGATCCAACGCTTTCGGCCCCGGCTCGCCGCCTGCCCCCGAACCGACGCCACCCTGGGTACCCACTGGCAGGCCGCTCTGGGCGATTTCACTCGATTGGGCGAGTGGCAGAACCTTTTCCGGCGAGAACTCCAAAACCTGCCGTGGGCCAGCGTGCTCGAAGCATGGTTGCCTCGTCTTATTCCGGGCAGCATGGCTGCCGGCACGCACGGCATTATCCGATGCGGCCACGCCAGCCGCGCATTGGCCAATGCGATCACGCCCGCAAGGCTCGACGAGATGGCGTGCGCGCTGGCTTACTGCGCGGCGCGGTACAGGCCCTTGGGCGCGAGGCCGAAAGTCGACGGCCGGCTCGGCCTGGAGGACGCGACGCGTGCGCTGCCGCGGTTGGAGCCGGATGTCGATCGTCGCGGCCCGCCGCCTCGGATCGTCAGGCATCTGAACGAACGCCCGGACTTCACCGCCGCCGTCGATCGCCTCGCCATGCCGGCAGACATCCCCTGCGCGCTAGGCGAATTGGCCGAGATCGGCGCACGCCTTTACCTGCACGATAAGGATCGTCATCCGCTTGTTCTTCTTCATGCGGTGACCGGACCTGCAGCTGTTCATCTGCTTGTTGCCGAAGGCTCCGCCGATCTCGCCAAAACCGCGTTTGCCCATATCTGGCAAGCCGTGGCGGCCTGGGCAGCCGCCTTCAGCCGCGGCCTTTCCGACGAGCGATTCCCGGCAACCGATGAATCGTGGGAAACGATCATCGATCTGTCGGTTGCAAGCGGGGACGAGCATGCGATCAAGCTCACGGAAGCCTGCCGGCGCATGGAGCAGCTGCGTCCCTCCGCAGTCTTTCGAACCACAGCCAGCGATTGGGTCCATCGCGTTGTCGCGACCCGCGATTGGAGCCGGGAACGGCTTATCGACGCGGGCGTCAGGACCCGGCCGACTGTCGATTGAGCGAATGATTCAGGCAACAAAAAAGCCCGCAAGATTTATTTCTTACGGGCTTTCTGCGTTTTCCAGAGCATGCCTGGAAGGGCTTTACTGAATTCTTGGTGCCGTCGGCGAGACTCGAACTCGCACAGCTTTCGCCACTACCCCCTCAAGATAGCGTGTCTACCAATTCCACCACGACGGCTTGGGTCTTGCCTTGAATCTTGCCTTTCAGATTTCCGCAGCCATGAAGAGGGGTCCGCGGAAAGTCCAAAATTCTAGCACGAAAATGGCTTATTTAGCCGGTGCGGCAGGCACGCTGGGAACAGAGGCGTCGGGCTTGGCTGCGGGCGTGGCAGGCGCCGCAGCACCGTTGGCCGCGGGTGCCGGAGCGCCCTGGGCGCCGGGCACTTCCGAACCCTGGTTCGCGGGAACGTCGCCGCTCTTGGCCGGCGCGGTTGCAAAGCCCTTCATGACACCGGAGCTTATCGAGCCGCTGTTTGCGCTCGAATGGCCGGCATGCGAGAGGTAGGCCAGGCCGACGGTCGTGGCGAAGAAGACCACGGCGCACCACTTGGTGGTGCGCGACAGGAAGTTGGCCGCGCCCGAGGCGCCGAACAGGCTGCCGGCCGAGCCGCTGCCGAAGGACGAACCCATGTCGGCCCCCTTGCCTTGCTGCAGCAGGACCAGAACGATGATTGCCAGCGCCGTCAGGAATTGAACGGCCAGCAGGAGGGTGGTAAAGGACATGATGACTCCAGATCGGAAACTTTCAGGCTGCGGCGATGCGCAGAAATTCTTCGGCGACGAGCGCGGCGCCGCCGACCAGCGCGCCGTCGATGTCGGCCATGGCAAAAAGGCTGGCGGCGTTGGCGGCCTTGACGCTGCCGCCGTAGAGCACCTGCACCTGGGGCGTGCCCAGGGCAGCCAGTTCGGCGCGGATGGCGGCATGGACTTCCTGCGCCTGCTCGGGCGTGGCACTGCGGCCGGTGCCGATGGCCCAGACGGGTTCGTAGGCAAGGACCATGCGGGCGACGGCGTCCGCTCCCAGGGCCAGCACGGGGGCGAGCTGGCGCCGGATGACGGCCAGCGTCTGCCCGGCGTCGCGTTCGTCCAGGGTCTCGCCCACGCACACGACCGGCACGAGGCCCGACTGCAGCGCGGCGCGGGCCTTGTCGGCCACGGCCTGGTCGGTTTCACCATGATAGGCGCGGCGTTCGGAATGCCCGGCCAAAACCCAGCGGCAAGCGAAGTCTTTAAGCATTGCGGCCGAGACTTCGCCCGTATAGGCGCCCTTCTCGTGCACGCTCACGTCCTGGGCGCCCCAGGACACGGCGCTGCCTTGCAAGGCTTGCGCAGCCTGGGCCAGGTACGGAAAAGGCACGCAGACGCCGACCTGGCTGAGCGAGTTCGCATCCGCCGCGCGCAGCGCGGCCAGAAGCGCCGCGTTCTCCGCGAGGCTGCCGTGCATCTTCCAGTTGCCCAGGACGAGCCTGGCGCGAGCTTGTTGGATCATAGTAAAGAGGGATATTGCCGCCCGGAATCTTCCGAGCTAAACCCGTGATTGTATCCTGTCGCTGCGAAGCGTGCCTGGCCCTGTTTTCAGAGATTGTTATCATGATGGTGGGCGGACTATCGCCTGCGCCCCGGCGGGGCATTTCCGCACTCAGGAATCCAGATGTCCAAGACCTTCAAGATCGGCACCCGCGCCAGCCTCATGGCGGTGCGGCAGACCGAGGCCATCATCCAGGCGCTGCAGGCGCAGTTTCCCCAGCATCGCTTCGAGATGGTCACCCGCCAGGCGCGCGCCGATCTCGACCTGAAAAGCCGCCTGGGCGCCCTGGGCGGCAAGGGCGGCGCCTTCGTCACCGCCATGCACGAGATGATGCTCGCGGGCGAAGCCGACATGGTCATGCATTCGCTCAAGGACCTGCCGGGCAACGAGGAATACTACGCCGACACGCGCTTCTCGATCGGCGCCTGCCTGCCGCGCAGCGATCCGAGCGACGCGCTGGTGCTCAAGCAAGGGCTGCCGGCCGATACCGTTCCCGCCGCGATAGGCACCTCGTCGGTGCGGCGCTCCGCCTTCCTGCGCAGGCTGTATCGCAACGCGCGCATCGTTCCCTTCCGCGGCGCGGCCGACAAGCGCATCGCCCGCCTGGACAGCGACACGCCCATGGAATTCAACTACGGCGGCAAGACGCCGCCGCTCGATGCCCTGGTGCTGGCCCGCGCGGGCCTGGCGCGCATCGGCCTGGGCGACCGCGTCTCGCGCGTCTTCACGCCCGGCGAGATGTGCCCGGCCGTGGGCCAGGGCGTGATCGTGGCCGAATATGCCACCGGCAACGAAGAAGCCCAGGCCTTGCTGGCCGCGATCAATCACCGCGAGACCATGTACTGCTACCAGGCCGAGCGGGCCCTGCTGCGCGCGCTCAACGGCCACTGCGATTCGCCCATCGGCGGGCACGCCTGGATCGAGGACGGCCAGCTCAAGCTGCGCGGCATCGTGGTGTCGATGGACGGCGCCAGCGCCGTCGAGGTGTTCGACAGTAGCAGCAACGTCGATCCGGTGTCGCTGGGCCTGCGCGCGGGTCAGCGGCTGAACAAGCTGGGCGCGCAATCCATCATCGAGGAAACGCGCTACGCGGAGTGATGCCCGCGCGGACTGGCGCTCGCGCCATCGCGCAGGCATGCATGATGATGGATTATCATGCTGCCTGCCTTCAGGGTGTGTGGCCGAGCGGTTTAAGGCACCGGTCTTGAAAACCGGCGAGGGGTCAAACCCTCCGTGAGTTCGAATCTCACCGCACCCGCCA
>Ga0209455_1001526_pt1 | contig 10326 bp, 12 predicted proteins | sample AraplaCol_mCL_r2_FD_184275 | JGI IMG/M metagenome (GOLD analysis project Ga0209455, IMG submission 184275) | Arabidopsis root microbial communities from North Carolina, USA - plate scrape CL_Col_mCL_r2 (SPAdes) (version 2) | ecosystem: Host-associated > Plants > Roots > Endosphere | place: USA...
CGCGTACGCCATCTCGTTCAGCCCGAGGGCGAGGAGTGCCGCGACGGTCGCCGGGATGAGGTCTGCCGTCGAGACCGACCAGAACTGGATGCTCGTGAACGGGATGCCGATCACGAGCTTCGGGATGAACGCGCCGATGAAGCCCCAGAAGATCAGCTGGAGGAGCACCGGCGTTCCGCGGAACACCCAGACGAAGAGGCCGCTCACGACCCGCAGCACCGGGTTCGGCGAGAGCCGCATGACGGCGATGACGATGCCGCCCGCCAGCCCGATCGCCATGGCGGCGATCGTCAGGTAGATGGTCGTCGCGAGACCGCTCAGAGTGGTCGGGGCGAACAGGTACGCGCCGACCGTCGGCCAGTCCAGGGTCGGGTTCTGCGCGAAGCCGATCAGGAAGAGCGCCGAGGCCACTCCGACGAGGATCGCCGCGATCCATCGACCCGGGTGGCGCAACGGGACGGTCTGGATGGGCGCGGTCGCCCGGACGGCGTCGTGCCGCGGTGGGAGCGCGGTGTGCGGTGCGGTCGTCACTGCTGCTTCGCCCCGTTGATCGTGGCCTTCGGAACCGCGATCCCGGCGACACCGTAGTGGTCGAGGATCTTGCCGTAGGTGCCGTCGTCCATGAGGGACTGCAGGGCCGCCTGGATGGCGTCCGCCAGCTTGTCTCCCTTCATGACGCCGATGCCGTTGAGCGTGGCGTCGTAGCCGGTGGGCGCCGCGGGGTCCTCGACGACCTGGAAGGTCTTCCCGTCGTTCGTCGACTTGGCGACGTAGCCGGCGCTCGGCTTCGTCGCGACACTGGCGACGACCTTGCCGCTGGTGATGGCGAGCTGGCCGTCGGAGTCCTTGGGGAACTCGGACAGCGCGATCGGCTTCTTGCCCTTGGCGCTGCACTCGTCCTGCCAGGTCGCGACGAGCTCCACCTGCTTCGTCCCGCTCTGTGCAGCGACCGGCTTGCCGCACAGATCGAGGAACGTGCGGATCTTGTCGGGGTTGCCCTTCTTCACGAGGATGCCGGTGCCGGAGGCGGAGTAGTCGACGAAGTCGAGCACGTTCATTCGGGCGACGCTCGAGGTCATGGCGGACATCGCGGCCTGGAACTTGCCCGCCTGCATCGCGGGGATGATGCCGTCGAACGTCTGCTGCGCGAACTGGAGCTTCACACCGAGCTTCGCCCCGATCGCCTGACCGAGGTCGTAGTCCACGCCGGTGATGGTGTCGCTGCCCTCGGACGCGTAGAACTCGAAGGGCGCGTAGGGGACGTCCGAGGCGACGGCGACGGTGCCGGCGTCCACGTACTTCTTCGGGAGGAGGGCGCGAGCCGCCTTGTCGACGGAGACGCTGACGCCGTCGACGGTGACGGATGCGGCGGCGGCCGGTTCGGCCGCTCCGGTCGAGGAGCATCCGACGACGGTCGCCGACAGAGCGGCGAGCACGATCGTCGCAACGCTGAGACGAAGAGGTGTGCGGAACGAAGGAGCCACGGGCGGGCCTTTCCTTGGTCGGGATGAGGGACTCCGCCAGCTTGTAACAAACGTTTCTGTTTGTCTACATTTTTCTTGATTTGTAATTTTCGGTACGCCGGCGCGCCCGCTGCGGCGGCAGCCAGTAGAAGAGGATCAGGAACGCGAACACCACGATCCCGCCGATCGGCAGAAACACCCCGATCACGGTTCCGGCCAGGTAGAGCGCCGGACCCGCGAGGAAGCGCCGGGCCAGCGCTTTCGCCTCCGCCGGCGTGATGTCGTCGCCCAGCAGGCGGTGGCCCCTGCTGGCATGGAGCCAGACGGCGTTGAAGAACACGCCCCCGACCGTCAGCGTCCCGCCGTAGAGCGCGACGGCGACGTTCTCGCCCTCGCCGTTCCGAAGCGCGGAGGCCAGCACTGCTGCCACGAACGGCAGTGACGCCACGTTCATGAGCAGAAGGGTATTGACGAACAGCAGGAGCCGGTCCGACCGCTCGATGTAGTCGAACATCACGTGGTGGTTGGCCCAGACCAGGCCGATCAGCAGGAACGTGACGACATAGGCCAGATACGACGGCCAGAGCTGCAGCAGCTCGTCGAACAGATGCGCCGTGTCCGACGGCACGTGGATCTCGAGAATGAGCAGCGTGATCGCGATGGCGAAGACCCCGTCACTGAACGCCTCGACGCGGCCGGTTCCCGGCAGACGGACCTCCACGTCGACATTCTGGTGGTGCCCTTCGACGGAGTGCAACATCTCATCCGGCTCTTGCTTTCCGGCCCCGAGACCTCCATAGTTAGGTATGTGCCTAACTATTCCGTCGAGCTGGACGCCGTGCTGCGGGCCCTCGCCGATCCGACGCGACGCGCGGTCGTCGAGCGGCTCGCGAAGGCACCGGCGATCGTCTCGGAGCTCGCGGAGCCGTTCCCCATGGCGCTGCCCTCCTTCTTGCAGCACCTCGGCATCCTCGAGCGCGCCGGCGTCGTCGTCTCCGAGAAGCACGGCCGTGTCCGCACGGTCAGCCTGCGCCCGGGAGCCCTCGACGTCCTCCACGTCTGGCTCGGCGAGCAGCGCACGCCCGCCGAGCGTCAAGCCGACCAGCTCGGCATCCACCTCATCCGCACCGCTCCGAAGGAGTACTGACATGACACGCGTCCGCATGGACCTCTTCGCCTCACTCGACGGCTATACGCCGAAACCCGAGGGCGCCACGCCCCAGGAGCCCATGGGTCCCGACTGGGGCCGCCTCACCGCAGCCTGGGCGGGCACCCGCACCTTCCACGAGAAGATCTTCGGCGACACCTCGGGTGCCGGAACGACCGGCGTCGACGATGCATACGCCAGGGCCTTCTTCGAGAACATCGGCGCCGAGATCATGGGCGCCGGGATGTTCGGCCTCCACGCGTTCCCCGACGACCCCGAGTGGAAGGGCTGGTGGGGCGACCGGCCGCCGTTCGGGACGCCCGTGTACGTGCTCACCCACGGTGCGCAGCGGCCTCCCATCGACATGGAGGGCGGGACGACGTTCCACTTCCGCGACGCCTCTGTCGAGGAGGTGCTGGCCGAGGCGACGGAAGCCGCGTCCGCGTCGGGGAAGGACGTCCGGATCGGCGGCGGCTACGAGACCGCGCGGTCCTTCCTCCGCGCCGGGCTGGTCGACAACCTGCACCTGATGGTCGCCCCCATCTTCCTGGGCCGCGGACATCGGCTCTTCGATGACCTCGCCGGGTTCGACTCCGCCTACACCGTGACGTCGGAGGTCGCCGAGACCGGCGTGATCCACGTCACCCTCACCCGCTAGAGGCAGGAGGCACGGATGATGACCGAACGACGGATCGCGCGCTCCGGCTTCTCGTTGAGCCGCGACTACCCCGCACCGATCGAGCGCGTGTGGGACGCGTTCGCCGATGAGGACGAGAAGCTCCGCTGGTGGGGCGCCGGCGACGCGATGGAGGAGGCCCGCGAGTGGGCGTTCGACTTCCGCGTCGGGGGCCGCGACATCGCCGAGGCCAAGTTCCACAACGGACCGGTCTCCCGCTACGTGGCCACCTACACCGACATCGTCGAGCACAATCGCATCGTCACGACGTACGACATGTGGTTGGACGGCGACCATATGTCGACCTCGGTGGCCTCGCTGGAGTTCGAACCGGTGGACGGCGGAACGCGGTACACCCACACCGAGCACGGCGTCTTCTTCGACCGGTTCTGGGACGACGGAGGCGGGCGCGAGCGGGGCACGAAGGGCCTGATCGAGACGCTCGGCCGCTACCTCGCGACGGGCTCGCGCTGACCTGTCCCGTCTCCCGCTTCCCGCGGAGGGTGACCGACGCCATACTGACCGCATGAGCGACACGGGGCGGGGACCATCGGGTGGGAACAGGTTCGTCGAGTTCCTCAAACGCAAATGGCTCGCCATCGTGCTGGTCGTCCTGCTCATCGTCATCGCGATCCAGAACGGGGTGGGAGGCGACACGGCCACCATCTTCGTGCTGTGGGGTCAGGTGCAGCTGCCGACGTGGCTCCTGGTGCTGATCGTCTTCGTCATCGGGGGGATCACCGGCTGGGTGCTCGCCCGCAACCGCGCGGCCCGCAAGGCGCGCCGCTGATCGGCTCGCGTCACCCGCGGGTCGCGACCTGCGCGCGGTACGACGCCAGGAACGTGCCCGCGTAGAGCGCCGCCGCCACCAGGAAGCCGGTGGCCATCACGTAGGACGCCCAATCGCTCCCGATCGAGATCGTCAGCACCCCGGCAAGGAACGTGATCGCGATCACGACGAGCCCCCACACCGCCAACCGGACGCCCAGCTGCGCCTGCCGGGCGGCGAGGAGCAGTCGGACGGCGATCACGACCAGGCCGATCGCGATCAGCATGTGCAGGATGATGACGACCCAGTCGACGGCCACGGCGAAGCCGCCCTCCGGCTCGCCGATGAGATTGGCGGCCATGCCCAGCAGGTACTGCACGGCCAGCGCGATCAGCGCCTCACGGGACCGGCGGCGCAGGCGATCGGGCGCGTCGCTCGCGGCGGTGGATGCGGACATGCCGTCCTCCTCGTGGTTGCGGATCGGCTGCGGTCGGGGACATTCTGCTCCGTCGGGGCGCGTCCGGGGAGAGCGGATCCGTTTGAATGGACTCGACCGCCGAACCGCCCAGAGGGAGCAGCATGCGCACCAGAACCGCCGTCGTCGTCGGAACGGGAGTCGCAGGGGCGTCGACCGCGTTCGCCCTCAGCCGGCACGGTGTCGCCGTCACGCTCGTGGATGCCGAGCTCACCGGCCAGGCCACAGCCGCGGGGGCGGGGATCATCCAGCCGTGGAGCTCCGCCGCCGACGGCGCCTTCTACGACCTGTACGCCGCGGGCGCCGACTTCTACCCCGAGCTGATCGCGCAGCTGTCCGCGGTCGGGGTGCCCGACATCGGCTACCGGCGGTCCGGAGCGCTCGTCGTCAACCGCGACGCCGCCGTCATCGACGAGGTGGAGGATCGGCTCGCCGCGCGTAGGACCACGGCCGCCGCGATGGGCGACGTCACCCGGGTCTCGGCGGAACGCGCCCGCGAGTTGTTCCCTCCCCTGGGTGACGGCTTCGCGGGCATCCACATCGCTGGCGGGGCGCGCGTGGACGGACGGGCGCTGCGGGCCGGGCTCCTCGCGGGCGCGCGGGCGCTCGGGGCGTCCGTCGTACCGGGCACGGCGGCCGTGTCCCCGACCGACGCCGGTGGATGGTCGGTGCGGGTGGACGGGCGCGCCCTCGAGGCGGACGCCCTGGTCCTCGCCACCGGCGCCTGGACCGACCGCGTGCTCGAGCCGTTCGGCCGCCGCGTGGGGGTGGAGCCGCAGCGGGGCCAGATCACCCACCTCCGGGTCGGTTCCGCGGACACGCGTGACTGGCCCTCCGTGCATCCCGTCGCCAGCCACTACCTCGTCGCGTTCGACGACTCCCGCGTCGCCGTCGGCGCCACCCGGGAGACCGGCAGCGGCTTCGACCCGCGCGTCACCGCCGAGGGCCAGCGCCAGGTGCTGGAGAACGCCCTCGCGGTCGCGCCGGGACTCGCGGACGCGACCCTGATCGAGACCCGCGTGGGCCTGCGCCCGCTGCCGGAGGGCGATCTGCCGACGGCGGGTCCCGTCGAGGGCGTCGCAGGGCTCTTCGTCAACGCCGGTTTCGGTGCGGCCGGGCTGACCATGGGTCCGCTCGTCGGCGACCGGCTCGCAGCGACCATCGTCGCCTAATCGGCCGACTCGGTCTCCCGGTACTTGTCCAGTTCGTATACCGGGAGACGGACCACTCCGCGGAAGAAGACCGTCCGGATCTTCCCGGCGGCGATCAGCCGGTGGACGGCCAGCTCGGAGATCCCCAGATACACGGCGGCCTTCTGCGGCAGCAGCAGAACGGGTTCGTCCATGCAGGAAAGCTATCCGGCACGTCCGCAGCGACGAAGGGTTCGGTCGTATGAACCGTATCCCGCGCGGCGGTGAGGCAACAGCTATCGCCCGCGCCTCCGGGTCAGGATGAGGTGCGCCACCATCGCCGTCCATCCGGTCTGGTGGGAGGCGCCCAGCCCCTGGCCGGTGTCGCCGTCGAAGTACTCGTAGAAGAGGATGTTGTCGCGCCACCGCGGATCGGTGGAGAGCAGCGGGTAGCGCGCATCCGACGGCCGGACACCGTCCTCGCCCGGCAGGAACAGCGAGATCAGACGCCGCGAGAGGTCGGCCGCCGCCTGGCCGGGCGTCATCGCCGTCCCCGAGCCGAGCGGATCCTCGATCCGGACGCCGGTCTCGCCGTGGGACTCGTACTGCCTCAGGGAGGCGATCAGCAGCGCGTTGAGCGGGAACCACACCGGTCCGCGCCAGTTCGAGTTGCCGCCGAAGAGCGCGGAGGTGGACTCGGCGGGCTCGTAGTCGACCGACGCCTCGACTCCCCCGACCTCCACGACGAACGGATGCTCCCGGTGGTACGCGGAGACGCCCCGGATGCCGTGGTCGCTCAGCAGCGCCGCCGGGTCGAACACCTCCTTCAGGACGCTCGTCAGCCGCTCCGGCGACACCAGAGCGAGCAGATAGGTCGCTCGCGCGCCGAACCGCCGCGGGTGGAAGGCCGCCCCCAGCTCCGGGTGCCTGTCGAGGTACCGACGCAGGATCGCACGGAACTCGGGAAGGGTGCTGATCCCCGGGTCGTCGAACGACAGGGACGCCACCACCGGGACCAGCCCCACCAAGGAGCGCACCTTCAAGGGGACGTCGCGACCGTCCGCCAGGTGCAGGACGTCGTAGAAGAACGCGTCGTCCTCGTCCCACATCCCGGAGCCGTTGGCGGAGGCGGCGATCCGCAGGAACTGCTCGGCGAACTTCACGGCGATGTCCTCGTACACGTCGTCCGAGCGGGCCAGCCGCAGGGCGATCTCCAGGAGGTCGAGAGCGTACGCGGCCATCCATCCCGTCGCATCCGCCTGCTCCAAGGTGCCCACGCTCGGGGAGAGCGTCGACCGGTTCAGCGGCGCGATGTTGTCAAGGCCCATGAAGCCGCCCTCGAACAGGTCGTCGTCATCGGCGTCCTTGCTGTTCGTCCACCAGGTGTAGTTCATCAGCAGCTTGTGCAGGACGCGGGCGAGGAACCGCTCGTCCGTCCCGCCGTCGATGAGGAACACCTGGAGGGCCGCCCAGGCGTGGGTCGGCGGATTGACGTCCGAGAAGTTCCACTCGTAGGCGGGCAGCTGGCCGTCCGGGTGCATGTACCACTCGCGGAGCAGCAGGATGAGCTGGGCCTTGGCGAAGGCCGGGTCGATGTGCGCCATGGTCACGCAGTGGAAGGCGAGGTCCCAGGAGGCGAACCACGGGTACTCCCAGGGGTCGGGCATGAGGATGACGTCGTCGGCGTCGAAGTGCCGCCAGTCGCCATTGCGGACGAGGCCCCGGCCGCTGGGCGGGGTGGGACCGGCGGGATCGCCGTCGAGCCACTTGCTCACGTTGAAGTGGAAGTACTGCTTCGACCACAGCAGACCCGCGAACGCCTGGCGCATCACGCGGGCCTCGTCCGGGTCGGAGGGGCTCCCCGGGATCGCCAAGTAGAACGCGTCGGCCTCCGCCTTGCGCCGGTGCATGACCTCCTCGAAACCGGCGCCGAGGTCCGACGCACCCGCCTCCGCATCCGGCGCCGTCAGCCGCACCCGGATCTCGCGTGTCTCGCCCGGGCCCAGCGTCAGCTCGTAGTGCAGCGCGCTCTTCGTCCCCACCCGGTCCGGGTTCACCGTCGCGGCGCCGCTCACGACGTGGTCGTTGATCCCGTCCTTCGGGTACGGAGGCGAGCCCGCGGCGTTGAAGAGCCGGCCCGTGTTCGTCTCGTTCTCGCAGAACAGGGGGTCCGGTGCGCCGTCGCCGCCGAGGGTCACCGCACCGCCGGGTCCGGTGCCCACGACGTTCGCGCCATCCCACCGCAACTCCGGTTTGGCCACGTCGTAACCCCACGACCACGTGTTGCGGTACCAGAGGGTGGGCAGGACATGGAGTGACGCGGCCTCCGGGCCGGCGTTCTCGACCGTGATGCGCATGAGCAGGTCGTGCGGGCCGGCCTTCGCGTAGTCGACCGTCACCACCCAGTACCGGCCGTCGTCGAAGATCCCGGTGTCGACGAGCTCGTACTCCGGTTCGAGCCGGCCCCGCGCCGCATTCGTCTCGATCAGGTCCTCGTACGGGAAGGCGGCCTGCGGGTAGTGGTACCGCCAGGTGTTCCACGAGTGCGTCGGCGTGCCGTCGAGGTACCACCAGTACTCCTTGACGTCTTCGCCGTGGTTGCCCTGCGGCCCGGTCAGCCCGAACATCCGCTCCTTCAGGATGGGGTCCGTCCCGTTCCACAGGGAGAGGCCCAGGCACCATTTCTGCCGGAGGTCGCAGAAAGCGGCCATGCCGTCCTCGTTCCAGCGGTACGCGCGACTGCGGGCGTGGTCGTGGGGGAAGAACTCCCAGGCATCCCCATCGGCGCTGTAGTCCTCCCGCACCGTGCCCCAGGCACGCTCGGACACGTACGGTCCCCAGTCCCGCCACGCCGCCGTGCCGTCCTCGGCCTGCTGGAGGCGCTCGGACTCGGCTCAGTGGATGGCGTCGGTCACTCGGCGGCCGCCGGATGCTCCCGCAGCACGCTCCAGCCGTCCGCGGGGAGCACGGTCACCTCGCCGTCGAACCCCGGCGCGTGGGCGAAGAACGTCGCTCCGTCGGAGTCCTCCGCGGGACCGCCGAAGACCGCGAGCAGCTCCTCCCCCGTCGGCGAGCGCAGCACGTAGGCGCGCTTCGGGGTCAGGGTGGTGAGGTCCAGTACCGGCTCCGGCTCCATGCTCATGTGGGTCAGGTTACTGACCTGCCGCCGTCTGCTCCCGCACCCCCGCCGCAGGCAGCAGGATGTCGTCGAGCACGCTGAGCAGGAACGCCCGGTCGACGGGTTTGCGCAGCACCAGCACCCGGTACGACGCCATGGACGGGCCGAGCAGCGCCAGCTGCTCGATGTCGGCGTCGGGCCGGATCTCGCCGCGGTCGGCAGCCCGCTGGAGCAGCTGGCGGTTGATCGCGGCGCGCGGCTCGACGATGGCGCCGTTGACGGCCTCGCTGAACTCCGGATTCTCGGCGAGCATCGAGACGAGGCCGGCCATGACCCGCAGCTTCTTCTCGGCGTCGACGACGTTGTGCGGCTTCATGATCGCGATGAGGTCGCCGCGGAGCGTTCCCGTGTCGGGGAGGTCGGACGGGTCGAGGTCCGACTTCTTCATGCACGCGACCGCCTCGACGACCAGATCGGCCTTCGACGGCCAGCGGCGGTAGACCGTCGCCTTCCCGGCTTTCGCGCGGGCGGCGACCATGTCCATGGTCATGCGGTCGTAGCCGACCTCGGCCAGCACATCGAGGGCGGCGTCGAGGATCTCGGGGTCGCGGGTGTGGTCCCGCTTGCGCCCGAGCTTCGTCGCGGGGGCTGAGGTGTCCGTCACGGGACAAAGTCTAGATGAATTTCTGAACAAAAGAGATCCGGAACTTGCCAGTTTCGTATATGCTGGCGCCCATGTCGCAGACTTCCCCCTCTTCACCGACGGCCGCACCCGACGCGCCCGCGCCTTCCACCCGGCGCTGGTGGACGCTCGTCACCGTCGCCCTGGCCCAGCTGATGGTCGTGCTCGACTCGACCGTCGTCAACATCGCCTTGCCCTCCGCGCAGGCCGACCTCGGCTTCTCGAACGCCGACCGGCAGTGGGTCGTGACCGCCTACTCCCTCGCCTTCGGCAGCCTCCTTCTGTTCGGCGGCCGACTATCCGATCTCATCGGCCGCAAGCGGGCGTTCATCATCGGCCTCATCGGCTTCGCGGGCGCGTCGGCGCTCGGCGGCGCCGCCGGAACGTTCGGGATGCTCGTGGGAGCGCGCGCCCTCCAGGGTGCGTTCGGCGCGCTGCTGGCCCCGACCGCCCTCGCCGTGCTGACCACCACCTTCACCGTGCCGAAGGAGCGCGCCCGCGCGTTCGGCATCTTCGGCGCCATCGCGGGTGCGGGCGGCGCCGTCGGCCTCCTCCTCGGCGGCGTGCTCACCGAGCAGCTCGACTGGCGCTGGAACCTCTACATCAACGTCGTGATCGCCATCGTCGCGATCGTCGGCGCCGCCCTCTTCGTGACCACCGTCCCGCGGAGCGGACCCCGGCCGAAGCTGGACGTCCCCGGGACGCTGCTCGTCTCCGCCGCCCTGTTCTCGCTCGTCTACGGCTTCTCGAACGCCGAGTCGGACGGCTGGGACTCGCCGCTCTCCTGGGCGTTCCTCGGGGCATCCGGAGTGCTGCTGATCGCCTTCGTGCTCTGGCAGCGCCGGGCCGCGCACCCCCTCCTGCCG
>Ga0209455_1001531_pt1 | contig 10311 bp, 5 predicted proteins | sample AraplaCol_mCL_r2_FD_184275 | JGI IMG/M metagenome (GOLD analysis project Ga0209455, IMG submission 184275) | Arabidopsis root microbial communities from North Carolina, USA - plate scrape CL_Col_mCL_r2 (SPAdes) (version 2) | ecosystem: Host-associated > Plants > Roots > Endosphere | place: USA...
CGTTCCGCGCTCTTGCGCACGGGCGTCGCGCCGACCAAGACCCTTTCGAAGGCGGCGAACCGCTTTGCCAAAAAGGACCCGGGCAAAACGGCGCCTTCGTCATGATGGATGAACGCGACATTGAAGCCACGCTCACGCGCATGGCACTGACCGACCTTTGGGGCCTCGCCGGGCGATTGGCCCATCGTCTGCGGGAGATCGGCATTGATACGCCGCTCATGCTGCGCGACGCCGGATACTCCGTTGATGCGCGAACGCTTCGTGTCGTCATGCAGCGCATGGTACTGGAACTTCGCAGGTTCCCGTGCGTGTCATTGGAAGACCACGTACCGAACCGCAAGAGCACTATCGCGTCGTGGTCTTCGGGCGTCCGGTGACGACACGGCAGGAGACACACCGGCGCAAGACTCTAACCAATTATGGTCGAGTTTTCCGGCCTCAGATCACAAAACCGAGCTTGTTCATCACCAGCATTATGCGACGCGCGAGGAAGCCAGACGTAATATCGTCGCCTACATCGAAGGCGTCCACAATCGAACGCGGCGCCATTCTGCAATCGACTATGTCAGCGCGATCCAGATGGAGCTAAACGCAGCTTAGCCCTGTCCGGGGCCACTTCAGTCCGAGTTGAGTGTGGGCCGCGACAAGGCGCGCGTTCCACCATGTGCACGCATTTCTGGTTGGCCTCCTGCGCCTACGGGTGCCCTCTCGGGTTGATCGGGCTGCTTCGCCTTACGACGCGACCTTCACTCATGCGGACAATCCGGTCACCGGGCATGATGAGCCGTTCGCGATGCGTGATTGCAACGATTGTCACCTCATGGGCAATCGTGCGGATATGGCTCATGATTTCCCGTTCGGTGGCTTCGTCAAGCGCCGAGCTCGCTTCATCAAGAAAAAGGATTTCGGGCTTGGCGTAGAGGGCGCGGGCAATCGCGAGCCGTTGGCGCTCGCCCCCGGACAGTTTTAACCCGCGCTCGCCCACCGTCGTCTCGAGGCGTTCCGGAAGCGCTGCGACGAACTCAGCAACGGCCGCCTTGTCCACGGCATTGCGTAAGCGGGTCTCGTCACACGGTCGGCCTAGAACGATGTTCGTTCTCAGCGTGTCATTGAGCAGAATGATGTCCTGTGGGACGATACCGATGATCGAATTCCAGCAGCTCCGAGGGATGTCGCTCAGATTGGTGCCGTCCACCAGAATGCGCCCCGCTGCCGGCTCAAGAGATTTCAACGCCAGTCGTATGATTGTTGACTTGCCTGCTCCGGTCTCGCCCACCAGGTAAGTGACACGGCCCCTCTCCGCCACGAACGAGACTGAGTCGACGCCGCGACCGTTGCCGTAGGAAAATCGGACGCCATCGAATTCGATCGAGCCTTGCTGCAACACGAAGTCATTTGGCGCTGTCGATTCGACGTCTTCCGACGCCAGCCATATCCGTGCAAAGGGTTGGAATTCAGCGAGATCCTGAGCCAGCTGCCCGATGGCATGCCCGATGAGTTCGAACGGGTGGTTCAGTTGCAATAGAAGCAGGTTGAACAGAACGATATCGCCGATGGACAGGTGTCCTGCCTTATAGCGCGGCAGTAAGATGAAGAAAGACGCGGCGAATTCGACAGCAATCAGGATGCCATAAGCGCCGGCGTATCCGATGCTGCGCAGGCAGAATCGCAGCCAGTTGTCACGCACGATACCGGCGATCTGCGAAAATCGATCGGTCAACCATTGCTCGCTGCCGAAATGGCGCAATTCCTCCATGCCGTTCACAGCGTTGCCCAAAAACGTCGCCGCGTCTTGTGCAGCTTCGATCGCTGAATCGCGGTGAGCCCGGGTCCTCAGGTTGGCAAGCACCGTCAGGGTTACGAAGACGCAGCCATATGTCACCACCACAATCACAATCTCGGCGTTGATGGCAGATCCGATAACGGCGACAGACAAGCCGATCTGGGTTAGCCCAGGGACGAAGACGACCAAAACAAGATCAATGAGGCTGGCAAGAGCTTCCTCCCCGGAGGTGAGCGAGCTTTGGATTTGTGCCGGATTGAAGTTGATAAAGAAGTCGCCAGTCTTCTTCAGCACTCTCGCGAAAAGAGCTGTCGACACGCTGAACTGGCAGGTCTTTGTGCAGATAAGCGACAGGTACGCCACGATTTCACTGAGCGTAGTCGAGATACCCAGAACGGCAGCATAGCCGAAAAATCCAACCAGGCCCCAAGCGGTCGCGTCTCCGGCCGTCGCCTGATCGATCAACCTGCTGAAAATGTAGGGCGCCGAGACCGCGGCGACGGAGGAGAGCGAAGCGATCAGCACGATGGCGATGATCGTCCACCGCGACCCCCTCCAGCAGCTCCGTAAGAGGCTCAACGCCACGTCGGCACTGGCCAGCCAGGCTGGCGTCATTCCGGTTCGTTCGGCCGGTTCAGCGGGCCTTGGCATATGCGGTGAGGCAGAAGCGTGCTGGCACGTTGATCCCGTTCGGTCCTCAGTCTTGGGCTGTCACGCCGGTGCGCTGCAAATGATCAGGCAATTCGGGGGATGGATCCTCCGCGGTGCTCGACCCAGGCGGGCGATCCGCTGTTTCCGCTTTTGTCCATCGGGTCTGCGATGGGTTGGCAGGATCGGCGTCCGGGCATCGCTCTTGCCGCAATCTCACCTTGGCGGATGCGACGCAGCCGCAAAGGCCGCAAATCCTAGCCTCAGGCTTCATCAGCTTGATGACTTGGTGCAGGCCCTTGGCGCGCGGCTCCCTCAAATGCGGGCAGGCCTGGCAGGCCGCCCAGCGGCGCTGCCGGGTTTCCTCGTCGACGAAGCGGAAGCCGTCCGCGGTCCAGCGCATCAAAGCCTTTGCCGCCGTAGCGAGCAGGCCGGGGTTGTCAGGGCCTGTCTGGTGTGCCATCGCGTCGACCATCCTGCGCGCGCTGTCCGGCAATGCCGGCGGCCGCGCGATCAGCCAGGCGACCGCCTCGGGAAAGTTGCGCGCCGCGGCGAGACGGCGCGCGTAGCTCGGATGGGATATAACTGCGACCAGCACCTCCTCGGACACCGCGTCACTCAACCTGAGCCAAGCTCCTAACCGTACCCTCATGTCGGCAAAGGATCTTATGCCGAGGATGTCCCCTATCGACTCGGCCTCGCTCATGGAGTCGACCCGCTCGCGATCGGACGACATTCCGCGCAGGCCGGCTTGTCTGGCGTGCGCATTGCGTCGCTGATGGTCTGGATTCGACAAGCATTGCTTGGGTAGGGCTGGCCGAATTTGTCAGTGTCGCCGGCTGGAGCCGCCTGTTTCTTGGCCTCATCGAGCCGGAGATAAGCATAGAGCTGCACCAGCTGCTTGATCGCCTCCTTTGTATATTGGAAATAGAACTGCCCAAACCAGATGTTTCGTAACACGATCTGCGCGCCATACCAGTCAGCCTCGCCCTCACAGGTCACGCCGGGACCGATATCGGGCTTACCCAGAAGGTGACCGACCTCATGCGCCAGAGCAAGGGCGATGCCCTCGTACTCGAACCCGACGATCCGCGCCAATCCTCCGGACAGGTAGACGTATTTCTTTCCTTGATCGACCCAGGAGTAGGAGTTGACGTCGTCACTGTACCAGTTGAACAAGAATTTGATATCCGGATACGAGGGGGTGAAGAGCTTATTGAGCAGGAATTCGCATTCCTGCAAGTAGTAGGAATCGTCGATGCCGACCTTGGGCGCCACCAACTCGAGCAAGGCGGATTGCCAGGTGGGAAGGAAGGCGCTGGCGTGAGCCGGAATCGGTACGTCGTGCAGTGCCGCTGACTTAAATATTCCATTGTTGACTGGCATGTCCGACGCCAGGGAGACATGGCCGAGGTTGGCGGCGCGCCAGGCCTTGGTGCCCATGATCGGCACGGTCTTGTCCTGATCAGTCAGCTGCGCACCGACGCCGGCTGGAAAGTCGACGAATGTGGTGACGGCGAAATCGCCGGTGACGATTCCTTCCGTGACCACGAGATGGCCGGTGAAATTCTTGTCGGGCGGTGTCATGCTGGTGGCCATCTCCCAGAATGCACCCACATAGGTGCCGAGGTCGATCTTGTCGATCGCCACGTCATTGCTCATCCGGTCAACCAGACGATCGGCCAGTTGCAGCGTCTTGGCTTCGATCATCATGAGCTTGCCATTGCGGCGTACCAGCATTGGCTGGTCCATCGTGACCACGATCTTCTTTTGGCTGCCGCCCAATGTGTAGGTCAGGAAGATGGTGTTCTGGGTCGTCCCCGATGCCGCATGAGTGACCATCTCGACAGGGTAGGCGTGGAAATTCAAATCGAGCCCTGCGGCCAGAACCTGTTGTTGGGTCGTCAAATTCTGGATCGGAATGTTTTGCCCGCTCGACAGCATGATCCCGGTGCCCTCGCCGAGACAGCTGCAGATGCAGTAGCAGGTCTGGTCATTGACCTCCCACATGATCTTCTTACCCGACTCGATGCTCAACTCATGACAGGCCGAGTCGATCTTCGGCTTTTTGATGTAGCAGAAATTCTTGGAGATGTCGTTGCACCACGGGATAGGCATGCTGTGCTCCTCTTGACGTCGAATGGCTAAGTGGTTCGGGGCTTTCTCTTTGCAGCATCGAAGACGTCGGCTGGATGTCGACTGTGACTAGGGACTCGCGTTGTCGGGAATACGAATTTCGTAAAGCGCACCCGATTTGAATTGACCACTTTGAACCTCGATCGGGTGCGTGACACGCGCAGGCCCGTTGACCTCGAGCCAGTGCTTGGAGCCGACGGCGGGATCAGCCGACGAGTTGCGCGATCTAGCCGCGGTCGAGAAGATCGAGGTGGCGAGATCGCCCGTGACGATGCCGCCGGTCAGGATGAGGTGACCGGAGAGGTTCTCATCCGGCGGATCCATGCGGGTGGCCACGTCCCAGAGCGGACCATCGAAGGTGCCGGAGTCCAGCGTCGCAATCATCACCTCGGCCCCATCGCGATCGACCAGGCTGTCCACGAGCTGAAGCCGCCGTGCCGCAATCATCTCCCTGCCACCGTCGCGATGGACCAGCACGGAGCAGTCTCCCGACAGCACGAGCTCGGCCAGTGCTTCGCCGTTGCCGTAGCGGATGTAGACAGCGTTATGCAGCCGGCCATGCTCGGCTTCCGAGACCAGCGCTACGTCATGAGACGTGAAATCAAGGTCGAGACCTGCTGCCAGGATCCGATGACGACTGGTCGAAAGTTCGCTGATTGGCAGAAGCGCGCCGTCCGCCAGCGTGATCGTCATCGCGTTGGTCGCGATGGTCCCGGGACATAGGCAGTAGCAATCCTGGCCATCGATCGCTAATTGGAGCTTCGCGCCGACCGGCAGATCCGCATTGCTGCAGCCTTGTCTGACCGAAGCGGAATCGCGCTGGCAGTAGTTGCTCTCAATGCTGTCGCAGGATGGGATACCGACGAAGCAAAGGCAATAACAGAAAGTGTCACTGAGCTCCAACAATATCTTCCGGCCTGGCTCGATACCGAGCTCTGCGCACCACTGGTTGATTTGCTGGCGGCGCTGAGCACAGGAGCCTGGAAGCACATTGCTGCAGAATGGAATAGCCATGTCGCGGCCTGTCTAACGATCTGACGAAATGCCGTAGTAGTTTCGCATGTAGGTCATGATGTCGGACTTAACTGCTGCGGCTTGGTGCCGAAGCAACTCACCCCATACCGGGTTCTCTTCGAGATCCGCGAGCAGCGCATCCGCCTCAATGCTGACCTTGACCATCGGGTTCGCTGCGCTGGGATCGGTCGGCAGCGCGGTGATCATGGCGAGATTGTTGGTGATGCTGATTTCGTCGGGCCGCCTGGCGTCGCGTGCCGTAGACTCGCCTGCGTTGTTTGTCGTCGGAGGGACGCGGCTGACATAGGTAACGCGGTGAAGCAGCCTCCACACCTCGTTCGGATTGTTCAGGGCGCGACGTAGGGCGAGCGCGTCGGGATTGTACTGCCCGAGATAGGGCCCGGTGCTGTTGAGCCAGTCCTCATCGATGACATTCTTGAGGTCGTCGAAGTTGCGCTTCGACGGAGCCAGATAGAAAGACATGAAACGATAGGCCTTGACCTTGCCGGGTGAGGGCGTGCTCGTGTAGTCGAACTCATTGATATCGTCGGGGATCATGGTCCCGATGTAGCGCTCGCCGGTCACTGTAACGTCCATGTTGACTTGCGCGGTCTCGCGGTTGGCTTTCACGACCTGGGTCATGATGGTCGATCCGAACATGGCGTCGAGCGCGAAGCTCGGCCCGATATTGAAGGAAAGTTCCGTGTAAACACCGACCCCTGCGTTTAGCGAGTAGCTACCGCCGGTGGATTCCTCGCGCATCGCCAGAAACTGCTGCTCCTCCGCATAGAGGCCGCCTTCGGCTGTCCAGACATAGGTATTGGCCATGTTTCTGCGGGCGATCCGCGCCTTCCATTCTCCGGGCGACAACCCACTCTTGGCCGACAGCCCGATCAGGATGTTCAGCAGGCTGCGATCCCGCTCGGCGACATCGATGCTGCCCGGCTTTCCCGCCTTCTCCCGCTTGCCAAGGCCAGCCGAGTCGAAATTGTCGAACCAGGTCCTGCGTTGATGTTGCTCGCGCGCGATCTGTTGCTTCAAGGCGTAGGCTTCCAGCGGCTTGAAATAGCTGCCATGCTCACCGGGCTGCAGATTCTTATAGTCTATGTCCGGCAGGAAGCCGATCCAACCATCCAGCGTGCCGTTCTTCACGTAGGTCGGCCGCAGCTTGAACATGATGACGTTAACATCTTCCGGAATGTCCGGATTTGGACGCACCGTATAGCCGACGATGCTGCCAGAACCTCGCAGACGCATTGCAAACAGGTCGGCCGTTCCCGAGCGGACCTGCGCATATCCGAAGTTATTTGGGAACAGCAGGTCACCGTTTCCGCCGTCGATATCGTAGGTGTTTTCAACCCAGTTGCCGTTCACCTCGACATATCGCCGAGCCGTAACCGAGCTGTCTTCCGAAAGTGAAGCCTCATCGTCATCGCTCTGCGTTTCGTCGGCCTTGATAGAAAGGCCGAGGTCGAACGTTACGGCCGCGACCTTAGTCTGAACGCCGATGCCTGCACTCGTATCGGAGCTGACGGTGAAGCCGACGTTAGTCGAGATGCTGGTCTCGGTGCCGACCGAGCGGGAGGCGGTGTAGGTGAATGCCTCGCTGCTGGTTTCCGCCAAAGTAACGGTTGCGCAGGCTTGGTACGATCCCGGTGAGTTCGGAAAGACCTTCAGGTTCTCGGCGGGCACCGGAGGTGGGCCCTCGATATATCCGATCACCGTCGGGGCCAGTTGGGCCTGACCAATATATTGGAGATCCAGATCACCGGCTTTGAAGCCTGAATAAAGCTCGAGCGCGAACGACGGATCGATGGTGGCATAGGCCAGCAGCAGCGAGGAGACGAATCCGCCGTCTGGTCGATCGAACACCTGGCCATAGCTGGCCGCTCCAGGAGCGCTGGCGCAGCGCATCGCTTGCGGGAGGCTGCTGCCGCCCGGGGTGCTCCGGATCTGCGGCAATTCCTGCCCGACAGGGGCCGTCGACAGTTGCCATGGCGGATTCTCCTGCGGGCCGATCCATTGCCCATTGGAGCCCTGGCCGGTTCGATCGCCGATCACGCCAGCCGAGCCCTCGTTGATCGGCCAGTAGGCTGCAAGCCCAGCTTCGGCGCCGGTCAGGGGAACGTACATCGATGTTCGCACCTGATCGCCGGTCAGTTGGCCGCTCCAGATCCGCAACTCGTTGATGTCGCCTGCATAGGTTCGCGCGACGGATTCCTTGACACGCAAAGCGGCGATGTTGGCCTGGGCGTCGCCATAGCCCACCGCATCGAGCGTGCTTGGCGCAGACCTCGCCACGGATCCATTGACGTAAAAGATCCAGCCCGCCTTGAACGAGGTTCGGATCCACATCGCGTCGACCGCCTCGTCGGTCAGCTCGATTTCGCCGTCGCGGATGACCGCGTTGTTATCGCCCTTCGAATCGAAGGCGATACGGCCTTTGCCCGTCCCGAAGCTCCAGACGGCGATCAGTCCCTCGGCGTTGGGTTCGAGGTCACGCGCCGCGAAATAGTTGATCTGCCAGTTCATGCGCCCGATCTTCCAGGCGCGGGTCTCGGCGATCGCCCCCTGGAGATAGTCCATGAAGAATCCGGAGCCGAGCAATATCCTCGCGTCCGACAGCACAATCGGGTCAGTCACTCTGGAGAACGATTGCATCGCGCCGTCGATGAATAGCTTTTGGGCGAAGGCTCCCTTGTCGACCCGAATGAAATTACCGCTCTTCAGGATTCCGTTGGCGGTTCCGACGATATCCATGACCGTGGTCCCGAACAGGTCGTTGAACCTCCAGTAACCGGAGATGCCGACCTCGGTCGCCGCCAGCGGGTGACGGATCTTCTGGCGGATCGCATCGATGCTCAGCCCGCGATTCCAAAGGCTGACTTCGTTGATTGCGCCGGTGAAAGACGCCTGGCCATTGGCGTGCCCGCCGGCGGTGTAGGCGGCGGGCCCGGCCGCTTCCAGCAAGGCGGTGCGTTCCGGCCAGTAGTCCCGTGCCGATACCGCGGGATCCTCGACAGCGCCGCTCGATGCGCCGACTGCGATGCCGTCGATCGCGAGCAGGATGCCATCGGCGGCGTTGTAGCTGGCCGCAATGTGGATCCAGTCTTCCGCGCGCAGCGCGGTTGTCGCTTTGCGCTGCAGTGGATTTCCGCCGACCCAGATGCGGAACTCCGGAATCCCATTGTTGAGCTGTAACGTGAGCGGCAACGGGCCGTCGGGGTCGACCGTCGTAAAGAGCACCTGGAGGCCCGGCTTGGTCGCTCCGGTGGTCTTGACCCACATCGCGATGGTCACGCCGTTCACGGGCGGATTGGCCGGCTGCGGGATCGCTACGAGGCTTCCTGCGTTGAACATGATGGCGACTTCGCGCGTGAACGCGACGTCATAAACTCCTGCCACGTGATGCCACTTGCCGTCCGCCGCCAGCGCGCCCGCCGACATTTCGGTGCGAGCGAATTCACCGGTGGCCGTTGCCTGGTTGACGGTGAACAGCAGGCGGCCCGCTTCGTTGACGGCGAGCTGCCAGCTTTTGCCGCCGTCCGGGGTCCATTTCGAAGCGACGATTTGGCGCTGACCGAGCTTGTCCAATCGAACCCAGGCCTCCACGGTCACCGCCTCCGCGGTATCGAGGCCGCGGTCGTTGCCCGCGTCCAGGTAGCGAGCTCCACCCAATTGAACGCCAAAATCGGTTCGGAACGACGCCGCTAGATGCGTCCAAACGCCGTTCGATGCGATCGCCGTGTCGCATTTCGACACGACGTCGCGCGATCCGGCGAAAGGCCGGCCGTCGGGAGCGAGCCCAAGCATGTATTGCGGGCCGCCCGGCTTGTTGAACGCGAACAGGACGCTGTTGGTGCCCGACGTGTTCGGCACCGGCTTGATCCAGTTCTCGATCCCCAAATCGCGATCGAGCAGCAGCGGGCCGGCATAGGTCTCCATCCTGGTCGCGGAGAGAATGCGGATGAACTGAGCGCCGTCGCTCATGTTCAAGCCGAGATAGGGTGGTGCCGCCTGCCACCAGCCGTCCGTTCCAGCACGCGCGCGTGCAAGATCTGCGTCTTCGGTGGTCGCAATCACCCCGATCTGTCCGTTGCTAGGCAGGGCGTCCGGAAGCACGCGGAACAGCAGCGAGCCGAGGCCAGGTGCGGGAGCCGGACCTTCTTGCCCTCCGGCCGGCGTCGCCGCCACGGTCGTGTAATCGTACATCAACTCACCGCGGGCGACCTCGACCGGGTCCGTCGATGTTTGGGCTGCCTGTCCGTTGATGACGTCGGCGAAATCGGGTAGGGCCAACGGGACCTTGGGCCAGATCTCGCGATAGCCGGTGTAGCTGAGCAGGGTCACCTTGGCGTGCTTGGCGTCGTCCTTGATCGGCTGCACCTTGACGTAGGACGGGCTGGTCCTTGGGTTGTTCATTGATGAACCCGCTTGGCGCGCCACGAAGCTGATGATCCCGGACTCGTCATTGTCCGGATTGAGCGGATCCGGCGCCGACCATGGCAGCGTATAGCTCGCCCGGGAGACGATCACCGAATAGTGGGCGGCCAGCGCCCATTGGTCCGCATCATCCAAGTAGTACATGTGGACATTGGAGTCCGCGCCCTCGTACAGCACGGGCGCGACGGAGGTGGAGCACCACGCAAGTTCCGCCGATGCCACGGTCAGGCCGTTGCTGTCCCACGCGATCGGCGCCATCGAGACGCCGACCGGCGCAGATGTCGATG
>Ga0209455_1001534_pt1 | contig 10303 bp, 8 predicted proteins | sample AraplaCol_mCL_r2_FD_184275 | JGI IMG/M metagenome (GOLD analysis project Ga0209455, IMG submission 184275) | Arabidopsis root microbial communities from North Carolina, USA - plate scrape CL_Col_mCL_r2 (SPAdes) (version 2) | ecosystem: Host-associated > Plants > Roots > Endosphere | place: USA...
AGCACGCTTGGATCCATTTCCGACACCATGGACACGGCAAGCCCGATATGGAACGCCGGCTATGGTGGGTATTCGGCGACCAAGAGTGCGCTCAACATGCTTACCGCGAAGCTGGCGAAAGAGTTGTTGCCCGAAGGCATCAGAGTGAACGCGGTGAATCCCGGGTACACCGCCACCGATCTCAATGACCACAAGGGCTATCGAACAGTGGAGGCGGCCGCGAAGGTGATCATTGAACTCGCAGCCTTCAATGTCTTGGGGCCAACGGGCGGCTTCTTTCATGACGGCCACAGCCACCAGAATCGGCATCCGTGGTGAGCGCGTGGGCCTGCCGCTGAGGCGACAGGCTCATCTCCGCATGATCTTGCGTGCGCCAGTCGAACACATTCGGATGAGTGCAGCAAAGCGTCCAGCAATGAAATCCACGAGCGCACGAACCCGATTAGGGACGAAGTGCCCGCGAGGTAAGAGTGCATGCAATGGATAGCCTTATCTTCTGAACAATGAGCATTGCGCAAGCATTCTGCGCAATGCTCCTAGGTACGCGGAAGCGCTGCTTAGGAACTCCGCTGACTAGAGTGAGCTCGCACGAAGCTCCCTCTTACCAGAGGCCATCCATTATGAAGCTCACGCCAGAACTCTACCTGCTTGCTCTCGTCGCGACGTTGACCGTCCTGATGTGGGTTCCCTACATGGCCGCGAGAATCCTAACCCGCGGTGCGGGTTCGATACTCGGAGATCCTTCCAATCCGGCATTCGCCCACGATCCGGCATGGGCCGAGCGTGCACGACGCGCACATGCCAATGCGGTGGAGAACTTGGCGGTGTTCGCGCCGCTCGTCCTCATCTTGGCCCTGGTCGGTATAAGCACGCAGATGACTATTTTGGCGGCCAAGGTTTATTTCGGCGCACGCATCGCCCACTACATCGTCTATGCCGCAGGCATTCCGGTTCTGCGGACACTAGCCTTCGTCGTTGGTGTCGCAGCGACGTTGGTGATCACTGTTGTCGTGCTTACGCATACCTAACGGGCCGCTTTAAAGCAACCATCCACGCGCATTGCCGCGCTTGTCCTAGACTTCGCCTCTTTCAGACCCACTTAAAGTCGAGCCAGTCCAGGTAGTAAGATGCCTCATCCGCGCTCGTCGGCCCCGCGGCCAACCGGAGGCGGGAAGCGGGCTTGGCCCGGCCCCCATTCAAGGGTGGGGGCATCCTGTCTCACAAAAGGTCCACGAGCCCGCACGATGTCAAGCTTGCTGCCTCAACGCATCGGTCGCAAAGAACATGGCCAGTACTACACCAAGCAATCAATTGGTGCATTGCTGGTCGACCGACTGGACCATCAAGAAGTCAAGACTGCGATCGAATTTGGGGTAGGGCCGGGCGCATTGCTAAATGAGGTCCATCGCCGTTGGCCGCAGGCGAATTGCGTCTCGGTGGACATTGACCCCAAGCACCGACAAGTCAGTCGTGGCTCGCGTGCGCATTTTTGCGCGGACGCGCTTGAACCGGACATATCAACTCGGATTGGTGTCGAGCCCGAGTCGGCGGACTTGGCGGTATGCAATCCGCCATTCATCACACCGGTGTGGCGCCCCGACTTTGAACGCATTCTGTCGCGAACCGGCTTGCTTCCGACGCACACCGCCGCAGGCTTTGGGGCCGACCTCCTGTTTTTGGCGCAAAACCTGTGGATGCTCCGGCGTCACGGCCAGCTTGGCATCATCGTCCCCTCGGGCATCATTTGCGGGGAACGCTCCCAGCCACTTAGGGAGTGGCTGCTTGACCGGCATTGTATTTCCGAGGTCATCGAGTTGCCGGCGGGCTCATTCTCCGGCACCGAAGTCAAGACCTTCGTTTTACGTCTCACTAAAGACAAAGCATCCAGCGCAAAGATCCGGCTGAGCCGCGTAAGTGCTAAAGGGACCGTTTCGCCACCTATCCGCGTGACCCAAGAAGAGGCGTGTTATCGTCTTGATTACACTTTTCATGAAGCCGATTTGTATCGAGGCGGGTGGGGGCATGACCCTGACGGCACCAACCTGCAGGTCGTTCGAGGCAATATAACCGCCGGTTCCGCGGCGGATCTAGGCATCAGGTTCGTCCACACGACCGATATCACGTCATCGACGGCGCAAACATTGCGACTAGGACGGATTTCCGCTGCCCTTCGACAGCAGTACATCACAGCCAAGAAGGGGGATGTGCTCATTGCACGCGTAGGACGCGATTTCTTCAAGAAAGTTGCCATCGTCGAAAGCGGTGAACGGATCGTGAGTGATTGTCTATTTGTATTGCGCTCGGAGCGCTACAGCGCACAACAAATACAGCGGGCGCTCATGAGCAAAAAAGGTTGTCAATGGCTGTCAACGCATTCGCGCGGTGCGTGTGCGCGTTTCATTACGAAACACGATTTGGAGACCTTTCCGCTAAAAAGGATCCTTGGCGCATGAGTGTTGAAGAAAATAACGAGATCGCATTCCTTGAACGCGCGGACGAATTAGATAGCCAAACGCTGGTCGAGCAGACGGTCGACAACGAATTTTTTCTAAGTATTCGTCGTCGCCTAGCCGCACCTGGAGCCAAGTTGCTGGTAGGCCCTCGGGGAACGGGCAAGACACACCAGATGCGGTACGTCTATCAAGATTGCGTCACCAAGGCTGAGCAACCGGCGGCGATCTATAGCAGTTTCTCCCGATATGTTCGTCTTGAGCCACTTCTCAAAACCTCCATCACCGCGCTCATAGTTTTTCAGTGTTGGGTTATCGCCAAGATTGCGCTCGCAGGCTTTGGCTTTCTCAAAGAAATTGGCATTGCAGAGACTGATATTGGTCTATGGTTTGAGCATACATTCTCCATGTCTGAATACGATGTGGAGGTCTTTGTTTCACAGGTCGAGGGCAAGGGTGTTGGCTCAGAGGAACATCAGGCCAAACTAAATATCGGCACATTACACAAGTGGTTCGAACGGGTCCTTAGCCTGTCAAATCGATCTCGGATGATTGTCCTGCTCGATGACGCAGCATTGTCGATGACCCCGGAATACCTCGTTGAGTTCTTCAACTTATTTCAGGATCTCAAAACACCCAAGGTCTCGCCGAAGGCTTCGGTTTATCCCGGCACATCACAATACGGGCCACGCTTGCACATTCGTCACGACGTTCAGCCCATCAACGCCTGGCTAAGCATCGAGGACAAATCCTACGGTGAGACCATGGATCAGCTTCTGGCACTCAGGACCGCAGAGGTGGCCGCGTTCCCCGATGGCGTGATCGATTTGTTCAAATATGCTGCGTTCGGGGTTCCTCGCGTTTTGCTAAGCATGGTTCGTAGCTACCGCGAAACAAGCTGGGCAACACCTCAGCAAGGCGTAAATGCCGTTATTGAGCAACAATATGAATTGATGCAGGCCGAGTACAACTCGCTCGCTCAAAAAGTGCCGCAGTTCGCGACCGTCATCAATAACGGTGGAAAGTTGTTCTCCGAGCTTGCTGAGAAGGTGGCCGAGGCAAATCGAGCCGAGGACGAATCGAGGCAGCTGGTCGTGGGCATCGCCACTAAAGAAGTCACGACATTACACAACCGCATGCTCCGTTTCCTAGTGGAAGTTGGCTTCCTGTATCCGATGACCTCCGTCAAACATGGCGAGGATCGGACCTATCTTCGCTTCATCCCGCACATTGCTCCGCTCATCAATCTACGCGCCTTTCAGCCAACGCAAGGGTTTTCCGCGCGCGCCCAAGTCAAGTTCATTGAACGCGAGCAAAAGCGCCAGCCGTTACGATTGAGTATCAGTAAACTCATCCCCGATGCCCAATTGCACCTCGACTTGGCCGCGTGCGCCCGATGCGGTACCGCCCGCATGTCGGATTCGCAGAAATTTTGTCACCACTGTGGTGCTGAATTACTGAAGCAATCGGCCTATGAGCAGTGTCTTGCGCTCCCCATCGATGTGCTGCCGATCACCGCGCGGCAAAAAGAGGCGCTTGCGGAGAGATTTGGAACCATCGGTGAAATTATCGCGGCGCAAGACCCGGCCAATGATTTACGCACACATGGACTGATCGCGCATCGGCGAGCGGCCACCATTGCGGAAAAAGCCCAGAAATTTGTAGATGAGTATTTCGCATGAGTGCATCTACGACGTTTCCCTTTCGCATCACCGCAGCCCAAAATATTGCGCCGCTGAATACCGCGCAGCTCATCCATGCTGCAGCGAACATCGACACCCGTTCGGCGGTTGACCAATTCCTTGAGGTTTTCGACACGCTCAATGTTTTGGTATCGCGGCGCGGTGTCGGCCAGCCTGCATCGGAGGCCGCTGGGGAAGCAATCAATGGCGAACCGGGCCATAACGATGCGCAGATTGCCGGGGAAGACGCCCTCGATCTGGATTCATTGGACGCCTTCGGCTCGGAGGACGAGGAAGGTGACACGGGCGAAGAACCCGCCCATGGCGAGCCTCTTGAAGCGACGCACGCCGATTTGGCGACCGTCGGCGCCACCGAAGACGCCGTGGTAAATTCTGAGATTGTGGTCATTCCGGAGCCTGTTCCAGACGAAGCGCCGCCTGGGACTTCGCAAAGCTTCGTACCTTCGGAAGACGAGCTGAATTATCAGCTTAACAACCTCGTTTTCCTCGGGTACGTTTCCGCCGTGGAGAGCTACTTGCGGTGTTTAACGCGACAGCTCGTCATGGTCGACGAGTACACTGCTGATGCCGTGGCCGACCAAAAAATCACCTATGGCGCCGCCAAGCACAGCACGAAAGAGCTGCTTCCTGACGCGTTTCTTGAAGATATGACTTTCATCTCCAAGAGTGCGATTGACGGCCTTTTAAGGGATATCTACAAAATCTCTCCCCAGAAGCTAGAGAAACATCTGGCGGAATACCAGAAGATTTGTCAGTTGCGGCATTGCATTGTCCATCGCTTTGGCAAGCTGGGGACGAACAACGCAATCAAGCTGGGACTACGCACCCATGCAGCGTTATTCGGAAAACCCATCCGGCTTTCGGCATCGGACCTGGGCAACATTGCCTATACGCTCATCAATCTCGTGAAGGCTATCAACGACCACGTGTATGTAGAGGTACTCCGGCGGAGTGCCAAACAAAGCACGGGGTGGCAATGGGACTTTCAGCAGGATGAAGAAAGCTTCCGTGCGATGTATGACATCTTCATAAGTATGAGAGACCCGGCGTCACGCCCCACATGCGAGCAAGCGTATGACGCATTCAAGGCAATGTGCGAAACCGGTAGTGCGACGGCCACATTGAGGCAGCGAAGTAGACCTCCAGCGAGTGCATCGAGTACTTAAGGTAGACGTTGATTGAAGGAACATATGGCTCGCGCGGCCAAGCTAAGTGCCGATCGCCACTTCAATGTGGTGCCACGTACCGATGTTCTCCGAACGTTTAGGCAGTCGACTTGGATGGTCATAGTAGAGTGACGTCGGATTATCGAACCCTTTAGTTTCAAGCAAAAAAAGCGCGGCGCCCAATGCATGAGGCTTGGTTCCGAGCGGGGACACAAAAAAGCATCCCTGATCATCACCAAGCGTACGATAGAGGTCCCATAAGGTCAGATATGCCTCACGAACCGAGTTCGCTTGACAATATCTAACGTTTGACTCGTTAAGCTGAAGGTTCTCCATCACCTCCAAGTGAGCTCGGATTGAATTCGACTCCCACCCTGGACGAAATGCTGGAACCCCAACGATCATGTGAAATGACGTACGGCTTATATCTTCCAGATTTCGCTGCTCGATAGCACTCAAAATGCGTGACGGCTCAAACCCAAGCATAAATACATGCGAGGAAGGGTGGTCCGCAAAATATTCGTGCGCAAAGCCCTGAACGGCAGAAAATTTACAGTTATTGGTTAGGGAGAATTCTTGCGCCAGTTGATGATTGGGTGCATGTTGATGCTGGTATGAAACCGGCTCAACATACAAAAGATCGATGGTTTTACATCCCGTAGGCGCTAGGCACCGAAGTACCTGGAGAACTTCGCCGAGTCCGAGTGTAGTGGCATCAAGGGCGATCTTCTTATGCGCAGCAACAATTTTTCGCAACCCTTGAATGTTGGAGCTTGCACCATCCAGGGTGATCGCGTGCTTGCTTGCGTCAAAATTAAATTTTACGACTTGGTTGCCCGTGTTTTTGAGATTGTCGATGGCTGCGGCACCTCTATCATCGACGGGGGGGGGCCGACAAAAATGAGAGTCGCGGATCCAATCGACGAAGGAAAGGACGATGAAGAATGCGAGCGGAAACGGTATTGCGGTCGAAGGGTCATCGCCATTAGGTATGCGCCCTGAACAAGTCAAGCTCCATGTTGCTTGGGCCTTGGCGTCCGAGCTCGCGAACCAAATGATCACGAGCCTGCTGATCACCGTCAAGCATTTGCAGAAGTTGAACAGCCGACACCTGAAGGCTTCGTTTCTTGCGATAAGAGATTTGAAAGTTAGGAGCAAAGATCGGATTCAATACAAAATCGGAGTTTGGCGCACCAGCGGACTTCATTTTGGTTTCCCGGGAGAGCAGTAGCACCGACCATTTTTCGGCTTCGGACAAGTAGCGCTGAAGAGTAGGTGTAATGTCTCCCGTCTGAATCGTGAAATGGTTGATTTCCGGTTCGCTCTGCTTCTCATTTCGATGGCGCTCGCGGAAGATAGATCCGATGCATTGAACTAGCGCATAGAGTTGAGGGCCATACGTTCCGTGCCCCTTAACTTGGCCCAATATCAGTTCGCTCGCATCCCGCACCGCATTGGCTTGCACGCCGGGTGGAACGATAGGCAATGGCTCCTCACCCTGCAGTGGCAGCTCAGCTGCGGGCTCGTCTTCATATGCTCTGAAAATGCGGTGAACTAACTCCAAGAAGTGCCGTGTATTATTTCGTGCCATCAGGGTTAAAGCGGTGAACCCGCTGAACAGAATTGAGATCCTTTGGGCTTGCAGATAAATAGAGTTAACGCAACCGAACAGGTTATTCGCGATCAGATCGCCCCCGACTGCCAATCGCCCACCATGGCCACCAACGGCCTTCTGGAAATCCTTCAATAATTCGTCCGGATTGCCGCGCTCGCGATGAAGAAGGGACGCAACGACCACGCTCGCGGCCGGATGCTCATCATCAATGAATTCAGTGGCCGGGATCACCGACGATTTGCGAGTCAATGCCGTCTTTACTCGCTCTGTTAACACGCTCCGGAGCTTTTCGTCCGATAAGACGATCGCCGCGGCATCGTGATCCGTGACCCTTGGCAGGATCCTCGCCGCTACCGTGAGCATCTGAACCTTGTACAGCGGATTCTCAAAACGTGCATGAATATCGGCAATTTCAACCGATCGGAGTTTCTCAACTTTAATCGGCAGAGAACTTTCAAGTTGGGGCCGAACCTCTAAAAGGCGGAAAAACAGCAACTCTGCAGCGAAGAGTTCAAAATTCCCTTCAAACTCTGCCTCGAGGTCAATGGTTCGGTAATCGGAAATATCTTCAATAGCCTCATGACCGATTGTGGCACCCGTCATAAGGCCGTTGCGTTTCATCGCGATGTTGAAGAGGAGCGGCGGTTTTGCGTGCTTGAGCATGCCATTGATGAATCTTTGCTGCTCCTCTCGCAAGTTTTCATATTCATCGATAAAGACTGCGAACGTTGAATCCTTCAGGTAGGGCAGCTGCCCCCTCAGAAGACTGATCAGCTCTAACAGGAAGGCCGTCGCTGGAAGAAATGTCGGATGTGGACGACAATCGAGATTGTTAATCCACATTGACAGCTGCCCGCGCGCACGACGCAAGTAGTCGTCCAAATCATTTAGATTAGTGCCAATGTTGGCATCGATATGTTGCAGATCACGAAGATCCACATCGTCCAATCGACCAAACTGGGCGCGGCGCACGTCATTACAGTTGAGCGATCGGAGTGCCCGAATAATTTCCTTGCCCAGTTCGCAAGCAAGGAGATGATCAAACGCCGCCCGCCACGTAGCGTCATCCTGATCGCCACCTGAGAAGGAATTCAAAAAATTGGTATCCGCCCGCCAATACAGTCCGATGTGGTTCAGATCATTATCCCGAACCTCATGCCTTCGCGGCGAAAACTGCGTGGCGTGACAGAAGTAACGTAGCAGCGTTGTCTTACCGCAGCCGCGACCTCCCTGGATGATATGGGCCTTCGTCTGAGTCTGGATTCCTAGGTTATGGATGAAATGTGGAACGATGAAGTCTGACCAGTTGTCCTCACCGGTCTCTTCATTTCTATTTTTCGAAAAGGCTTCAGGAAGTCGATTTGACATCATTATCGTTCCAACAAAGGGATCCAGTCAGCCGTTGAATACCAGAGCACGGGCAAACAGTTATTCGGAGTGGCGTGTTCGAAACCATACGTCATCGCCAGGTCTCCAACCCCCATGCATCCCATTTTTTTGGGGATCAAAGCGCGTGCTTTTGCGAACTCTGCGTACCAGGCCCTTGCCGCCTCGCCAGAGGCTTCCCCGCGGGTCATAGAGGTCCACGCATCCCCGTGGAAGAAGTTGGAGCTTTCGTCGAACACCTCGCCGGACGCAATGAGTAGTTTTGCGTACAGCCCCTGTAGCATGCCAAGACCGCGCGTATTGGCAGCGACCGGGGCATAAATCATGTTGCCTTGCTTAAGAAGGGAGCTGAATTCCCACTCATCAAAAAAGTCTTTGAACTGCTGGCCTGATCCGAGAAAGTCATCCACGAAGACGACCTTTTCGATCATCCCGTCGGTCAGCATTTTCCGTGCTTGCCAGGGCCAGACGAGCCATTTTTGATTCAACTGGAAAATACGTTGCAATCGTCGTAGCACTAACACCCCCGACTTGGTAGGCGGGTCAGACCCCCTGAGTACTGGGACCAATCGAAGTTTGGGATCATCTCGCCCCGTAAGTGCCTGCACCAACGCAAGATTATCCGCATTGGGAAAAATAAGATGGCTAACGGGTCCGCGATACAGGGCTTGCATCGCCGCACTAAATTGACTCTTGGTGCGCAAGGTGAGCCGATGGAGGAGTGCCGCGGCAAAGAAACGCTCTTCTGGCGACCCAAACTGGCGATACCAACCCACAAACCTAGCTTGATTAATCGGCCACAACTGCTGAGAGATCAAGCGCCCGACGTCGGACTCCGTCGCTTGAATAAAGGTGTCTGCCCAACTTGGGACCTTGAAGGTTGCCATCCGATGTCCTGCGCGACTGCCCCTGGCCAGCGAATGACATCGCAAAGCTCAGCCGGGTCCTTTGATTGAGCGTAGAGTAAATCACAAAGGACGTCTTCAGCGGCCCTCGACGTCCGGTTTGGGCGCCAACAGTGCGGCGGGGAGCAACGTGGTGGCTCGACTGGTCAACAGGCTGCCCGCCTGAAAATACCCCATCACCGTGCCGACGCCACGGTGCTCGGTCATCGCCATGACTTCGCCGAGCGGCACGCCTTGCCGACCCGCTTCGGTAACAAAGCCCGAACGCAAACTGTGCGCCGCCCAATCCCCCTCCAAGCCTGCCAACTTCGCACGACGCTGCACCATGCGCGCGACGTGATCGGCGGTGAGCTCGGTGGCACCGATGGCGCCGCCGCGGTGCAGGCGGCGGAAGAGGGGGCCACTGGTGGCCGGCGCCGCGGCCAGCCAGGCGGCGAGCGCGTGCGCGTGCGCGGCGGCGCCCTTTAACGGTTTTTCGCGCCGTACGCCGCTGGCATCGGTCTTCGTCGCGTCCAAGGCATAGACCCAGGTGTCAGCATCCAACCGTCGCACGTCGGTGACCTGCAGTCCAACCACTTCCGAACGTCGACGCCCGCCGCCGCTCCAGGCCAACAGGAGTAGGGCGCGATCGCGCACCCCGCGCAGCCCATCGGTGCACGTGGCCAGCAGCGCCTGCAACGGCTCGGCCACCGCCGCGGTCTTCTTGCGCACGGTGATCCCGTGCCGGGCCTGCGCCTTGCGCGCTTGACGCAACAAGGTCTTGACCGCTGCCGTCTCGGTCGGAGGCTCCCAGCCGCGCACGCGGTGCCAGGTCGCCAGCACGGCCAGGCGATGGCTAACGGTGTTGTAGGCCAAGGGGCCTGGACGGCCTTTGATCCCGTTAGCGCGGATGCTTGGTACAAATCGCTGCGGCCGACAATGGCCTTAATCTTGGTCCAGGCGTGCCGCCAATTGCGCATAATGTATATTATGTCAAATTATATTCGCCGCCGCCGGAACGCTGGAGTCAGGCTTTTTAGTTGATGTCCTTTGTCTTCCGCGGTGATTGCTGTGCTGTAAGCGCGGAGTTGGTGTTGCT
>Ga0209455_1001537_pt1 | contig 10277 bp, 11 predicted proteins | sample AraplaCol_mCL_r2_FD_184275 | JGI IMG/M metagenome (GOLD analysis project Ga0209455, IMG submission 184275) | Arabidopsis root microbial communities from North Carolina, USA - plate scrape CL_Col_mCL_r2 (SPAdes) (version 2) | ecosystem: Host-associated > Plants > Roots > Endosphere | place: USA...
TCACGCCGTCACCACGGTGAGCTTCACCACGCCGACGCTGTCCGCCGGATCGCACCAGCTAGAGGTGTTCTACGCCGACCGTCAGCACGTTGGCGCCTTTCTGTCGTTGGACGTCGCCTCCGACGTGACCATCACTCCGCCATCGGTGCCTGAGCCGGCTTCGTGGGCGCTGATGCTCGGCGGCTTCGGCCTGGTGGGCGGCGCGATGCGCTATCGCCGCCAGAACGTCAGCTTCGCGTAAATTATCAATGGGAGGGCTGCCACCGGACCAATGTCAGCGGCAGTCCTCCAAACATCAAGTAAGCGCGTCTAATTTAAGCAAGGGGTAGAGTATGCGTATGTGTAAGATCAGCCTGGCGACACTCGCAGGCGCAATGGCATTGAGTGCGTCGCCGGCAGGCGCGACGGTGTTTCACACCTATCATCCGGGTGATGGGCATAATTTCTACCTTACCAGCGGCGATCCGTTCGCTTCGTCGATCACCGCGAATTTCGGCGATGGCTTCTCGAGCGCCGTCACCTTCGACGACAAGTTCGAGTTCATCATTCCGCAAAACGGCTTCGGCAGCGGGTCGATCTCGACGAGCTTTTCAAGCTCGAAGAACAAACTCACGATCACCGATCTGCTGATCAATGGCGTTTCCTACACCGTGCCGTCGAATAGCAGCGGTCAGTTCCTGTCGGTCAACGACATTCCGATCCTGCTTGGTCACACCAACACGATCGAGGTGTTCGGAAAGACCGCATCCCGCGGCGGTACCTTCTCGGGTACGCTCACCTTCGCAGCTGTGCCGGAGGCGGCGACCTGGAGCATGATGCTGGCAGGCTTCGGCCTCGTTGGCGCCGCCATGCGCAGCCGCCGCAAGTCTGCCGTCACCTTCGCATAAGTTCATCCCCCAAAGGGTCGAAGCGGGCGTCGTCGTGTCTTAGGATGCGGCGGCGCTTTACCTTTGGCAAGTGCTGGCCGCACGTTCACAACCGTCGCGGCTGCCTACCGGAGCGGAGTTGGCCATTCTCCCGTCCGGTCGGCAACCTCGTACGGATAAGTGTGGTCTTTCACCTGCTTGCGACGCAGTCATAAGGCAGAACCGCCCAGGCGCGTTTCGCCCAGATCCAGACCTCATACTGCGTAGATTGACCAGCAATCTGGCCCGCTCCTATGAGAACGGGAAACCACCGCAGACCGCTTTATCCCACATTGTATCAAAATGCGTAATTCGCGGGATAATGATCGACCTGATTAATCGAGGCGGGAGTTAACCTAAATGTCCGACGGACTCCGCAAACCATCATGGATGGGACACGCCCGCTTGACGGCAATTGACTTCACTCGCCCTCAGTTCTGCTACCGTCACGCACAAGACGCGAACGGAACTGGCGATGCAGCGTCGGAAGAGGCTGGGCGCGCCGGGGCTCAGTGGGTGGGGCGTGTTTTGAAGCTGCGTCTTCCTATGGACCGGTTCGCTTCTCGAGGCGACGCTGACCGCGAAAAATCGTGCCCGCCCAATCCTCTGCAGATCGTCCGACAGCAGAGGCGGCGGGTGCTCAGCTGAATATGAACCTGTCGGTCACGGTTGGTGCTGCCGATGCTTGCCATCGGCCGGCGTGTTTCACTTGGCTCGATAGCGGCCGGCGTCAGCCGGTCGCCTGCTGGATCGAGCGAAGATCGCGCGCCTTAACCCTAACCGAAAGGAGGCGCCGTTGGGACACCCCAAGCGGCGCCTATCGAGAAGTCGGTTGTCAGCCGAAGCTCAGCGCAGCGCGCGGACGCCGACGCATGGCCACCCCCGCCAGTCCAAAGCCGCCAAGCATCAATGCCCAGCTGGCTGGTTCGGGGACCGTCGAAGTGCCGTGATCGCCTGGCAGATCGACGTGCGACAGCATCGTGATCGATCCGGTGAGGTCCACAGCGTTGCCAATCTGGAAGCCGCTCAAATTGTCCAAGCTGAGCTGAAACTGCGCATTCCCGGCATTAAAGATCAGCGGATCCGCACCTGCGTTGTTGGAATCCCACTTCAGCGAGCCGCTGGTGAATATGCCGAACAGGATACCATATTTACCCTTTGCAGTATCGCCCGTGTCCCCGGTCGCGGTAGGATCGAAGTCGAAGTTGACGCTCACGCTCGCGTTCTGATCGCCGCCGATCCAGCCCGGTACGATGAACAGGGACCCAAAGTCGAATGACCACGTATCGCCGTCGTTTACGAAGGCGTGTCCGCCGGGAGAAAGGCCATCGCCCAGAAGTTCACACCCGTTGGTAGGCAAGCAATGAAGCTTACCATTGTAGGTGTCGAGCGTGACGCTCGAGACGGAGAGAGAGACGGCAGAGTGCGCAGGCCCAGCCAGCGCGAGTAACGCCGCGCCGCAAACGGCGCTCGAAACATATTTCTTCATGATCATGCCCCAAAAGATGCATGTCCCACACATGCCGGCACCGCACTAATGAGGCCGGGCGTTGGTTACAAATTGTTAACCATCAAAATTTCATCCGATCTGGAGTGCATGCCGCGCCAAAATGTGGCTCGATTGGTATGGCTCAGCCTGCGCATCGGGAGGGCATTTTCGCCGCGGGGTTCGTCAGCACAAGACAGCGCCTGTCATTTGCAACAAGCCCGATGTATCCAGTTACGGATGCATTTCACGATATGAGAAGCTGAATGGGCGGATCCGTCATCGGCGATCAGTTGGACGGGGAATCCACAAGCGGGTTCGGACCGCGCGCAACATTTGACATCAAATTGATCGGTCGTTTTCGGATCATAGATCGCGCCAGCGAAGAAGATATACATTTCCGCTCGCGCAAAGCGCTCGCGCTAATAGCCTATCTTGCGGTCGCCCCGGAACGGACCTTGACGCGCGAACGCGCAATGGAGCTTTTGTGGGGTAGCCGCGGCGAAGAGCAGGCACGAGGAAGCCTGCGTCAGATTCTCTACGAAATTCGCGCATCTTCCTTAGGAACGAGCGGTGTGCTGGATATTGGTCGTCTCCACCTGGCATTCCGGGAGGATGGCATCCGGACGGATATCCAGCAGCTGTTGGATTTGACCCAGTCAAATGAGGTCGAGAGCTTGGCGGCGCGAATGACCGATTGCGCCGACCGATTGTTCGAAGGTCTGGATGGGATTGATCCCGCTTTCGACGATTGGCTGCGGGTTGAACGCGAACAGCAAATGTTCAAGTTGAACCAGGCGATCGTCGCGACGTGCAGCGTACAGAAACGACAAAACACGACCGCATGTCGGACCATTGTATCGGCCCTTCAGCGCCTCAATCCATGCGACGAAGCAATCGCGGGGCTTGGTCTCGAGCTCGATCATGCCGACGGCGACCTCGCCGCTCTGCATCAGCGCTACCGCTGGCTACAGGCATCGCTTCAGCGCGATCTCGACGTCGAACCTTCGGAGAGCTTGCGCGATCTCTTCCAGCAACTCACCAAAGTTGCGCCGGTCCATTATGTGCCGTCAGGGGTAACGGCGACACCGGCCGCACCGCACGGCTCGACCGTGGCTGCGATGGAACCCCCCATCGTCGCGATCGCGGACTTCGATCTACTTTCGGATTCGGAAAGCGAGCGCGCGCTCGCAACCATCCTCGCCAATGAGATCGAATTTGCCCTGAGCGGCCTCACCGACCTGCGCCTCCTTGCCGTCGGGGACGCTTCGAAAGCCACATTGCAGGCCCTGTCGGGAAACTCGATTTCTGCTTACGTGCTGAAGAGCTCGTTGCTGGCCGACGGCGACGAATTCCAACTGGGGTGGAGGTTATCGCGCATTCGCGATGGATTGTTGCTCTGGACTCATCGGGCGACGGTACCTCGCAACCTATTGCGGACGACCGTTGAAAAGATCGTGGCGCGTGTCGCGGGCGCCGTGCTGCCCACCTTAGAACGAGATTTCGATAGTCATCCGGTCGATGCCGGCGAAAATTCGGGATATGGCATCTACCTCCAAGGCCGCGCGAGAGCGCTGTCCGCCCGCACGATCGCGGAGATGCGCGAGGCGGCCAGCCTGTTCGAGCGGGCGATCGAGATCGCGCCGCGTCTCGTCAACGCCCACCTCAGTCTGGCCCGCCTGTACAATACCGACTTCGAGCAACATCTCGCAGGCCACGATCGCGCAAAGTTACGCCGCCTCGCATTTGAACTTTGCTCTCGCGCCGTAAATATCGACCCGCGAAGCGCCCATGCCCGGGCGCGGCTCGGCTGGTGCTATATGCGCCGCGGGGATCTTAACCACGCGCGCAGCCAATTCGAGGCGGCGCTTTCCCTGAACCCGTATCACGCTGACTGTCTGGACGAGATCGGGGTGGCCTTTTGCCACATGGGAGAGTTGGACAAGGCGCTGACGCTGGTGAGCCGCGCCTTCGAACTCAACCCGTTCCCCCCCGACGACTATTTTTGCGATATGGCGGTTCTCCACATGCTCCGCGGAGACCACGTACGGGCCGAAGAGCATTTCGAGATCGCGCATAATGGCTCGTTACATTATGGCGCGTTCCGTCTTGCCAATCACGGCTTGCTTGGCTTTGAAGACCAACCCGCGATCAACGCGCTGCGCGACAGGTTCTCCAAAACCTGGACCGGAGCCGGGCCCCCGACCGACGACGATCTGCTAGAAGCGATTTTTGACCATATTCCCCTGCAGCAGCCGCAGCATCGTCAGCTGGTCGCCAGGGGGCTGGTTCTGTGCGGCCTTACGCCAAGCGATTTTCGAGAAATCGCTCCAGAAAGACGGTTCTCGGCACGGGCGACTCCGGCACCGTAGGAATGCGCGGCCATACGATCCGCGACAGCAAATCGCGCGCGTCACGCTCCTTCTGGCTGAATGCCACGGCGGCGATCTGCGCGGAGGCCTGATTTGCTCGATCCACGCCAGTCAGTCGGGCAAATTCCGTGATGATCATAGGCCAACTCCGCTCGCGGAAATTAGCGCGGCGGGCGATGGCCCTCAGCATCAAGCGGTCGGCGTGCCCGATCCGTGCAGCGCGGAGCGATGCCTCAGCATCGACCAGCGCCAAGGTTAGCGGGCGGTAGCCGAGAGCAGCGGGGGCATGCGAAACCATCACGGCGGCATCGCACTCAACGCTCCCGTTGCGATAGGATTCGTAGACCGCGCCCACACCGACCATGCCATAACGGTCGAGCTCGGCGGCCCGTAAGGCACCGAGGCTAGCACCGCCATAGACCGGAATGCCGCGCTCCATAATGGTCAGGATCTCCTTGTGCCAGACGGTAGGCGCAGTCTCGAAGACACCGTCGATCAGCCCGATCGCCGCCGGGCCGTCGCGTAGTGCCTGGATCAGATCGCCGCACGAGGCAGGGGGCATCAATCGGATGGCCGGATCGATCTCAATTCCCGGTGGCAGGCTCGGCCCGGCAAAAACCAGGATTGGTCTCATGCCGGTCGCTCGGCATGCCCCAGAAAATCGGGCACGAGCAGCTTGACCACGCTGACCGGCAGATCGGGCCCTCCCAGATCGATGCAGTCGATACGCTTCGCGCCGGCACGCGCCGCGGCTGCCATCAACAACTCGCCGTCACGCAACAGGCAGCCGGTCGACCGCGAGCGAAGCGCGGTCCAGGGCAGCGTCGGCGTCACGGTCCCGCCACCCTCGATCAGAAAACGCAGTCGCAACACTTCTGGCGCAGCATAATCGCGGGCCGTCAGATCGTCGCGCGCGCCCGCAATCAGGGTGGCCCGGATTTGGACAGCCTCCGTCACCGCTCGGGCCAGCGCGACGGCGGGCTCGAGATGCGCGCCGGCGCCCATCGTCGGCGGCAGGATGAGGCCAAGGTCCGACGTCAGTTCATAGACCGCACAGGCAATCGCGGCGACCCCATGATCGTCCCCAAAAGACCAGAGACGAAATCCCAAACCAGCCGCGCGGATTGACCGCAACAATCGTAGCCCGACCGGATCGGCGATCGTGGAGGGATCAATCGCTGTCCGCTCCCGAAGCGATATCGGTCGTGCCGCCCAATGGCTGTGTGCATCGCGTTCGATCACTTCACACAAAGCCGCGACGACAGCCTCGGCCCGGTCATTGCCTGAGGCCAGGCCGTTGCTGTTGCTGGCAGCGGCCATTGCCAGGTCGGTGTAGTCCATCGAGACGCGGCGATGCGCAACGCGCGAGATTTGTCCGGAGAGAAGGTCGGTGCCGGTGCACCAGCCCTCCCCCGGCCCTTCCGGATCAGCGGCTGGCGCTAAGCCGAAGCCGTCCGGCACCGCATTCTCCGCGCAATGCAACTCGATCGCTTCCATGAGTGCAGAGACCCGCGCGGCGTTGCGTGTCACGCCCTTCCCCTGCGAGACTGAGAGGGATTTCGCCATCGGCCTGACCGCCTGAAAGACGGGAATGCCGATCCGGTCCAGCCCTGTCACGTCGGCAAGCCGCGTCACGCCGCAATCCGCCACGACCGGAAGGATGGTGGCAAGGGTCTGCCGCGGCGCTACACGCCGATATGTACCCAGGCGATATGAAGCGGGCACGCGGTCGCACGCATGTCCGTTCTCACGCACCAACATCATAATCGCATGTCAGGGGCCGACATTTGCGCCGCTGACGTTTGCCCCGATCATCATGGCGCCGGTCTTCGGATCATGTCCTCCCGCGAAAGGTACCGCAGCGAAGGCGTATTCGCCGCCCTTCTCGAATAACTTCTGCAAACCGTCGAGCGTAATGCGGATTTCGGGCGATAGCTCGGCATTGCCCTGAACCGGGAAGAAGGCGGTTTGTTGAACGAACGAATAGCCTAGCAGCGCATGATCATTTGCAGGATCAGTGACGCGAATGACGAACAGCGTCGGCAGCGGCGGTTCAGCTTTGGTGGTGTCGACCATGATTTTCCCTCCTGGTTGGACGATGATGCTTCATTCATCGCGTCAGGAAAACTGCCAGGGAAGACGAGCACGCGTTTATAACATAAAAATAACGAAAGGGGCTGGGCGCGCTCTGAACCAAGGCGTTAGTTGGGCCCGTGGAAGGCGGCCAGCAGAAGAGCTCCGAACGCGTGATCGCAGCAGCCGGCGCACGCGAAGACGACCTTGGATCACCGCTGGCACCACAGCGCCCCTACGCGCCGATGCCCAGGCCCTCAGCATGAAAAGGACTGCAAGAAGATCCCAAGGCATCATTACCCAACGTGCTCCGTGAGATAAGCGGACGATCACTTGCGCAATCCCGAGTGCCCACCTGGAAGGTTCGCGACTGCCAAATCCCTATATGTATATCGCGGGAGAGAGGCCGCCGGGCATGCGATCCGACGGCCTCTTCCCCCAATCGATCAGAGCCAGGCCCTGCGACGCGACCACCGCGCGCCTGTTGCGCAGGGACTGGAGAACGAGCCACCCCCCAAAGTTACCACCGATGCAGTCCGGAGAATGCTGCTGCAGCGAGGTCCCGAAGCGCCACGCGCCAGGAGAGGCGTGGCAATCAACGTCGTCGCGACGGCAGACAGTCCGAGCAGAGCTCCCCAAAAGCGCTGTTTCACCCGAGCCTCCTGAACACCCCGCATCGGTAGCGGCGGCGCTTTTCCTTTCGGCATGCGACGTCAGTTGCGCGTCAATCCACGACCTGAGGCGCGTTATAAAATCGTTAAATGCGCATCCGCTCACGTTAGCCAATGTTTGGATCGACGCCTGGAACGTGGCGGTCGACCCACCGTGCTTCGATTTCGCCGTATCGATAATCGACCGGGGACAGACGCTTTGATGAGATCGGGGGACCGCTCGGGCTACGATCGCCAGCGCCGTGCCACGCCACGCCGCGAGGCGATCGTCGATCCTTCTGCGCTATAATATGGCTAACAAGGTCTCGTGCGCTGGACGTCGGTTCGGCAAGCAGGGGGCGCATCGCGACCGGCGCGAGCCGGATAAGATCCGAAAATAGACCCTGAGGGGGTAGCTCCTCCGAGGAATGCATCACGTTATGATCTGGCGTTCCGCTAAAATGGCAGGACCCCCGGCGCCGCCGAAGAGGATAGCGCGAGTGCAAATACGGTCGCGATGCAAAGGCCCCCCGCCAGCACGGCGAGCGCGGGGCCAGTCCGCATGCGCCCCTCCGCGTTGACGCCGACAACCAGAAATGCGCCGACCGCGCTCAATGCGATAATTCCCGCGACACCGAGATAAAGAACTAAGTTCATCGACTACCCGAGTTATGCCCGCAGGCAGATTTGAGCGATCCATATCCGAGAGCGTGGTCTAAGCCCGGCCGGTCCCGCCTAGAGGGGCACAGCCGTGGCGGTCGCGGCGCGGCTTTCAATAGAAAGAACCAAGCGTGCGACGCCGCTCTTCTATCACCGAATCTTTCGACAATAAGTTGCGGCGGTCGGGCAGACGTGTTGGCCATTGCAATAGATAATCGCCGTCAAAACCTGCCAATTCATCGAGCTGTGCCCGGTTACGAATGAAGAGATGCTTTTCCCGCAAGTCGACCAGATCGGCTGCGCGTAAGCTTTGCAGCGCGATGTTCAAATGCACGCTGCTCATCGCAAGGGCGGCGGCGAGATCGGTTTGGGTCAACGGCATTTCACCGCAGCCGGCTACTACCATCCCGGCAGCGTTAAGGCGCGCGTTGAGCTCGCACAACAAATGGGCCAGACGCTGATGTGCCTTTCGAGCGCCGATATTCGCAAGCCATTCGCTGCGGATGGAATGCCTTATCGCTCGTAGCCAGACGATCGCCTCCGACAATGCCTCGCTTTGATGCAGCGCGAGCACCGCATGCGGCGGAACGATTTGATACCGACCGCGCGATAATATCGCCGTTCCCTCAATGCGCGCGGTGAATTCGTTAAAGACAATGATCTCGCCGGGCAGGAGAAACTCGGTGATGACCCGACGACCGTTCCAGCTATCTTTAGTGCGGGCGCCCCAGCAATCCAGCATTATGACCGCACTGCCAGGGCGCACATCGGTCGGGACGCTGTCGCCACGATCGACCGCGATCACTTCCCCAGGGAGGTTGCGCACCATCGCAATCTCCTCGCCGCTCAATTGAATCCATCGGCTTAGCCTGTGGATCAAGCCTTCGGACATGGCTGCTCCCCCAATAAGAAGCACGTAACACAACGGGGGCTCCCCCCAAAGGAATCCCGAATGTAATATGACTCCATTACCGTACGACATTTGGAGCGAGAAGTCCTAATAATGTCGATGTTATAGCGGACTGGGAATTTTCGATCGCGCTAACCTAGCTACTGCTTTGCCTAAAATAGCGGGCCGCTAGACCGCGCCGGTTGGCATTATATCAGTCGCCACCGAGCCAACGACGGCGACGATCATCAGCAAGCCTATGTAATATAACATGCCTAACTCGCGCGCCGAGCGTCCCATACGGGTGAGCAAGACGCCGATAATTATAACGACACTCGCGCCTATAACGTGTGGAAGTTCGACCGCTCCACTTGAGAATGGACCCATCGTTCCTCTCCCTGAATAATTCCTTGCCTCTATCTGAAGACTCAAATGTGCATTCTTTAGTACGCGCTTCCCTTACAAACACTTACTCTATTTCGACCCCGATATGATCATAGATGTCATGGACGTCGATCTGGCGAGCGCGCCCGCCAGATTTGGAATTATGCTGTGGATTTTGTTCAGGGACGGCGATCGCCGGCTGCCGGCCGCCAACCGCATGCAAGGCACGTCTTTGCGCGCCATGATGCGTTCACATCAGCCGCGACCGGCCCTACCTTTAAGTAATCTTAATGCACGCACCTTGGGGTGTCGGTATCTTGCCGCGGTGGGATGGTCGGGCCGCACGTCGACGCGGCCACACACGCTTGGGGACAGTGAATGCGGCTGGTTCGCGGAACCTTATTGTGCCTCACGCTCCTCATCGCGCCGCTAGAGAACAGCCCCGCCGATGCCGATATATCCGCGGTGAAAAAGACGACCGCTACCGGGTCTGATGCCGCGATGGCAGACTGCACCGAGGTGATTGCCGCCCGGCCGGTTCGGCATCGCGTGACCTACTCGTTAAAGTCGGCCAAGCGGCACCGGGCCATCGTCAAGCATCGCCGCCATCGCGCGACGGCTAGTCATCGGATGCATAAGGCTCGCCACAAACCGATCCATCACATCCACCACCATGCTCCTGCTCTGTCACATGGCGATGGTCGAAGGATCGTCTGTGCGGGCCGCACCCATGCCCTGAATCAGCTTGTCGGCCTTCCCGACCTCGTCCCCGAAACAGCGGTAATATCTGACGAAGTCATTGTGGAAGCGCGGCGCACGGCAGCGCCTTCGCTGGATGCACTTGCCTTCGCGCCGCTC
>Ga0209455_1001539_pt1 | contig 10255 bp, 7 predicted proteins | sample AraplaCol_mCL_r2_FD_184275 | JGI IMG/M metagenome (GOLD analysis project Ga0209455, IMG submission 184275) | Arabidopsis root microbial communities from North Carolina, USA - plate scrape CL_Col_mCL_r2 (SPAdes) (version 2) | ecosystem: Host-associated > Plants > Roots > Endosphere | place: USA...
TTTCCGCACGCTCAGCAGCAACAGCTTTAAGCTGGAACATTTTACCACTGCGGATTATATCAATACCAACATAAAACCCATTAAACAATACACCAGCAACCCGGCTGCAAAACCTAATGTGATTGTGATCATACTGGAGAGCGTGGCCCGCGAGTTTTGGGGCAGTATGAACAGGGATGCTAAAATCCCCGGTTTTAAATCATATACACCGTTCCTGGATTCACTTTCAGATAGCAGCCTGATATTTACCAATGCTTATGCTAACGGGCGACAATCCATCCACGCCATGTCGTCGGTATTAGCGGGGATACCATCATTTCAGACCGCTTTTACTTCGTCGCCATATGCCAAGCAAAAAATCCAGTCGCTGGTGTCCATCTGCGATAGCATGGGGTATCAAACCTCGTTTTTTCATAGTGCAGCAAATGGCTCGATGGGCTTTGAAGGTTTCGGCAATATTTTAGGAATGAAAAATTATTATGGCCGCACAGAATATAATAACGACAAAGATTTCGACGATATCTGGGGCATCTGGGACGAGCCCTTTTTCCAGTTTATGGGCAAAACCCTGGGTACGCAAAAGCAACCGTTTATGGCCACGTTGTTTACGCTATCCTCGCACGATCCGTTTAAAATTCCGGCTAAATATAAAAACAGGTTCAAAGGCGGCCCGCTGGCCATCGACAAATGTGTGCAGTATACTGATTATTCGCTGCGGGAGTTTTTTAACTATGCCAAAACCCAGCCATGGTACAGCAACACCATATTTGTAATTACTGCCGACCATACCAATCAAACCTACTACCCGGCGTACAATAAGCCCGTTAACCGCTTTGCCGTGCCGATATTATTTTACAGCGCTAATAAAGCCTATAACCTGAAAGGCGTAAGAACCGATATTGCTCAGCAGATGGATATTTACCCATCGATAGTGAGCATGATAGGTTACAACAAACCGTTCCGGTCGTGGGGTCGCAGCTTAACAAGCAACCTACCCGGCGAAACGCCAAGGGCCATAAATTCATTAGGTAATATTTACCAGTTTTTACAAGGTAACTTTATCTACCTGTTCGACGGGAAAAAGATTACCGGCATATTTGCCGCAGACGATAAAAGCTTCGAAAAGAACCTGATGGATGGCACTTTAAACCCCGAAATGAACAAAGGTGTAGCTGATTTCAAAGCCTTTATCCAGGACTATTCGGATAGGATCGTAAACGGAAAATTGAAGTAGTAATACCTCGCCATATAACCAAATCCGAAATCGAACGTCCGAATTCCGAAATTCTGAATCACTCCACTCCTTTCACGTTCATTTTCAGCATGTAAAGAGCTTTTGATGCTGTGATGAAAAGTATATCCTTATTCGCCCCGCCGAAACACAAATTGGCCGTCCATGGCTCCGGGACGGGTATGTGGCCTATTTTCTGCCCCTGGGGATTGTAAATGGTAACACCGTTACCTGCTATATAAAGATTGCCGCGTTCATCAAGCGTGATACCATCGCCTCCCTGGTTGCAGAACAGCAACCGGTTGCTTAGCCTGCCATCTTTTTCAATGTTGAATTTGTACATCTTGTTATCGGCAATATCAGCCACAAAAAGGAATTGACCGTCCGGCGTTCCAACTATCCCATTGGGCTGCTTTAAGCTGGCGTCCATTAATATAGGTTGCTTTGAACCTTTGGGCAGATAATACACACGCTGGCCATCGAGGTCGGACTTTTTTCTTGCCCAATAATCACGCTGGTAATAGGGGTCGGTCATGTAAATACCACCTTTGCTGTCTATCCAAATGTCGTTCGGGCCGTTCAACAGCTTGTCGTTATAATCGGTAAGTAAAACCGAAACTTTTTGGTCGGGCGCGATGGACCATAGCTGGTTATGTTCATCAGCACACGTTACCAGGTTACCTTCCTTATCAAAATAAGTACCGTTGGAGCGGCCGGTATTATCCATCCACATGGTCAGCTTACCGTCCACGCTATATTCCCATATTTTGTTGTTGGGTTGGTCAGTGAAAAACACATTGCCTTTTTTGTCGACTGATGCGCCTTCTGTAAACACGAATTGTTTAGAGATCAATTCCGGTTTCTTCGTGGTATCATACAATGTGGTTTGCGCATGTTCATTTTCGCGGACAGGTTGCGGAAAGCGAATTTCATTATATAAACCAAAATCGCTTAAGGCTATGCAAACAGCCGCTTTGGTTACACGCAGCCTTACCTTACTCGTTTTAATATTATTGGGCAGACGGATCAGCCGGTTACCGCCAATACTGGTAGCTGTCGCTATTTGCTCCCATTTACCGTTTTCCCAGGCGTCTACCGCAATGGCATCAATACGCTGACCCAATTTTATATTCTCGCGCAACCTGATGACGTTGAACGTTTTATTTTGATGCAGGTCGAGCACTAACTCGGGAGTGGTTACCTTGTCATCGGTGGCCCAATAGCTGTAACGGTCATTATCCAGCAGGTTTGCTGCGCCGAATTTTACTTTATTGCCGCCACGGGTATTGCTGGCCTTTAGCGATGCCCCTTTAGCAAGGTTTACAGCAAAAGTATTTTTCAACTTGTTACCAAAATCTTTCAGCTTCGCCACATCGTCGTCGTTAAGCAACCCGCGCTGATCGGGCTCAAGGCCGAGGTCGAGGCAGGCGCCGCGGCCTACGCTTTGGTAGTAAAGGTTCAGCAAAGAATCTGCGGTTTTAGCTTTTCCATCCTGGCTTTTGTGATAAAACCATCCGGGCCGGAACGGCACGTCGCATTCGGCGGGTATCCAGTATTTTCCATCCCTGTGTCCTTCAGTGCCTTCGTAGTCTTTCGTATAACCGTTGCCCGGTTCTTTGCCTTCATCGGGTGCGTGGGGCGTATAAGTGGCCCAACTGGTTACACCAGCATGACCAGCTTCGTTACCCACCCAGCGCACATCAGGACCAACATCGCCAAATAAAACGGCGTTGGGCTGCATCATGCGCGGGATTGCCCAGGTATCTTTCCAGCCGTAATAGGTGGAGCGGTCGATCTTCCTTACTTCTTTTGCGCCACCGTAATAGCCATCACCACCGTTTGCGCCATCAAACCAGGAGATAAATATTGGCCCGTAGTGGCTGTATAACTCTTCCAGTTGTTTACGATATACCTGGGTTACGTATTCAGGTTTGCCATAAAGTGCGCTGTTCCTGTCCCACGGCGAGCAGTAAACGCCCATCTTCATACCCAGTTTGTTACAGGCGTCGCGGTATTCCTGCAAAATATCGCCCTTGCCATTTTTATAAGGGCTTTTTGAGATGTTATGCGCTGTTGTTTTAGTTGGCCACAGGCAAAAACCATCGTGATGTTTAGCTACTACAACTATGCCTTTAAAGCCGCCTGCTTTAGCAGCACCAACAATCTGCATGGCGTTAAATTTAACCGGGTTAAAAATTGCAGGATCTTCATCGCCGTAGCCCCATTCTTTATCAGTGTAAGTATCTGGCCCGAAATGGATCAGGCAATACATTTCAGTTTCCTGCCAGTTTAATTGCCCTTTGGTGGGTAGCGGGGCGTAGGGTTTGGGTGCTGGCTGACAAAATGCAAATTGGATGAGCAGTAAAAGAGTAAAAAAGAATGATATTTTTTTCACGGGAAGCATAAATTTAATCAGTTTACGAATGTAATAAATTTGGCTTAAAGCGTATTAACAGGAATATGAAGATACTACAATAACAGGTTTGACTCCTCCAATTCACATCTCATCAAACAACCGCCACGTTCTTTGGTTATATTATCAGAGCCTTTTTGAAAGGTATCTTTTTACTTAACCAAAGCATCACCATGAAAACATATAATAATTTAGTGGAAGCCACTAACGATTTGATGAAAAGAGGATATACCGAAAACCTGAGCCTTGAAGGCGATACGGTTGACGATAAAGATAAAAACATCCACATGACGGCTGACGATATAGAAATCGACGAGTTTTACCGCTTTGAAGGCGCCAGCAACCCGTCAGACATGTCTATCGTTTACGCTGTTACCTCAAAAAAGTACGATTTAAAGGGCGTGTTGATCAATGCATTCGGCACTTACGCTGATAACGCTTCATCGGCCATTGCAGCCAAATTAAATCACGACCAGGTAAGTGATAATTTAAACCGGGCCGATAAGCCGGAGGCCGATGCCGAAGCAGGGACGATTGCTAATTAGTCTGTAGTCTTGAGTCAAAAGTTTAAGGTCAGGTATAGTTAACAAAGCGTTCCATTTTCTACAGCGGAACGCTTGGAACGCTGTGAAACATCCTTATTATCAGGACTTTAAATTTACGACTTCATTGATCTTGATTGAATTATGTTGCGGTACCTAATAAACGGATAACATTGTCAACAGTTTTTTACCACGGGATTGGATTGCCGGCGAACCATTGCGCATCAGGAATTGGATTTGATTAGCAAGTTCTTCGGCAACCCAATCGTACCGGTGGCGCAGGTTAAACAGGGCTTCGGAGGCGAATACTTTTACCGCAGTCTTTACTTTGGGATCAATCATCCAGTCGAACAATTGCTCTACGGCGGGTTCAAGATCTAACGACTGCAATTCAGCGGTAATAGCAGATTGCATTCCGGGATCGGTTAAGTGCATTAATATTTTGGCGTAATGCCTTTGCGGGCCGGGATATTTAACTTCTTTAATGCGCGATACAAAATATTCCAAATCAGCCACGTATTTCACCGGGTTACCCAGCAAAACGTTTTCCAATATCCATATCGCCCTGAATGCTGTTACTTTATCCGGGCAAAATGCAACGTCAATAAGCTCATGTAATGAATATTGCTCGTCGCTCAATGTTTTCGCAAGCTTGAGCACCCTGGGCTTTCCCATGGCTGTAGATATTTGCTTGATGAGCTCGGCTTGCGTCATTTTTTAATTTAATGATGTGACGATTTGATAATTTGAAAATGACGGGTTAGCCACTTGTTTGTAATTTTCAAATCATCAAATTAAAACAAATTTTCAAATTATATTCACAATCAACAAAAACTCTACATTTGCTTTCCGTTAATTGAAAATTTACAAATGGTTAAATTCAATCGATTTACTCTTGATAATGGTTTGCGCGTTATAGTGCATGAAGACCATACCACCCCAATGGCGGTGCTTAACATTCTTTATGATGTTGGCGCCCGCGACGAAGACCCCGAACAAACCGGTTTCGCCCACCTTTTTGAGCACCTGATGTTTGGCGGCTCGGTAAATATACCCAGCTATGATGAACCCCTGCAACGCGTAGGCGGCGAAAACAACGCTTTCACCAGCAACGACATCACAAATTATTACATCACCCTGCCATCAGCTAATATCGAAACTGCATTTTGGCTCGAAAGCGACCGGATGCTGAATCTTGCGTTTAGTGAAAAAAGCCTGGAAGTACAGCGCAATGTGGTAATTGAAGAATTTAAACAGCGTTACCTTAACCAGCCCTATGGCGATGTTTGGTTAAAGCTGCGCCCCATGGTTTATAAAAAGCACCCATACCAATGGGCTACCATAGGAAAAGAGCTCAAACATATCGAGGACGCCAAAATTGAAGACGTAAAAGCCTTTTTCAAAAAACACTATACCCCGCAAAATGCCATTGTGGTTGTAGGTGGTGATATTAATTTAGAGCAGGTAAAGCAGCTTGCCGAAAAATGGTTTGGCCCTATACCCGCCGGCGAAAAATACGTGCGCAATTTGCCGCAGGAACCTGAACAACATGACGAACGCCGCGCAACCGTTACTGCAAAAGTGCCTTTGAACGATGTTTACATCGCCTTCCAGATGGGCGACAGACTGGATAAAACCTATTATGTGGCAGAGCTACTGTCCGATATTTTATCGCGTGGTAATTCATCGCGCCTTTACCGCAGCCTGGTAAAAGAAAAACAGATTTTCAGCGAGGTGCATGCATATATGACCGGCAGCCTTGATAAAGGCATGTTTGTATTTGAGGGCAAGCCGCTGGAAAACATTACCATTGAAATGGCCGAAGCTGCTATTTGGGACGAACTGGAGAAAATAAAAACTATTGATATACCTGCGGATGAGCTGACCAAGGTTCAAAATAAAACAGAGTCGACGATGATATTTTCAGAAATGTCGTTGCTGGATAAGGCTATGAACCTGGCTTCTTTCGAGTTGCTGGGCGATGCCGATTTGCTGAACCACGAAACCGGTAAATATTTACAGGTAACAGCAGCGCAGATAAAAGAGCTGGCTAATAATTTATTCAGGAAAGATAATTCATCGACGCTGATCTATTTGGCGGAGAAAAGTTAAGCGAGGTTGTAAGGGTTGTAGAAGTTGTAAATGTTAAGCGCGCTTCTTTCAACCACTACAACCTTTACAACAATTACAACTATAACATGACCATTGATAGAAAAACAGCCCCCGAATTCAGGGCGATAGATAATATAAACCTACTAAGACCAGCGCACCAGGCGCTGGATAACGGCTGCAATGTATTTTGCTTTAACAGCGGCGACCAGGAATTGGTGCGTATTGAGTGGATATTCGCCAACCAGCGTTTTAACCCCGAAAAACCCCTGCTGAATATAGCGGTGAACACCATGCTCACCGAGGGCACCAATACCATGACCCAGGCGCAAATATCAGACAAGGTTGACTTTTACGGCGCATTTTTGCAGGTTGATTACGGATATGATAATTCGCTGGTAACGCTATACAGCCTAAACAAGCATTTGCAGCATACGTTGCCGGTAATAAAGGATATTCTGACTGATTCTATTTTCCCCGAAAAAGAATTGGCTACCTATATCCGTAACCAGCAGCAAAAACTGCAGGTGAGCATGCAGAAGAACGATTATGTAGCCCGCCGCAATTTTAACAAGGCTTTGTACGGCGATACCTTATACGGTCTTGGCGCCGATGCCGACACTTACAAAACGCTGCACCGTGAAGACATGCTGGCTCATTTTAAACAAATGTACCAGCCTTCAAACTGTACCATTATTATTTCAGGCAAAATTGAACCTCAAATACTGGAACTGATAACCAATACCTTTGATAAAAGCTGGACAAACCCGGATATTAAACCGGATGCTACCCAGCCGGAAATAAAACCATCAACAGAGCATTTTTATTTTACTGAAAAACCCGATGCTTTGCAATCGGCAATACGTATGGGGCTACCGGTAATAAACCGTGCTCATCCTGATTTCCCGGCGTTGCAGGTATTGAACACTGTACTGGGCGGCTATTTCGGCTCAAGGCTGATGGCGAACATCCGCGAGGACAAAGGTTACACTTATGGCATTGGGTCGGGTATGAGCTCGCTGAAGCATGCAGGCGCCATGTTTATCGCAACCGAAGTAGGCGCCGATGTTTGCAAGGCGGCAATTACGGAAATTGAAAAGGAAATAAACATCTTAAAAACTGAATCGATACCTGAAGAAGAACTTTCACTGGTGCGCAATTATATGCTTGGCTCGCTGTTAGGCAGTTTGGAAAACGTGTTCTCGCATGCCGACAAATTCAAGAATCTTTACTTTGCCGATTTAGATTATGACTATTACGACAGGTATGTCGAAACCGTAAAAACCATCAGTGCTGAACGGTTAAAGGAACTGGCAAACATTTATTTGGATTTTGACGGGTTTTATAAAGTGATAGTCGGGAAATATTAGGAGAAATATCGGATTTCGGATGTTCAATTTCGGATTTATAGATCGCGGCGTTCGGTATTAAATAACAAAGAGCTTCGTGACATCTTTAACAATTCCGAAATCGAAAATCCGAAATCCGACATCATCTTCACATCATCAAATTGACATTTTTTTAGTCCCCAAAGACAAATCCGACATCGAACATCCGAAATCCGAAATAATTTGTTAGCTTTGCCCGGCAAATAATAACTCCAAACACATTATTTGCTATGCAATTAGACCCCGAAAAATTTGTCGCCGAAGGATTAACTTACGACGATGTTTTACTCCTCCCCGCCTACTCAGAAGTTTTACCGCGCGATGTTGACACCAGCACCTGGCTTACCAAAAAAATAAGGCTTAATATCCCTGTTATTTCGGCCGCTATGGATACGGTTACCGAATCGGCATTGGCCATTGCCATTGCACAGGCCGGCGGCATTGGCATCCTGCATAAAAACATGAGCGTGGCCGCGCAGGCCGACGAAGTGCGTAAAGTAAAACGTTCTGAAAGCGGCATGATACAGGACCCGGTAACTTTGCATGAAGCCGCTACCGTGGCTGATGCCGTAAAAATCATGCGTGAATACCGCATTGGCGGTATCCCAATTGTTGATGGCGCGAACAAGCTAAAAGGCATCATCACCAACCGCGACCTGCGTTTCCAAAAAGAAATGGACCGCCCGGTTAGCGAGGTAATGACCAAAGAGAACCTGGTTGTAGCTCCGCAAGGCACAAACCTGATACAGGCGGAAGAAATATTACAAAATCATAAAATCGAAAAATTGCCGGTTGTTGATAAAGACGGCATTTTGCGTGGATTAATCACATTTAAGGATATACAAAAATTCAAAAACTTCCCAAGCGCATGTAAAGACGAGTTTGGGCGTTTACGCGTTGGCGCAGCGGTTGGAGTAGCTGCGGATAATATCGACCGCGTTAAGGCCCTGGTTGCTGCCGGTGTTGACGTCATCACGGTTGACACTGCCCATGGCCACTCGAAAGGAGTTATTGATATGGTAAAAAGCGTTAAAGCCCTATTTCCCGATTTGCAGGTTATAGCTGGCAACATAGCCACCGGCGACGCCGCCATAGCACTTGCCGATGCGGGAGCAGATGCTGTTAAAGTGGGGATAGGTCCCGGCTCTATTTGTACCACACGTATCGTAGCCGGTGTGGGCGTTCCGCAACTATTTGCTGTTTACGAGTGTGCCAAAGCATTACAAGGTCGTGGTATACCGGTTATTGCTGATGGTGGTATTAAACAAACAGGCGATATTGTTAAAGCCATTGCGGCCGGAGCAAGCTCAATAATGGCAGGCTCGCTGTTTGCAGGGGTCGAAGAATCTCCGGGCGAGACTATTATATACGAGGGCCGTAAGTTTAAATCGTACCGTGGCATGGGTTCGGTGGAGGCAATGGACAAAGGCTCGAAGGACCGTTATTTCCAGGATGAAACCGATGTGGTTACCAAGCTGGTTCCTGAAGGCATAGTTGGGCGCGTACCTTATAAAGGCAACCTTGCAGAAGTGGTGTATCAATATATTGGCGGTCTGCGTGCAGGCATGCACTATTGCGGTGCAGCCGTCATAGAAGATTTACAAAAAGCCAAGTTTGTACGCATAACCGCGGCAGGTATGAGGGAAAGCCACCCGCACGATATTACGATAACTAAGGAAGCGCCGAATTATACTCGTTAATAGAAATTAGTTAATTAGAGGCAAGAGATTAGTAAGAACCGTGAGACTTGCGAAGTTTTAAAAACTTCGCAAGTCTTTAATATACATTGACCTTGAGTGCATATATCACTAAGTACTTAAAATGATAAAAAGATTCTTATTATTCATTTTTACCGTGGGGATTATTGGTTGCAGGCCAAGCCCGTCGCTCAAAATATCTTATCAGTCATTCATGGATTCCACTAAAGAGAATCTTTGGGGAGGAGATGTGAGATTATCAATTGTCGATTCTGTTAAATCCGATAATTTTATTTCATACACTTTAAAATCAGTCTATAATAAGGATACACTTGGGTTCCAAATAAGTATACCAAATAAAATAGATAAAACCGGGTTTGGAAATGGATTCGAAATAGCCAGTTTAGGAAAAATCAGCAGAAATTTTAAAAATGAACTTGCTGGCCTTTATAAAATAAAAGTAGATACAAGTAAGCAGTTTGTGAACCTGATACATTTGTCGTTTGCAGATTTAAATCAGTATATTCTTAACTCTACCGGCCATTTGCCATCTAATCATATTGGGTTCAAAGATTACAAATTATTTTTCGAGAACTCGGACAAGACCAACAATGACGAAGCAGAGATTTTTTTCAATATTAATGAAAAAGAAAAATTTGTTGATATACGGGAAAAGGATCAAGAATACCGTAAACTAATTATCGGATTTTTGACCCAAAAAGATTAATATAATTGGGGAACGAACATGGCATTAATGCGGAATAAATGATTAAAAAATCACGCGAACACGTCCGAAACAAATTCAACTTAAAACATTCCAAAAGGCATTGACAGACTTACGAAGTTTTAAAAACTTCGCAAGTCTTCGTGTTTTA
>Ga0209455_1001540_pt1 | contig 10253 bp, 9 predicted proteins | sample AraplaCol_mCL_r2_FD_184275 | JGI IMG/M metagenome (GOLD analysis project Ga0209455, IMG submission 184275) | Arabidopsis root microbial communities from North Carolina, USA - plate scrape CL_Col_mCL_r2 (SPAdes) (version 2) | ecosystem: Host-associated > Plants > Roots > Endosphere | place: USA...
AGGCTAAATTGGGAACAACTTAAAGCAATCGGCGTTGCGCTAAACCGCGCCAAATATTTTATTACCTGCAAAAGCAACAGTTTTGAAAAACGCGACCTTACCGGCACCAAGATCAAACAGTTTATTTTGGCGGAGTCGCAGAGTAAGTATTTAAAAAATCAGCAAAACCAGTTGAGTATTTTTTAGTATGACAAGGCTGATTTACGATGGAACGTTTGAAGGACTGCTTACCGCCGTGTTCGAAATTTATGAACGGAAACTTACTCATATTAATCTGCAAAAAATAAGCGTGACAAGCTCAGCCATGTTTGAGGACGTGATCAATGTTATTACTGATAACAGCCGTGCCAGCCGCGTATTAAACGGATTGAAGAAAAAATTGTCGGGAAACGGCGTTCAACGGGTTTACATCGCACATATGAGCGAAATTGAAAACGAGGAAAACAACATCGTTGGGCTTATCCGTCATGCGTTTGATGCCGGCCGAAATATCGAAGAAGATTACGGTAACAGGTTTGTCCTCCGTATATCAGAAATTATGGTGATGATGCGCCGTGAAAAACACAGGATGGAGGCATTCATCCGCTTTCAAAAACTCAAAGACGGAACTTATTATGCAGCTATTGAACCTGACTTTAATGTGCTGCCGTTATTGATCCGGCATTTTAGAAGCCGCTATGCCGATCAAAAATGGATGATTTACGATATCAAACGAAATTATGGCCTCTACTATGATTTGCACGATACCGAATTTATATCGATGGAATTTTCAGAAGCTAAATCAGCAACGGACGTAAAGGCATTATTTAACGAAGATGAGGAAGTATACCAGCACCTATGGAAAAACTACTTTAAAAGTGTGAACATCGTTTCGCGTAAAAACACAAAACTGCATATAAGGCATATCCCCAAAAGATATTGGAAGCATTTAACAGAGAAGATATAACGCAGTATACTAAAAACGAAATTTTTAGTTATATTTATTAATGAATTTAACCTTTATCCTAAATGATTAGAAAAATGGCTGTCATCCTGTTGGGCGTGACCTTATATGGATGTACCAACTCATCAAACGTGCCGGACAATGATATAAATAGTGCAAAAGCAGAGAAAACTAAAAAAGACAAAAACCATGCTTTTGCCAAAGGCAATTTACACTTTTCAGAACCCCAGCAGATTGAGAATTCAGCCGTTGTAATGTATCAATTGAATTTTCCTGAAAAAGACCAGGATTCGGGCTCTGGCAGTTTCATAAGTAAATCGGACAGACGGCCAGCCTATTGGAATATTATTTTTCTCAATTCCGAAACTCATCAATATCATCTGCTCGATTCAAGTCGTAAAATGCGTATTATTTCAGTTAATGCCAATCGTGACGCAGACGACGCTGTGCCGCGTTCTCTGATAAAATCAAACTATATTTTTTATTCGATAACGACAGATGACTTGAATAAAGACGGCAAGCTGGGCGACGACGATCCGGATTATCTTTTCATTTCGGATAAAACCGGAAACAATCTTAAACAAATATCTCCAGCGGGTTACGATGTCAGAAGCTGGAAATTAATCAGCGAAACCAACAAGGTATTTATGGAAACCGTGATTACAAAACCAGAAAAAGATGATGACCCGGAAATAGTGCCTTTTATTTACGATTTGGCTAGTGGTGCACCCCCGCAAAAGGTATTTTCCTCCGATTTTATGGATAAAACAAAGGCATTATATAACCAGCAATGGCGGGTTAAAGAATAGCACTAAAAAAAAAGATTTGTCAACTTTTTAAAGTTGACAAATCTAAATATCGAATATGCACGAAGATTATTGCTTCTTTATCTCCACCCTTCTGTTCAATTTTCTCCCGTCTTCGGTACTGTTATCAGCAATCGGCTTGCTTTCGCCATAACCTTTAACATCAAGGTTACTGCCGGGGATGCCCGTATTTACCAGGTATAATTTTACCGAATTGGCCCTTTCAATTGACAGTGCCATATTGTGCGCATCGCTGCCCTCGGCTGATGAGTTGCCGTTCAAAACAAATTTTACCGACAAATCTTTTTTCATTTCGGCTGCAGCTTTGTCCAGGAAGGGGTAAGAGTCGGTTTTTAATATGCCCGAGTTAAATTCAAACTGAATATTTTGAAAATTATAATCAGGTTTTGCAACCGGGGCCGGAGGTGGCGGTGTTTCCTGTTGTGGTGCAGGCTGTTGTACCGGCGGCGTTTCTTTTTTTTCAGGCTGAGGGTCGGGCGGGTAAGTTACCGCCGGTTTGGTAACAACCGGCTTTTTGGCTTTGCATGCGGGCAAAGCGGCTATGGAAAATAAAATAGCTATCAGCAAAAAATGTGATTTTATAATTTTCATAAGTAATAAATGTGATGATGTAAATATAAAAAACGCAGCTTAAGCGTGCTTAGTACAACTTATAAACATACTCACATCTTTTGCAGGCACCAGGTTGTCATGCAGCGCAGGTTTTGCACGTTGGTGGTTTTTATAGGCTCAAAAAGCTGGCCGTTTAATTTTTCGGTGTAATCAAGCAGCATTTGCTGGTTCACCAAAAAACGTTCGGAGCCATCTGGCAGCAGATAACGGCCATTACCGCGGCTTTGCACCAGGGTTTCAATCCCAATATCTGATGCAAGGCGGGCAAATAAATACCCCCCGGGTTTTAGTACGCGCCACATGGATTGCAGCATGGCATCGAAATGTTTTTCGTCGGCAGCAAAATGTAATACCGCGCTGCTGATTACCAAATCAAAAACGCCGTCATCAAACGGTAAGTCCTCGGCTGCAGCAACATTAAAATTTGATAGGGGTAAATTTGATTCCAACCCGTACGCCAACCGTTTAACTGCCTCTACTGCATTTGGATTTGGGTCGATGCCATATACGTCAAAACCATTGCGGAGAAAATAAACCAGGTTGCGCCCGCCACCGCAGCCGGCATCAAGTATTTTATGGCAGGTATCAAACCGGCCCTTTAATAATTGGTCGAATAAGTAAATATCGATATTACCGTAAAGCTGCTGTAAGTTCTGCTGCATGCCGCTAATGTAAGCGGAACTATCCGGAAATTAAAAATTGTTTATCATTGCAATATTTTTCTATCTTTGCCACAATTCCTTATTTGTTAACCATTTAATGCAAAGGAATCATGACAGCGCAAATCCACATATCGCCCCTTTCGCTCATTGCCTAAACAGGCAGGCAAAATGCTAATTTTCAATTTTTTTGAAGACAAATAAACGCTTACATTTTGTAATCGTTAAGTTTTTTGTGCTGCCATAAATCCGTTAGGCTGTCGGGCTTCTGCAAGGGTATATCCCTAACCCGGGGATGAATCAAAATCAATTAAATTAATAAACTTATCTGTACACGCTACAACGCGTTTGTGCGGACTTGAAACACATAACCCACATGGGCAATTTAAAAACAAAAGATTTAACAAAAATAGGCTTTGCCAATAACCAGTTGATAAGCCTGGCGCTTGGCATTGCCTCCAAACATTTTAAGCACCATACCAATAACCAAATTATCGAAGTATTTACGGACATAAAAAACAACCCCGAACAATACCTGGACGATGAGGTAACAGGCAAAATAGCGGCAAAAGTAATTGGTAAAATTGCTGAGCCGGCTTTTAAAACGTTTGATTTACGAACAGCATCCGCGCCGTATAAAATTTATGGCGGCAAGGATATTGAAGCAGTGGCCAAAAAACAAATGGACGTGGCCATGCTGCTACCGGTTAGCGTGCAGGGCGCTTTAATGCCCGATGCGCACATGGGCTTCGGCTTGCCAATTGGTGGCGTGCTGGCAACTGATAATGCGGTTATTCCCTATGCGGTTGGTATGGATATTGGCTGCCGTATGGCGTTGACCATTATCGATGAGACGGACGCTTTCATCAAACGGTACGATTACCAGTTGCGGCAGGCATTGAAAAACCATACCCATTTTGGGATGGAAGGCGGGCTTGATACCCGGCAGGAACATGAAGTATTGGACAGCCCTATTTTCGGACAAATTCCTTTCCTTAAACAGTTGCGGGGTAAGGCGGTAAGGCAGTTGGGTACATCTGGCAGCGGCAACCATTTTGTGGAATTTGGTGAGATTGAACTCGCCGAAAACAATACACTTGGTTTGCCAGGTAAAAAGTATGCGGCATTGTTATCACACTCCGGCAGCCGGGGTTTGGGCGCTGCCATTGCTAAATATTATACCCAGGTTGCTATGAATACCTGCAAGTTGCCCCGTCATGCGCAGCAATTGGCCTGGCTCGATTTAAACAGCGAAGCAGGGCAGGAGTACTGGCTAACCATGACGCTCGCCGGCGATTATGCCAAAGCTTGCCACGAGCGCATACACGCTAACCTGTTAAAAGCGGTAGGCATAAAGCCCGTTATGGTGATTGAAAACCACCACAACTTTGCCTGGAAGGACAGGCTGGCAGATGGCAGGGACGTTATCGTGCATCGCAAAGGTGCGACACCCGCACATGCGGGTGAACTGGGTATCATCCCGGGAAGCATTACGACGCCGGCTTACCTGGTAAGCGGCAGGGGAGCGGATAATGCGCTCTGTTCAGCATCGCACGGTGCCGGTCGTGCCATGAGCCGGCAAAAGGCAAAGGATAACATGACGGTGTCAGGCATGAAGAAAATGCTGGCAAATGCGGATGTGGAGCTTATTGGCGGCAGCGTGGAGGAAAACCCGCTGGCTTATAAGAACATTGAGACAGTTATGCAGGCGCAAAAAGAACTGGTGGATATACAAGGCAAGTTTATCCCCCGCATTGCAAGGATGAATAAAGATTAAAACAATGAAAAAAGTAATACTACAAATTACAGCGGGCAAAGGCCCGGCAGAATGCTGCCGGGTTGTTGCCCTGGTGCAGCAACTTATACTAAAACAGGCAAAACAGCATGGAATTGAGACCGAAGTGTTGGATAATATAAAGGGCGGTGAAGAAAATACCCTGTTATCGGCCACAATAATGCTAAGTGCTACAAACATGGACGCATTAATTGCTGAATGGAAAGGCTCTATCCAATGGATAGGTCAAAGCCCGTTCCGCAAAAATCATAAGCGTAAAAACTGGTTTATCGGCGTCGAATGTTTCGACATTAAGGAGCTGCCCGACTGGGATATCAAGGACGTAAAGCTCGAGACCTGCCGTGCATCCGGTCCCGGCGGCCAAAATGTAAATAAGGTGGAAACGGCTGTAAGAGGCTTACATGTTCCCTCGGGCATGCAGGTGTTTGCTATGGACAGCCGCTCGCAACTTGAAAATAAAAAACTTTGCCTCAGTCGCCTCGAAGCAAAAGTAATGGCCTGGCAAACCGGGCAATTAGTTGAACAACAGCAGAACAAGTGGCTACACCATAATTCATTACAGCGGGGTAACCCGGTAAAAACGTTTAAGGGAGATTTATTTTAATTGCATCTGCTCAAATTATATATCTTTAGTTTATAAAGAATCAACTAAACAATACTATGAAGGCCGCAATAGGGGACAACGCAATAAAAACAAGGTTACTTTCACTCGATTTTTTTCGTGGTTTTACGGTCGCATCGATGATTTTGGTAAACGATCCCGGCGATTGGGCGCATATTTACCCGCCGCTTGAACATTCAAAATGGAATGGCTGCACGCCTACCGACCTGGTGTTTCCATCATTTTTATTCATTGTCGGGGTGTCTATTGTTTATGCGATGCAGGGTAAAAAAGACGACCCTGCAACCCACAACAAGCTGCTGCTTTCCATTCTGCGCCGTACGCTGACGATTCTCGCTCTTAGTTATACATTACGGCTCATCAGTAATTTTGATTTTACGCATTTGCGGATCCCCGGGGTGTTGCCGCGTATAGCTGTTGTGTTTGGAATAACGGCTTTTCTTTATGTTAAAACCAATGTACGCACGCAGGTATGGGTGGCTGCGGTTTGCCTGGTCGGCTATTATTTAATAATGACCTTAGTGCCGGTACCGGGCTTTGGCCCCGCCAATTTGGAGCCAACCACGAACCTTGGCGCCTGGCTCGACAGGCTGGTTTTTACACCCAACCATCTTTGGGTCGATTCAAAAACGTGGGATCCTGAAGGCCTGCTGGGTACTATCCCCGCTATTGGCACTTGTTTAATGGGTTTGTTAACCGGCACCTGGCTTAAAAAAGATAAAACCAAAACGGGCAGGCAGCTATTGCAAATGGCCGGCGCCGGGGCAGTGCTTATTATAGCCGGCTTAATATGGAACGAGTTTTTTCCCATCAATAAAGCGTTGTGGACAAGCTCGTTTGTGCTGTATGCCGGTGGAATTGCTGTAGTAATACTTGCATTGTGTTATTGGGTGATCGACGTAAAAAACTACAAGAGGCTAACACCACCCTTCCTGGCTTTTGGGCGAAACGCTATAACAGCCTATTTGCTGGCCGACTTTATCCCGGCCATATTAACGGGCATAAAGGTTACCTCTGACGGGAAAAAAACAAGTCTTTGGTCGTACATGTACAACCACTTGTTTGTACCGTATTTATCCCCTGTAAATGCCTCCCTGGCCGGCGCTTTTTTAATGGTACTTATAATCTTTATACCGATCTGGGTGCTTTACGTCAAAAAGATTACCATCCGGGTATAGTACGGTATGAGGGTTAATATTAAAATTTGATTATCAGATGTTTGTATCTGGTAAAAATGAAACATATTGATAATGAGCATGTTTCACAGCGTTCCAGGTGTTCCATGTGAAAAGATGGAACGCTTATAAGTTAACGCAGCCTGTAAGTTCGCTATTATTTTTTATCCCACAGCTTTTTAGTGACCACCTGCCCAATAACCTGCTCCCTGTAATTGCGGCTTATGGGGATGCGGTTATTTTGTATAAAAATCTCATTTCCCTCAATGCCATCTATTTTATTAACTGCAACGATGTACGATTTATGCACCCTTATAAATGCTTTTTTATCGAGATTTTCCTCCAGGCTTTTTAGTGAAAGTATGGTCATGTACTTGCCTTTCAGCGTATAGATATTGACATAGTTCTGCATTCCTTCCACATAAAGAATATCATCAAACAACACTTTTTCGTATTTGCTGCCGCATTTAATAAAGAAGTAGTCGTCAGATTCAGTTGTCGCGGAGGTATCAGGTGCAGGCCTGGTTAATAAGCGATGGTAGTCCCTTGCTTTTGCCGCCGCTTTAAAAAAACGTTCGAATGTTATGGGTTTTAACAGGTAATCGAGGACGTTTAACTGAAAACCTTCGAGTGCATAAGAAGGGAAAGCCGTTGTAATTATCACCATCGGCGGCTTTTGCAATATTTTCAAAAACTCTATCCCGTTCATCTTGGGCATTTGGATATCCAAAAATACCAGGTCGATAGCCTGCTTGTCCATAAGAGGCAGCAGTTCAAGCGGATTTTCGCCACTGCCGCTAAGGCTTAAAAAATCAACCTCGCGTACGTAGCTGGCCAATCCTTCCCTGGCTAATGGTTCATCATCAATAATTACGCAATTAATCATCATTTTCAGCTAATTCAATGTTAAGCCATCAATTGTACCGATGGGCTTATCACAAGTTCAGATAGTTGCAACCGGCATTTTACCACAAAGCTATCCGGGTTGTTTTTTATATCAAGTTCGTACTGACCGGGATAAACCAAGTCGAGCCGGCGTTGTACATTTTTTAAACCTATGCCCCCATAAGCCACCACATCCGTGTTCCGTTCTGCCGACTTGCTGTTGGCAATGTCAACATACAATTGGTTATCAGCAACCCGTAATTGTATGTTTATCCAATTACCGGCATTTTTATGTTTCGATACATGTTTAAATGCATTTTCTACAAAGGTCATAAGTATAAACGGCGCTATACCAAGGTTTGCCGGGTAATTGTCGGGCACATTAAAGCTTACCGCAAGGCCCTGGTTTTGCCGCAATTTTTCAAGTTCGATGAAGTTTTCCAGGTAGGCTATTTCTTTGTCCAGCGGGATCTGGTTTTCGTTGCTTTCGTAAAGCTGGTGCCTTAACAGTTCCGAAAACTTAGCCAGCGATGCCGACGCCATATCCGGGTTTTTATGAATGAGGAAGAAAATGGAATTAATACTGTTGAACAAAAAATGCGGGTTAAACTGGTATTTCAGGAATTTTAGTTCGGTTTCCAGCTTCTCCTTTTCCAGCGCCTGCTGCTGCCGCTGCGTTTCGAGCCAGTTCTTGGTGAGTTTGATACTCATGCCCAGCGTTATGGCGGCGATGGTGTTTGTTAAAGGGCTCCCCTTTGCAGCGATATAGAAGCTGTTCCAGCTCCAGGTATAGCCGAACATTTTTTGCCCGTTACTGCCAGCCAGCCAGGCGCTTAGGAAATAGCCTGGCACGATGAGCAGGGAAGAAGCGACGATTGTTAATGCCAGGAAAAGGATGTACAAGCTATAACGGCCTTTCTGCAGGTAACGCGGGATGAGAAAATACAAGTTGAAATAGACCGCGAAAGCGGGAAATATGGTGTAAAAGAATGATTTTGCAAAAAAGACCGAAAAGAACATTTCATGGGCGGCCTCGTAGAGACTGCCTACCGTCAGCGCCCAGAACACGTAGTTATACAACATCCAGAAAGGGATGTGGTAAAGCTTGTATTTGATAAACCAGTTCTGCTTGAGTTTAAAGTCGGGCATAGGTAAAGGTAACGCTATTGCGTTAAATATTCCGGCCGCAATTGACGAAACAACCTTAATAATTGACCAAATGCATTAACAACATACTAAGTGGGTATTCAACTTTCCTTCAAACCTAAACAAAGCGTTTTTGTCCGCTACATGCACTTGGTCAGGTGCATTATGCAGGTCGTCAATCGGGTTTTGCTGAGTTAAACTGTTGCCATTTTTTTGCCGGAAAATAAACCTGCTATGAAATGTTTTTTTTGCTGCCTGTTGATGATAGTCCTGTTCAAGCCTGCCGGTGCCCAGGTTTCAGGCAAAGTCGTCGCTGCTTCTGGCACGCCGCTTGCGTTGGCCGGTGTGACTCTCCTTAACACTTCAGACAGTACGCTGATAAAATCTGAAGTAACCGATAGCAAAGGGGCTTTCAAAATTGCAGCTGTAAGCAAGGGTAAATACGTTTTAAAAATAATTAGCACGGGCTACCAGTTATTCTCCAGCCCTGTATTTGAAATTACTGATAGTTTGCGGGTTAAAGATTTTAATACAGTTACACTGCAAGTCAGCGTTAAGCAATTGAATGAAGTTGTTATAAGGGCGGTTAAACCGTTGTTACAACAGGAAGCAGGCGGGATAACCGTAAACGTTCAAAGCAGTTTGCTTACTAAAGGAAGTTCTGTACTACAGGTATTACAGCGGTCGCCGGGGGTAACAATTAATCCGCAAAATAACAGTATCACTTTAAACGGCAAAAGCGGCGTGATGGTGATGCTGGATGGCAAGCTTATGCGTATGTCGGCTAACCAGGTGGTTGCGCTGCTAAACGGGATGAGTGCCGACGACATTGATAAAATAGAACTGCTTACCACGCCACCTGCTAAGTATGATGCCGATGGCAATGCCGGTCTGATAAACATCGTCACCCAAAAAAATAAACGACGCGGCACAAACGGTTCTGTGGCAGTTAGCGCCGGGCATGGCAAAGGTGAAAAGGGTTCGGTGAGCGTCAATTTAAGTCATAATACGCCAAAGGTTGGCCTGCATGCAGGGTACTCCAATTCGCGCGATCATGGCCATGGTGAACTGTTTGCCTGGGGAACCGAAAATGTGTCGGCTGTTGGCGGGCAAACGGCGTTTCATTATAATGGCATAGGCAACCCGGTTTTTAAATATGAAGATGCAGACGCAGGCGCCGATATTCATATCAACCCAAAAACTACCTTTGGCGGCAGCGTTTACTTTTCGTCAAGTGGGGATAACAACAACAGCCATAACTTTGGCAACTACGCGTTGCGGCCCGACTCCGACCAATTGTTTAATTCGCACTTAAACGGTCTTAATCATTCTTATAATTTAATTAACAGCCTTTATTTTGAAAGTGAAATCAGCAAAGGCGAAAAAATAAACTTTAACGCAGATTACATCTATTACAAAAATAACGGGCATACCGAAGTACAAAGTACGTTTGTCGACAACCACGGCAATCCTGTCGGCGTTAACGATAGTCTCTACGCCCCGCAGCAACGCGACCTTTCCAATACCGCTATTAAAGTTGCGGTCGCTAAAATAGATTACACCAAACAGCTGAACCCTAAATTAAAACT
>Ga0209455_1001542_pt1 | contig 10242 bp, 7 predicted proteins | sample AraplaCol_mCL_r2_FD_184275 | JGI IMG/M metagenome (GOLD analysis project Ga0209455, IMG submission 184275) | Arabidopsis root microbial communities from North Carolina, USA - plate scrape CL_Col_mCL_r2 (SPAdes) (version 2) | ecosystem: Host-associated > Plants > Roots > Endosphere | place: USA...
CTGCAGCGACTTGTAGCGCTGCAGGATCTGCTGGACCATGCGTGCGGTGGTGTAGTGCTCCTCGCCGACGACCAGCGGCGACAGCATGCGCGAGGTCGAGTCGAGCGGGTCCACCGCCGGGTAGATGCCCTTTTCCGAGATCGCGCGGTTCAGCACGGTGGTGGCGTCCAAGTGGGCGAACGAGGTGGCCGGCGCCGGGTCGGTCAAGTCGTCAGCCGGCACGTAGATGGCCTGCACCGAGGTGATCGAACCCTTGGTCGTGGTGGTGATGCGCTCCTGCAGCGCGCCCATGTCGGTGGCGAGCGTCGGCTGATAACCCACCGCCGACGGGATACGGCCGAGCAGCGCCGACACTTCCGAGCCGGCCTGGGTGAAACGGAAGATGTTGTCGACGAAGAACAGCACGTCCTGGCCCTGGTCGCGGAAATGCTCGGCGACGGTCAGGCCCGTGAGGCCGACGCGGGCGCGCGCGCCGGGCGGCTCGTTCATCTGGCCGAACACCAGCGCGCACTTCGATTTGACACTGGGATCGGGATTATGCGGGTCGGCATTGACCTTGGACTCGATGAACTCGTGATAGAGGTCGTTGCCTTCGCGGGTGCGCTCGCCGACACCGGCGAACACCGAGTAGCCGCCATGCGCCTTGGCGACGTTGTTGATCAGCTCCTGGATCAGCACGGTCTTGCCGACGCCGGCGCCGCCGAACAGGCCGATCTTGCCGCCCTTAGCGTAGGGCGCCAAGAGGTCGACGACCTTGATGCCGGTGACGAGGATTTCCGCTTCGGTCGATTGGTCGGTGTAGGACGGCGCATCCTGATGGATCGGACGCAGGCCTTCGGCCTGCACCGGGCCGGCTTCGTCGATCGGCTCGCCGATCACGTTCATGATGCGGCCGAGCGTGCCGGCGCCGACCGGCACCCTGATCGGCGCACCGGTGTCGGCCACTTCCTGGCCACGCACCAGTCCTTCGGTGGTGTCCATGGCGATGGTGCGCACGGTGCTCTCACCGAGATGCTGCGCCACCTCGAGCACGAGGCGGTTGCCGCCGTTCTTGGTTTCGATGGCGTTGAGAATGGCCGGCAGATGGCCTTCGAACTGCACGTCGACGACGGCGCCGATGACTTGGGTGACCCGACCGATCTGGTTGGCTGCGGTAGCCATGAATATCTCTCCTTACGATCCGAACTCTTGGACGCGGTCTATCCGACCGGCATTGTGTTTGGCCGCCCTGAACCTGAGGGCAGATGGTGTGAGCGTCGTCGCGTTAGACCGCCTCGGCGCCTGAGATGATCTCGATCAATTCCTTGGTGATCATCGCCTGGCGCGTGCGGTTGTAGATGAGCGTCTGCTTGCGGATCATCTCGCCGGCATTGCGCGTGGCGTTGTCCATCGCCGACATCTGCGCGCCGTAGAACGAGGCATTGTTCTCCAACAGCGCGCGGAAGATCTGCACCGCGAGATTGCGCGGCAGCAGCCCGTCGAGAATCTCGTCTTCCTCCGGCTCGTACTCATAGAGCGCCGCCGGGCCGGCATTGGCGGCCGGAGCCTCGATGACCAGCGGAATGATCTGCTGCGCGGTCGGAACTTGCGCGATCACCGACCTGAAGCGCGAATAGAACAGCGTGCAGATATCGAACTCGCCGGCCTCGAAGCGGGCGATGACCTTCTTGGCGATATCGTTGGCGTTGGTAAAGCCGAGCTGGCGCACCGCACGCAGATCGACATGCTCGACGATCTGCTTGTCGAACTGGCGGCGGAGCTGCTCATAGCCCTTGCGACCGACGCAGAAGAAATTGACCTCCTTGCCCTCGCTCATCAGCGCCAGCGCCCGCTCGCGCGCCAGGCGCACGATCGAGGAGTTGAAGGCGCCGGAGAGGCCGCGCTCGCCGGTGCAGACCAGCAGCAGATGCACCTGATCGCGACCGGTGCCCGACAGCAGCCGGGGCGCGGTCGAGGAGCCGGCGGCCGCGCTCGCGATATTGGCGATCACAGCATCCATCTTCTCGGCATAGGGACGCGCCGCTTCCGCGGCCGTCTGCGCACGGCGCAGCTTGGAGGCTGCGACCATCTGCATGGCCTTGGTGATCTTTTGCGTCGCCTTGGTCGAGGCGATGCGGACCCGCATATCTTTCAGTGACGCCATTGTTCGGCTCTAGCTCACAGCAGTATCTGTTGCGCCTCCCTCCCCCGCGCGTTGGGGGAAGGCCGGGGTGGGGGCAGCACCTGACACGAGCGCCCCGCCCGACCGGCTTTGCCGGCCGACCTCCCCCGCAAGCGGGAGAGGTAAAGAAAACGAAGCGTCCTACGAGAACGTCTTCGCGAAGCTCTCGACCGCCGCCTTCAGCTTGGCGGCTGAATCGTCGGACAGGTCGCGGCTGTCGCGGATCGCGTTGAGCAGGTCGGCATGCTTGCCACGGAGCACCGACAGCAGGCCTTCCTCGAACGCGCCGACCTTGGCGACGGGCAAGCCATCGAGATAACCGTTGGTGCCGGACCAGATCACGCACACCTGCTCTTCCATCTTCAGCGGCGAGAACTGCGGCTGCTTCAGAAGCTCGGTGAGGCGCGAACCGCGGTTGAGCAGGCGCTGCGTCGCGGCGTCGAGGTCGGAGCCGAACTGCGCGAAGGCGGCCATCTCACGGTACTGCGCGAGCTCGCCCTTGATCTTGCCGGCAACCTTCTTCATGGCCTTGGTCTGCGCCGAGGAGCCGACGCGCGACACCGACAGACCGACGTTCACCGCGGGCCGGATGCCCTGGAAGAACAGGTCGGTCTCCAGGAAGATCTGGCCGTCGGTGATGGAGATGACGTTGGTCGGGATGTAGGCCGAGACGTCGTTGGCCTGGGTCTCGATGACCGGCAGCGCGGTCAACGAGCCGGCGCCCTGGGTGTCGTTGAGCTTCGCGGCGCGCTCGAGCAGCCGGGAGTGCAGATAGAACACGTCGCCCGGATAGGCTTCGCGGCCCGGCGGACGGCGCAGCAACAGCGACATCTGGCGATAGGCGACGGCCTGCTTCGACAGATCGTCATAGATGATGACGGCGTGCATGCCGTTGTCGCGGAAGTATTCGCCCATCGTGCAGCCGGTGAACGGGGCGAGATACTGCATCGGCGCCGGGTCGGACGCGGTCGCTGCGACGATGATCGAGTATTCCAGTGCGCCCTGCTCTTCCAGCACCTTGACGAACTGGGCGACGGTCGAGCGCTTCTGGCCGATCGCGACATAGACGCAATACAGCTTGATCTTCTCGTCCGGCTGCGCGTTCAGCGGCTTCTGGTTCAGGATGGTGTCGAGCGCGATCGCGGTCTTGCCGGTCTGCCGATCGCCGATGATCAGCTCGCGCTGGCCGCGGCCGATCGGGATCAGCGCGTCGATCGCCTTCAGCCCGGTCGCCATCGGCTCATGCACCGACTTGCGCGGAATGATGCCGGGCGCCTTGACGTCGACGCGGCGACGCTCGGACGACTGGATCGGGCCCTTGCCGTCGATGGGGTTGCCAAGCGCGTCGACGACGCGGCCGAGCAGACCCTTGCCGACCGGCGTGTCGACGATGGCGCGGGTGCGCTTGACGGTCTGGCCTTCCTTGATCTCGCGGTCGGCACCGAAGATGACGATGCCGACATTGTCGGTTTCGAGGTTCAGCGCCATGCCGCGGGTGCCGTTCTCGAACTCCACCATCTCGCCGGCCTGGACGTTATCCAGGCCGTAGACGCGGGCAATACCGTCGCCGACGGACAGCACCTGCCCCACTTCGGAGACCTCGGCCTCCTGGCCGAAATTCTTGATCTGGTCCTTGAGGATTGCGGAAATTTCCGCGGCGCGGATGTCCATCAGCCTGCCTCTTTCATCGCGTGCTTGATCGAATTGAGTTTGGTGCGAAGCGAACTGTCGATCATGCGGCTGCCGAGCTTGACGACAACACCGCCGATGATCGCTGGATCGACCTTCACGTTGAGAGCGACGTCCTTGCCGGTCACCGACTTCAAGGCGTCCTTCAGAGCGTCGAGATTCTTGTTTGACAGGGCGTCGGCAACAGTGACGTCGGCCGTGACCTCGCCCTTGAACTTCGCCACCAGCGCATTGAAGGCGCCGATCACGTCGGCCACTGCGAACAGACGCCGGTTGGCGGTGAGCACCTTGAGGAAATTGGCGGCGACACCTGAAATGCCCGCCTGGTCGAGCACCGCGGACAACGCCTTCTGCTGCACGTCCGGCCCGAACACCGGACTGCGCACCAGTCGTTTCAGATCGGCGCTGTCATCCAGCATGACACTGAACCGGTCGAGATCGGCCTTGACCGCCTCGACGGATTTCTCGTCGCGCGCGAGCTCGAACAGGGCCGTTGCGTAACGACCGGACACGCCGGATACGGAAGGATGGTCAGCAGCCACAGGCGCGCTCTTTTGTAGGTGTCAAATTCGCAAGGACAAAACCGTCGCCACGACGCAGCGTGGGGACGGCCAACTCCTTGGAATCCAAGCTGGACTTCGATTTTCGACCGCAGCCTGAGCAGCGCGATCACGAAAAGCGGCGCCTTGCTAACATAGCGACAGCGCAGCCGCAACAAGAGGTCACCTCTGAATTGGCGCCTAATCGCCGCGCATGAACGCGCCGGGGGTCGCGCCACCTTTGGCGCCCGTCGAGTGCATGCCTCTCCGAAGGAGGTGTCTTTACACCTACGACCACCTGCAATCGTTCCTTGCTTTCCTGCATGGCGGCCATGACGCCGCGCCGCCGCCGATCGGATCGGCTCCGGCGCGCGGTCGACGGCTTTACTTGACGAAACCTTGCTTGCACCGGGCAAAACTTATCTTCTAAGTATTAGTAAGTATTGGAACAGTTAATAATTTGTTAAACGGGCAGATTACGGAATTTTCCGCAACTCCATGGAGTGATCACAAGATATTTCAGGATGGGCGGAACAAAATCTACTGCCCAATTCGCGCCGCATTGCGTCATCAAACGGCGGCCGCCTCAACACCGAACGGGGGTTCACTGGCCACTGAAGTGGCAATACTACTCAAAGGGAACTGCGCTAGATGCTCAAAATCAACTTGTTCGCGGGAAAGATCGCCCGCTCGCGTACCGCGCTCGCTGTTGTCACCGCTACTTTGCTCGTCGGCGGCACCGCCACCGAAGCCTCGGCCAAGTCCAGGCACCATCATCATCGCCACCACCATCATCATGCGGCGCGCGATGTCTCCGAAACCGCATCTGCCGAGAACGGCTTCTGGACCGGCTCGACCGAATCTTCGCGGGGATCCTGGCGCAACGCCAATGCATCGGTGATGCCGACCTCCGGCACCGGCCGCAGCTTCTCGGGGATGGCCTCCTATTACGGCAATGAGTCCGGTAGCCGCACCGCCTCGGGCCAGCGCATGAACGCCAACGCGATGACCTGCGCCCACCGCTCGCTGCCGTTCGGCACCAGGCTGCGCGTCACCCATGGCGGCCGCAGCGTCGTCGTCACCGTCAATGATCGCGGCCCGTTCGTTCGTGGCCGAGTGCTCGACCTCTCCACCGGCGCGGCCCGCGCCATCGGCCTGACCGGCGCCGGCGTCGGCCGCGTCGTCGCCGAGGTGGTGTCGTAAGACACCAAATCTTTCCGCGGGTCATTGCGAGCGCAGCGAAGCAATCCAGAATCCTGCCGCGGCGGCAGTCTGGATTGCTTCGTCCGCTTCGCTCCTCGCAATGACGGTGGAGAGAGCGAAGCGTTACAAGAAGCTCTGCGGATCGACGTCGACCTCGAGCTTGAGATTGCCCTTCGGCTTCTCAGCGTGCGCCAGCCAATGGCGCAGGTAATCCGACAGATCGAAATTGCGCGCCGACTTCAACAGCAGCCGGAAGCGATAGCGGCCCTTGATGACGGCGAGCGGCGCCTCGGCAGGTCCGAGCACGAGCACCCCCTCCTCGCGTGGTGCTGAACCCGCGAGCCTGCGCGCAAAACCTTCTGCCGTTGGACGGTCACCCGCTGAAATGATCAGGCTCGCCAGCCTGCCGAACGGCGGATAGCCGGTGCGCTCGCGCGCCTCGATCTCGCTGGCGTAGAACGCCTCGCGATCGCAGGCGATCAGCGCCTTCATCACGGGATGCTCGGGCTGGTGGGTCTGCAGATAGCCCACGCCGCGACCCTGGTCGCGGCCCGCACGGCCGATCACCTGGTTCAGCAATTGCCAGGTCCGCTCGGCGGCCCGCGGATCGCCATTGCCGAGGCCGAGGTCGGCATCGATCACACCGACCAGATTGAGCCGGGGGAAATGATGCCCCTTGGCGACGAGCTGCGTGCCGATGATGATGTCGACGCGGCCTTGCGCGATCTCGTTGAGCTCGGCGCGCATGGTCTCGATCGACGTGATCAGGTCGCTCGACAGCACCATGCTGCGCGCATCGGGAAACAGCGCTGCCGCCTCCTCCTGCAGCCGCTCGACGCCGGGGCCGACGGCAACCAGCGACTCCTCCGCCGCGCAATGCGGACAGGTCGGCGGCCGCGGCATCGAGAAGCCGCAATGATGACAGACCAGCCGCTGGCGGAATCGGTGGTCGACCAGCCAAGCATCGCAAATGGTGCAGGCGAAGCGATGGCCGCAGGCGCGGCAGAGCGTCAGCGGCGCATAGCCGCGGCGGTTGAGGAACAACAGCGCCTGCTCGCGCCGCTCCACCGCCTGCCTGATCTCGCCTGCGAGCTGCGGCGAAATGAAACGCCCGCGCGGCGGCGGCGCGCGGCGCAGATCGATGGCCTCGATATGCGGCATATGCTGGCCGCCGAACCGCGAGGGCAGCGCCACGCGCTGGTAGCGGCCCTTGCGCGCGTTCACCTCGGTCTCGACCGAGGGCGTGGCAGACGCCAGCACGACAGGGATTTTCGCGATGTGGCCGCGCACCACCGCCATGTCGCGGGCGTGATAATGCGCGCCCTCGTCCTGCTTGTAGGCCTGGTCGTGCTCCTCATCGACGATGATGAGCCCGAGATTGCCATAGGGCAGAAACAGCGCCGAGCGCGCGCCGACCACGACCGGCGCCTCGCCGGCCGCGATCGCCGCCCAGTTGCGCTGGCGCGTGCGCGGCGTCAGCTCCGAATGCCATTCCAAGGGACGCACCCCGAAGCGGCGCGAGAAGCGGTCGAGGAACTGGCCGGTCAGCGCGATCTCCGGCATCAGCAGCAATGACTGCCTGCCGCGACGGATGGTTTCCGCCACCGCCTCGAAATAGACCTCGGTCTTGCCCGAGCCGGTGACGCCATCGAGCAGCGCGACATGGAAGCTGCCGTTGGCGGCCAGTGCCCGCATGGCATCGACGGCGCTGCGCTGAACCGGGGAAAATTCCGGCTGCGCGAAGGACGGATCCGGCGCCGGCGGCGGCAGCGGCGGCGGCAACGCCTCCACTGTCAATGTGCCTTCATCGACCAGACCATCGATCACGCCGGGCGAGACGCCGGCTTCGCGGGCAAGGTCCGACTTACCGTGCAGCAGGCCGTCCGACACCGCATCGATCACACGGCCGCGCGCCGGCGTCAGCCGCTTCGGGGCTTGGCCCGCCAGCCGCACGCCGAGCCGGACGCGCTCCGGGCCGAGTGTCTCGCCCATCCGCAGAGACATTCGCAACACCATGCCGCGCGCCGACAGCGTGTAGTTGGCGACCCAGTCGACCAGCGTGCGCAGCTCATTCTTGAGCGGCGGCACCTCGAACTTTTCGGAGACGTCCTTCAGCCGGTTGTGCAGGCGCGGATCGGGATTGGCGTTATCGGCCCACACCACCGCCAGCACCTCGCGCGGCCCGAGCGGCACGCCGACCACGTCGCCCGGCTTCAGCTCCATGCCGCGCGGCACCCGGTACGAATACGTGTGATCGAGCGCGATCGGAACCAGCACGTCGACCACGCGGGTCGATGCGGCAGCACCTGGAAAAAGATCGGTCGCGCGGTCCATGGTCTTTCGGAACTGTTGCTGATCGAAAGCGAATGCCCGCGGGCAAAGTTAGTGAACGGGAAACGAAGGTGATGCTTTATATGGGGTTATCATGAGTCGAGGTCGAGCAATTTCGGCGACGACGGTTGACCCGCTCCCACAGCAGCACACGCGGCGCAATGGCGAAGATGGCAACAAAACCAGCAAAGGCATTGACCCCCGGCAAAGCGCCCGAGACGCTCAACCTCGTCTGCGCGGACGACAGCCTGATCCAGCCGATGACGCAGTGGCTCGCGCATTTGCGCGCCGAGCGGCGGCTGTCGCCGAAGACACTGGAGGCCTATGCCCGCGACCTCAGGCAATGCCTGCAGTTCCTGAGCGGGCATTTCGGCGAGCGCGTGAGCCTGTCGCGCTTCTCGGCGCTGGAGGCAACCGACATCCGCGCCTTCATGGCGATGCGCCGCGCGGAAGACGTCGCCGGCCGCTCCTTGATGCGGGCCTTGGCAGGATTGCGCTCATTCGCCCGCTTTTTGGAGCGCGAGGGCAAGGGCAAGGTCGGCGCCTTCTCCGCGATCCGGGCACCCAAGATTGCGAAGAGCCTGCCAAAACCGCTGCCGATGGACGCCGCCAAGCGCGTCACCGATGCCGGCGAGCGCGCCGGTGAGACCCGCGAGACCTGGGTGCTGGCGCGCGATGCCGCTGTCATGGCCCTGCTCTACGGCTCGGGTCTGCGCATCTCCGAGGCGCTGGGCCTGAAGCGCCGCGAGGTGCCGCGGCCCGGCGAAGGCGAAGTGCTGATCGTCACCGGCAAGGGGAACAAGACCCGCATGGTGCCGGTGTTGCAGAACGTCTTGCAACTCGTCGACGAATACGTGGCGCTGTGTCCCTATCCGCTGCCGGCGGAAGGGCCGATCTTTCTCGGCGCCAAGGGCGGGCCCTTGAGCCCGCGCATCATCCAACTCGCCATGGAGCGGCTGCGCGGCGCGCTTGGCCTGCCCGACAGCGCCACCCCGCATGCGCTGCGGCACTCCTTTGCCACGCATCTGTTGTCGCGCGGCGGCGATCTGCGTGCGATCCAGGAGCTGCTCGGCCACGCCTCGCTGTCGACCACGCAGATCTATACCGGCATCGATTCGGAGCGGCTGCTCGAGGTCTATGCGTCAGCGCATCCGCGGCGCTGAGCGCGCTGCGACGCCTCCCTGTCACATCCTTTCCCTTGCGCTGCTGCCGCGGTTCCGGCAATCGTGGCCGGCGGGACCACTGCGGAGGGGATTCATGAGCGCACAAGAAAGCATGGAGCACGCCGAGCATGCCGAGCATGCGTCGGGCGAGAACAGGAAGATCGCGCTGCTGATCGCGGTGATCGCGCTGTGCCTTGCGCTGTCGGAAACGCTCGGCAAGGGCGCGCAGACCGAAGCCATCAGCCTGAATGTGCAGGCGTCGAACCTCTGGGCATTCTTCCAGGCCAAAACCATCCGTCGCACCGTACTGCAGACGGCGGCCGAGCAGGGCAAGCTGACGCTGGGGTCTGTGACCGACGATGCCGCCAAGGCAAGCTTGCAGAAGCAGATCGACGACTGGCAGAAGAATGCCGCGCGCTATCGCTCGGAGCCGGAGACCGGCGAAGGCACCGAGCAGCTTGCCGAGCGGGCCAAGCTCGCCGAGGAAGAGCGCGACCTCGCTACCGCGAAATACCATCACTACGAGCTGGCGTCGGCCGCCTTCCAGATCGGCATCGTGCTGGCCTCCGCCACCATCATCACCGGCATCCTGGCGCTGGCCTGGATTTCGGGCGGCCTGACCTTGCTTGGAGTGGTTATGATGCTGCTCGGTGTCTTCGAGCCGCATCTGCTGCATTTGCCCTAACGCGTCGTCTCGGCCTGACCTGCCGCGCGGGCGAAGGTTGACCCTCTTTCCTTGTGGGAGAGGTCAAGACCGGCATCGTATCAACAGTGCCGCAGTAAGCACTAAAGCACGCCCGTCATTGCGAGCGAAGCGAAGCAATCCAGGAGCCAGACCAAGATTCTGGATTGCTTCGTCGCTCCGCTCCTCGCAATGACGAAAGGCAACGGCGGAGGCATGATCACCGCCCGTCTGCGATATCCGAGATTCACGTCTCAAACAGCAGGGCACATGACCGCTCGTTCTCGCGGCGGATCACGCCCGAGCTTTGCGACTCTCATGGCCCTCATCGAAAAGCGAGAGGGCGCGGGGAATGCCGGATGCTGGCCGCACCCATGGCCCGCCTGCAGAAAAAAAGCAGGCGGCAGTCACCACAGGTTCAGCCGAAACAACCGGCATTCCCCGCGCGACGGTTTTACGTTTATATCGTGCTCT
>Ga0209455_1001544_pt1 | contig 10223 bp, 4 predicted proteins | sample AraplaCol_mCL_r2_FD_184275 | JGI IMG/M metagenome (GOLD analysis project Ga0209455, IMG submission 184275) | Arabidopsis root microbial communities from North Carolina, USA - plate scrape CL_Col_mCL_r2 (SPAdes) (version 2) | ecosystem: Host-associated > Plants > Roots > Endosphere | place: USA...
CTAAAATGGTTTAATTAAAATATTCACGTATTATTGTACATATGTTATTATGTACATACATTGATTTCAAATGTAAAAAAAAAATAATGATAACTCATAATTTTTTTTTCATAAAGGTTTTTGATGTATGTTTTTGAACAAGGAATATTATATATAGCAATTTGCCAAATTAAAGTTCATTAAAACTAAAGATAGTTGATACTCATATCAACTCTAAAAAAAAGACATTTTCAGATAATTATAGTCTTAATGACACCGGCAGGCACGTTACAGTAATATCTTCAAATGGTTTCAGGGCACTTTTTTGACATTGAGGCAAAAAATAAATGATGAGCCGCATAAGACATAATAAATAGTGTAGATATATTTTTTCGATACTTTATTAAATATGATATGCATATGAAGTCTTTTTTAGCAATCGTTTTTTTTGCAGCCGTTTGTTTGCTTTTTTTCTCGTGCAAGCAAAAGCCTAAAGTTTTTCAATTAATATCTTCGGAGCATTCCGGAATTAATTTTAATAACAAGATAGTTGAGAATGATTCCATTAATCCTATCGACTTGACTAATATGTACAATGGCGGCGGTGTAGGTGTCGGTGATTTTAACAATGATGGTTTACAAGACATTTATTTTACCGGGAACATGGTATCAAACAAATTATATTTAAACAAAGGCAAGTTGCAATTTGAGGACATCACAAAGAGTGCCGGGGCAAGCGGAGATGGTAAATGGTGCAAAGGAGTAGCGGTTATAGACATTAATAATGATGGATGGATGGACATGTACGTTTGTGCATCCATGGATAAAAATCCGGAAAAGAGAAAAAACCTTCTTTACGTTAACCAGGGCCTGGATAAAAACGGGCTGCCGTTTTTTAAGGAAATGTCCTCTGAATATGGATTGGATGATACTACGCATTCGACCATGGCCACTTTTTTTGATTATGACAATGATGGCGATTTAGACATGTACCTGGTGGTAAATGAGATCCCCAAAAACATAAATCCGTCAATTTTTAAGCCCAAAATTACAGACGGCTCTTTTCCAAGTACCGGAAGGCTTTATAGAAACGACTGGAACGCCGGCCTCAGGCATCCTGTATTTACAAATGTAACCAAACAGGCAGGGCTTACCATTGAAGGTTACGGACACGCTGCTACTATTGCCGACATTAATAACGATGGGTGGAAAGATATTTTTGTGACCAATGATTTTATCTCGAACGACCTTCTTTATATAAATAATCACGACGGAACTTTTACTGAAAAAGCCGCATCCTATTTTAAACATACTTCGGCGAATGGAATGGGGCAGGATGTAATCGATATTAACAACGACGGTCTGTCTGACATAGTAGAGCTGGATATGAATCCTGAAGATAATTATCGTAAAAAAATGATGTTGAACCCAAGTAGCTACCAGGCATTTCAGCTCAACGATTTTTATAAATACCAATACCAGTATGTAAGGAATACAATCCAGGTTAACCAGGGGCCAAGGGTAAATTCCAACGACTCAATTGGCGACCCGATTTTTAGCGATGTTGGATACTTTTCAGTTATGTCGGCAACGGATTGGAGCTGGACTCCGTTAGTTGCCGATTTCGACAACGATGGCTTTCGTGATGTAGTTATTACCAATGGGTTTCCGAAAGATATAACAGATCACGATTTTATTGTTTTCCGCAAGGATGCTTCGCCCGTTATCCCAATGTCATATACGTTGAAGCAAATACCCGAGGTAAAACTGCACAATTATGCTTTCCATAATAACGGCAATTCAGTTTTTGAAGACGTTTCTAAAGACTGGGGGTTAACCGCTGCTACCTTTTCGAACGGAGCTGCCTATGTAGATTTAGATAATGATGGTGATCTGGATATGATTGTTAACAATATCAATGATGAGGCTTCTGTTTATGAGAATACAACGATGGATTCCAAATCAACAGATAAACATTATCTGGATGTTAAACTTATTGGCGATTCCACAAACAGAAATGGATTGGGAACATGGATTACGCTGTATTATGGCGGTAAGCAGCAAGCCTATGAAGAAACACCATATCGTGGCTATTTATCTTCTATACAGTCAAATCCTCACTTTGGGCTGGGCAATGTTCCGGTTATCGATTCAATGGTTGTAAAATGGCCAAATGGTAAAAAACAGGTTTTACAAAAAGTACGCACCAATCAAACTATAAGTATTTCGAAGGTAAATGCGAAGACGAATTATTCCTGGGCTCATCCGGCTATTGCTGTAAACGCTCTTTTTAAAGAAGTATCTGATTCTTTGAATATTCATTATGCGCATTCACAGGCAGATTTTGTTGATTTTACTATTCAAAAATTACTGCCGCATAAGTTTTCGGAATATGGGCCCGCGCTGGCTGCCGGTGACCTGAATGGCGACGGGTTGGATGATATGGTTGTAAGTGGAAATTCCGACTTTGGGACTGCCATCTTATTCCAGGAGGCTAATGGTAGTTTTATAAAGAAATCGTTGCCACAACAGTCTGATAAAAGTATAATGCAATTTCAGGATTTGGGCGTAACCCTTTTTGACGCCGATGGCGATGGCGACCTTGACATATTTATTGCACGTGGAGGTTATGAAAACAAACCTAATTCAGAGGCCTACCAGGATGTTTTTTACATTAATGATGGAAAGGGCAATTTTTCAATTGATTCATTAGCTCTGCCACGGAATCTCACCAGTAAGTCGTGTGTGCGGGCAATTGATTATGATAAAGATGGGGACCTTGATCTCTTAATTACCGGAAGGGTTGAACCATGGGGCTACCCCAAGCCTGTATCAAGTTACATCTACCGGAATGATTCTAAAAACGGCAAAATAAAATTTACGGATGTTACCAGCCAGGCAGCGAAAGACTTAAATAATATTGGCCTTGTATGCGATGCAATGGTTACCGATTTTGATAATGACGGATGGCCCGACCTGGTTTTGGCCGGTGAGTGGATGCCTGTAACATTTTTTAAAAACAATAAAGGCTCTTTTAAAAACGTGACCGCAAAAACCGGCCTGTCAAATCAAATTGGATGGTGGAACAGCATAGCCGCCGGCGATTTTGATAACGATGGAGACATTGATTATATAATAGGAAACCTCGGACAAAATTCCTTTTATAAAGCAAGCCAGCAATACCCGGTATCAATTTATGCCAAAGATTTTGATAACAATGGTAGCTACGACGCCTTCCCTTCATTATTCCTTCCCGCGAGCCAGGAAGACACTACAAAAAAAGAGTTTCCGGCACAAACAAGGGATGACATTGTGAAACAAATGATAGGGATGCGTGCGATATTCCAGAATTATAAATCGTATGCTAATGCTACAATGGACCAGTTGCTTTCGAAAGAGCAATTAAAAGATGCATTAATATTAAAAGCAAACAATTTCAATTCCTGCTATTGCAGAAATGACGGTAATGGTAAATTCACACTAATCCCTTTACCGCTTCAGGCCCAACTATCAGCTTTAAATGGAATGGCGGTAGACGATTTTGATGGCGATGGCAACCTGGATGTGGTAATTAATACCAATGATTATGGTGCTGATGTAACCGTAGGCCGCTACGATGCACTGAATGGCCTAATGCTAAAAGGTGATGGAAAAGGTAATTTTACTCCCAAAACGATCCTTGAAAGTGGTATTTTCATCCCCGGGAATGGAAAGGCATTAATAAAACTTAGGGGTGAAAATGGCAAATACTTGCTGGCAGCCGCGCAAAACCGGGGCGCTCTCAAAGTATTTGAGCTTAAAAAAAACACCACCAATATACCGCTGCTGCCAAATGACAAAAGTGTAGAAATATCATTTAAAAGCGGCAAAAAACAAAGAATGGAATTTTATTATGGTTTTTCATTTTTGTCACAGTCGGCAAGATTTTTGGCAATCGATAAAAATGTTGCCTCTGTAATTATTTCCGACAGTTGGGGCAAAACAAGAAAAATAAATTTTTAAAGACATAAAAGAGTTTTTTTCTCAAATACAAGTTCAGATTTATATTTTCACCACCATCAACAAATCAGTATTTCACATCAAAATATAACATGCAATTGTTAATACTATTAATATGAAAAGGTTAACCATTTTTGTTTTTATATCGGTTCTAACCTTTTCTGGGTTTGCACATACAAACAAAGTAAATCCCAAACAAAGCAGGCAACGAATAGCTTTTACTACGACAGGGAAAGACATGCTCCCGCACAATAATTTAATTAACGTAACTGACTACGGCGCAAAACCGGGAAGTTTTGAAGATGCGGTGCCTGCATTAAAAAAGGCTATTGAAGCCTGTAAAAAGAATGCGGCAATAAAGTTGGTGTTTCCGGAGGGCCGCTATGATTTTTGGCCGGAACATGCCGAACAGCGAAATTACTTTATTTCGAATACATCGTCGGAGACAGAATGCCCTTCGAAATTGAAAACAATAGGGATTCTCTTCGAAAAAGTGAAAGATCTAGCCATTGAAGGTAATGGGTCATTATTTGTGTTTCATGGCAAAATGACCACGTTTGCATTGACCCACTGCGAAAATATGCATCTGCAGAATATCAAAATTGATTTTGAGCGGCCAACTATGTCAGAAATGACTTTCCGAACGGTTTCAGACAGCGGCATCATTGCTGATATTAATCCCGATTCACGGCACACAATTGTAAATGGACATTTGCAATGGTATGGCGAAGGTTGGGGCATGACGAACTTCCATGCAATACTGGTAAATCCCGCTAAAGGAACAGAGGTCTATAGTTCGTGGGCACCGTTTCAAAAAGCGGCGGCAGTTATGACGGCTACCTGTCAGGTCCGCTTTACCGGCGATTTCAAAAAATACAATTTTCAGCCCGGGGAAGTACTTACCATACGCGACCCTATTCGTGACCAGGTCGGAGGTTTTATTAATCTTTCGAAAAATATTACTCTTAAAAATGTTTCGATGCATTATATGCACGGACTAGGTATTGTCAATCAGTTTTCGGAAAACCTGCACTACGATAGCGTGTTTGTTATGCCCCGACCGGAAACCGGGCGGATGATTGCGTCCTTTGCTGATTGCATACACTTTTCGGGCTGCAAAGGTCAGATAACGATCGAAAATTGCCAGTTCAAAGGCACGCACGACGACCCCATCAATGTACATGGCACACACCTGGAGGTTTCGGAGATTATTTCGCCCACCCGGCTTAAGATTCGGTTTATGCACCCCCAGACATATGGTTTTGAAGCCTTCTTTTCCGGGGACACCGTTGCATTTGTACACTCATCAAAACTCCAGGTTTTTAGCACAGGAGTATTAACCTCGGCAAAACTCATCTCAGAAACAGAGATGGAGGTGGAATTTGCAAGCCCTGTTCCCCGCGACATAGTTATTAGCGATTGCCTGGAAAATATTACGTGGACACCGGCTGTCACTATACGTAATTGCAGGTTTGAAAGGGTCAATACCCGTGGTCTTCTTATTACAACCAGGAAAAAAGTTTTGATAGAAAATAATGCGTTCATTGGCATTGGTATGCACGCAATTCTTATCGCTAACGATGCATCAAGCTGGTATGAATCAGGCGAAGTAAAAGATGTAACTATTCGAAATAATATTTTCGAAAATTGTGGCTACAACTCAGCCCCAGGCAACTATATTATTGCCATTGCTCCGGAGACCCATGGATCTGAAAATATAGTACACCGGAATATCCGCATCGAAAGCAATCTTTTTAAAATATATGATTTCCCGGTTTTGACCGCGCGTAATACCGAAACGCTCATCTTCAAAAACAATAAGATTATCCGGACAGAATTTATGAAACACGGCGACAAACGGCCCCAGTTTAGTTTAACTGACTGCCGGAAAGTGGAAATCAAAGATAATACGGTTGCTGGCTTTGATGACATATCGGCACAACTCGAAAACATGGGCAAAAAAGATCTTTCAACTGATATTGGTAATGTAAAAATGATATCAACCGATAAAAAGAACTAATATTCCGCGATCGGCACATCTGTTAAGCTTGCTTGTTTTTGGCTAAAAATTCCTTCTGGTAATTTAAAGGGCTTTTGTTTGTGATTGATTTGAAAAACTTATGAAAACTTGCAAAGTTATTGTAGCCGCACTCGTAGCAAATTTGCTTAACATTTATATTGTCTTCGATTAGTAGTTTACAGGCGTTGCCTATTCTTATTTCATTTATAAACTGGGTATAGGTTTTTCTTGTTCTCGATTTAAAATACCGGCAAAAAGAATTCGGGCTGATATTAGCGATCTCTGCAATTTCTTCCAGCTTTATTTGATTTTTAAAGTTCTTTAGTGAGTAATCATAAATTGCATTTATACGGTCTTTATCCGAATCCTCAAAATTATGGTTAAATACAATTGACGATAATTGTTCATACTGACTTTGCCCGACAAGCATTAGGGCCTCTATCAATAAAATAATTTTATTGTATCTCTCCTCACTTACCAGTGCATCAAAAACGGTTCCTAACTCCTGGGTTTTATTTACTTTTACCGACACTCCCCTTTTCGAACTATCAATAATCGATTTGATCAATTTATTTTCGGGCAAATTGATGAAGTCCTTACCCCAAAAATTTTCGTTGAAATGAACAACCTGCACATCGGCAACGGCCTTTGTTTCATTTTTAAAATACGCATCATCAAACCTCCAGTAATGAGGTAAAAATGGGCCAATTAATACAACATCGCCCGACTGAAACCGCTTTATGCTGTCACCAACAAATTGGGTTCCATTCCCGTTCTTAAAATAAATTAATTCGATTTCTGAATGATAATGCCACCGATTGTTTATAGAAGGAACAACATCACGCCGCACGCTAAATGAATTCGCACTATCGTTATTTAATTTTAGCAGTTGAGGTTTCATTTTTAAATAATTGGTTAGGTAATTTACCACCATTCCATAATTTAATTTAATCAAACTCCGCGCAAACGTTTGTTTTGAGCTCAATATCAGGATTGGTGGACCTTCTTTTTTTTATCCAATTAAGATGCCCCCGGTTGCTAATTTATTTTACTGCGAATATCAAATTTTAACATCTATATAATAATGGAGAGCTTTATATCGCCGTAATAGCCTTCCCATTATTGCTAACCAGAAATAAACGGGTTACCCCCGCTTTTACTTCCACTTTTGGCCATTTCAGGAATGCCATATACCCCAATGGCTTTTTAGAATCTGCAATAGTTTCTGCAAAAATTGAAGTATTCGCATCATACCTGGTAGGGTTTGTGATGGAGATAACAATCCCTTCTTTAGTTCGCTTTACTATCCTGGATTCAACAGCGTCGAAGACATAAATTTTATCCCTATCTGTTTGCACATATATGCCAGGGAGCTCCATTGACATTAACATTCCATTGGTTTCCGTCCAGGAATTTCGGGTATTAATAAAATTTCCAACACTACCTCTGCCCTCTGCATCACTGGGTTGAATCCTTTCCATAGAGGACCCTACTAAATTATTTGTGGTAATATGATCGGGAGGCGTATTGACTGCTTCAGCCTGCGCGTGTTGAATATCCCGTATCAAGGCAGCATAAAGTTTATTTCCGGTGGCCCGGTAGAGCTTAAAGAGGTAATCTCCCGACGAAGTGCAAATACCGGGAGCAGCATGTTTATTCTGAATACTCGCCCACACTGCACCCGCCATGTTACAACCCAGTTTTCCAATCTGGCTGTTTTTGGGGAATACCGGATCGTACGAAAGGGTCCACGTAGCACAAAGAGCAACCTGTACTTCCGCCTTCTGCAACCAGGCCTTATCAGCTGTATAATAATACAATGCCATCAACGATTCCAAAAAACCAAAAGCCGACTCTGAATTAGCGTCCATCGATATATCGCCACAATCGCCACCTGTAAGCCCCTGCCCGACCACATCGCGGCTGAAGTAGAAATTGGCTGATTCTTTAGCGACTTGTAACCATTCCGGTTGTTTAAAATAATCGGAAGCAATAGCTAATCCGGCTGGCGCAATAGCTCCCGCCGTAGAATTATACACCGTGATCTCGCCGGTTTCAGGTGCTATGTACTGGCCAAACTCTCCATGTGTTTTCCATGTATGTGCAAAAGCTCCCGCCAAACGTTTAGCCGCAGTTTCCCATTCGGGTTTTATCATATTACCATAGCCCTGGGCCTTAAAAAGCATTAAGTGCTTCATCATCCAAAGCAACGCGTCACAATTTTTGCGAACCATAGCCTGTACATCCGGAAAATCGGGATGCATTTTCTCCGGCTGCAGTTCGCCGTTAGCCTTTATACCACCGTAAAAATACCCGCTTTTCCCCTGTAGCTTGCTTACTACAAAATCGAGCTCTGCGGCCACCCGGTTACGTTCGGTTTCGTTGTTAAGGGCAAGCATAGGGTAGCTATTCATCATACCGCTAACCCACCCTAACTGAAAATCATCATTGTTTTCAGGTTTGTAATAACTACCCGCCGGAACTTTTATAAAATTGTTGCTGCAAATAGACGTTCCTGCAGCCAGTAATTGGCTCATGGGTAGTTGATTGCGGGGATGGTTGGGCCCTGTTAAATCTTTACGTACCCGCATGAACTTTTTTAGCAGGTCGGGAATACTTTTAGCATCAAACACATACAATCTCAAATGCAAGGTCATTTTATCTCCCGTCTTCCAGTTTGGTGCCTGGTCGCCGCTCTCGTGGAAGTCTCCAAAGCCTGCCGCTAACTTCCGGACAGCGGGCGTTGAAATGGTGAAGCTACAGCTATCCTGTTTCGCGTTTTCCGCAACAGAGAATCCGCTGTTACCAAATTTTGTTTGCTGTGTGGTAAGCACAATAAAGCCCTTGTTTTCAGCAGGCGAAAAAAAACACATGGCAGGTGTGGCAGTATTCCCCGTCTGCAATTCAACCAATGAAGCCTTATTCGTTTCAACTGAAAGTCGTGGATTGTTCGAAATGGTTAGAGGTACACCGGGGTTGTAATACATATCCCTGGTATATGCCGGATTATAGCCGTCACCAATGGAATGATACCTGTTGCCATTATACATACTTGCAGGCACCATAACATAATTCTTTCTGCTCCATTCACTGAAATCAAACGAAACAGCCGGCGCAGTAGAATAAGTTTGCCCCTCTTTCAGGATAAAATCTGCATTAATGTCTATTACTTCATTGTTTATTATCGAGCGCTCATTTAATAGTATTTGCCATTGTGCACCGTCAGTTTGCAAATGGTTGTGTTTAAACTCATATTTTTTGATTTGACTTGTGCCCTGGTATTGAATTGCACTTATATGCATACAACCATGCAACTGTTTTAACAGAGCCTGGGCTAATGAAGTTTGACTTACCTGTGCATTTACCTGTTGCAGGGCAGAGGTGCAAATAACAAATGCCAAAGCACATTTTATTTTATTCAGGAACATTTTAAATTTTCTCCCCTTTTCCAATCATAGAAACAACCAATTCAAATTTTATCGCGTCATTGCCACTGTGTAGCGCCCCAACCTTGATTTGAGATTCGCCATTGGGCAAAGTCAATGATTTTGCAGCTGATATTTCTTCAAGCTTGCTTCTGTTTTTATCCGCTGTATAAAGCGTTCCATTTTTATATATAATAAATTGACGGTCAGAAAGCTTTTTATCAATCAGCAGTTCTGTTCCATTTGGCAGGTTTATTTTAATTCCATCGGCCTGTGCATCCTTAGGAGCATAAATGCGAATGGCAAATTCCAATGCCTGAGCAGGAAATTCGTTTTTTATTTGGAACGACTTTGCCTCGGAGGTATATGCCTGATTGACGAAGCGATTTTCCTGTACCGGGTACAAAACAAATGACTTTTGGCCGGTTTGCTCCAGGTGAAATTTGTAATTCAAATCTTTTAATTTCTCTTTGCCAGCTTTGGTAAATACATCTGCAGCGCGTGCATTTTCCCAGGTTCGGTAAGCCTTAAAAATCGCCTCTTTTTCGGCGCAGTTTTCTACGGCTTGCTGGCTAAGCCCCAGCATATAAGTGGCATCCCAACCTATTGATTTAGCCTGGAGGTTTTCAGCATCATACAAACTCCAGTCGCTGCTTAAACTTACAATACCAAACGTGGCCGGCAAATAACTGCTTTGGAATACATAACGCATATCCTTACCCTCAATTCCCCATTTATTGAGCACCGGGTTAAACATATTGTCCCCTCCGCCAACATTGCAAACGCTCATATAATGCCAG
>Ga0209455_1001545_pt1 | contig 10214 bp, 10 predicted proteins | sample AraplaCol_mCL_r2_FD_184275 | JGI IMG/M metagenome (GOLD analysis project Ga0209455, IMG submission 184275) | Arabidopsis root microbial communities from North Carolina, USA - plate scrape CL_Col_mCL_r2 (SPAdes) (version 2) | ecosystem: Host-associated > Plants > Roots > Endosphere | place: USA...
ATCAGGGCACCCGGCAGATCGTTGACGCCATCGAGCACGCCCGCCGAGACGATCAGGTCGAAGCTTTCGGGCGCGAACGGCAGGCGATCCTCGTCCGCCTGCACGCCTTCACCCGCGAAGCGCGCGCTGGCGTCGCTTGCCGTCACCGCGATCCCGCGTGCTTCGAGCGCGCGCGTCATGCTGCCGTCGGTTGTGCCGAGATCGAGCGCGTGCGCGAAATCGCGTTTCACCAGGTCGAGGCGGTCGAGCAACCCTTCGACGATTGCGTCGCGCACGAAGCTGTACTCCGCAAAAGCGGTCGCGGCGCGGTCCCTGCGCAGGCGGCGCAGGCGGCGATCGAAGATTTCGGGTGGCTCCACGGCGGGGCTTGTGCCCGCGCTTGGGGCGGCGGACAAGACAGGCCATGTCGATCCTGCGACCCGTTCGGACTGCGCTGCGCGAAATGGTCGCGTTCGCGCTACCGCCGCGCTGCCCCGGCTGCGGCACGGTCGTGGGCGAGGATCACAGCTTCTGTCTCGATTGCTGGCGCAGCCTCGACTTCCTCGGCGGCCCGGCCTGCGGCCAATGCGGCGAGCCGATCGAGCTCGCCTATCACGAGGATGCACGCTGCGGCGCCTGCCTGGCCGATCCGCCGCCGTTCAACCGCGCCCGCGCTGCCGTGGCTTATGGGCCGATCGCGCGCGCGCTCGCGCTCAAGCTCAAATATGGCCGTCGGCCCGGCATCGCGCTGACGATGGCGCGGCCGATGCGGCGTGTCGGCGCGGCGATGCTGGAGGGCGCTTTGGTCGTGCCGGTGCCGCTCCATCGTTGGCGGATCTGGTCGCGCGGCTACAATCAGGCGGCACTGATCGCTCGCGCGCTGGCACGCGACACTGGCGATCTCGCGCTCGATCTGGTCGAACGCCCAAAACGCACACCGCCTCTACGCGGACTTGGCCGGTTGGCGCGTGAACGGACGGTTCAGGGCGCTTTCCGGATTAACCCCGCGTGGAAAGACAAGGTGAAGGGCAGGCGCGTCGTGCTGATCGACGACGTCTACACCACCGGCGCCACCGCGAAGGGTTGCGCGCGCGTCCTCAAGCGCGCCGGCGCGAAGGAGGTGAACCTGCTTTGTTGGGCGCGCGTGGTGCGCGATGAAGCCGACATGCGTTGACAGTCTTGCCTGCCGACCACAGATCGGGGGCGGACAAGGAAGAAGAATGCCCAAAGTCGAAATCTACACCAAGATGTTCTGCCCTTACTGCGTGCGCGCGAAGAAGCTGCTCGCCGACAAGGGCGCCGATTTCGAGGAACATGACATCACGATGGGCGGCCCCCGACGTGCCGAGATGCTCCAGCGCGCCGGCGGCCGTTCGACCGTGCCGCAGATCTTCATCGGCGAAACCCATGTCGGCGGGTCCGACGATCTTGTCGCGCTCGAACGCGCAGGCAAGCTCGATCCCATGCTGGCGGGTTGATGCGCGCAGCCATCCTTCAGGCGAATACGGGCGTCGATCCGCTGATCGGTGCGCGGGCGCTGGTCGAGGCGGTTGAACGCGCGGCGGGCGAGGGTGCGGACATGCTGTTCACGCCGGAGATGAGCGCATTGCTCGATCGCGACCGGATGCGGGCTGCGGGAAATATCGTGACCGAGGATCAGGATGTGGCGCTTGCCGCGGTTCGCGAGGCGGCGGCGAAGCATGGTCTGTGGGTCCATCTCGGCTCCCTCGCGCTCAAGGGCGAAAACGACCGCCGCAACGCCAATCGCGGTTTCGTGATCGACGGTACGGGCGCGATCCGCGCGCGGTACGACAAGATGCATTTGTTCGACATCGACCTGCCCGGCGGCCAGTCGATCCGCGAGTCCGAGGCCTATGCTCCGGGCACGCAGGCGGTGGTGGTGGATACGCCGTGGGGCCGGCTCGGCCTCGCCATCTGCTACGATCTGCGCTTCCCGGACCTGTTCCGCAGCCTGAGCGACGCAGGGGCGGACATGCTCGCCATTCCCGCGGCCTTCACCGTGCCGACCGGCGAGGCGCATTGGCATGTGCTGATGCGCGCGCGGGCGATCGAGGCGAGCGCCTTCGTCATCGCCGCAGCCCAAACCGGAAGCCATGCCGATGGACGCGTGACCTATGGCCATTCGCTGGTGGTCGACCCGTGGGGCGGGATACTGCTCGACATGGGCGAGGCGCCGGGTGTGGCGGTGGTCGAGATCGATCCGGTCCGCTTGGCCGAGGTGCGCGGGCAAATCCCCGTCCTCCGGCATCGTCGCGCGATCGGCCCGGTGACGGTGGCGGGATGATCGTCTTCGATCTCGCCTGCGCAGACGGCCATGTGTTCGAGGCCTGGTTCGGCTCGTCGGCCGATTATGAGGATCAGCGGGCGCGCAAGTTGGTCGCCTGTCCGATCTGTGGGCAGAGCGACGTCGCCAAGACGGTGATGGCGCCGAATGTCGGTACGAAGGGCAATCGGGCGTCCGCGCAGGTGCCGATGCGAGGCGGTGGTCAGCCCGCCCCGGCCGAGATGAAGGCGATGCTCGCCGCGCTCGCCAAAGCGCAGGCGAAGATGCTCGAAGGGTCGGAACATGTCGGATCGCGCTTCGCCGACGAGGCGCGCGCTATCCATGACGGCGATGCGCCCGAACGGGCCATTCATGGCCAGGCGACCATAGCGGAAGCGCGGTCGTTGGCAGACGATGGCGTGCCGGTCGTGCCGCTACCGATGCCGTTCGTTCCGCCCGAGGCCAGCCACTAGGCCATTCGCAAGAATTCGCATTGTCCCAGCGGAGGCGTGACGCCAGAGACCGCCGCGAGCGAGGGACAATATGAAACTTTTCACGAAAATCGGTATGGTAGTGGCAGCGATTGCGGGCTTGAGCGCGCCGGCGAGTGCCACAGTGTTCGACATCACCCTGTCTGGCACGTTTGCGACCGGTGTTGACGATTTGGGGCTGTTCTTCCCGACGGCGCATACGTCGCTCGCCGGCGACGCTTTCTCGATCGAGTATATTCTCACGGTCGGCCCGGAGACGGTCACCACCGATAGTGACGGCGTGTCGCCGCTCTACAAATATGACACGTCCGGCGATCTGCAGGTCAAGGTCACCATCAACGGCAAGACCTTCGCCTATACCGGCACCGCGCAGAGCGTCTACGACAAGACCGATCATGCGGCGTCCGGCGGCAATCCGGCCTTCTCGCGGATCGATTTCAACACCTATGATGGTATCAACAGCATCAACCAGTCGCTGACCGTGGACAATGCGCCGCTTGGGCCGCTCGCGGGCTTCTCGCCCGGTTCGCTCGGGCACAGCTCGCTCAACATGAGCCTCTTCGGCGGCGCGGTGCGTGGATCCAGCGTAGACAGCATCGCGATCTCGACCGTGCCGGAGCTTGCCTCCTGGATGCTGATGGTCGGCGGCCTGGGCGCAGTCGGCGCGGCGTTGCGGCGGCGCAAGCCGGTCTTCGCCGCCTGAGATTGACCGGAATTACGGCCTTGCCTAGGGCAAGGCCGTGGCTCCGTAGCTCAGCCGGATAGAGCAAGCGTTTCCTAAACGAGAGGTCGGGGGTTCGAGTCCCTCCGGGGCCACCAGATCATTTTTGGGCAGCGGCCCTGCGGATCGGTCAAAACCCCTTTCCAAACAAGATTTTACAATCTTAACCACACTTTAAGGTCGGCGGCCGGCCGCGCGTCTGTTAGATACGCAGGCGATCCGATGCGAATCCTCCGACAGGAAATTCGCCGCGGATCTCAGTACCGGTTTGGGGACCATCATGTATTGTCGTTTGGGGCGTCGGTCGCTTGGGGCGATCGGCGGCATTTTACTGGTTGTCGGCGCGCCTGCCGCGCACGCGACCAATTTCAAGATCAGCTCGACCCGGATCGATCCGAAGGTAGGCGGCCTGTCGGGCACGATCCACGATACCTACAAGAGCGGGCACCACACGCAGACGCTGACCCAGTCGGCGGAGGTCGGTCGCCTCGAACTGAAGGGGACGAGCGATGGCCAGTCGGTCCTGATCGACAGCTATTGCGCCGACATCTTCGACACGCTCGGGACCGGTACCTTCAGCTCGGCGTCGCTGACCACGCTGGATCTCTCGTCGACCAAGCTCACGCAGCTTTCCACTTTCCTGGAAAATGCGGACACTTTGGTTTCCAATGCCTCCTCGTCCACCCGCAGCACCTACAGTGCCGCGGCGCAATTGGGCGTGTGGGAAATCCTGAACGAGACCGGGAGCCGCTACGATGTCACCAGCGGGTCCTTCTACGTGACGGGAAGCGCGCTCACCAGCAGCAGCTGGCACCAGAGCAGCGCCACCCAGGTCGCCAACACCTGGCTAGGCGACGTGACCAACAGTGTCTGGAAGCCGGTCCCGGGCGCCGAACTCTCCGTCATCACCGCTCTGCACAACCAGACCCAGATCTTCGTTACGCACCACGCCTCGTCGCCGCCGCCGGACTCGCCGGTGCCTGAGCCCGCGAGCTGGACGACGATGATCGCAGGCTTCGGGCTGATCGGCGCGATTCTGCGTCGGCAGCGGCTGGCCAAGCTCGCCCGTTCCTGACCGCGAGCGGGGCGTTCTCGCCTGACTCGGAGCGGCTTGAGCTTCGCACCCGATCATGGCTAAACAGACGTGCAGCGCGGGCGAACCGTGCGCGTCTCAGCAAGAGAGGATGATCAGGTGGTGAGCCGTTTCTGTCTGGCAATTTCTGTTAGCGCTACCATTGCTCTCGCCGCGCAGTCGCAGGTGCAGACAGCGTCGTCGCCTTCCCCGATACAGACTTTCCCCGGTGACGGGGCGGGGGCTTACAAGACGCATCGGTACCGCGACCTGTTCGTCGAGCAACTTGGCCGCACGCATGCCGAAAGCCAGGCCAAGGTCGACAAGGCGTTCCAGATGCTCTTCCACGGCGATGGCCAGGAGGAGCGCGTCTATTTCGAGACGGGCGTGAACGGCAACGGACCGCTCGCCTACATCACGGACTGGGCCAATAACGACGCGCGTACCGAGGGCATGAGCTACGGCATGATGATCGCCGTCCAGCTCGGCCATAAGCGCGAGTTCGATGCGCTGTGGAACTGGTCCAAGACTTATATGCTGATGACCGATCCGAAGAATCCCTCGGTCGGCTATTTCGCCTGGTCGATGAACACCGACGGCACGCCGCGCTCGACCGGCGCCGCGCCCGACGGCGAGGAATATTATGTGATGGCGCTCTATTTCGCGGCGCATCGGTGGGGCAACGGCAAGGGCATCTACAATTATCAGGCCGAAGCGGACAAGATCCTGCGCGGCATGCGGCACCATCCGGTACTGACGGGCACGCCGCCCTTCCGCATCCATCCCAACGACCCGCCCTTCGTGCAGCCGGACAAGCCCTGGCCCAGCCCGAACAATCGCGCGCAGGAGGCCGAGGCGATCAAGGCGGGCAAGCCGTGGCCACCGCACTTCCGCTTCGATCGTGCACCTCGGCCCGAAACGGTCGGCCCGATGGTGGACGAGGCGAGCCACATGATCCGCTTCGTGGCGGAGCAGAATATCCCGGGAACCGACGCCTCTTATCACCTGCCCGCATTCTACGAATTGTGGGCGCGCTGGGGGCCGAGGGAGGATCGCGCTTTCTGGGCGCGCGCAGCGGATGTGAGCCGCAACCTGTTCGTGAAGGTCACCGGCCCGAACACGGGGCTTTCGCCCGACCGTAGTAATTTCGACCTGACCCCGGCGATGGGCTGGGACGGCAAGCCGAGCGCGTTCGCCTATGACAGCTGGCGCACCGCGAGCAATTGGTCGGTCGATTACAATTGGTGGGGCAAGGATGCGCGCGAGCGTGTGCTGAGCGACCGTATTCAGGGCTTCCTGGTCGGGCAGGGCATCCACAGCTTCGTCGATCGTTATTCGCTCGACGGAAAGCCGGAATCTCAGCGCCATTCGGTGGGCATGCTCGCCGCCACGGCGGTCGGCGGTTTCGCCGCCACCCCCGGCACCAATTCGAAGGCGTTCTTACAGGAATTGTGGGATACGCCGGTGCCGACGGGCGAGCAGCGTTATTTCGACGGCATGCTCTATCTGATGAGCATGATGCACATCGCGGGCGATTTCCGGATCATCGAAGCGAAGAAATAAGGGCTCCAATTCCCGTCATTTCCGCGTTCGCGGGAATGACGGAGATTAGGACCAGGGGCCGGCTGGGGGATTGGGGCGAACCGCCTCGGCCTTGGCGCGGCGCGCCTGCGACGAGAGTACGCCGACGATCGCTCCCTTGATGAAGGGCAGGGCGCCCAGTGCGACCGCACCGACCGCCGGAAGCGCGATGCCCAGCACCAGCGCCATCGGCGCGTCCCAGATCGCCTCGAACGCTAGCATCGGCGCGACCACGACATGGCCGACGATCAGCACGGTAAAATAGGCCGCCGCATCGTCGACCCGGTGCTGGCCATTGTCCGCTCCGCAATGCGGGCAGACCGGCTGGACTTTGAGGTACGAGGAATAAAGCGGCGCCACCCCGCAGCTCGGGCAGCGCAGCTTGAGCCCGCGCTTCATCGCGCGCCAGGTCGGGTTGGTGGCGTCGTCGATTGGCTGCTGTTCCATGGCCGCGCATATGGGCCCCCGATGCATTTTTCGCAACCGCAGCATAGTTTCTGAGGTTGCAAATAGTGATCGCGAGCTTGCGCTTACTGGCGCGCGGCGCGCAGCGATTGGCCCAGCACGTCGCCCATCGCCTCGATCGTGTAGGGCTTGACCAGCAGGGGGAAGCCTTCCGCCGCGGCGGCGGCAGCGGCCTCGCTATAGCCGGTCATCAGCACCACCGGCATGCCGGGCTCGCGCCGCACGATCTCCTGCGCCAGCTCGAGACCGTTCATCTTGCCCGGCATGATCATGTCCGACAGCACGAGGTCGAAGGGGCCACTCTCCTCGAGCAGGCGCAGCGCCTCGGCGGCGGTGGCGCCGCGCTTCGATTTGTAGCCGAGCTCGCGCAGCATCTCGCACACCAGGTCGGCGACATATTCGTCGTCCTCGGCAACGAGCACGGTCGCGTCATGCTCCGCGCGCCGTTCGCGGCCCGCTTCGGTGTCGCCGCTGGGCAGCGCCTGGCTGGAACGAGGGAACATCAGATGGACAATGGTGCCGCGCCCGACCGCGCTCTCGATTTTCACGTCGCCGCCCGATGAGCGGACGAAGCCATAGACCTGGCTCAGGCCAAGCCCGGTGCCGGTGCCGACGCTCTTGGTAGTGAAGAAGGGTTCGAACACCTTCTCCAGCAATTCGGGCTCGATCCCCGCGCCGGTATCGCGGACGCTGAGGCGAACCATGTCGCGCTGCATTTCGCCGCCCGCGGGATAATTGTGCGCGCCGATCCGGATCCGCCCGCCTTCGGGCATCGCATCGCGCGCGTTGATCGCGATATTGAGGATGGCGACGTCGAACTGCGACGGATCGACCTCGATCGGCCAGAGGCCGTCGGCGAATTCGAATTCGACCTTGATGTCCTCACGCAGCGAACGTTCGAGCAGGTCCTGCAACTCGCCGATGCGTTGGCCGACGTCCACCACCTCGGGCGAGAGCGGGGACCGGCGCGCGAAGGTCAGCAATTGCTGGGTCAGCTTGGCACCGCGCTCGATCGCCTGCCGGATGCCGTCCTTCAACCGGTCGCGCCGGACGGGATCGGTGGTGCGTTCCAGCAATTCCATGCCCGACGAGGCAACCATCAGCAGATTGTTGAAATCGTGCGCGACGCCGCCGGTGAGCTGGCCCATTGCTTCCATTTTCTGCGCTTGCCGTAGCGCTTCCTCCGCCTCCTCGCGGCCCGCAATCTCGGATTCGAGACGTTTGTTGGCCGCGCTGACCGAGGCGTAGAAGGCCGCCAGCACCGCCACCAACAGGCTTGCCATCACCACCACCACGGCGATGCCGAGATAGCGGCCCGCGCGACGCGGCCAGCTTTCGGTCGCGGCCACGACATAGACCGAGCCCAATTGCGCACCATTCTGCTGGACTGAGGTGGTTGCGATCAATTCGTTGCCCTGCACGATCGGCGCGGCGACCTGGTTGTGCGGCGGCAAGCGCTCGCCCGTACGCGAGAAGCCGGCGACCAATTTGCCCTGCTCGTCATACGCGCCGACCGCGTCGAATTCGGGACTGGCCTTGAGCGCGTCGATATATTCGTGGGTGGCGGCGTCGTCGTCGAAGGCGAGCGGGCCGGCGAGGCTTGCGGCGAGCACGCGTGCCTGGACCTCGACCTCGCGGATCTTCTCGGCACGCGCCTGATCCTCGTTATGATAAGCGAGGCCGAGGCTGGCGACGAGAAGGAGGCAGGCGATCGCGATGCCGATCGCGGGCGTCTCCGCGATCGCCATCATCAGCCGGCGGAGCGTCGTGCGGGGGCTCATTTGTTCACGCTCACTGCCAGCCCGAGCAATTTCGAGCTGATCGCGATGCCGCCATCCTGCGCCGCCACCTGGTCGATCGAGAAGCGCACGCGTCCGCCGACCGTCACGAACTGGATCATCCCGCCGGTGCTGCCGCGCGCGCGGTCGGTAACAGTAAGAATCGGCTCGTGCGCAATGGCGTGCAGATCTTCCTCGCCCTCGTCGCCTGCCATGAACAATATCTGGCAGGGAATGCCGGAGCGAACCGCTTCGACATGACGCACGACGATGGGATGGCCATTGACCCGCTGGCCTTTGACGGCCTCGTCTAGCGCTGGACCGAACGGATCGGGCCCGGCGATGCAGATGGCGAGCGGCGCAGCGGGGGATCCAAACGCGGCGGGCGGCCAGTGGACGAAGGGCGCGAACTTGTAGAGGTAGCTTGCCTTGACTGCATATTCGAGCGGCAGATCGCCAGCCCGGGCAGCCTCGTTCAGGCCCGCCAGCAAGGCGAGGCTTGCCGCGAGGCGAATCACAGGCGCCATTTCAACCCGGCAAGGATGGAACGGGGAACCTGATAGGCGGAGTCGCTGGGCAGTTCCTGATGCCAGGCGTGGAGCAGATTGAGCCCGCTGACCGAGACCTGCATTCGGTGGTTGAGGCGCCAGCTTATCCGCCCGCCAAGCTCGCTATAAGCGGGCACTGCGGGATCTGGCAGGCGGCCGACATGGCGGAAATTGGCCTCGATCGAGACCGCGCGGCCAATGGTGAAGGTCGAGCTCAGCGTCTCCTGGTGGCGGGGGTCGTCGCCGGCTTGGGCCACGCCGAGGATACCGCTCGCGCCCGGTTTGAAATGGAAATCCTCGTGTAGCAAGGTGAGCCCTGCGCCCAATTTCCACCAGTTGGTGACCGACAGGTCGCCCCAGGCTTCCAGGCCATAACTGTGCCCCTTCATCGCGTTGCTCCAATAGAGCGGGGTGAAGCTGACGGGGGTGATTTCGATCGCCTTCAGGTCGTCATAGAGGTTGTAATAGGTTGAGAGGGAGACTGACGCCCGCGACGAGGCCTGGATGCGCGTGCCCGCCTCGAAGGCGGTCAGCTTCTCGGTGCGGAACTGGCCGTTGCCGGTGAGGAAGCGGACTCCGCCCAGCACCTCGACCACGTCGCGGTCGAACGGCGTGGGCGAACGCACAGCGCGCGAGACCGCGCTCCACAGCAGGATAGCATCGCTCGGTTTCCAGCTCAGCCGCGCGTCGGGCAATACACTGGCGCCGGCATAGGGATCACGCTCGACCTTGAGGCCAAGCGTGAGCTTGGCGCGCGGCGCGAACGCCCAGCCATATTGGGCAAAAGCGTCCGCGAGGAGAAGCGTACGTTTGGGCGGCTCGAAGAAGAGCGAGGCATTGCCGTTGATGTCGAAGCGGCTGGCGCGGATGCCGCCGCCCCAGACGAAATCGTCTTTCTCGTTCGCTGCGTTGCTGTGCTGGAAATAGAGATCGTAAGTGTCGATCGTGAAGGCGCCGCCATCGTCGAGCGTGTGGCGCGCCTCGTTGTCGTAATAAGCCTGCACCTCGAACGAACCGCCATCGCTTTCGCTGTGGGTCCAGCGCGCGAGCAGGTTGCGGCTGTGGGTCAGTTCGTCGGCGCCGGCAAATTGGTTGGCGCGGCTGTGCATCAGGTCGCCTTGGAAGGTGACCCCGTCTTTGTCGTTGGGGTTCCAGTCGAGCCGGAAGCTGCCCTGGATGCGCCACCAGGCATCGTTGGCGGGCACGTCGGCGGGGATCGCGCTGCCCGCAGGCGGATTTTTGGCGGTGCGCGTCTCATCCTGGTCAAGCGCATCGACGTAGACGCGCCCCGTCAG